>Ga0137367_10002043_pt1 | contig 16015 bp, 15 predicted proteins | sample SagtaG_14_FD_104939 | JGI IMG/M metagenome (GOLD analysis project Ga0137367, IMG submission 104939) | Vadose zone soil microbial communities from Sagehorn Ranch, Mendocino, California, USA - Sage1_L_80_16 metaG | ecosystem: Environmental > Terrestrial > Soil > Vadose zone | place: USA... | reverse complement strand
GGCGGACATGGGCACTCACAAGCTGGGTGAAGGCGGCGAAGAAGCGATGGGCCACGGCGCCTTTAACCGAACAGTTTTAACGCGCGCGCTACAAGACAGTGTTGAATTCCGCGCCGGCTATTCGATGGAATACTGCGCGCTGACGATGGTCGATCTCCACGCCCAGATGAAACAAGCGGCGCTCGATAATCCGTACAGTCCGTGACCGATAGAAAGTCTAACGGCTTGGCGTCGACCGCACAAGATGATCGGATGGCGGTCGAAGAGCCGCTGAAGATTTGGTTCTGCAGATCACCCATCGCCGTCAACCAAAACGCGAAAGCGGCGGAGTGTTTCAGCCGGCAGATTTCGCCGCGCCTGGTTTGCGCCAAGACCTAGAGCAACCGTCCTCCCGGCATATGGCAAAACGCGCTCATCTCGTGCGCGAAGGTCACGGGATTGGCTTTGCAAACATAACTGGCATTGATCTGATCGACGCGTGTCACACCCAAGAGCGCCATGTCGACGATCAGTTCTTCTTCGAGCAATTCAAGCACGCGCACCAACCCGTCCTTTCCCCCCGCACCCAAGCCCCAGCCCTGGAGCTTGCCGATGGTGACCGCCTTGCATCCGAGCGCCAGCGCCTTGACCACATCCGTGCCACGAGTGACACCGCCGTCTAGGACGACGTCCGCCTTGCCTTTCACTGTTTCCATAATTTCCGGCAACACTTCGATGGTGCCTCGCCCATGGTCGAGCTGGCGGCCGCCGTGATTCGAGACGTAGATTACGTCGACTCCATGCTCCACGGCCAATTTGGCATCTTCCGCCGTTGCAACGCCCTTTAAGATAAACGGCAAGCCCGCGATTTTTTTTATCGCGTCCATGGTTTCCCAGGTTAACATCGCCTGAAAGTGTCGGTTCGTCTCAGTGCGCCTGCTGGGGGGTTGCCAGCGATTGAGCAGCGGCCGCTCACGCCGGCTGTAATGAGCCGTGTCGACGGTGAGACACAGGGCTGCATAACCCGCTTTCTTCACGCGTCCGATGATTTCCGCGCACCAATCCAATCCGCCGCGAACATAGAGTTGAAAGATCTTTGGGTGGTTCGTGCTCGCGGCAATCTCTTCCAGACTCGGTTGCGTGACCGAGCTAACGAAGTTCATGGTGCCGAATTCTGCGGCGGCCTTCGCTACGGCGACGCCGCCTTCGGGGGTGATCGATTGCAGCGAACCGATGGGCGCCATCATCACCGGAATGCGCAGCTTCTGTCCGAGAAACGTCGTCGATGTGTCGATCTTTGAAACATCCACCAGCACCCGCGGCCTCAGCGCCAGGCAATCGAAGCCCAAGCGATTGCGCCGCATAGTGGTTTCCGACTCGGCGCCGCCGGTTAGATAATCCCACACATCCTGCGGCAGATTGCGGCGCGCCGCCTGGATGATCTCCTGGTTGCTGACGTAATCGAGGCTCATCGGTCAGTCTCCTTTTCCATACGCGAATAACTAAACAAATGCGCGTGAGAATTGATGGGCGGCACACTATCGAACCGCGCCGGGATCTGTCAAACCTCGTCGCTTAATAGCAGAGAACCGTTACAACGGATCATCGATCACAAAGAATACACAAGACACGAAGCTGCAGGAGTTGGCTCAAACCCGCCTCGTTCGCATCCTGCGTCGTTTCGTGACGAACAACGACTTTAGCGAACGGATTATCCCGAGATCCTCGTGCAACGACGAATCAAAGTGGGAATTCGTTACCGCGTCACCGCTCCTTCGGATGCCGACGAGACGAGCTTAGCATACTTCGCCATGACGCCGGACTTGTAGCGCGGCGGCGGTGGCGTCCACTGGTCGAGTCTTGCCCTCATTTCTTGCTCGGAAATCTCGACATCCAACCGGCGCGCCTTAATGTCGAAGACGATCGTGTCGCCATCGCGCACAGCGGCGATGGGTCCGCCATGCGCGGCTTCAGGAGCGACATGTCCGGCCATGAGACCATGGGTCGCACCCGAGAAGCGACCATCGGTGAGCAATGCCACTGAATCGCCCAATCCAGCGCCGACAAGCGCCGCGGTCACGCCAAGCATTTCGCGCATGCCCGGACCGCCTTTAGGCCCCTCATAGCGAATCACCACGACATCGCTGTCTTTGATCTTGCCCGTCTGCACGGCTTTGAACGCGTCTTCTTCGCGATCGAACACCCGCGCCGGCCCACGGTGAATCATTCTTTCGTGTCCAGCGACTTTGACCACGCAGCCCTCCGGCGCCAGGTTGCCTTTCAAAACCACCAGTCCGCCGGTCGGTTTGAGTGGACTTGCCATTGATCGCACGACTTCTTGTCCGGGGGATTCTTTGACCATTTCCGCTGCCTCCGCAATGGTTTTTCCCGTGACTGTAATCGCATCACCGTGAATGAGGCCGGCGTCGACTAACCGCTTCGCCACCAGTTGAATGCCACCCGCTTGGTAAAGATCGGTCGCGACGAACCGGCCGCCTGGTTTGAGATCGGCGATCAACGGCGTGCGATCACTGATGTGATCGAAATCCTCGATCGTGAGCTCGACACCAGCTTCACGCGCAATCGCGAGCAAATGCAAAACCGCATTGGTCGAGCCGCCGGTCGCCGCCACCGAAGCGATGGCGTTCTCAATCGATTTGCGCGTAAGAATCTGCGACGGCCGTAGATCGCGTTTGAGCAAATCCATGACTAGTTTACCGGCGTTGAACGCTGCTTCGTCCTTTTCCGCGACGGTAGCGGGAATGCCGTTGCTACCCATCGGCGAGATGCCGAGAAATTCCAATACCGTCGACATGGTGTTGGCGGTGAATTGCCCGCCGCAAGCACCTGCCCCCGGGCACGCGGCGTTTTCCACGGCCATGAATTGCTCGGCGTTGATGCGGCCGCTGCCGTAGGCACCCACAGCTTCGAACACGTCTTGAATCGTCAGGTCTCTATCGCCCAGATGACCCGGCGCGATGGAACCGCCGTAAAGCGCCAAACCCGGAATGTCCAGTCGCGCCAGCGCCATGACAACACCGGGATTGGTTTTGTCGCAGCCGGAAAGGCAAACCAGCGCGTCGAAATGATTGCCGCGCGCGACCAGCTCGACGGAATCGGCGATCACCTCGCGACTCACTAGCGAACATTTCATTCCTTCCGCGCCCATGCTGATGCCGTCGGAGATCGACACGGTGTTGAACTCCATCGGCGTCCCGCCGGCAGCACGAATACCTTCCTTTACTTTCGCGGCCAGCCGGCGCAAGTGGTAATTGCAGGGACCAATCTCAATCCAGGTATTGGCCACGCCAATGATTGGCCGGCGTAAGTCTTCGTCGGAGAAACCCGCCGCCTTTAACATCGCCCGCGTCGGCGCTCGGTCCGGCCCGTCAGTGATCACCCCGCTTCGGGGTTTTAAGTTGTTAGCCATGTATCGCTCCTGAGGTTGCTTTGGAATGACGCCAATTAACTATGGAGCAGCTGTCTTTGCAAGACGGCTTTTCCCGCTCGCGAAGCGTGAGGGGTCGATTCTTACCCGAGTCTTGAAGGCGAACGCCGCAGACTCTATCGTATTGTAGAATGAAACTAACGAAGCTCGGACATGGGATTCTCTTCGGACTCATGCTTCTAACGCCCACGACATCAAGCCCGGCTGCAGGCCAGCTTTCAAAAGAGCAGGGCGATCGCCTGGAACGAAAGATCGAGGAGATCACGAAGAATGCGTCGGCAAATCCGGTCCGGTCGAAGCGAACGACGATGGCGGAACTCGAAGTCAATTCCTACCTCAACTTTAACCTTAGGGATAAAATTCCTCGGGGTCTTACGAATCCGCAGATCACAATCGTCGGCGACGGCCAACTGGCGGGCCGCGTTTTTGTGGACATAGATGAATTCAAGCGGCATCGAACGTCCGGAGGACTTCTGGATCCGCTAAACTATATTTCCGGCCAAGTCCCGGTAACGGCGCGCGGTGTGTTTCGCACTCAAGATGGCAAGGGCAAGTTTCACCTTGGCTCCGCCGAAATCCTCGGTGTTCCCTTGCCGAAGCCACTTTTGCAGGAGCTTGTGACCTTCTTCTCGCGCACGCCGGAAACTCCCAACGGAATCGACATCGACGCGCCGTTCAACTTGCCCGCGAAGATCCGCGAGATCGTGATTAGCCGGGGCGAGGCGGTGGTTGTACAGTAGAGATCGGCCCCACCGCCCAGCAAAATTTTGACTCGGTTTCACCCGCCACCCAGCGCCAGCGCACGCCTGAGGAATTCTACATCTTTCGTTTGGCACAAAGACTCGAACGGAGTCACTGCTCATTCCGGAATCAGACCTGCTATAATCCAATTACCAACGAAATGGCGAACTCATTCTAGAGAGGTGTAAATTTGTCACTTGAGGAAGATGAAAGTGTCGGAAATAGAGTTTCGTTTTGGTAATGACTTGGATCTTGATCAGGTCATTGATCTATACAATGCCTCCACGCTTGGCGAACGGCGCCCTGTCGACGAGCGGCGAATCATGTCGGACATGCTGAGCCACGCCAACCTGGTGGTGACTGCATGGGACGGAGCTTTATTGATTGGCATCGCACGCACGCTTACTGATTTTAGCTATGTCGGATATCTCGCAGACCTCGCCGTGCGCGCGTCCCATCAAAGGCAAGGAATCGGTATCGAGCTTATAGAGAGAACCCGGCAGAAGATGGGACCACGTTCAATGCTCGTGCTGTTGGCCGCTCCGAAGGCCGTAGAATATTACCCGAACATCGGTTTCACGAAGCATGAAAGCGCGTGGACGTTACGCGCCAATCAGCCATTTCCAATTTCCCGACACTGACAGGCATGTTGATTTTAATTGACCTTTAAGGTAACGGCTGAGTGCGCTAAAAACGGCCTTTCGGCTGGCTGCGACAAAACTGGCCTCATCAAGCATCTAAGTGGCGATGCCTTGGGTCACGCACCGGACGAGAATCAAACGCGGAGACAACGTGAACAAAAGTCACCAGTATTGCTCTCGCCCAATAACATTCCTAATACTGGCTCTTACTTACCCTTTCATGGCCTACGCGAATACAACACCCATGACGGGTGTTGCTGGTCCAGCGGTTAACTTAATCTATGCGTACGTCGCGCAGGACGCAGGACTTTGGAAAAAGCATGGTCTCGACACGCGGGTGGTGCTGTTCGAATCGGCTTCGACGCTTGCGCAGGTCGCACGCTCGGGTGAGTTCAAGTTTGTCATCAATTCCGGTGCGACTACGATAGCTTCGCGTGCCCAAGGAGCAGATAAAGTCATCGTCGCTGCTGCCGTCAATACGCTCCCTTACAGCTTAGTTGCGGCCAAGGGAATCACGAAGTGGGCCGATCTCAAAGGAAAAAGAGTGGCGATCAGCCGCTTGGGATCGGGAACCGACACCGCAATCCGTTTGGTATGCAGAAAATTTGGCCTCGACCCCACCAAAGACATTGTCATTCTTCAAGGCGGCACGCAGCCGGTCCGGCTGCAAGCTCTTGCAGCGGGGGCCATCGACGCTACGCTGGTGTCTCCGCCGCTGAATTTGACGGCGAAGAAGCAGGGCTATTCGATTGTAGTCAACATTGCGGAATTAGGGATTCAGTACCCTCAACTCGTGATCGAAACCACCGACCGCTTCAACGGGGAAAACCCACAAGCGGTAAAGAATTTCTTAAAGGGTTTCATCGAAGGTCTTTATTATACCGCGGCGCATAAAGGCGAGACAAAAAAGATCATCACCAAATATTTGAAAACTACCGATCCGGAAATCCTCGAAGCAACCTACCAGAGTTTCATCCAAGTAACCGACTACAGCGCAACCCCGAATCTTGACGGCATTCGCAATGCTATCGACGAAGTTGCGCAGCGCGTGCCGGCGGCGAAGGCGAAAAAGCCGGAGGAGTTCGTCAATACACGCTTCCTAAAAGAACTTGAGCGCGAGGGCTTTTTTAAGCAATTTAACAATTGACTGACGTTTCGCTGCGTCCTCGCCTTGCCAAACCCTTCCTCACCGGGTCGTTCCCTTCCCTATTACATACCGAAATTGCCTACCGAACCCTGACAGGGCCCTGTGTCCCCGGCCTGGCAAGCCGTGCGCCCGCTAAAATTTTATATAAAGAGCTTGCGATTAGTGCCGACGCTAAGATATAAGCTCAACACCCATTCGAGGCCAGACGTGAATAAGACGAATCCCATCCCAGTCCGACGGATCATCTCGTTTGTCGCAATTATTCTGGGGTTTCCGCTTTCTCTTCCAGCCGTGGATCAACCGATCGTCGGCATCGCCGGTCCGGCGATTAATATGATCTACTCTTTCGTCGCAAAGGATGCGGGGCTTTTTCAAAAGCATGGTATCGAACCCAAGCTAGTCGTCTTCGACTCCGGTTCCGTTTTGGCACAGGCTGCTATGTCGGGGGACGCCAAGATGTCCGTGACCTCGGGGCCGGTGACCATCGCGTCGCGCACTCAAGGCGCGGACGCTATCATGATCGCCAGTTGTGTCAACACTCCTCCCTACAGCATAGTCGCAGCTAAGAACATTACCCGGTGGGAGCAGCTAAAGGGAAAAAGAATCGCCATGAGTCGCTTCGGCTCCGGCACGGACACCTCATTGCGCTTGGTGCTAAGAAAATTCGGGCTCGACCCAGCGAAAGATCTCATTATATTGCAACTCGGCACACAGCCAAGCCGTTATCAGGCTTTGATGGCCGGTAACATTGACGCCACAATAATCTCCCCGCCGCTTGACCTAATGGCCAAGAAGGATGGTTTTAACATTTTAGTGAGTATCCCAGACCTAGGTATCCCTTATCCGCAACAAACGGTCGAAACTACCGACCGCTTTGTGCGCGAACATCCGCAAACGGTCAAGAACTTTCTCAAAGGATTTATCGAGGGCGTTCACTTTGCCGCCAAGAATAAGGATCACACCAAAAAAACCATTCTCAAATATTTGAAAACGTCGTCGGATCCCGAGATTCTCGAAGCGACCTATCAAAGCTATGTCCAGGTAACCGATTACACCGGTTATCCGAATTTGGAAGGCATTCGCAATGCGATGGACGAGGTCGCGCAAAGGGTCCCGGCGGTAAAAAATAAAAAGCCGGAAGATTTTGTCAATACTCGATTTCTCAAAGAGCTGGAGAAAGAAGGCTTCTTCAAATCCCTCGGCAAATAATTAATTTCTTTACGGCAACACTACCCGTCGCCACTTTCCTGCTTCAGGGAGTAATGCGGAACAAAGTATTTTGCGCGTGCAAGTGGTCCGAGAGCAGGACCAGTTGCTGTGAGCGTCGACGTGGAGGTTGTAAAGGTCGGCGGGTTTGCGATTCTGTGTGATGGATCGTTATGAATCCTGTGATGCCGCCTTGGGGTTCCTGTCTGCCTTGACTCTTTTCCAACGTGTCAATGGAATTGCCTTGGGCTTATTTGGCTTTTCTACGAGAATGCGCAGTCCAGTTACGACAAAAACACTGGCGAGCAACCCATAGGAAATAAGATCCGAAACCATTGTGTGTTTTCCCTCCTCTTCGGTTTGATTGAATTGGGTCTAATCAGATCACCCTGCCGTGACAACGCAAAATGTGCGCCATAAGCGGACAATCGGCCGGGAAGGCTAAGTCGTTGAAACACAACGATTTCGCCCTTATGCATTTCGTCGCTGCTGATGTTAGCGCCCATTTTTTGCGCGCTCTGGGTGGACCGAGGACGAATGGGGTGCAACCGAGGCGGTCGGACGCACATTTCGCGAAGATAGTTTTCGGCAGCAACTCGAGCGTGATTTCAGGATTTCGCGATCGACGACGTTGGCGAGTCTCAGGTAGTTTTGGTCACGAGATATTGGCGTCGGTTCGCGCTAGGCTCACCTGTGCCTTGGCCTGCGGCGAACGGCCAATCCATTCGATGGCGACCAGCAAAACCGCCAGGACGAGCCCAGCGCCGTTCGTCGCCCAGGTGAGAATTGCATAATTGCCGCTGTGCACGACGGGAATTAACAAACCAGTGGCGGCTAATAGAAAACCCGCTCTTTTGAATGCGCTCACCGGACGGAACAAGTAACCCACGATACCGACGCCGAGTAAGATCGCACCGATGATAGCGGTGATCACCGACAGCACAACCTCATACCAGTGGCCAATGAGTAAAAGCGACGGCGAGAAAACGAATAAGAACGGCACGACGTAGGCGATGGCGCACAGACGCATCGCTTCCCAGCCCGTCTTTACAGGATCGGTTTTTCCAATGGACGCGGCTGCGTAACTCGCCATGCACACCGGCGGTGTAATCATGCTCAGCATGCCGAAGTAAAAGATGAACAGGTGCGCAGCAATAGGTAAAATGCCTAGTTTGGCGAGGCCGGGAGCGACCAACACCGCGAGCAAGACGTAGACCGCCGTGGTCGGCATGCCCATACCGAGAATAATGCTGACGATCGCCGTAAGGACTAACAGCAAGAGCGCATTGCTCTGCCCGATGTTGAGCAGGGTTAATGTCAAAGTGAAACCGAGACCGGTAAGCTGCAGCACGCCAATCACCACGCCGGCGAGTCCCGTGATCGCCGCAATTTCGAGCATGCCGCGTCCCGCGCTGCTGAGAATTTTAACAATCTCTTGCCCGCCGAGCTTCACACCTGGCGTGAGAAAGCCGATGATTAAAGCGGCCAATGCGGCGAGCAGTCCCGCTTCTTCTGGCCGGCGGTTGAAAATGAACATCCACACGACCAGCACGGCGAGCGGGCCGACGAAGCTTGCCGAGCGCTTGAGCACGGGTAGAAGCTTCGGCACCTCATTGCGCGGCAATCCACGTATGCCGTTGCGCGCGGCCAACAGATCGACTTGAATAAACAGCGCAACGTAATAAAGCACCGCCGGCACGAAGGCCGCCAGCGCGACCTTGGCGTAAGGTATCTGTAGATACTCCGCGATCAAAAAAGCCGCCGCGCCCATCACCGGCGGCATGATCTGCCCGCCGGTGGACGCCACTGCCTCGACCGCGGCCGCGACGGGCGGCGGATAACCCGCCCTTTTCATCATGGGAATGGTAAAGGCGCCATCGACGACCACATTGGCCACCGCGCTGCCGCTAATGTTGCCGAATAGGCTGGAAGAAACGATGGCGATCTTGGCTTGGCCGCCGCGAAACCGCCCCATCAAGCTGAGCGAGAAATCGCTCAAGAACTCAGCACCACCGACCACATAGAGTACCTCACCAAAGATGACGAAAACGACCACGATGCTAGCGCCCACTTGCAACGCTTGACCGAAGATGCCGTTGGCATCGAGATAAAGATAGGTCGCGAGCCGGTTAACGGACCAACCTTTGCCGTAAAAATCGCCGGGAAATATGTAAGCAAAGAGCGCGTAGAAAAGAAAACAAGCGGCAATGATGACGAGCGGCCACCCAACCAACCGACGAGTTGCCTCGGCAAGCAGAAGAATCGTGATCGCGCCAAGCACGACCCGTGGCATCGAGATGTCGCCCAAAGAGTTTACGATTGCCGGGTAGTAAATGAAAACGTACAGACCAATGCTCAAACCGCCGACGGCGGCGATCATGTCATACCAGGGAATACGATTTCTGCCATGACCGGGTTTCGCTGGGATCAGCAGGTAAGTGGCGCACAACGCAAGTCCAAGAAACAGCCCCATGTACTGTTCGTTGAAAACGAGCCAACCAATCATTTGGGGCACGTTGAGCAAGAAAAAGATGCCGGCGAGAGGAACCGCCATGAGCAGCCACTTGCCGAGAATGTTGAACAAACCGCTCAGCTCGCGCACGCGCACATTTTCTTCGATTTCCACGTATCGACCCCCTGGACTGCCATCGCTAGCAAAAATTGGGCGATCTAAAAACCTCGGTCAGGATCAGCGTGAATCGTGTAAACTGCACATTCTAACCAATCCAATAGTCCATCGCCCCGTCGCTCGGCTCTTGAAGCGTATGCTTATCTTTTTAACTGCAAATCTCTTTCGTTCGGGCATCATGTTTCACGGACCAGATGCCCGCCTCCTTGTAAAACTTTATGGCGCCCGAATGATACGGAACGGTGAAGTTGGTGAGCGCCTGTGTGTCCTTGGTCCAGCGCTTTAAAAGCGGATGAATGGTTTGAAGCTCGGCCAGATTGTCCCACCAAGCTTTGAGCAATGTCGCGATCGTTTTATCGCTCACCTTTGCCGAGCTGACCAATTGCAACGGATAACCGATCACGTAGGTCTCGCCTTTGATGCCCGCTGCCGGATCGGACTTCACCACCGATGCGCCATATCGTCCGAGGATTTTGTTAGCGGCATCGGTGTTCGGCATGCTGACAAAGCGAATCGGCTCCATGGCGTTGGCTTCCTCGACCACGCCGATGCCGACAGCGGTAAAAGCGGCATCGACCTTCCCTTCCGGCACGGCTCGGACGCCATCATTGAGATTCGATACCCGCACTTGCTGGACGTCGGACGGCTTCAAGCCGCCGGCTTCCATCACGGCATTTTGCCAGGTTTGATTGATCGCGTGCCCGCCGTAATCCCAGGCAAGCCGTTTACCCTTCAGATCGCTGATTTGCTTCACGTCTAACTTATCTCGGATTATCAGCCCAGCCGTAAAGGGAAATACGCCGCCTGAAATGACCCGCACGCTCGGATAGGCCGACTTATAGTTGCCTGTTCCGGTCGCCGCCATATGAGAATCGAGAATGTTGATGATCCCCATTTCGATCTCGCCGCTTTCCAATAACGGCATCCAGGCATTCGGCCCGTTGTACGGCTGCACTTTACCCCCGATCGGCGTAGCTTTGCTCGCGACGGCGGCTAGCGCCGAAGCGATCGCGTGGGCACCGGTCCCGGCGGGATTCGTGCCGATGGCCGCTGTGCGCGGTAAAGCATCGCTCTTATTGGTCGATGGACCGCAGTCGAGCTTCGCCTCGGCGATTTGCACCTGGCCGACGAACAGCAGCGCAACGCCAAATTTTGATCCAATTTTCATGACCGAACTTTTTCTCCCCATTACTCCATCACTCCTTTACTCCATTATTACTCCGTGTCTTTTGTCTAGCTGCAAATTTCCTTCGTGCGCGCATCGTGCTTCCCTGACCAAACTCCGGCATCTTTATAGAATTTAACCGCTCCCGGATGATACGGCACAGTGAAATTGGTGATCGCCTGCACATCCTTGGTCCATCTTTTGAACTGCGGATGGATGGTTTGGAGCTCCGTCATATTCTCCCACCAGGCTTTGAGCAAGGTGGAAACGGTGCGTTCATTGACTTTGGTCGATGACGCGACATGGAGCGCGTAACCGATAACGTCGGTATCGCCCCGGATTCCCGCCGTCAGCTCTTGTTTGACGATCGAAGCGCCATACTTGGCGAGAATCTTGTTCGATGCCTCGCCCGCCGGCAGACTCAGGAAGCGAATCGGTTCCATGGCGTTAGCTTCCTCGTTGATGCCGATGCCGATGGCCGCAAACGTGGCATCGACTTTACCCTCCGGCACCGCCCGGATGGCGTCGTTCAAATTGGAAAAGCGTACTTGCACGACATCCGTCGGTTTTAGCCCGCTTACTTCCATCGCCGCACTTTGCCATGTCTGGGTGATCGCATGCCCGCCGAAATCCCAGGCCATGCGTTTGCCCTTGAGATCGCTCGGCCGCTTGATGTCCGATTTGTCGCGCACCATGAGACTGCCGGTGAACGGAAACACGCCGCCCGACGCGATGCGAATCATCGGATAAGCTTTCTTATAATTTCCAGTTCCCGTCGCGGCCATTTGTGCATCGAGAATATTGATGAAGCCGAATTCGACCTCACCGCTTTCGAGCAGCGGCATCCACGCGTTCGGACCGTTGTAAGGCTGTACCTTGGTCGCGATCGGCGTGACCTTGCTCGCCACCGCGGCCAAGCCGGACGCCATCGAATGCGCTCCAGTGCCAGGCAAGTTAGATGCGATGGCGACCGTGCGGGGGAGATCGTTGCCGGTATTGGTCACCGGGCCGCAATCTACTTTCGCCAAGGCGCTGAATTGCGTGCAAGGGAGAAACACGAAACTTAACGCGAGCAGAACACGGATGCCGAAGTTTACGACTCTCATTTCATGCCTCCTATTTAGACGTCAATCCTTGAGCCGATAAAATCGTCTCGCGTTGTCCGCCAAAATCTTGCGCTTGGCTGAATCCGAGATATCCGCGCGCGCTTCGATGCCTGGAATATCCTCCAGGTACTGCGTGCGCTGCCGCTCGTGCGGATAATCGGACGCGAAGAAGATATGGTCGTCGCCGAACAGCTCCAGAACGTAGGGCAATGTGCGTTCTTCGGATTCGAGCGAAACGTAAACTTGTCCGCCTTTGATATAATCGCTCGGCATCTTTTTTAACCGCGGCGACCACTTTTTGCCGCGCCGATCGAAATCCTCGTCGAGCCGGTCCATCATAAAAGGAATCCAGCCGGCGCCGGCCTCGAGATAGGCGACGCGCAATTGCGGAAAAAGCTCGAAGACGCCCTGGAAAATCATGTTGGTCATCTGAATCATCAGCGGCAGCGGATGCTCGAGGGCGTGTACTTCGACAAACGTCTCGAAGAAATCGAAGCCCAGACCGCGGCTCGGCGCACCGTGAATGGCGAGGGGCATGTCAAGTTTGCAAGCTTCCTCGTAAATCGGAAAGAAGCTTTCGTGGCCGTAGCCTTTGCGCAGGCAGGTCACCGACGGCAACATGGCGGCGGGCATGCCGAGGTCGTTTTTCACCCGGCGCATTTCTTCGACCGCCGCGGCGACATCATGGATCGGGGTCAGCGCCGCGCCGAGAATACGCGGCGTCCGCTTCGTGTAGGTCGCGTGCAACCAGGAATTGTAGGCACGGGCGATGTCGACGGCCCAAGCGGGGTCTTGAATGAGACCGAAAGCCAACGCCGCAGTGGGATAAACCACTGTAGTTTGAATGCCGCACTCGTCGAGGAACGAAATCCAGGTGTCGCAGTCGGGGTAATCGCGCAGCCCCGGCGAGCTCATGCCGGATAGCCGCGCCCACCCATCGAGGGAAGGAAACGGCGCAAAGGTATCCGCCCAGCTTTCATCCTTGCTGGTACCCCGATAATTGCCGCCGAGATATTCCAAGATTTCTTTGTTTCGCTCCGTGATGTGCCCATCGCCGTCGATTACGGGAAAACGATTTTGACGCATAATCCGGAACCCGCCTTTCGCGTCTGCGTGAGCGATCAACGGTCCCACGCGCCGCTATCTATCTCTCGACTCCTCTGGTGTTGTCAAGTTCCTGAATCCCAAGGCTAAATCGGAGAAACACAAGCCCGCGCCAAGTTTGTGAGCCATGAAGGTCTTTAACCTGCCAGCGATCAGTTGTGGATTCTAGCTTTCCTAGATTTCAGGGCGCTTGGCCAAAAACATCAGCAAAGTGGCGCCGAGACTTGCGATGGCGAATATCCCGAACGCGATCATGTAACTCTTGGTGAGGTCATAGAGGAAACCGGCGAGAACAGGACCGATGAATGTTCCTGCCGTTTGCACCGAGCGGCTCATGCCTTGAATCGTCGCAAAAGCCTTGGTGCCGAAGTAATCGGCGCGAATCGGATCTTGCAACGAGGCGAGGCCGCCGTATGAGAGGGAGTAAATAATCATGCATGGCGTAAAGATCACAGCTTGCGCCGTGTAACCCATCAGCAATACAGAAAAGCTCAGAGCCAGAAGCAATCCCATCATGAGTCTTCTTTTGTCCAGTAGATCTCCCAGCCAACCCATGCCGACACGGGCCGGAGCCCCGATCAGCGCCGAGAGCCCGAGTAAACTGCTCGCCGCCTCAGTGCTCCAGCCCCGGTCGACCAGCAGAATGACGAAATGAACCGACACTCCTTCGGTGACCATGTGGCGCAGCGCCATCGCTGTCGATAGAAACCAAAACGTTTTGTGGTGCAACGCTTCTCCCAAGGTGAATTGCGGATCGCTCGATGGTGCGCGTGACCGTTGAGAGTGCGCGCTCGCGCCGTCGGATTTCGCCATCGCCGCTTCTTCCCGGTGGTAAATTCGATTTATGAATAGAGCGATGGGAAAACCAATCGAGAAAATAATAATTGCTGATAGGGTCGCCGCGGCGCGCCAACCCCACAAAGCAATGACCCAGCCGACCAAAGGCACGAGCGGTCCGGAGATGCCCGGACCCATCCGAAAAATGCCGAAAGCCAAACTCCTCCGCTCGCGAAAAACCTTTGCGATCAGTACGCTGATCGGCATGTTGTAGCCCAAGCTTGATCCGAGCACGATGCCCAGGACAATGACGACATAAAGCATCGGCAGCGAATCGACCCAACTCAGTGCGAGAAATCCGAGCGTGCAAATGACGAGACCGACGAAAAGCATGCGATGAGCACCAACGCGGTCGGTAAGGTAACCCTCGATCGGACCTAAGATACCGGACTCGACGCGCGCCAATGAAAACGCACCCGAGATCGCCGTCCGGCTCCAACCAAATTCACGTTCGAAAGACGGGAAAAACGCACTCATACCGAAATAGCTGAATCCGGTATTCACCGCGTGCGTGATACATCCGGCGATCACAAGCCACCATTTTCGCTCCATGAAGTGTAAGTTCCGAAGTTGTCGACCAGAAAATTACCGGCAGATTAGCTGAAATCCAGCATGTAAGAAACCACTTGAGTTGCGCGGTTCAGCGGCGCTAAGTGTGCAACACCCATGGTTTCGCAGACTTTGTCTATACTTCGCATCATTGCCGATCGTTCTTTCCATGAGGTTGAAACATTTCAACAACCCGATACACTGCCGGATCTGCGGCAGTCTACTCGATAGACGACGCTGCGTGAATCCAAGAAACCAAACTGTCAGGAGGTGAATCATGCGGTTCTTACTGAAGGTCAACATCCCCGTTGAGTCCGGCAACGCGGCCGCGAAGGCCGGAAAGCTCGGCGCGACCATCCAATCAATTCTGGCGGATTTAAAGCCGGAGGCCGTTTATTTTACCGACAACAACGGTCAGCGCGCGGGATTCATTTTTCTCGAGATGCAAGATGCTTCTCAAATCCCAGCCATCGCTGAGCCGTGGTTCGTTGCGTTCAATGCAAGCGTTGAGATTCATCCCGTCATGATACCGGACGATCTAGCCAAAGCCGGCGGCGCCATCGAGAACGCAGTCAAGAAATACGCCTGATCGCTCGCCCGCCATCGAGCACGCGGTTCAAGCGCAAACCATCCGGGAAAGAAGTTGGGACAGGTCTTGCAATCTCACATTGTCGTAATGCAAGACCAGACTCCGTAGACTTCGAGATTTAAAATTGGGCAACTTAGGCAAGTCAGATTCAAAAGATGACCGACACAGATGACTGCCTCTTACGTAACGTGAGCAATGCCAAGCATCGCTAAACTAGAGCAACAGATCAGAGATTTTATTAACAACCGAAGGAAGCAGCATGTGCTCCTTCAAGATACTGCTGCCTGGAATCTGTTGTGTAGCAGCCTAAGGAGATACAGAGTTAGCAGTTGATGCGTACAACAAATCCGGCAATCTCGCTTCAGAAGGTGCGGCCTATTTGGTCGTCTACGGTGCGTTGCAGGCTCTATTTCTTCAACAAGACGCCGTTGAGAATCTCTGTCAAGCGTTGGCGATCGTTTATCGCCGCGACCCACTCCTAAACGACATTAGAGAGATACGAAACGACAGCACCGGTCATCCAACGAAACGAGGCGGCGGAAGGGGCTACAAGTACAACGTCATATCAAGACCGAGTCTTACAAAAGACGGATTCGACCTCATGACAACCTATCCTGATAGAAGGTCACCCATGTTCCGTAATGTCAGCATCCCGTCGCTGATTGAAAATCAGAGGTGTATACTACAAAACGTACTGACAGAGGTGCTCGAAAAATTGGAAAACGAAGAAGCCGAACATAGAGCAAAATATCGAGACCAACGACTTCAAGACGCTTTTCCCGAAACGCTCGGATACTACTTTCAGAAGATTTTCGAGGCAATTCATGGAAGCTCACCGATTGAGCTTGGACTAGTCGACTTGAGGTGCGTCTCG
>Ga0137367_10002033_pt1 | contig 16076 bp, 15 predicted proteins | sample SagtaG_14_FD_104939 | JGI IMG/M metagenome (GOLD analysis project Ga0137367, IMG submission 104939) | Vadose zone soil microbial communities from Sagehorn Ranch, Mendocino, California, USA - Sage1_L_80_16 metaG | ecosystem: Environmental > Terrestrial > Soil > Vadose zone | place: USA... | reverse complement strand
TTGCCGTATCATTCTGTTATACGTGCGGATACTTTACGACCGGTGGGAATGTATTTGATTCCGCGCGGCCGCTCCGAGGTCCAGGTGGAAGCCTTCGAAGGCATCCTAGAGGGAATGCCAGTCTATTTCCTGAATGGCGATCCGATCCGCGCGAGTGGTTCCGTATACTCATCCAATAACAAACTTGACGGTGAAAAATACACGTTCTTTTCCTTGGCCGCTCTTGAGTTGCCGCGTCACATTAGTTGGAATCCCGATATCATTCATGCTAACGATTGGCATACCGCCCTCGCTTCGTATGGCAACCTCGTCAAGCGCTGGGATGAGAAGACCCGCCGGGTTTCAAGCATTGTCACAATTCATAATTTGCCGTTCATGGGACCGGATGTGAGTGAGACCATCGAAGCTTATGGTTTGCCGCATGCGAACACGGACCTACCGGATTGGGCGCGAGTCATGCCGATGCCGCTGGGACTTTGGGCTTCAGATTCGATCAATGCCGTGTCACCGACCTATGCCGATGAAATATTACATGAAGAGTTTGGATGCGGCTTGCAGGACTTCTTCCGAAATCGAACGGATTCATTGACGGGCATTTTGAATGGACTGGATACCGTTTCATTCGACCCGCAAACGGATCCCACACTGGCAGCCAACTTCAACGCTGACAGTTTATCCCTCCGTCCGCGCAATAAAGCCGCATTACAGGAACGACTTGGCCTGCCTGTAATACCGGATGTTCCTTTACTTGGAATGGTCACGCGCATGGACGTGCAAAAGGGTGTGGATATTGCTCTCAAAGGTTTGAAGATGCTTGGCAAGCAGAAATGGCAATTCGTTCTCCTGGGTGCGGGAGATCCCAGGCTCGAAGCAATGGCGAAGAAGCTGCAAGAGGACATGCCTGATCGCGTTCGTGTGGAGACGCGTTATGATGCGAAACTAGCCCGTCAAATCTATGGCGGCGCGGATATTTTCCTCATGCCTTCACGTTATGAACCATGCGGCACGTCACAAATGATCTCCATGCGCTATGGATGCATTCCACTTGTGCGCGCGGTCGGCGGGTTGCATGATACCGTCACGGATAGCGAAACAGGATTCGTGTTCGTGGATACAAAAGTCAAATCGTTCAACGACGCGGTCCGCCGCGCCTTTAATTTATATCCATATCATTCACGTTGGGCTGCATTACAAAAGGCTGGGATGGCACTTGATTTTTCCTGGCATCGTTCTGCAACAAAGTATTTGGAGTTATACAAAAAACTTGTCGAAACATCCCATCTAGCAAGGATCGCAAATACTTAAATCATAGTGAGGAATTCATGAAAACTCGCGCTATCATACTTGCAGGCGGAGAAGGTTCAAGACTTGGCGTGCTCACGCAAAAACGTACAAAACCTGCTGTCCCGTTTGCAGGCAAATACCGCATCATTGATTTTCCATTGTCCAATTGTGTAAACTCGGGGATTTTTGATTTGATGGTTCTCGCTCAATATCGTCCGCAGTCGTTAATTGAACATATAGGCTCTGGTGCCGCCTGGGATCTCAACCGTGGATTCACAGGCGGAGTAAAGGTTCTGACCCCGTACAAAGCGCGCAACGAATCAACTTGGTTTGAAGGGACTGCAGATGCTGTTCAGCAGAATTTTGGCTTCATCAAAAACGATGCTCCCGACCTCGTACTAATCCTTTCTGGTGACCATATTTATACGATGGATTATGAACCAATGATCTCGTTCCATATGGATCAGCAGGCAGATGTAACCATCGGCACAATTCGTGTTCCGCTCGAAGAAGCCTCGCGATTTGGCGTGTTGGCGACCAATAACAAATTTCGCGTTACATCTTTTGTCGAGAAACCGGCGAATCCACCATCTGACTTGGTGAATATGGGCGTATATCTTTTTAACCGCCAATTACTCGATAGGGTACTTTGGGAGGACCGTCAGGACCCAACTTCAGCACATGATTTCGGCAGGAATATTATTCCTGCTTTAGTCAAATCCAAAGCGCGCGTGTTTGCGTTTCCCTATACGGGCTATTGGATGGATGTGGGAACAGTTCAATCCTACTGGCAGGCGCACATGGATATGCTTTCTCCCACGCCGGCACTCAAGCTTTATAGCCGCGAATGGATCATTCACACTCGCACCGAAGAACGTGCACCCGCACGGTTACCCGCGGATGCCCATGTTTACGCGAGCATGATCTGCGATGGTTGTTATATTGGCGCCGGTGCACATGTGGAAAGCAGTGTACTTTCGCCTGGTGTAGTGATCAGACCTGGCGCAGTGGTGCGCGAATCCATACTGCTTACAGATTGTGTTGTGGAAAGCGGTGCTGTCGTTGAACGTGCCATCCTTGATAAGCGCGTAGTTGTTGGACCCAATGCGCGGATCGGTTGGGGTGTGGCAGAACCGGAGATTAACATCGCGCTTGTTGGTAAGAACAGCAAGGTTCCCGAAGGATGTGTCGTCGAACCCAATGGACAGATCGGTACGGATGTTGCACTGTCTGATTTCGATGAAAATTACATCCACGCCGGACAATTCCTGGAGACGAGGCGCTTACCCAATGAACTTTAATCGTGCTGGCGGCATCCTACTTCATCCCACAAGCCTGCCGGGACGTTATGGTATCGGCGACCTCGGTCCGGAAGCGTACCGCTTCGTGGATTGGCTTACATCCACAGGCTGCAAGCTCTGGCAGATCCTTCCGCTCGGACCCACAGGTTATGGTGATTCACCGTATCAATGTTTCTCTGCTTTTGCAGGGAATCCATACCTCATCAGCTTTGATGCGTTGATCGAAGATGGATTGCTGACCAAGGAAGATCTTTTAGAACTGCCGACGTTCAACGCCTCCCGCGTGGACTTTGGCACGCTCATTCCTTGGAAGCTTGGTCTTCTACAAAAAGCTTTTTCCCGTTCATCATCCGCATCCTCAAAATTTCAGCAGGAGTTCAAGCGCTTCGGCAAAGACAACGCCTCATGGCTCGATGATTACGCATTGTTCATGTCACTAAAAGAAGCGAATGGCGGTGGCGCCTGGAATGGCTGGGATGAATCCCTACGCAAACGTAAAGCATCTGCCATGGACAAGGCTCGCACGGAACAGGCAGAAAATATTTTGCGCCATTCGTTTTATCAATTTTTATTCTTCCGACAATGGAAAAAATTGCGCGCATATGCACACGAACGTGGACTCACCATCATCGGCGACATTCCAATCTTTATCGCCTATGACAGCGCCGACGCGTGGGCCAATCCAAAATTATTCTTCCTCGACGAGGAAAGTCTGCCTACTGTCGTGGCAGGTGTTCCACCTGATTATTTCTCTGCCACCGGTCAACTGTGGGGCAATCCACTTTATAAGTGGAGCGCGCACAAGAAGACGGAGTATGCCTGGTGGTTGGAACGATTCCGCTCCGTGTTGAAGCTCGTAGATATTATCCGCCTCGATCATTTCCGCGGCTTCGCGGGCTATTATGAAATCCCGTTCGGAAGTCCCACTGCCGAGCAGGGACGTTGGGTTACGGGTCCAGGGAAGAATTTCTTCGAAACACTTTACCCGGCACTCAGTGACAGGAAAGGTGGAACGCTGCCGATCATCGCCGAAGACCTCGGTGTGATCACTCCAGACGTAGTTGATCTGCGCGATAGCTTCCACTTGCCGGGCATGAAGATTCTGCAGTTCGGTTTTTCGGGTCCGGATAATCCCTTCCTCCCGCACAACTATTCGTCGAACTGCGTTGCATATACGGGAACACATGACAACGATACAGTGCGCGGTTGGTATGAGACCGCGCCCGAGCATGAGCGCGACTTTGCCCGCAAGTATCTGGGTACGAATGGCAGTGACATCGCCTGGGACATGATTCGCGCGGTCTGGTCCTCGGTGGCGGTTTATGCTGTTGCTCCCATGCAGGATGTGTTAGGGCTCGGCAACGAGGCTCGTATGAACTTCCCCAGCAAACTGGGCGGGAACTGGGAGTGGCGAATGAGCGACGGGGACCTCAGCGAATCGCTTGCAAGTCGTTTGCGGGAAATGAATCAGCTGTATTTGCGATAAAAGCAAACCTTGCGAAGGCTCGCTCTCCGAGCAGTCTTCGCAAGGTTTTTTAAACGGGATCAATCGTCGGCTGCGCGAGAGCGCTTGCCAATCTTATTTCTTGAACCGGGATAAATACTTCCCGTAGCCCTCTTCCTCCAGCTTCTCAACCGGAATAAATCGTAGAGATGCAGAATTCATGCAATAGCGCATGCCTGTTGGCGCAGGTCCGTCATCGAAGAGATGTCCCAAATGGGAATCGGCGTGTTTCGAGCGGACTTCCGTCCGCGCCATGAAAAGCTTGTGGTCGGTGTGTGTGCTGACGTTCTCTGGCTCTAATGGTTTGGTGAAGCTGGGCCAGCCAGTGCCTGAATCATATTTATCCAGCGAACTGAACAACGGCTCGCCAGACACCACATCCACATAAATTCCATCATGTTTGTTATTCCAATATTCGTTGGAAAAGGCGCGTTCGGTGCCCTCATGTTGCGTGACTTCATATTGAAGAGGGGATAATCGCTGGCGCAACTCGGCATCTGACGGTTTGGTAAAAGTTTTCATCACGACCTCCTATAATGGGTAAGTATCATTATTTTATTCTAGCTTGTTTAGTAAAAAATGAATCAGAGGGTCTTTAATGCAAGCGTTAAGTTTTTCGTAATATTTTTATACTCTTATAACAAACTTCTAATCTTTATCGCTTGAATTTCCCCGAGAATACTTGTAAAATTTTCTCGACATGTGGTCACACCATCAAATTTAACAATAAGGAGTCAACAAGATGAACATGATCAAAGTCTCTGCAACCTCTCGTACTTCGGCAGTCGCTGGTGCCATCGCAGGAGTGATCCGTGAACACAAATATGCGGAAGTGCAAGCGATCGGTGCAGGAGCAGTAAACCAGGCAATGAAGGCTCTGGCTTTAGCCACAGGTTATCTGAAAGGAGATGGAATCAATGTAGTCTGTACGCCACACTTTGTTGACGTAGACGTCGACAATAAGGTGCGGACGGCAATCAGACTGGTTATCGAACCAAACTAAGCTTCGTCGTGATTGCAAGTTGATCCATGCGCTGGGATGTCAGATCATCCCGGCGCATTTTAGTTCTCATGGAGGGTAGTCTAATCGTGCAATGCCTCGAGCGTTGGAGTTGACTCGCTACAAGCGTTGCCAAAAGAAGGCCGGCAACTTAACTCATATCTTTTCGATTACCCTGACATAAAAGCGACATGCGTCAAGAATTTGATATACTTCACAGCTTTCATTTCGCATGTGAGCCAGTTTATATTCACCAGGACCAAAACCAATTGTGGGTATTCCCATGCTTACGGGTGTTACTGCATTGGTGCTGAAATCCCAAAAAATGTACTCGTCGGGTTCAACGCCAAAGCTTTCACGATATGCCGCAATACAAGCCTTTGGGAGATCATGATTTAAGTCAATCTTCCATGCCAAGTGGAATGGTTCATAGTTGATGGGCAGACCTGTCCAACTCTTTCTATGGAGCGTTCCCACTTCCCAGGTTGCATTTTTGCCCTTTATCAGTTGATCCATTTCCTGTTTGATAGCTTCTTCTGTTTCGCCAGGTGCTATTCTTCGATCCAGATACACCTCACACTCCGAGGGGACGGCGTTCAAGGATGCGGCAACGCTGGAGATCTTCGACATGACCAAAGTTCCCTTTACCCCGTCTTTTTTTGAGAGTTCCATATTTGTCTTTTCAACTCGCTGGATGATTTCCGCCATTTCATAAATGGCATTCATTCCTTTTTCGGGTGCGGAACCATGCGCGGAAACGCCATGTGTTTTGATGACTATTTGAGCTTTTCCCTTGTGACCGACCGAAATCTTATTGTCGGACGGCTCACAGATCACGACGTAGTTCGGCTTGAACTGAAGTTCTTTGAATAAGTGCTTCAAGTTTTCCCCATCACAATCTTCTTCGAAGACAGTACAAGAAACATATATCGTCTTATCATCAGCAAATCCCAATTCCTTGGCAATCGCACCCGCATAAATCGAGGCTGCGGCGCTGGACTTCATGTCCACAGAGCCTCTGCCATGCAAACGCGCGTCGACGATCGCACCACTGAACGGTGGAATATTCCATTCATCTTCATCTTTCACTTCCACAGTGTCTACATGTGAGTCAAACAGGATCGATTTTTCACCGTCCCCTATTCTTCCAAGGAGATTGCCCATCGAGTCAATGGTCACTTCCTCATAGCCGAGAGCTCTCATTTTTTGCTCAATAAATTTGATAATCTCCTCTTCCTGCCCGGAAAGACTTTTTATTCTGACTGCTCTTGTGTAAACTCGATAAGTTCTCTCTGTAATTCTGGGGTCAACAAATCGGATGAGTCCATAGTTTTCTCTTTATTTATGATCAGGTGGAATGCTGGGTCGTGCCAGGTAGTCTGACAGGCTGAGCCCTGAATAAATTTGTGAAAATTCCGTGCTCACTTCAGACTTTATTGCTGAATACATCACAGATTTTTTATTGATTGCTATCCCATAGTCCCATGCTCCCGGGTAATACTCGTAATCCCGAATGAATGTCGGATTATCCAGGATTTGCGCAACTTCATAAGTGTAATCTGGGTGGGGAAACCAGATCAAATCCGGCTGGCGTGAGATCACATAAGCTGCACTAAAACCATAATGGGTAATGGTTCGATCATGTAATCCGATAAGATCGATGATAGTCAACTCCGGGAACTGTGAACTCAGCCAACCATGCTCAGACGCAGTTATGACAATTTCCTGAGGAACATGTTGAAGTAGTTTACCCATGTCAAAAATACTTTCCTCCCACCCCAAGGTTGGTAGTTGATCGTTCGTCGACTTTTGGTACTGCGTAATGCTCTGAAAACGATATGGAATGCCAACCATGTATTTCTCCCATTGAGAAGCAATTACCGGCTTGAAAGCCACGAGTAACAACAACGGTAACAGTACCATGGATGGAACAAGCATATGCCTTCGAAGCGCACCACACATTGCTTGGATTGGTGATTTTGGCTCAATGTTGAATACGGCTAGGAAAGTGGCTAGGAAAATAAAAGCAATTGATGGGTAGTAGTATCGTGCTACCCATCCCATAATCTGGGTTACCGTGGCGTAATAGCTAAACGTGGCAAGGATGGTAATTGCGATGGCGGCGAGCCGGGCGAATGTGTTTTTCGATGCAGTGATTGCAATAAGTGTAGTATAGGGTAACGCCAGAGTAAGAAAATCAATCATGTGTTCCATCGCATTCCAACTGGTAACACCAAGATATCCCTTATAAAAACCACTCGATTTGGCAAAGAAAGGTAATGGAAAAAAGTCATTAAACAAGAACTTGTACAGGATGAGCATAGATCCGGCGATGAATGCAAAAAATATAGCATACTTTACGGAGTATTTGCGCATTGACCGATCCGTGGCGAGAAAGAAGAGAGGTGGAAGAACCAGGGCATATATTCCATTGTCTGGCCGTGTAGCAAAAGAAAGAACTCCTGAAAAAAGACAAAACATGAAGGCAACAATCGAACGCTGTCGAGCAGTAATCAGGATTGAACATGCAAGCAGTGAGTTCGCAAGCAAAGAGAAGGTTGTCTCCATACCTGTTAGGCTATGAAATTTAAATGGAGGTAGAAAAAAGATGAAAGGAACAACCAGCAATGGGATCCACAGCTTCTGCCCCCACTTGCTTTCTTCTTTAATAAGGAAGCCCATGTATACTATTATGAGCATAGATAATAAGCCTGCAACGTACGATGTATAGGTGAGTGCAACTGAATCGGAGGGCCCGGTCAACGCCAATACTGCAGTAATTACAAATAGATAAGCGGGGCTGGTAACACCATAGGATGGACCATCTGTTTTATTCCAAGAAAAACCATCGCCTGTAAGCCAATGTTTGGCGTACCGAGTTATCATGTATGCATCATCAACTGCAGCGCTACCGATGCTTCCTCTCGTCTGATGGATGTAAAGACCGAGACTGAATAAAGCGATGCCTGCAAGGAGTATATTTATGTAGACGTGTTTCATGCTACCGTTCATTGCTTACTTCATCATAACCAAGCGCATTCATTTTTTGTTCAACGAATTTGACAATTTCCTCTTCCTGTCCGGAAAGACTTTTTATTCTGACTAGCTCTTGCGAAAATTCGATAAGTTCGGCTTTCAATTCTGATGTAAGTCCATCTAGTGGGTTCATTGTTTTCTCTCTATTTACAGACAAATGTATTCAAGTTACTCTACGCTCACTGGCTTATCTCGATCCGTCAAGTTAACCACAATCGCGTTACTCGCTCGGATCAAGTTCTGAGGTGTGATCATGATCTCTTCGCCCCATTGACCTGCGCCTGTGCCTAAGATAGGTTCGTTCACGAGACTCGCTTCGAGGAAGGATCGGAACCCAGATGGCTGCCAGCCAAAAGCGGGGATGGAGCCGATCACATATCCCGTTGTTTCCTTTACTGCTTCCGGTTCAGCCATCTTGATATTGCGCGAGCCGATCGCTTTTTTGAGATTCCCTGAAACCGCATTCTGATCCCCGCCGAGCATCACCAGGACGCGCTCACCCGTATCCACTTGAAAGATCAGTGTCTTCACAGCCTGGTGTGCTGCAAAGCCAAGCATACGCGCAACATTTGCCGCGCCCTTTTCCGTTTCGGGCGGAAAACTTTTTGGCTCATAAGGAATGTTGTGTTCGTCTAGATAGAGGTGAGAGGCGAGTTTCATTTTACAGAGTGCCGCATAATTATTTAAACTTGAGATTTGAATTTCAGCCTATCGCTCAGCATCCCCGAGTGGAACGGAGGGGACAAAAGCGTTTGCAAAGTTTAGTTACGCATGAAGAACATGCGTGAAACAAGCGGCAGTTGTCCTATCCATTCGTTGTGTGCAGTAAGTTCCGTCATGAATTGCTCCTGGATGCAAGATAAATTCCAATGAGGATCAAAACGCCACCAGTGAACACGGCAATTGTTGGCGTCTCCTTCAATAGAAAAAATGCCAGGATCGCCGAGCCAATGGGTTCACCGAGAGTGGTCACTGCCACAAAGGCGGCAGGCAAATATCGTAATGCCCAATTATATGTGGAATGACCGAGGAGTTGTGGGAATGCTGCGAGCAAGAAGATCCAGCCGTAGGTATGTGCGGGATAACCGAGAGGTGACTGACCGGCGGCGAACATCGTGACGATCAATGCCACGGCTGCGACCCCATAAACCAAAAAAATATATGGGATGAGTGATATCTTTCCCCGCAGCTTTCGTCCGATAATGAGATAGCCTGAGACGGTCCACGCGCCGATCAGGGCAAGGAAGTTTCCCCACACCGTCCGTGCCACGAGCACGTCGGTGCGAGACGGCATCGCGCCTCCTTGCATAATATGACCCACATCTGGGCAGCGGAGTCCATGATTCCAGACGCACGCATCCGATAAGCCGATTATTGTTCCCCCTAAAATAGCGATCACCAACCCGAGGATTGCTGCGCGCCTCAACCGCTCATTGAGCAGCATTGGCGAGAGCAGCGCCACCCAAAGGGGACCGGTCGACACGAACACGACAGAACTCGCAACCGTTGTATATTCGAGGGATGTGATCCATGTTCCAAAATGTGCCGCCAGAAAGAGACCCGAAATTACTCCAAGAATAATTTCATTACGCATGAGACTCCTCAATTCATCACGATGACGAGTCCATGCGAATGGCGCTAAAAGCAAAGTCGCGAACGTCAGCCGCAGCGCAGCGATGACGAGAGAAGGCGCCTCGGCTTGCGCGAAACGGATAAATATTGAAGCTGTGGAAACAGCTACTATGGCGGTGAACAGGGCAAATGGTAGGATGAAGCGGGAACGTCCCTCGGTCATCCACACATTCTACCGTGAGTCAAATCTTCATGCGCAGAGTTCGTCTGTACTCGCATTGATTTCCCGTGAGTGCCTTGCTAAGCCAATCCACTATTTCACCGGCTGCTCATCTCATGTTCATACTTCATCAGTAGAATATGCGACCTTATGTTGGACGATACGAAACCATCTCGCAGGCTCGACCAGTTCCAGCCAGTGCACGCGCTCCCTGTGCCCAAGCGCCAACCTCGCCACACCTTGCGTTGGTCCTTGCTTGCCTTGATTTTGATCTATTTTCTCGCGCCGCTTCGAACAAATATCCTATTGCTGGGTACCGATGATTCGCCTGAGCGCGGTGCATTAGGGCGAACCGACACAATCATTCTCACTACCATCGTTCCGATTCGACCGTATATCGGCATGTTATCCATCCCGCGTGATCTGTGGGTAAATGTCCCGGATGTGGGTGAGCAGCGCATCAATACGGCGTATTTCTTCGCAGAAGCGAATGAAAGAGGGTCAGGTCCACGTGCTTCGATGCAAACAATCCGTCAGAACTTTGGAATCCCTGTGAGCTATTACGTGGTCATTCACATGCTGGGATTAGTCTCCGCAATCGATGCTCTTGGTGGTGTGGATATTAGACTCAATTCCGCGCTGGGTGGTTTTGCTGCAGGTGTTTATCATTTCGATGGGGAGCAGGCATTATCATTTGTCCGCGAGAGAAGCAGCAGTGATGATTTCAGCCGAATGCAACGCACACAACTCCTCATCGTAGCCGCGGGGACGAAGGCGTTTCAACCCGCAAACTGGAGTGGACTGCCAAATTTTGTTTACGCCATCCTTCAAATCGTAGACACAAATATTCCGCTCTGGCAATTGCCGCGCTTGATATTTGTGCTTCTGCGCGTCCCTTTCTTTGGTGTGGACTCACGCACGATCGCGCGTGAAATGGTGGTACCCTTCCAAACTTCGGGAGGCGCGCAGGTGCTTGCCCCCAATTGGGACGCGATCAACCCTGTGTTGAAAGAAATGTTTGGGAGGTAAATACTATGGACTTGCCGTTTCTCGCGGAACTGGTGTGTATCTCCGTCAAATTGAATTTTTCTCCTTATTGTTTCTCCCATTAAATTAAAACACCCCCTCGCCAGTGGATGCTCTTTCAGATTTCAGAGGTACTTGAATTTCTGCCTCGCGCCAGTGTGGATAACTTCTCCAACAGCGGGCGCAGGGATTCGGGCGCGGTTGAATCGCTTGTATGAATCGTATGATGCGTGTTGCCAGCTTCGACGGTGATGGTGTATTCAAATTCATCATGCGTGGCTTGCGCGATTAGATTCTGGGGAATCTTGAAAAAATTTGTCTCGGTGATCAAGCGCATCACTTCCTGTGATTCATCCTCAGGGATTTTATTCAGGTCAATGTCGGTATCGATCTCACGCCCTAGAATACCGCCTGTCCTTTTAAAGTTGATTATTGTCACCTCAGGCCTTCCAAATTCACTTCAGGATTTGCACCACTGAGGAGAGATAATTCTTTCACCAAGGGCCGCAATGAACTAGGCATGGTCGAATCGTTGGTGCGGACCGTATGATTCGTAATCCCGGCGTCAACCGTGATCGTGTATTGATATTCATCGGGTTTGAAACTCTTAATAAGGTTCTCAGGGAGATCGAAGAATTGCGCATCTTCCACTAAGCGGGTAATGTTGCGCACGGCACTGATCGGCAAGTTATTCAGATTCAACTCAAACCTCATTCCTCGTCCGATAAATCCCCCGGAGCGTTTGAAAGTGATTTTAGCCATAACAACATTAATCCTTTCTCTATTAATAAGTGTTTCTTTTATCAACATTAATTCCATGATAGAGCCGGCACTGATTCAACAAATGTATACATTTTGTTAAACGAGATATTTCGAAATTTATTACAAGGTGGCGAGAACACGATTCGGATCTATGCAAGTTGGCGTTTTTTCACAAGGTTCTTTCTTTCCAAATTGGAGGTTTTTCCTCGTTTGCTTGACAGTTGTCCTCAGCGAGACTACAATTTTATTGAAATAGTTTATAAAAATCTGTAGAGAGACAGATTGACCAACTTAAGGAGAGGATCATGGCTTTTGAATTACCCAAACTTCCGTATGCTGTAGACGCGCTTGAACCCTACATTGACGCTCAGACGATGACCATTCATCATGATAAGCATCATCAGGCGTATATAACGAATCTCAACGGCGCGATTGACAAACACCCCGAACTTGCATCCAAATCGCTCGAGAATCTATTAATGGATCTAAACTCTGTCCCCGAAGATGTGCGCACGGTTGTACGTAACCATGGCGGCGGCACGTGGAACCATTCCATGTTCTGGGAGATCATGGCTCCAAAGGCGGGAGGCGCTCCCAAGGAAGAACTGGCAAAGGCAGTCGATTCGGCTTTCGGGTCGTTCGATGCATTCAAGTCCGAATTTGAAAAAGCCGCAAACGGGCGCTTTGGCTCCGGTTGGGCGTGGCTTGTTAAAAAGGGAAGCGGACTGGCGGTTGTTTCCACAGCAAACCAAGATAATCCCATGTCTGATGGCATGACCCCGATTTTAGGAATCGATGTGTGGGAGCACGCTTACTATTTGAAATATCAGAACCGCCGCGCTGAATATGTGACCAACTGGTGGAATGTCCTCAATTGGGATGCCGCTGCAGCAAGATACAAATAGGCATGATACTTGCACTTGTTCGGAAGCCAGTTATAATCTGGTCTACGAAAACATGATTTCCAAGAGGAGATAACAATGACTCACATTATCACCAGTTTGTGCGTTCGCGATCGCGGTTGCATTGACGTTTGTCCCGTGGAATGTATGGTTCCCGGCTTTCCCCTGAACGAATGGCCCTGGATCTACATTGACCCGGATACCTGCATTGACTGTGGCGCGTGCGTCCCTGAATGTCCATTTGCCGCAATTTTCCCTGAAGATGAAGTGCCGACAGCGTATACCGCCAAAGGCGGCGAATATATCAGCAACGTTGGTTTGACCGGTCACTTTGAAGGCACGAATCACCATGGCCATCCGATCGTGCTCGATACAGCAAAGCAATTGGCGGCAGGCGAAGTCCTTGATCTCACTCCTGATATTAAGCCGAACTACGACTTCTTCAAGGGTGGTCCTGGCTATTCTTCCAAGGATCAGGATAACGGAATGTAATTGCACGGTTCGTAATAAAAATCCCGCATCACTGCGGGATTTTTATTATGGGTTCATTGCATCCGTAAGTAATTCCTGTCCGATCCATTGGGCAAGTCTTTCATTATCTTCTTCAAGTGTCACAACAATAACCAATGGCGTGGCTTGCCAGTTGGGTGGCGTTCCGGCGATGAACCATGTGACCTTGGATTCATCTCCGCTGGCGCGGCCGATATGTGACCAATAATTTTCTCCACTTACAATGAAAGATTGCGCCGCCTCATTCGCCTGCGACGCCTGGACAGCTTTGAACGAAGCGCCTGGAGCTGGCAAGACAACCCATCCTTCTTTCGGAGTGTTAACCGAAATGGCAAGGCGCGGCGCTGGCGCCATTCCCTGGTTGCTCAACGCGGCACATGCCAATGCAACCTGTAACGGTGAAACGTGCAGATCCGCGACATGCGGTGTAGAAGAAATCGGTGCGGCAGTTTCGATCTGGAGTTTCGGTGAGCGATCAAAACCGAAGGACTCGTAAACAGTGCGCAGTTGACTTTCATCTAAATCTTTTGTTTGAAATAATGCTGTGGTAAATGGTTCGATCATTGAGCCCGTCGGATAGAGTCCTTGCACGGCGCGGTTGATCATCGGCTTTTCAGGATCCTTATTGAGCTGCGCCCCGATTTCATTCAGATAGTTTGGATTGAATGTTGGATGCGAAGACATCACCAGGATTTCGCCGCTTTGCGCATTCAACAAGATGACTGCTCCAGCGTGGCCAAGCATCATTTCATCGGCGCGCTGTTGCAGATACAAGTCGAGGCTGAGGCGCACATCCAATCCTTGAGGCGACATGCCATAGAGAATATGACTCCACCAGATGGTGCCAGTCGGATTGCCTCGCATACCGCGCAAATATTCATCGAGCGATGCTTCGAGTCCGGATTGTCCATAAATAGGATTGTTATATCCAGTGATGGGGGCGAGGTCCGGATAGTTGTAGACACGTGTGTAGTTGCCCGTTTCTCCGCTTGTCGATGTGATGGGCGTATCGTTATGATCGAGCAACATGCCGCGCCGTACATAGCGGTCTTCAATGATGCGGCGAGGATTATCAGTGCGGGTCAGCAGATCGGGACCGCGTATTATCGCCCACCATCCGTTGGCAAGTGCGGCGATAAAGAGTCCTAAGGTAAGGAATGTTCCCAGTGCAAGATATGGCTGAGGCTTCGGAAGCGGCGCAGGTTCTTCATCCAGATGGTTGGTAATGAGAAGGAGAAAGCCCAAGGCGAGGAAAGACGTCAGCAGAGACGATCCACCATACGAGATGAAGGGAAGCGTAACGCCAGTAAGCGGTAAAAGCCGCAGGTTCCCGCCCATGATCAATAGCGTTTGAATTCCCAGATGTGCCGTAATACCAGCAGCGAAGAGTCTTCTGAATAAATCGGGGGCACGGAGGGCGGCCCGTACACCGCGCACAACGAGCAACCCAAACAGCGCGATCAAACCAATGGTGCCCATGAGCCCCGTCTCTTCAGCAACTGCAGCAAAGATGAAATCGGACATGGCAACAGGAACAAGGGCGGGGCTACCAAGCCCGGGACCACGACCTTCCAATCCGCCATTTGCGATGGCTAACAGCGATTGGACGATCTGATAGGCACCGCCGCTTGGGTCGTTCCATGGATTCAGCCAGGCATCAATACGCGCCCGAATAATATCCACGATGTAATAGCCGGTCACTGCCACCAGCACTAACAAGATCAGGCTGATAATGATTGTGCGACGACGCCCTGTGGCAAGATAAATAATGACCATATACAAGGCGATAAATATAGATGCGGTTCCAAGGTCACGCTGAAAAAGCAAAAGCAAAATCGCAATCCCGCTCAACAAAATCGTGGGATAGATTAAGGTGAATGCGCGCATCTGGATGGGAATCCGTTCGGCGAGGTATGCCGCGAGGTATGCGACAAGCAAAAGCTTCAGCGGCTCCGAGGGTTGGAAATAGACACTGCAGCATCCCAGCCAAAGCCGCGGACCATAACCGTTTGGGTTTGTCCCGAATAAGAGCGTAAAGCCTGTCAGAATTAACCCACCGGTAAGAAGAATGTATTTATATTTTCGGATGAAATCAAGCGTCGTTGGGAGCCGCAGACTTGCAATTAGAGACAACGCACTGACACCGAGCCAGAGAGACTGACGGGCACCGAAGCCTGCGTCCAGACGCCATACGGTCAACAAGCCCCATCCGCTTAACAATGCCGCGGTTGGAAAAAGATAAGGATCTGCATCGGGGAGATATTGTGCAATGGATAAATGCACGCGGTATACAACAACACACCAAACCAGAAACGCCAACCATTGCGACCAGCGATAATCCACACCTAACGTTTGTGCGCGCACGGCAGGGGATAAGGTGATGATTAGCGTTTGGAGGATGAGAAAGCCAGCCGCGATCTTTAGCAGGTTTCCTTGGATAACTCTATTCATTAGAGATATTTATTGACCAGCAAATCCAACTTTTGGAGTGTAGCAGGCGGGATGGCATCTTTGTGTGTGATCAACGAAGTGGAAAGGGCATGTTTGCAATCGCATTTCCGTTCGGGCACGAGATTCTTTGCCAAGAGCCGCACGGCTTCCTGTGCCAGTGCTGTATTCTTGTTTAGCGTTTGAATCACCATCTCAACAGTTACCGGCGCTGCGCTGACATGCCAGACGTCATAATCGGTGACGTGCGCCATCGTGGCGTAGCAAATTTCTGCTTCACGGGCAAGGAACGCCTCAGGCGAGGCGGTCATGCCAATAATGGACATATTCCACGAACGATAGGTGTTCGACTCGGCTTTCGTCGAAAAGCGCGGGCCTTCAATCGTGATGAATGTCCCGCCACGATGAAGGACGCCTCCTGCCGCGCGGACGGCTGATTCCAATTGATTGGATGTATCGACGCAGAAGGGATCTGCCACGCTAATGTGTGCAACCAACCCCTCGCCGAAGA
>Ga0137367_10002022_pt1 | contig 16110 bp, 13 predicted proteins | sample SagtaG_14_FD_104939 | JGI IMG/M metagenome (GOLD analysis project Ga0137367, IMG submission 104939) | Vadose zone soil microbial communities from Sagehorn Ranch, Mendocino, California, USA - Sage1_L_80_16 metaG | ecosystem: Environmental > Terrestrial > Soil > Vadose zone | place: USA... | reverse complement strand
TGTCGTCCGAAGCGGTGGGGAATTAACCGGAATTGGGGATTCTCTGCCCGCTGCGGAACTGGATCGCTGGGATTAGGCACCAGAAATCCGCCCGATCCTCCTAATACCGGCTGTGCGTGGCAGGAGAAGCACTGGTCCGCATTGTGGCGAGCACCGAGTCCGTTGGAGTTTGTGTGGACTTGCGGAAACACGGGATCGAGCTCCCCAAGAACAGGTGATCCATCGGTGATCTGTGCGCAGTTGTCGCAGGTCGATTCCAATTGCCCCGCGCGCAGAATGCCTTCTTCAAAAGAAGCTAGCTCATTGTCGCTGACGGTTGCACCTGTTGTCGGGTGGGGGCTGATTAACGGCGGATGAGGAATTGGAATGCCCTGCTGTTGCAGACCCCCACCGGTGTTCTGGATACCGCCGCGCACGCCGGGATCGTGCTGGGCGAAGGCCGAACTGCCGACCAAGAACAGTGCACTCACGAGAACAAGTCTTTGTCTAAGTACCCTTCCTCTATTCATATCTCCTCCAACGCGACTCCAGTATTAATGAGTGCTTGTTTGTGTTGACGGGATTCAGCTCCTAAAGAAGTTGTGTGGGCCGCAATACTCGCGTGAGTGGCTGCTTCGGTCAACGGAACTGTGGCGGAACTTTAGCTGGCGAGTTAAATCGCTGAAACTAGGTATCTTGTTGTTGCCGCTGACCTGTTGCGGAAGTTGTATACGGGCTTGCCGTCGCATGGTACACTTGCCCAACTTAAACGCAGCAGGCGATGGGCAGTGGGCCATCCGGTTCGATCACCTTCTATTTATCGTTTTGGGCTCTTCGAAGCTGACCTGGGCAATCGAGAACTGCGCAAGCACGGCATCCGACTGCGACTCCAGGAGAAGCCTTTCCGTGTCCTGATTAAGTTGCTGCTTCGTCCCGGCGAGGTCGTGACCCGGGAGGAACTTCGGCAATGCCTGTGGTCGCCAGACACGTTCGTTGATTTTGACGAAGGCGTGAACACCGCCATCAAGAGACTACGAATCGCCCTCGGTGATTCCTCCGCTAGTCCCATTTACATCGAGACGTTGTCGGGGTATGGGTATCGCTTCATCGCGCCGGTCACGCCCCTTGCCGCAAATGACAAACCGGTAACAGAACCCAGTCCCGATATCGTTTTGGTGAAACCTGTACCCAGAGTGATCGCTGCCGAACCAGAGAAGGCTTTCCTAAGCCAGCCCTTGCTTTGGTTCGCTCTAGTTTCCGGACTGATGGTCTTATTGGCGGTCGCTATCTACGAAAAGTGGTGGCATCCTGCGGATCTTGCCTCCGGCACGATCCAGGCGATTGCTGTGCTCCCGCTCGAGAATCTATCCGCAGATGCTGCGCAGGAATTTTTCGCTGACGGCATTACAGACGAAATCATCACCAACCTGGCAAAGCTGGCGGGGACGAAGGTGATCTCCCGTACTTCCGCGATGCAATACAAAGGCACGCACAAGTCCATCCCCCAAATCGCCCGCGAGTTGAATGTCGGCGCGGTTGTGGAAGGATCATTTGAACGCTCGGGAGACCGGATACGCATCCGTGTGCAGTTAATTCAGGCGTCAACCGACCGGCACCTATGGGCGGACGAATACGACCGGCAACTGAGCGATGTGCTCGGGCTCGAAGCCGATGTGGCACAAGATATCGCGCGGCACATCCAAACTGAACTGACACCGCACCAGTCGAGCACCCTGGCCCGGAACCGCACCTTGAATCCGGAGGCCTTTCAAGATTACCTCCAGGGCCGCCACTATTGGGCCCTGCGCACCAGGGAGGGCCTCGCCAAAGCAGTCGAGTATTTCGATCGCGCGATTCACGAAGATCCCAACGACGCGCGGAGCTATGCCGGGCTCGCGCACTGCTACATCGTATTGCCGATGCTGACAGATATGTCAGAGGGCGAGGGATTCGACAAGGCACAGGAAGCCGCCAATAGGGCCCTTGCGCTGGATGACTCGCTGCCGGAAGCGCATCTGGCGATCGCTGAAGCGTTGCTCTACCACGATTGGAACTTTGCGGGCGCGGAGAAGGAATTCAGGAAGACCCTCGAACTGAACCCGAACTACTCCACCGGACATCAATGGTACGGCGAATTTCTCTCGTACATGGGGCGGCATGAGGAAGCAATTCGCGAGCTTCAGATGGCGATAGCACTCGATCCCCTCTCCGCTGTTATTCATCATCAGGCTGGTCAGGCCTTTCAAGAGGCCCGACAGTACGAGGCGGCGTTGGAACAATACCGTCAGGCGCTGAAGCTTAGTCCAGGGTTCTCAAGCAGCTATGAAACTATGTATTGGAATTTCCGTCATCAGGAGAAGTATGCAGAATCCATTCAAGCGCTGCGGAAGGTTGAGCCCTATTGGAGTCAAAATCCTTCCATCATCTCCGCGATCGACGGCTTGGAATCGGCCTATGCCACCGGAGGAAGAAGAGGTTATTTGCTGCAGTCTCTGAAGGTTCATAAATACTACCCACGGCCTGCCTTCTATTTTGCAATGGACTACGCTGCGTTGGGCGACAAGGAGAATGCCTTTCTGTGGTTGATGCGTTCCTACGAGAATCGAGATATTGAGATCTTTTATATTCGCACGGTTCCGGAATTCGACTCCCTGCGCTCCGATCCGCGTTTCCAGCGCCTGATTCGGGCGATCGGTTTTCCTACTTAAATTAGGTATGCGCACGGAATCACCATCTTCGATTCAATCTTCATTCGTTTATCGCTTTGGGATTTTTCAGGCTGATCCGCGCTCCGGAGAGCTGCGCAAGAGAGGCCTTCGCATGTCCTTGCAGGACAAGCCGTTTCATCTGCTTGTGCTCTTGCTGAAGGCCAACGGAGAGGTGGTTACTCGCGATGAGATTCGAAGCAAACTGTGGCCCGAAGGCACCTTCATTGAATTTGACGACAGTTTGAACGCGGCGATGAAAAAGCTGCGCGCGGCGCTGGCCGATACCGCGGAGCATCCCCGCTTTTTGGAGACCGTGCGGAAAGTGGGCTACCGGTTTGTTGCCCCGGTAACCAGAATGGTTGCGGATTCTGCAGTTGCTCCAATCACGGCGTCAGCTGCGAATTCCTCCATGATTTCTACAGATTCGGACGCGCAGGAACGTCCATCCCTTGACCAGGAACTTGCCGCCAAGTCCGCCTCAGTCTTACGGAGCGACGGGCGTCCGCGCCCGTCGAGATCTGCGCTTGTCCATCAAAAGCTGCTTCGAGCACTCGCCATTTTATTCTTTGCCGCACTTGTTCTGAGTGTCGGAATCTATTTTCATAAGCCGTCTCGCGAAAGCAAGATTCAGTCTATTGTCGTCCTGCCGCTGGAGAACCTCTCCGGCAACCCACAGCAGCAATATTTTGTGGACGGAATGACCGACGAACTGATCACCGATCTGGCCAAAGTCAGCTCGCTGAGCGTGATCTCTCGCACATCCGCCATGCAATACAAAGGCACGAAGAAGACGTTGCCGGAAATCGGTCGCGAGCTGAGTGTTGATGCCGTCGTCGAAGGGTCTGTCGTTCGGTCCGAAAATGCGGTGCGAATCACCGTCCAGCTCATCAGTGCCCGCAATGATCGCCATCTCTGGGCGGAAAGCTACGAACGTCAGACCGAAAATATCGTCCAGCTACAGGAAGATGTTGCGGCAGCGATTGCGGACCAGATCCAGATCAAGCTGACGCCAGCCGACAAGCAGCGGCTTTCTCATGCCAAGCCAGTTAATCCGGAGGCCCACGAAGCTTATCTGAAAGGATTGTATTTCTGGAATCAAAGGACGACCGAAAGCCTGAAGACCAGCATTGCGTATTTCGAGGAAGGCATACGGAAAGATCCAAGGTACGCATTTGCATATTCGGGCCTGGCTGATGCCTATGACGTCGCCGCTGATTACGATCTACTCTCTCCGAGAGAATCGTATTCAAAAGCGAAGACTATGGTCCTCAAAGCTCTCGATCTGGATCCGGACCTGGCGCAAGCGCATGCAACTCTCGCCGACCTAAAGGCGGCATATGAATGGGATTGGCCAGGCGCCGAAGCAGAATTCAGACGCGCGCTGAAGTTAAATCCGGGTTACGCAACCACACATCACTGGTACGCGCAGTATTTAACGTCCAGAGGACGCCATCCAGAAGCACTGGCTGAAATCCATCGCGCGATGGAACTCGATCCGCTCTCCCCGAGCATCAATGCTTTTGCCGGATCGGCTTTTTATATGGCGCGCCAGTATGACAAGTCAGTTGAGCAACTGGTGAAAATGACCGAAACCGAGCCCACTTATCCCGTCGCCCACTATTTTCTTGGCTTCTCCCGTGAACAACGGAGAGAATTGAAAGAGGCAGTCAAGGAATTTCAGAAGGCAGTGGACCTCTCTGGAGGCGATCCAAGCTATCTTGCCGGTTTGGCGCATGCGTATGCACTGTCCGGTGGTCCGCACCAGGCGGAGGCCATTTGCGATAAACTGCAGAGGCGTGCCCGAACGGAATATGTCTCTTCGTACGACATTGCACTAATCTATATTGGCCTCCGCGAAAAGCAACAAGCGCTGGCGTGGCTAAACCGAGCATATGAGGAAGGCGATCCCAATATGAATTTTCTTAACGTTGAGCCAGCGCTCGACGAGCTTCGCTCGGATGACAGGTTTCAGCAGCTCCTCCACCGCGTGGGTTTCAACCAATAAGAGCACGATCCGGGAGGACTCCTGCCCTGCCCTTGCGATCGGCACGCTTGCGAAGTTCGCAACTCAAGCCGGTGAGCCAGCGTGTCGCTTATGCCGACCCGACCGGCACCAGCTTCTTGGAGCTCTTCCAGAGCTGCCTGTTAATGAAATCCGGGGCGAGGCGGCGCAGGAACGCCAGCTGTCGCGACTGCCCGGGCCGGATCTCGAGGACGCCGGCCTTCAACAACGCAAAGGATTGCTTCACCAGTTCATCGGTGCTGATCACGCTGCCGCCGCCCTCAGCAAGCTCTGTCGTCATGTCGGTCTTCACCGCAGGAGGCATGAGCTCGATGACTTCCACTCCGGTTTCTTCCAGTTGGAACCGCAGCGACTGGGTGTAGGAGTGGATCGCGGCCTTGGTAGCGGAGTAGATTGGCGCTGCTGGCAGCGGCACAAAGGCGAGCCCGGAGGACACATTGATCACTGTGCCCTTATTGCTCGTGAGGACGTCAATGAGCGCGGAGGTCGTTCCAACGACACCGCCCACGTTGACGTTCATCTCCGCCATTAGCCCGGTCAGGTCGGCATCCGGGGACTTGAGGTTCTTGTAAAGGAGGATGCCCGCATTGTTCATCAACACATCGAGCTTGGGGAAATCCGATTTCACGCGCGCAGCGAGGGCGGCGATTTGTGCCGGGTCAGCGACATCGCTCTGGATCGTATGCAGCTTCGGGTACTTCGCCTTCACCTGGTCGAGCACGGCCTGACGGCGGCCTGTCACAATGACCTCGTTGCCGAGTTCGAGGAACTTGAGGGCGAAAGCGAGGCCGATGCCGGCGGAGCCTCCGGTGATAAGAATTGTGCGGCCAGTGAGTTTCATAAAGTTCCTTTCGTGAGTTTCATGTGAGATATGTGCCAAGCAATGTAGTGCCTGAACTTCCGCTTGTGTTGTATATAGGATTATAAGCGTAATCCAACGGATGCAAAAAAAAAATCAAAAACTGCGCAAAAGGTGATCTCGAACGCTGGATAATAGTTTCTGCTTGTCGTCAGGCTTCGTAAGAACACGGGCGATGGATATGGCGCCGGCCATGGCACTATAGATCACAAAAAGATTTTGCTCTCGCTCTCTTGCCGTTGCTCCAGGCATAATGTCCACCCATTCCTTCATCAGACCGGCAATTCGCTTTCTAACGCTCAACTTGGCGCGAGCGATTTCAGGCGCCAGCGCCGCAACCGGGCAGCCGGTGTCGGGATGGTCACAGTGCTCGCTTGAAAGGTACAGCCGAACGAGTTCCTTCCACTTGTGTTCAGGTGGCACCTGTTGCAGGGCAGAACGAATGTTCGCGTTAGATTCGGCGAATCCCTGCGCGATGGCTTCGGTGAGAAGTTCGTCCTTGCTCCGAAAGTGCTTGTAAAAGCCGCCGACGGTCAAACCTGATGCCTTCATTACGCTGGCGACACCAGGACCATTCAGGCCCTCAGCCCTGAACTTGCGAGCGGCATTGCGCACGATGCGGTCGCGGGTTCTGCTCTTGTGTTTCGGTTCGTAGCGCATATCGGTCGTTATTAGATTATATACGTAATCCCAGGACTCACAATTTGTTTAGCTCTACGCGCCGGCAAATTGCCATTACTCCCAAGTGACGCTAGTGATCCAACCACAATCGGAGGAAGGCACTCGCGAAGCCTCCAATTTCCGAAAAGTGGCCAATCAGGCCTGCGACCGCGCTCCTTCAACGGTTGACCCTAAACGACTCGAGTTGCTCGTACTCGCGGCGTTGGACTGAAGTCGCGCTGTTCGCAATTGAGCGGCTGTCCCGCTGATGGTCGGCGTCCCCATGCCGTCCACATGATGGGGGACGGCGCCATGAAATCCGGATCATCTAAGTGCGCGATGTCCTGATTGAATTCTTGCTCGGTAATGTAGCGGGCATCAAGCAAAGCTCCGCGAAGCTGCTCGAAATTCGCTCGCATGAGGGAGACGCCTGCAGATCCGCTCTGCCACATCAACAGCCGCCCCTCCGCGCCAACTTCTACAAGCCCATGTGCCCGCAGCCGGCCATAGAGTAGCCGTCCAAACCGTCGTTCGACGCCGCGGTCTTGCAACATTCGCATTAAGGCCACTTGAGTTTTCAGAATGACCTCGGAAGGATTTACGGTTGGATCAGGAAGCAGAGAGGCAGAATCAAAATCCTCATCCACAAGCCAGCCTCCCGGCTTCAGGGCCGACACCAGACGCGCCAGTACTTTTTCTCGTTCAGGCAGGTGGATTAGCACCAGCCGGGCGTGAATGAGGTCAAAAGTCGCCTCTGGCAATGGATCGGTAACAATATTGTGCTTCCGCACTTCAACGTTTTTGGGCCGACAAAGGTTCCAGAAACCGCGGATCAATGTCCGTGACCACAACACGTCCCCTTGAGCCCACGCGGTCCGCCAGCCATGCTGTGATGGAGCCGCCGCCCCCACCTACTTCGAGGCATTGCCAGCCCTCGCTGACTCCACGGTTCTGCAAGTGGCAGATGGATCAAATCAGCAATCGAGGGAAGAAACTGCCGCCTGGCGCCGACGATTTCATTGAGTTTCTTAAAAGCTTTTTCACGAGATCGACTGGACGGTCTGATGCTATGTAGTGCCGGGCCAGGATTCATCATTCTTCCAGTCGTCACAGCGACCTTCAGTCAGCCTTGGTCGACGCAGCCTATTTGCACGAAGCGAGCTTCGGCAAAGGTTCCGTCTCCATTCGCGTTGTTGGCGGCTGACGCGAGTGCCCGATCACGGCGACATTCCGCGCATCGACGCAAGGGAGCGCCCGCAGGAATTTGAGTCCGGACAGGACGTCGTCCATTTCTCTGCTGTCCAATAACTGCAACTGCAGCGCGTTGCACGCCTCTTGCCCGTGTGTGGCGGATTCGCTGTTCATCAGGTCGACGGCGTTAGCACCCTGGTCTGTGGAAAGCCCGACGCCGCGTCGGAATAAGTATAGGAATACATAGTCATGGCGAGCGAAGACGGGACCGAGTTTTTCGGCATTCTGTTCATACGGTCCGAGGCGTTCCAGATCTTCGCGGGTACGGCCCCTGCCGTGATTCAGCAGGATGCCCGGGAACGGTCCGCGGCCCTTCGGGCGCCACAGCATCGCGTGCAGGGTAGCCGACCCACCGTGGACGACTACGGTTTCTGGCCCACCAGACGTCTGGCCCCAGGCTGTCGCGGCCGTGAGTGCTAGAAAGACCGGCACAAGGACGAACGCGTACAGCTTTGTCATTTGGCAATCCCCATCACTCGGATACCACGGATGCCGCCGACTCTGTCGGAATGGGCCCAGTATATCCTCATCGCTGCAAAGTCTGAGTACGCAAAGCAGCAATAGTTATCTGAATCGCTTCGAGAAGCGTCAGCACGGCTGGCTAAGTGCCAGTTAGTCGGCGATCCTGGCACAATCCCGAGAGGTGCCGGTAATTGGGTACTTCGACATTTGACCGACTGCCGTCGGCTCTGTTTGAGGCTATAATCCGTCCCATGATGCACGATTGAAGCCTGTCGCGGCTCACGATTGAGCGGACGTGGATTGCAGCACAGCCGTTTGGCGACAGCGACGGACCGCCAGCCAATCTTGTCGCGTGCAATATTCGCTCGCCACATGAACTTACTAAGCAGCATGGGCCAGGAGACGAAGACGGAAGTTCATGAACCGACCGATTATTTCATCTCGCGTCCTGAGAACATCGTTGGCGATAGCCACCGCCGTTATATTAAAGCGTGAGCCTTCTCCGTGCCCAAGTTGACACCGGAACGGTCTTGGGGACTGTTACGGACGCTTCAAGGGCGGTGCTCCGCGGTGCCGAAGTCACCCTGACGAACGAAGGCACGAGCGCCAAGCTCACGACCACGGCGGGACCGGATGGCACGTACAAGTTCACGCCGGTCAGAATCGGGACCTACTCGCTCACCGCTATCTCCCAAGGATTCCAGACAACCACGCAGCACGGGGTCACAGTAAACGTGGCTGCGTCAGTGGTGGTCCACTTCAAGCTCAAACCTGGCCTAGTGTCAGAGACAGTGGAAGTAGCGTCCGCGCCTTCTGGGCTCGAAACTCAAGATGCTTCCGTGGGCCAGGTGATCAACTCGCGCAACGTCAACAACCTTCCCCTCAACGGGCGAAATTTTACATTCCTTGCCCGGTTCGTTGCTGGAGTAAACTCGCCGCAAGCGGACTTTCGGGGCAATGCGGCGAGTGGCGCTTTCGCGGCGAATGGTCTTCGGCCGGCGCAGAATAATTACCTGCTCGATGGGATTGACAATAATTCGGATACCGTGGATTTTCTAAACGGCACGAATTTTGTCGTTCTTCCTCCGGTCGATGCGATTCAAGAATTCAAGATTCAAACCACGGGCTTCAGCGCGGAGTTTGGCCGTTCCGGAGCTGCAGTTCTCAATGCCACAATCAAGTCCGGCACCAACAATTTTCACGGCGCCCTCTGGAGTTTTTCAGGAACGACAAGTTCCGCGCTTGCATCAGTCGGAAATCCCGCGCTCAGGAAGTCAGCGGGGGAATCGTTTGACCTCGCGTCAGGTTGCCTTCGCATTTTTTCGGTTGCGTCGGCTTGGTCGTCGCTCAGAGAGAGTGTGCTGATCAACATCTTGATTGGCCTGGCAAATTGCAATGGGTGCACGGATTTTAACAGGGTGTTGACATGGCTTTAACAAATGATGGTACGATTGTGGCTCCTGCTTGCTGCGCAGCAGGATCAGGCACGTTGGACTGCCCTGCTGAGTCAAGGAGTTACAGGGCGGGCATAAGGGGCAGAAGGCCATGCAATGTGGCTTCTGAGTGCTGATCGATAAATCGTGGGGCAAGTGGGTCTAGATCATGGAACAGGACCGCTCTCTACATGCTGTTTGCAAGTTGAATACTGCACTGCGATTGATCTCTGGAAAGGACCAACTTATTTCGGAGCATGCTTTTCCAGCATTCAAGCCTTCCCGTTTTGCCCGGGGGCTGCAGATGGTGAACAGCGCGCTGACTTTGCCACGTGTCTTTGCATCAGGTCACACGATTATCTCTGGACGCACACTCGCCTACATGTCTGGCGAGCTGGAATTCTCTTGCGACCATGTGGCCCGACGCGTTATTCGTTTGCTGTCTGTGAAACAACCCTTTTTTGTAGTTTCCGGCGACCCGGTTGCATCGTTGACCTCTCAAATTGGCTGCGACCCGGATTTACTTCCCAAACTGCGCTTTTCTTCTCAGTGTATTGTTATCGTCAAGGCAAAGTACCAGGGGACCCCCGCGGTTTTTCGAGTTGGCCGCTGCGAAGAAGCATGCGCGGAGGTCTCCCGCCAAATAAACGGGATCAAATTGGCGGGTTCAATCGCACCCTTGCACGACTCGGTTCCTAAACTTCTGGCGCACAGCACCACCCCGGCTGGCCTGGAAGTGTCGGTCGAGAGCCTTCTTCCCGGCGCAAACGTTGAATTCAGTTGGAGGCGCATGGACACAATTCTGGAACTTTGGCTAGCAAGTGACAAACCGTCTCGCTCTCCGGCAAGGCCCTTTCTTGAGCAGGAATTGACTCAGGTTCGTGATTCCTTTCCTGCCTATCAAAGTTCGCTCTCAGGTTTCAAAGACTCACTGCTGCAGTGGCACTCATCTTTAGCGATACCCGGAGGGGTAGCTCATGGTGACTTCTGGCTTGGGAACGTTCTGTTCTCGGGCGATTCGGTAAGCGGAATTATTGACTGGGAATGGGCACATGCGGATGGGCTTCGATTAGTTGATGCCCTGCACCTGTTGTTGATGTCTTATTCTGTGTTCCGGAATATCAGTATCGCCGAGATGCTCAGAAGCTTTTGGTCGGATGCTGTTGATGACCCTGAAATGAAGATTCGATTGAACGGATTCTGCCGCACCTTCGGAATGCATGAGCATGATCTGAAGTTTGGGGCCCTGATGCTCTGGTTCGATTATCTGCGGGAACGCATACGACGGGGCCGAATGCCCGGCACTGAGTGGACCGAGGACATGATCCCGCGCACCATACCTACCATCAGGCGCTGGCTAGACGAACTTAGAGGAGGAACGAGTGAAGCTACTGCTGGATCGGGAACTGAACGGCTTGCCGTATCGCGCCTATAGGTTTGCCTTGCGCGGACTGGTCAAGCAGGTCCAGCCATACCATCCAGTCTCGATGGATGGCAAACTCCTGTCGAAGGGCGAACGCGACTGCTCAGACCGGTGGCAGGTCATCAGAGATGTTTTAGCGCAAGGAGCCGATTCCGTGGTGGATTTGGGGTGTGCCGAAGGCTATTTTGTATCTCGCGCCGCCAAAGAATACGGATGTTTTGCTCTTGGGATCGATGCCGATGTTCGGAGATTGACCGTTGCTCAAGACCTAAATCTAATCAACAAATCTGAATACGCCGGGTTCATGTACGCGCATATGAGCATGGAGTTTCTCCGCAAGCTTCCAGAGTTCGATGTGGTGATATTTCTGGCGGTTTTGCATCACGTGATGTACGAACACGGAGTGGACTATGCTCGGGAGTTCATGACGGCAATACGAGCAAAAACGAAGAAGGCACTTGTTTTTGAGATGGGACAATCGAATGAGAGCTCAATGTATTGGGCTTCTCTCTTGCCTGATATGGGTCCGCGCCCGCACGAGTGGATCGAAGCCTTTCTTTTATCCTGCGGCTTTTCGGAAGCACAAAAAGTGGCGGAAACCGACGCGTATCACAGCAACAGCAGGCGTGGCCTTTTCGTGGCCCACGCCTGAACTCGGGAAGAATACCAGGAAGGCTCTTCACGTTCACCTTTTTGTCCGAGCAGCCAAGAATCCTCTTCTTGCTACACAATGGTTCAATGATCCGCGACACTGAAGTCTCGCAGAATCTAGCCGCATCTGCACACGCCCAACTCGAAGGAACGCTCGTCCGAGGAATAGCCTGGACTGCAGGTATGAAGTGGGGCGCCCAGATTTTTTCCTGGGCTTCCACGCTGATTGTGGCCCGGCTGCTGAGCCCGGACGACTACGGTTTGGTTGGAATGGCAGCAGTGTACCTGGGCTTGGCTAACTTGATAAGCGAGTTCGGCGTAGGGACAACGGTTATAACACTCAAGGACCTCGACAGTGAAGATATTGCGCAGCTGAATGGTTTTGCAATTCTCTTGGGACTCGCCGGATTTGCTCTTTCCTGTGTCGCCGCAGTGCCCCTCGGAATTTTCTTCAAGTCTCCCCGGCTGCCGTGGGTTGTGGTAACGATGAGCACCACCTTCCTAATCGGTTCTTTCCAGTCCGTTCCAGCAGCCCTATTGCAGCGAGATCTGCAATTCAAGCTTGTTAGCGTCATCGACGGCGTAAAAAGCTTCTCGATGGCATTCGTTGCTGTGATATTCGCCGCCGCAGGGTTTCGCTACTGGACGCTAGTGCTCGCTGGTATCGTCAGTGCAATTGTTGGTACCATAGCAACTCTTTCCAAGCGCCGCCACCGCATTGCGCTGCCGCGCCCCAGTAGGCTCAGTCATGTCTTGCGTTTCAGTTGGCATGTAATTGCGGGGCGAGTCTCTTGGTACACATACTCGAATGCGGATTTTGTTGTCTCCGGGAAGTTGCTGGGCCAGGAAGCGTTGGGCAGCTATACAGTTGCATGGAATCTTGCCACCGTTCCGGTCGAGAAGATCACGGGTGTATTGAATTCTGTGACGCCAGCTTTGTACTCCGCCGTGCAAAAAGACAAAGGTGCTCTGCGACGATACATGCTCGGACTTTCAGAAATTATTGGGTTAATTACGCTGCCACTTAGCGTTGGAGTGGGCCTCGTCAGCCGCGAATTTGTGCTCACTTTCTTGGGTTCGAAGTGGTCATCTGTGATTCTGCCACTGATGTTCCTGGGGTTCTACGCGGGAGTTAGATCTGTGACACCGATTATCTGGTCAATTATGAACGTTGTTGGCGATTCTGCTTTCGCAATGAAAGCCGCAATGGCATTGGCTGTCATATTGCCTACTGCCTTCGCGATTGGAAGCCATTGGGGTAACGGTGGAATCGCTGCTGCTTGGATGATCGGATTTCCCATCGTCGCGATACCGGCGACGTCGCGCGTCTTTCGGAAGATCGACTTGTCATGGGCTGGGTTCTTCCGAGTGATGGCACCTGCACTCACAGGGTGCCTGGCAATGGGCGTCGCTGTCTTGGTACTCAAAACCATTCTTCCTCTGTACTACGGAATGCCCCTCCGGCTCGGAGTGCTCGTTGTGAGCGGCGCGACTACATATATTCTGGTCGCTGGAGGGCTAAGCTATTCACGCCGACATGCTTTGCAGCGAGCCATCGCCATGCTCAGGCATCGTTAAGCAGATGAAGGCCCCTCCGACAGCATTGGATTGCGCGCTGCGGCACGGATTTCGGGGGACGTTTTGGTAGTCCAGGCGGAACGCGACCGGGTTGTACCTGGCCAGCAAATCACTGGGGCAAAGTTCGTCAAAACCACAACGTGGACTTCCTGACCCTGCGATTCGTGTATAAGGGGATCAGCCAGTCACGGACCCTGCAGCCAGATGTGATTCTGCTGGATATCTCTATGCCAATTCTGAGCGGTCGGGGCTGTTCCGCACATGCTCCAAGTTTCTCCTGACTCCAAAATACTAATGTTTAGTCACTATGATTCGGCACATATTGTCACCGCATCTCTGAATGCAGGAGCGCTGGGTTACATGGTGAAATCCGATGCCGGGCAAGACTTGCTGGCGGGATTGTTGGCGACGAGTCAGGGCAAGCAGTTCGTGAGTTCTGGAGTCATCGCGGCAGGCCAGGCTTAGAGGTTCAGCATGGCTGGGTACAACAGAGAACGCACTTCAGGGTACGAAGTCGTAACCGTCCATTTTGGCCGCGACCGTGTCTGGTCAATTTTGACCAGTCTTCAGGACGCCAACAGGCTGATACTGAGGATGGAAGATGGGAGAATCCTGTCCGCAGAGAACGTGGATATAGCAAGTTTGAATCGTAATTGGCCGTCACCATTTCCGCTCTGACGAACGGGCCCTCGTTCTGGAAGCTAACCTTCAACACACTGGCCCGAGCAATCCAAGGCAACTAAATGTCAATAAGAGAAACCTTGCCCCCGACAATCCTCGAATTCGCAGAGAAGAAGAAACGCCCAACGGCGTCCCGGCAAGGCCCTGCGCCGCTGTTTCGTCCGCAATCGAACGCGGGACTGCCGACCCGGATCGCAGTGGTTGGCAACTATCTTCCCCGGCAGTGCGGAATCGCTACCTTTACCACTGACCTGTGCGACGCAATTTCCGCGGAGTATGGATCGGCACGTTTGTTCGCTGTGCCGGTCAACGATTCAGGATCTGGGTACGCATACCCGGATCGGGTGAGATTCGCCCTGCAGCAGGATGACCTGTCCTCGTACGAGCAAGCCGCTGACTTCCTGAATTTCACGAATTTTGATTTGGTATGCCTGCAACACGAGTATGGGATATTCGGTGGGCCAGCGGGCAGTCACATTTTGGGCCTGCTGCGCCGCCTCAAGATGCCGGTCATCACAACTCTCCATACGGTTCTTCGAGAGCCCAATCCTGATCAACAGCGGGTGATGGAACAGATTGCTGAGATATCCGATCGTCTCATCGTGATGAGTCAGCTCTCATCCCAGTTTCTGCAGGAAATCTACAAAGTGCCGGGCAGCAAGATAGACATGGTTCCACATGGTGTTCCTGATTTGACATTCCATGATCCCAATTTCTTCAAGGACCGCTTTGGCGTGGAAGGAAAAGCAGTCCTGCTTACCTTCGGCCTGCTCTCCCCGAACAAAGGAATTGAGAACGTGATTAAAGCTCTGCCAGAGATCCTGGCGAGGCACAAGAATGTTGTTTACATAGTTGCAGGCGCAACTCACCCTCATATTCTGCGCCGTGAGGGGGACCTCTATCGAAGCTACTTGCAGGACTTGGCAAGAGAGATGGGCGTGGAATCCCAAGTGCTTTTCCACAACCGCTTTGTAAGCCCCGAGGAAATGGTGGAGTTCATTGGTGCGGCGGACATCTACATCACCCCTTATCGCCACGAGGCGCAGGTCGTTTCGGGGACGCTTGCCTATGCGCTCGGTGCGGGCAAAGCGATTATTTCAACGCCCTACTGGCACGCGATCGAGTTGCTGGATGATCGCCGGGGTGCGCTGGTTCCATTTCAAGACTCCGACGCGATCGCCAGAAAAGCCGTCGAGTTGTTGGATACTCCCGCACTACGCCACGCTATGCGTAAACGTGCTTACAAATACGCACGCGGCATGGTGTGGAAAAGTGCAGCGCAGGGATACATGGCGAGTTTTGCGCAGGCTCGGACAGACCGTACCAGGCAGCCGCGCGCTCTCTTCACTGAAGGAGCGGCGGGAAAACACTTGGACCAGTTGCCGCCACTCAAGCTGGACCACCTGCACCGGCTGACCGATGACACTGGCATGCTTCAGCATGCGACCTTTTCTGTGCCCAATTACGGCGAGGGATACAGTATTGACGACAATGCCCGCGCGCTCATACTCGCTGTCCTCATCGAGCAACTTGGGGGACCAGAGGCCGTGGAAATCAAGAGTCTTGCTTCCCGGTACCTGGCGTTTCTGGGGCACGCATTCAATCCCGAGAACCGAAGGTTCAGGAACTTCCTGACCTACGAGCGCAAGTGGACGGAAGCCGCTGGATCAGAAGATTCTCATGGTCGCGCTCTGTGGGCACTGGGGACAGTTCTGGGACGATCAAAAAATCAAGCTCTCCGGGGTGCAGCAGGACGTCTTTTCGAAAATGCCGTGCCGGCGGTTGTGTCCTTCACCAGTCCACGTGCCTGGGCGTTCGCGCTGCTCGGCGTACAAGAGTACCTTGACGCGTTTCCCGGCGATCGGGAGGCTCAACACACGAGATCGGTACTAGCAGCTCGACTGCTCCAAATCTATGCTTCGAACCAGTCTGCAGACTGGAATTGGTTTGAAGATGTTGTCGCCTACTCAAATGCGAGACTTCCACAATCGGTCTTGATTGCAGGCCAGCGCAGCTCAGATGTCCCAATGGTCTCGACGGCACTCGGAGCGCTCAATTGGTTATGCAAAACCCAACGCTCCGCGACAGGTAATCACTTTGTGCCCATTGGCTCGGACGGCTTTTATCGCAGAGGCCGGAAGAAAGCACGTTTCGACCAACAACCGGTGGAAGCCGGAGGCGCAGTGTCCGCGTGTCTCGAAGCATATCGCGCGACCGGGGAAGACAGATGGCTGAACGACGCTTGGTCGGCGTTCAACTGGTTCATGGGCGACAATGATCTGCAGGTTGCTCTGTACGATCCGACGACCGGTGGTTGCCGGGATGGTTTGCATCCTTAGCGTGTGTATTAAAACCAGGGAGCAGAATCAACTTTAGCGTTTCTGATGTCACTGGCTGGAATG
>Ga0137367_10002011_pt1 | contig 16132 bp, 15 predicted proteins | sample SagtaG_14_FD_104939 | JGI IMG/M metagenome (GOLD analysis project Ga0137367, IMG submission 104939) | Vadose zone soil microbial communities from Sagehorn Ranch, Mendocino, California, USA - Sage1_L_80_16 metaG | ecosystem: Environmental > Terrestrial > Soil > Vadose zone | place: USA... | reverse complement strand
GTAGCCGATGCCGGGCTTGATCATGAAATGCAGATCAACGCTGTAGCGCGGAATCTCATCGCGGACGACGGCAAACTCCAACGGCTTGTCAGCGCCTTCACGCAGGATGGTGATGTGAACGGTAGTTCCCTTGGGGCCTTTGAGCAAGTCGGCAACGTCACCGGTGGTCATGTTGTCAGTAGGCTTGCCATCGACGGCTGCAATAATGTCGCCGGGGTGAATGCCGGCGCGATATGCGGGCGTACCAACGAAGGGAGCGATGACGATGACCTTGTTATTCCGCGGGCCGACGGTCATTCCGACGCCGTAGTATTTGCCGCGCTGGTCCTCGCGTAGGAGGGAATAAGACTTAGGATCGAAGAAATTGGAATGCGGATCGAGCACATGCAGCATGCCCGGAATCGCCCCGTTGTAGATGGCCTTATCGGGATTCACCGGCTCAGCGTAGTTCTGCTCAACGACATCATAGACCTGAGTGAATTGTTTCAGGCTGTCGCTGACGTCGGATTCACCGTCGTGAGCGGTGGCAGGATTTTTCTGGGCGAAGAGCACTCCAAGGAACCCACAAATTGTCAGGAATGCAACGATCAGAATGGAATTGCGTTGAGGACTACGGGCCATCTTTATTGTTCCTTCGGCCGGGCGGATGGAGTGCCCAAGCAGGCTAATTTGATGAAGTATAACATGCGAAAAACCAGAGGTTTAGACGGGCAACGGAACCTTAGGTCACCAGCAGGTTACCTCTCTGCCTTAGGATGCGGATAGCGAGGGGAATGATGCGTTTTTGTGGGCTGAATCATTGAATCATCGGATCATTGAACCATTGAATCATTGCACCCCACGTACGCCGGGGGTGGAGGTTCCTTAATGGTTTAATGGCTCAATGATTCAATGACTCAATTTTAAGAGCCTAGCTGGCCAGCTTGCGCAGGAACTCTTGCTCGTCAAGGCGGTATTTGAAGGCCTTGCGGCCGTCGATGAAAACGACAGGAACCTCGTCGGTGAACTGGCGGCGCAGGGTGTCGTTGGTGTCGACGTCCACTTCACGCCAGCGGAAGCCCCCGCGGCGCTCCAGTTTGGTCAGCTTTTCCTTCACAATTTCGCAGAGATGGCAGCCTTTTCGCGAATAGACTATGACCTCTCTGGGAATCGGCATTGGCTGGGCGCTCATAGTGAGTTACGGGAGTCTAGCAAACCTGAGATGCTGTTTCCAAGCGAAAGTTGAAACTGGATATCAAAACGGGAATGGCAAGGGCATCTTCTCCGAACACGGTACAATCCTGTTCTGCATGGCTGTCGAGCCGAAACATCTCTGGAACAAGGTCGTTCTCGTGACGGGCGGGGCCAAGCGCCTGGGGAGAGCAGCGGCGTTATCGTTAACTGCGGACGGAGCCTCCGTGGCGATAACCTACCTGCGATCCAAAGGCGAGGCCGAGGATACGGTTCAGGAAATTGAGCGGCTTGGGGGGCAGGGAATTGCTGTGCGCTGCGACGTTACAAATCTGTCGAGCGTTTGCAAGGCGGTCAGCACGGTCGCGCGGCGTTTTGGCGGGATTGATGTGCTCATCAATAATGCCGGCAGGTACGAGACGGTCGCTTTCGATGATCTGACGGTGCAGCAGTGGGACACGATCTTTGCGACGAATGTGCGTGGTCCATTTGTGGTCAGTAAAGAAGCGCTGCCGCATTTGCGCGCGCGCAAGGGACGAATCATCAATCTGGGATCGTTGGGCGGACTGCAGGCTTGGGCGAGTCACGCGCACTACTGTTCATCGAAGGCGGCGTTGCACATGCTGACGAAAGCGATGGCAAAGGCTCTTGCGCCTGAAATCGCTGTGAATTGCGTCGCGCCTGGGATGATTGATCTCGGGGAGAAGAGTGCGGCGGATTTCATGAAGCGAATGTCGAAGCAGACTCCCATGCGACGCAACGGAAGCGCACAGGACATCGCCGCTGCGATATTGTTTTTTGCGAACGCGCCGCACTTCATTACCGGACAGATTCTGACGGTGGACGGCGGCCTGGGACTGTAGGGGAGGAGCGCCGATGAGTGTGTTGCGAGACTTGTGGCGTCCGCTGAAGCGGACGCGGTCTGTCCCACTGCGCCTTCCCAGCACTTGGGTGCTGGGCTACTTAAATTCCGCCGCTGCGCGGCTGGAACATAATTTGTCACACCGACGGCGTGTCCCCTCGGGTTTCGTAAAAGACTCGATGAGGACCCTGCATTTCATAACCGTTTTATTGGTGGCGACACAGGTCCTGGCACAGGCGGCGCAACAGCCTCCGAAGCACGAACTGAAATTCTCGGCAGAGACGCCAACTTTCCCGTTGTGGGAACATGGCGCTCCGGGCGCATTGGGCACGGGCGATCAGGATACGCCTACGATCACAGTTTACTTGCCGATTGATTCCACGCGGTCGGGCACGGCCGTTGTGATTGCGCCGGGAGGCTCGTACGGCATGTTGGCCAGCAATCATGAGGGACGCCAGTTCGCCAACTGGTTCAACGGCATGGGCATAACGGCGTTTGTGCTGAAGTACAGGCTCGGGCCGCGCTATCACCATCCGATAGAACTTGGGGACGCACAACGCGCGATTCGCTGGGCGCGCGCCCACGCCGGGCAGTATGGGTATCAGCCGGACCGCATAGGAATGATGGGATTTTCTGCTGGCGGACATCTTGCTTCAACGGCGGGAACGCACTTCGATGATGGCAAACCGGATGCGGCGGATGGGATCGATCGCCTGAGTTGCCGTCCGGACTTTCTGATTCTGGCGTATCCAGTGATCTCGATGAGCGCGCCATACACCCACGAAGGCTCGGCGACCAACTTGCTGGGCGCCAATGCCAGCCCCGAGTTGCGGAAGCGACTCTCAAACGAATTCAATGTCACGCCGCAAACTCCTCCCACATTTCTTCTGAGCACGAGCGCGGATACTCTGGTGCCGCCCGAGAACACAGTCGCGTTTTATGAGGCGTTGCGAAAGGCTGGAGTCCCTGCCGAAATGCACGTCTTCGAAAAAGGCCCGCACGGCGTAGGGCTGGATCTCGAAGATCCTGTGCTGGGAATCTGGCCTACGCTTTTGAACAACTGGTTACGCGATCGAGGGCTGCTCCACAGATGAAGATCAGAAGATGCGAGCGAAGTGGACGAGTTTCTGCCACGCTGTGTTTGGGCTGGTTAATGCTGATGCTCGTTACGACGTCCCTTCAAGCACAGTTGGGGCCAGAGCGCGGAGCGACTGAGGTTCAGATTTGGACTTCCGGTGGCCACTCGGTTCCGGGCGGCAGGGGCGACACTAGTATTTGGAACGCCGGTCTGCGGTATGGTTGGGTGCTGACGAACGCTCACCTGCCGGGATTTCTGAAGGGACGATTCGAGTATGCGATTGATGCCGTCCCCGCGTATTTGATTTTTCAACCCAGGAACACCGCTTACGGTATCGGGGTAAACCCACTGAACCTGAAGTGGAATTTTGTTCGGCATGGCCGGTTGTCTCCGTACCTGGAGCTAAGCGGGGGCACGCTGTTTACCACCAGCAAGGTACCGCCGGGAACGTCAGGGGTGAACTTCGCCTCGGGAGCGGCGCTGGGCGCGCACTTTCTTGGCGCGAAACGCGCGTGGGCGATAGAGGCGCGCTATCTGCATATCTCCAATGCGGGACTAGGAGACTTGAACCCGGGCGTCAACACGTTCCAAGTGCGGTTAGGCATCGGGAAGTTCCATCGCTGATCGGTGATCTCTGGTCGCAACGCCAATAGTTTCATCAACATGGGGCAGTTATTGAACACAAAGGTGGAGCGTGATAACGTCGCCCATAAGACCGTGTTGATAAGACAGTGTGCAAGTCGCATTTTGCCTTAACCGGAGCTAAACTGGACAAGAGCCATGACGCTCAAATCAGCCTTTGAAGATCTTTCGCGCAGCACGCTCCGGGCAATCTCTGGATGCCTGCAGAGGCTGGAGTACTTGGCAGGATTGCGCAGCCGGGGCCAGGGATATTCTCACTGGGGCTTCGGGAAAGTACATGGCGACTTGGCAGCAAATAAGGCGCTGGGAGAAGCGCACCGGGACGTGGTTTCACAGGTTCTGTCAACCCCACTCTCGCAGTTGTTGACTGACGTTGAAAAGTCCAGCTACGCAGAAGGTCAAAACTTAGAGGCGTATCTGAAGACGCTCTCCGCGAAGGGAAATTCGCTGCTTCCGAACAATCCGGGGCCGGGGTCGGCCAGACATCTTAGCTCAGTGCTGCACGCTCTCTTGGGGATCGAGAGGAATCGGGAACGGAACGCCACTCGCCGAGTCTCATAGCGATGCCTACAACTTGCCCGATGACCTCTGCCTGTGAACTGCGGACGACCTTTGGTTGAACCGGAGAAAGAGGGTGAGACTGAAGAATGATGTCCTCGCGCCCGACGGTGCACCAGCAACAGGTATAACCTTCGCGCGTCTCGACGAAGTAAATCGGGCGTTCATACTCCGTGCGCCAGCCGCCTTCAATGACCTTGTTGCGTGATTCATCGACCTGGATGAAACTGCCAGGCGGCACAATCGGATACAAGGTCAGGTCTTCACTGCCCACATACCCGTAGGTGTATTCCACTTTTGAAAACTGCTCCAAGTAGGCGAGTGGGACTACACCCCATTGCTCGACCATTCTCCCGAAATTCAATGTCTTGCGAGGATTGAAGGCGGGATCCATACGGACGGGCATTTGCACGGCCTCGCCATTTGCGAGGGCTGACGATATGTGCGAGCGAGGAGGGGCGGCAATCTCCAAGTCTGTCACAGGAACGTTCAGATCGACTCCATACCATGCGAGAAGTTCGCGGTAATTTTTCCGGTAAATGACAGAGAGGGAATAGAGGCGGTAAATACTCGGAATTACGCCCTTGGTCTCGAAATCGGAGAGGCGGCTGATGGGAATCGAATATTCTTCGTTATTGCGCCGGCTCGCGACCTGTGCGCTTGCCGTTTCGATATCGCGCATTGTGAGCCCAAGCTTCTCCCGCAATACACGAAGATTGTATCCCCCCGTCACGTATCTACCCTCACCCCCGAGCGCAAGAAATCTAATTGATGATAACCCGAAGCAGTCCGAAAAGGGCGAATTTTGTTAATTTCACTTTCACGAACAGGAACAAGAGTTTTACAAGTGAGAAGTGGCACGGCCACGCCTGTTCCGTTTTTGGAACGTATAGTTGATCTACTCGGGACCGTAAGTGAATTAGTAAGCTATCGACGTAACTGCGGCGGCGGCTTTTCAAAAAAAGCGGTAAGGTTCGAGACTACGGTCAGCAAACCCGCCTTAATCGTGAAGAAGTGTTTTTCGTTCTCGTCCTCGAACTGGAGGAGTTCCGGCATGGCGGCAACCATGGCCGCCATGCCGATTTCTACTTTGCCGTGAAAGGGAAAGGCGAGGTAGCGACGGTTTTTGCCGGGATAACTGGTGAGCAGAGTCAGACCTAGAAGGGATCCGCCGGAGATCCATGAAGCAACGGCGGCGCGGCGATTTCGCTTCCAGAACCACGCCCCAGCCGCGATGAAGGAGCCAGCTAACAGATAGTCGGCGGTGCGATGAGCATCGGCGGTAATAAGTTTGGGGAGCCGGCGCGTGGCGACATCAGCAGCGCGGGTTAGAACTGGCATTGAGCCTTCCTTAATCGCTGAAGATTCCAGCGAAAGTGTACCCGGCAATTTGTTTGGATGGCGAGAACGGTGACAACGTTTTACGCGATTTTGGTGGGTTCGCATGAGGCGGGCTGAAGTGGAAAGAAAAAGGCTGGCTGAGCCAGCCTTCGTAAAGAGCTGAAAACGTTCTCTAGTCTGCGGCCTGCGAGGTTTCCGCCGTGGAATGAACCAGGGGCGTATCCACCAGGTGCTCACTGATGAACCATGATTGCAGTTCGTTAGTGCGAAGCACATCGCTAACCACCATATCGTTGGTGCCATGGTCGCCAATCTTCGATGAGCGGTCGGCAATTTCGCGACATTGCCCAATAACGACCTGGTGGGCATCGAGCAGACGCGAAATCACGACCGGAACTTCTTCTCGTCCGCGAGGTGGACGCTCGATGCGAGTTGTCTCAGCGACATCGGCGGCCATGGCAATAGCGAGACCTCCGAGAAGCTGGATACGCTCGGCAATGGTGTCCACAATTTCAACCTGTTCTCCGAAGTGTTTATCGAATAGGAGATGAAGCTGGTAGAAAGTTGGCCCCGCGACCTGCCAATGTGCCTTCTTGTAGAGATCGCGCAGCGTCATCGAGTCGGCAAGCAGTTGGTTGAGTTGCTCGGTCATCTCGAGCCGGACAGGCTCCTCAAGCTGGAGATGAAACGCGTGGGTGACAGTTCCAAACGGTTGGATCTCGCGTCCGCGCTGGTGGACCCGCGGTTCCGCATTCAAGATACCGTGACTTCCAGAGCTGTTTCGTTTAGGCATTGAAATCTCCTGGTCAGCTTTGGATGATTTTACGCGCTTATGAGCGGCAAGGAAGTTTCGTGCTTACGTTCGAGTTCCAGGATCACAGCAGAATTTCCAAATATCTTTTATGATGAAAGGTTCCCACTACAGCGCGGAGAAGGCAGAATTGGCTCAAACCCCGACACTGGAAGACCTGCAGAAGTCCTCGGCATCGAAAAACGGCGATGGTCTTGAGGTATTAGAAACCCGCGAATGGCTTGACTCGCTCGATTACGTGCTCGCCAAAGGCGGCGCGGACCGGGCGGGACGGCTGTTGCAGCAGTTGCAATTGCATGCACGCCGAGCTGCGGGAATCAATCTTCCGTTCACCGCGACCACTCCCTACCAGAACACAATTCCTTCCCGTCAGCAGGCGCCGTTTCCCGGGAGCCAGGAAATGGAGCGCCGGATCAAGAGCCTGGTGCGCTGGAATGCGATGGCAATGGTGGTGCGCGCCAATCGCGTGGAGAGTGGAATCGGTGGCCACATTTCCACCTATGCTTCTGCGGCGACTTTGTACGAAGTCGCGTTTAATCATTTTCTGCGCGCCCGGACTGAGAATGGCGATCGCGACGTGGTGTACTTCCAGGGACATGCTGCTCCCGGCATGTACTCGCGGGCGTTTTTAGAAGGGCGTCTCCCGAAAGAGAAACTGGAGAACTTCCGTCGCGAGCTGAAGCCAGGCGGAGGTCTGTGCTCGTATCCGCATCCGTGGCTGATGCCGGATTTCTGGGAATTCCCCACGGTCAGCATGGGACTGGGCCCGCTGCAGTCCATCTATCATGCGCGGTTTATTAAGTATCTCGAAAACCGTGGACTTAAGACTTCGACTGGCGGTAAGGTTTGGGCATTTCTCGGCGACGGCGAAATGGATGAGCCAGAGTCGCTGGGTTCCATCACGCTCGCTTCGCGCGAGAGACTTGACAACCTGATCTGGGTGATTAACTGCAACCTGCAGCGCCTCGACGGGCCGGTGCGCGGCAACGGAAAGATCATTCAGGAACTCGAAGCTATCTTCCGCGGCGCGGGATGGAACGTAATCAAGGTCATATGGGGCAGCGATTGGGACAGCCTCATCCAGAACGATCGCGATGGCCTGCTGGTGCGGCGCTTGGGAGAGATCACCGACGGACAGTATCAAAAATTCTTCGTCGAGAGCGGCGCATACTTCAGGCAAAACCTGTTCGGAACCGATCCGCGTCTGCTCCGCATGGTGGAGCATCTCTCCGACGAACAGCTTTCGCGCATGCGTTTAGGTGGACACGATCCGATCAAAGTGCACGCTGCATACAAAGCTGCCGTCGAGCACACGGGCGCACCGACGTTAGTGCTCGCGAAGACGATTAAGGGTTACGGACTGGGCGAAGCCGGTGAAGGCAAGAACATCACTCACCAGCAGAAGAAGCTCAATGAAGATGAGCTCAGGATGTTCCGCTCGCGTTTTGGAATTCCGATTCCTGACGACCAGCTGCACGAAGCGCCGTTCTACCGGCCGCCGGACGACAGCGCAGAAATCCGCTACATGCAAGAGCGGCGTAAGCAACTGGGCGGCTACATGCCGGAGCGCAAAGTCCGGTCGAAGCCGATCAAGCCGGTGGCGGAATCGATCTTCGAAGAGTTCTACAAAGGAACTGAAGGCCGCGAAGTTTCGACGACGATGGTCTTTGTCCGCATGCTGGCGAAAATGTTGCGGGATCCGGAGATCGGGAAACTCATCGTCCCGATTATTCCTGACGAGGCACGCACCTTCGGCATGGAAGCATTGTTCCGGCAGGTGGGAATCTATTCGAGTGTTGGCCAGCTCTACGAGCCGGTCGATATGGACACGCTCCTTTATTACAAGGAAGCGAAAGACGGCCAGATTCTGGAAGAGGGCATCACCGAAGCCGGATCCATCAGTTCGCTCATCGCCGCCGGGACTGCGTATTCCAACCACGGGATCAATACGATACCGTTTTTCATTTACTACTCAATGTTCGGGTTCCAGCGAATTGGCGACCTGATCTGGGCCGCCGCCGATATGCGTACTCGCGGCTTCCTCCTCGGCGGAACAGCGGGACGCACGACGCTTGCTGGCGAAGGTTTGCAGCACCAGGATGGTCACAGTCACGTGCTGGCATTGCCGGTGCCGAATCTGCTGGCCTACGATCCGGCTTTCGCGTTTGAAATCGCCATCATTATTCAGGATGGCATCAAGCGGATGTACGTCGATCAGGAAAGCATCTTCTATTACCTGACTGTGGGTAACGAACCCCTGCCGATGCCTGAGATGCCGGATGGCGCTGGGGTTCGTGAGGGCATTCTGAAAGGCTTGTATCTCTTCAAGCGCTCGGAGAAGAAGGACGCGAAAGCGCGGGCTGTTTTGTTTGGCAGCGGCGCCATCATGTTCGAAGTCTTGAAGGCGCAGGAGATTCTGCAGAGCAAGTACGGCGTTGCATCGGATGTATGGAGCGTGACCAGCTACAAAGAGCTGTATCGCGATGGCAACGATTGCGAGCGCTGGAACATGTTGCATCCGGGGGAGACGCCGAAAGTGCCCTTCGTCACCCAGCAGTTGAAGAGCACGGATGGCGTGCTAGTGGCAGCTTCGGACTACATGAAGGTGCTCCCGGAATCGATTGCGCAGTGGATGCCGCGACCGCTGGTTGCGCTGGGAACGGATGGATTCGGGCGCAGCGAAGGCCGCACGTCGTTGCGGGACTTCTTCGAAGTGGATGCGAAGCACATCGTCTTGGCCACTCTCGCGGCGCTGGCGCGCGATAAAAAGATCGAAGGCAAAGGCGTTCAGCAAGCAATCAAAGATTTAGGAATCAATCCGGAGAAGCCGAATCCGGCGGTGAGTTGAGAAACTTTCGTTCACCACAGGGACACAGAGTCACAGAAGCGAAAATCCATCTTTCATTTTTCTTGTTCGCTCTGTGTCTCTGTGACTCTGTGGTGAAAACAGAATTGCGGAGACCCGTTTAGTGACTGAATTCAAGCTTCCCGAGCTTGGCAAGAACGTACATCAGGGCGACTTGGTGCGTCTGATGATCGCGCCCGGCGCCACCGTATCTGAAGGCCAGGCTGTTATTGAACTTGAGACCGATAAAGCCGTCGTCGAAGTTCCATCCAGCATCAGCGGGACCGTGAAGGATATTTTGGTTAAGCAGGGCGAGAAGGTCAAAGTCGGCCAGGTCGTGTTTACGGTTGAAAACGGAGCAGGCGGTGCGGGGCGGGGAGCGTCGTCCGCCAAAGCAACGCCTGGTGCGGCAGCACCGGCACCTGGGCCTCCGCAACAACCGCCAGCTGCGAAGATTCCACCTACTCCGGCCAACGAAGTGAGCGTCCCGACAGAAACTTTACCCACCGCTGAATTTAAGCTTCCAGAACTTGGAGAGAATATCCATCAGGGCGATTTGGTGCGGCTGATGCTTTCTCCGGGAGCGCAGATTTCTGCGGGACAACCCGTGATGGAGCTTGAGACCGATAAGGCCGTCATCGAAGTTCCGTCGTCGATTACGGGAACCGTGAAGGATGTGCTGGTCAAGCAGGGAGAGAAAATCAAAGTCGGGCAGCTGATCTTCACGCTGGAAGCAGGCGCGACGACGTCATCGCAGCCGCAACAGCCAAGCCGCGCCGACACTTCTCACGCAGAAGGTGCGAGGATGGCGTTCCAGGCGGCGATTCAGTCGGAAGGACGAACGGAAGAGCAAGCTTTGCCGCCCGAGCAGCCGCGGGTTCCGGCCACAACAACGTTCAGCATTCCCCTTGATCTGACCAAGTCGGCAGGTCCTGAGCACCGCGGACCTGTTCCGGCTGCCCCGCACACGCGCAGGCTGGCGCGCGAGCTCGGAGTGGACATTCACAACGTGGCCGGGACAGGTCCGGGCGGCCGAATCAGCGAAGACGACGTAAAGGCGTATGCGAAGAATTTGATCGCCACTGCGACTGCGGGCGGAGGAGCGACGGCTACCCACCTGCGACAACCCAAGCTTCCTGATTTCGCGAAGTGGGGAAAGATCGAGCGCGTTTCCATGCGCGGCGTGCGCCGTAAGACGGCCGAGCATTTGTGGGAAGCGTGGACTTCGATTCCGCATGTCACGCAACAGGACAAGGCTGATATCACCGAGCTTGAACAACTGCGTACGCGGTTCGGGCCCAAAGCGGCTGAGGCTGGGGGCAAGCTGACTGTGACTGCGATTGCGCTGAAAGTTTGCGCTTCCGCGCTCAAGATTTTCCCGCAGTTCAACGCCTCCATCGACATGGAGCAGGAAGAGATCGTTTATAAACAATTCATCAACATTGGTGTCGCGGTCGATACCGACCGCGGACTGCTGGTTCCAGTGCTTCGGGACGTGGACAAGAAGAACATCGTCGAACTCGCGGCGGAGTTGACGCAGCTTTCCAAGAAGGCGCGTGACAAAAAACTGCAGCCTGCGGATATGGAAGGCGGAACGTTTACCATCACGAACCTTGGCGGCATCGGCGGGACTGGTTTCTCCCCGATTGTGAACTATCCCGAAGTGGCGATTCTGGGGCTCTCGCGATCAAGTATTGAACCGGTGTGGATGAATGAGAAATTCGAGCCGCGTCAGGTGCTGCCGGTGTCGCTCTCTTACGATCACCGGTTGATCGACGGCGCAGACGCTGCGCGATTCCTGCGCTGGATTGCGGAGGCGTTTGAGCAGCCGTTCTTGCTGTCGGTGCAGGGATAGTTCAATTGCGCTGGTGACCTGCCCTATGAAAGTGAAAAAAGGAAACCTCCCCAACTGGACATTTGATGTGGAGGAGGCTTCGGCGGGAGTTTACAGACTTCGTGCGAGACACAACCTAGGATCCAGCTTTGAACTAACCGGCCAAGACCCGGAAGACCTAAGTAAACGAGCAGAGACGGATGCCGAGGAGATGGAGCGCGAGATCAGCAAAGGTCACGACCTTCTTAAGTTCGTTTACGGAGCATTCAACCGCCGCGACATTGACGCGATTCTTCCCAAGATGCATCCCGAAGTTGAGTGGCCCAATGGTATGGAAGGCGGCTGGGTGCACGGACACGAGGGAGTGCGCGCTTACTGGACACGGCAGTGGGGCATAGTCGATCCGCATGTGGAACCTGTTAGCGTCGAAGCATCGGATGATGGTCGCGTGATCGTGCATGTGCATCAGGTCGTTCGCGATTTGGCCGGTACCGTGCTGTTGGACCGGATGGTCGAGCACGTGTATTCGATCGACGAAGGCCTTATCCAGCGTATGGAAATTCGCGAATAGCGCTGACCGCTGCTCAATCCTAAGAACATGGCAGACAACTCTAATTTGAATGTTGCAGTAATCGGCGGCGGGCCAGGCGGTTACGCGGCGGCTTTTCTTGCCGCGGACCTCGGAATGAAGGTCACCCTGATCGACCGCGAGCAGAATCCCGGCGGCGTATGCCTTTATCGCGGATGCATTCCGTCGAAGGCGCTCCTGCACGTGGCTGCGCTGATCACTGAGTCGCGCCATGCAAAGAACTGGGGTATTGAATTTGGTGAACCGAAGATTGATGTCGCGAAGCTTCGGTCGTTCAAAGAGGGCGTCGTCAATAAGCTGACTGGCGGGTTGGGGCAGCTATCGAAGCAGAGGAAAGTTACTTATGTTCGCGGAGACGCGAGCCTCGAGAGTTCCAATACCGTGCGGATGAAAAAGACGTCTGGCGGGGAAGAGACGCTGACTTTCGACCGAATCATTATCGCGACGGGATCGCGGCCCGCTGTGATTCCCAGTCTGAAGCTGGACACGCCGCGCATACTGGACTCCACGTCAGCTCTCGATTTGAGCGACATACCGGGAAGTTTGCTCGTGGTTGGGGGCGGATACATCGGGCTGGAGTTGGGCACGGTTTATGCGGCGCTGGGATCGAAAGTCTCTGTCGTTGAAATGACGCCGGGGCTGTTGCCGGGCGCCGATCGCGATCTGGTTGCGCCGCTGCACAAGCGCCTGGAAAGGGCGTTTGAAGCGATCCTGCTGAACACGACCGTCACCTCGGTGAAAGAAGAAGCAGGCGGAATTCGTGTGTCCTTCGACGGCAAGGACGTGAAGGAACGCGAGAAGGTATTCGACAAAGTTCTGGTGTCGGTCGGACGCAAACCGAATTCCGAAATCGTAGGACTGGATCGCACGCAGGTGAAAGTCGGCCAGCGTGGATTCATCCAAGTGAATAAGCAGCTGCAGACGGATGATCCGACGATCTACGCGATCGGCGACGTTGTGGGAGAGCCGATGCTGGCACACAAAGCGTCGCACGAAGGCCGCACCGCGGTCGAGCACATCGCCGGCCACAAAGTTGCTTTTGAGCCGAATGCGATTCCTGCCGTCGTGTTTACCGATCCGGAAATTGCCTGGGCGGGCGTGACCGAGACTCAAGCGGAAAAAGAAGGCCGGGAGATCAAAGTTGCGAAGTTCCCATGGGCGGCTTCGGGCCGCGCGATGACTCTCGACCGTACCGAGGGCATGACCAAGCTGATTCTGGACCCAGCTTCGGAGCGTGTGCTCGGGGTGGGCATGGTTGGAGTCGGTGCCGGCGACATGATTGCTGAGGGCACGCTAGCGATCGAGATGTCAGCGTTGGCCAAAGATATCGCGCTGACGATTCATCCGCATCCCACGTTATCGGAAACCGTGATGCAGGCTGCGGAAGTGTTCTTTGGGACGAGCACGGATTTGTATAGGCCGAAACGTTAATTTATTCCCTCCCCTCCTACGATTGTCATCCTGAGCGGAGTGGCTGCTTCGCGAAGCGAAGCAGCCACGGAGTCGAAGGACCTGCTTTATGCTTGCGCCGCGATGAAGAACTCAGGTATTTCAACAAGGAAAATCGCCACGGGGAAAATTCCCTGATACGGATTTGCAGATTCCAGCGGCCAGCAGGTCCTTCGACTGTGATGTCGTTCGCGAAGCGAACGACATCTTCGCTCAGGATGACAGGTTCAAGGTAGGCAAGTTCGGTGGAACATCGTTTGAAGAGCAGGCGAAGCAAAAAGACCGAATCTAAACATCCACCAGCACATCGCCGTTCTCAACCTTAATCGGATAGACATCGAGCTTGGTTTTGGGATCGTCTTCCAACTGGCCGGTGCTCGGGTTGTATTCCCAGCCGTGCCACGGGCACACGAGTTTGCCGCCTTCTATGTATCCCTGTCCTAGCGGGCCACCCATGTGCAGACAGACATTATCCATTGCGGTGATGGTGCCGTTTACGTTGGCAACGCAAATAGTCTTTCCCGCGACCTCGAACTCGCGGGCTTCGCCTTCAGCGGGCAGTTCCGATTGGGTGGCGATCTTGATATAGGGCATGCGGGAGCTTCAGTGAATCCGCGAATCAGTGTAGGGACGCGAGGATTCGCTGTCAACAATCGGGAAAAAAGAAAACGTGCTGCGGGCAGGAGAGGAGTGCGTCGCAGCACGTTTTGAGGGGGACAGGTGTTGTCTAACTGACACCCCGCCGGGCATTGTCTGCCTGGGTGGCCAACTCCGCCATGAGGTGAAAGAATGCTGGCGACTGGCCATTGAACAGTCCCATGGAAGTCAAGAACTTCAAAGCACCCATGGCCACTCCTTTGGTTTCTGTGGGTCGAATGATCGAGCAGCGCGGCAGCTTACGGCTGAGGAATGGGCACGGCTCGGGCATGATCAGGCCCGTCTCGAACAGCTCGCCGCCGAACGGTGGAGAATTCAGGTCTGGAAATGTCACTGATACATTCGTCACCGGATCGACCGCAGTTAGTGGAACCGCGTCCCCGGCAAGGTCTGACCAGGTTTGAAAGTGCATGGTTTCAGTGGGGCCGATGCTGATCAGGATTCGGAGCACCTCCACGCTGGACGCACGCTGCGCCATCGACGGGTAGAGGCTGCTGCCGCCTTGTTCGATCGTGGGGAAGTGGAACAGGGCGGTATTGACGATCGCCTGAAGGAAGTTCGGATCGCTGGTGTCGGCATCTGTTCGTGGAATCGCCGTATGTTGGCCTTTCGCCAGATCAGGAACCGCTTGCGGGAAAACGAAATTCGGGTCGAGATCGGGATTGTGGTCGTCGCTGCGGTAGCGCGTGTACCAGCTCGTGTCCAATGTGAGCTGCATCAGGTTGGTGAGTCGCAGCTTTCCACTCGACCCTGTGGCAGTGCTGCCCGGAAGGGTCCGGAACTGCTCGAGACTGACCGGAGCCGCACCTTTCGAAACCAGGTAAGCATTGAGAAAGTTCTGGTGGGTAAACTCGTCGTCGGTGTTGTCGTGGATATAGTCCGGCATGTCGTCGTCGATAGCTTCAAGCAACTCGGAGTACTCAGGGTTCCCGCTTCCTCCGGGGACTTCGTCATCTTGGATGCCAGCAAGTTCGTTGTACTGCACCCAGAAGTCGGTCTCGAGGATTTCGGCCGCGGCGGCAAAACGGAGCAAAGCTGCGTCGCCGCGGGTTAAGTGGCCGTGGTTCTCTTCGGCCAATGCCGAGGGCGCTGTGGCCAGCAGGCCTGCTCCTACCGTGCCGGCTCCGGCGATGGCGGTGTTTTTCAGAAATGAGCGGCGGTTCACTGGCGCGTTGATGCGCGAGTCAGTTTGCGATTCAGCCGAATCCGGCTGGGCAGACTTGGGAGTTGTATCGGGTTTCATGTCTTGCCACGTCCTTTTATTTCTGTAATTTTGGCGAAATCAGCAGCCACCTCGGTGGAGTGTATGTAGAGGCGGGAAGGCGCATGTCACGCGCTTGTCGGAGTTTGATGAAAAATTTGAAAGAAATTTGTCAAGCTGAGCTGCTGGAACCAAGCATCGTCGTGTCCGGATCCCGCGCTCGCGAAAAGAAATGGCTCGGGATGACAAGGCAAACAGAGCCACGACCCAAACAGGTCACATGTTTACGCCGCTGAGGAATCCGCCGAGGTGGGCTGTGAGCGCGATCGCAACGACGCCGAGGAGTTCGATGGGGATTCGGTACGCGGGAAGCGCGGTCTGTTCGCGCTTGCGGGTGCTCCAGTGCACGAGCCAGCTCGCAACCAGGAAGAGCGCGGTGCACCACGCGCCGTTATGAGATGGAAAAGCAACAGGCCTTTGATTTTCTTTTCGTCCAGCGCAAACTGCCACGCCAGCAATCCGGTTGCGATCGTGGGAAACACAGTGACCGCGGCAGCAGTCAGATTCAGGTAGGCGGCGGTGGACATTGGGAGGCGCGTTTTCCTCGCGAGAGGAGATCGAAGGCCACGCCGCTCATGAACAGCGCAATCGGAAAGTGGATCAGAACTACGTGTTGCGCGTGCTTCGCCAGCAGAACCGTACGAAGATCAAATGGGTTCGCCATGTTTGTAGTGCCCGTTCTTTTCGCTCTTACTGAACGACGACCTTGCCCGTCATTTTGGGATGGATGCTGCAGTAGTACGCGTACGTGCCGGACTTGGTGAAGGTGTACGAGTACTTGTCATCGGTGTCGAGGCCCTTCGACTTGAAAGCTCCGTCGTTGCTGGCGATCACGTGCGGGACGTCGTCCTTGTTGGTCCAGGTGACCGTGGTGTTCACAGCAACGGTCAGCGTTTCCGGGGAAAACGAGAAATTATCGACCTTGATCTCTGCCGGTTGCGCGCTGGGTCCCTGGCTCTTCGCCCGCGGCGGATCCAAAATCAGGAACGTTGCAACCAGCGTGCAGACAACAGCGAAACCAATAAAACAAAACTT
>Ga0137367_10002006_pt1 | contig 16158 bp, 16 predicted proteins | sample SagtaG_14_FD_104939 | JGI IMG/M metagenome (GOLD analysis project Ga0137367, IMG submission 104939) | Vadose zone soil microbial communities from Sagehorn Ranch, Mendocino, California, USA - Sage1_L_80_16 metaG | ecosystem: Environmental > Terrestrial > Soil > Vadose zone | place: USA... | reverse complement strand
TGACGTACGCGGTGGTCACGGCGAGCCGCTCGTGGAGGCGCGCCAGCTCCGCGCGCATCGTCACCCGCAGTTTCGCGTCGAGGTTCGAGAGCGGCTCGTCCATCAGAAAGGCGCGCGGCTCGCGAACGATCGCCCGGCCCATCGCTACGCGCTGGCGCTGCCCGCCGGACAGCGTCCGCGGCTTCTTCGGCAGCACCCCGCCGAGGCCGAGCGTCTGGGCCGCGCTCTTCACTCGGTCTCGTCGAGGCTCCCGCTTCATTCCCCGCAGCTTGAGCCCGAAGGCCATGTTCTCGAACGCGCTCATGTGCGGATAGAGCGCGTAGTTCTGGAAGATCATCGCGATGTCGCGGTCCTTCGGCGGGAGCTTGTTCACGACCTCGCCGCCGATCAGCACACGGCCTTCGGTGATCGGCTCGAGGCCGGCCACCATCCGGAGCGCGCTCGTTTTGCCGCAGCCGCTCGGCCCGACGAGGACGACGAACTCGCCGTCCTCGATCTCGAGGTCGAGCTCCGAGACCGCCCGGGTCCCGTCCCCGTAGACCTTGGTCAGTTTCTCGAGCGTGATCTCGGCCATGGTTTGCAGCCGGAAACTTTAAGGGTAAGTAAGCAAGAGGTGGAGGCACTTGCCGCCGCACGGCCTCGGGCGAGGCGTTGGGCGAATGTTTTCGAGCGCCCGGGCGTCTTCGCGTCCTTCCTGATCGCACCAGCGGTCATCTTCGTCACGGCGCTCGTGGGCGGGCCGCTCGTCCTGGCGATCCTGCTCAGCTTCACGAACGCGACTTCCGGTCAGCTCCACGGCAAATGGGTCGGGCTGGAGAACTTCCGGAACGAGTGGAGCAATCCCTCGTTCCAGCACGCCGTCTGGCACACGTTCCTCTTCACCGTGATCTCTCAGGCGATCGTGCTGATCGCCGCCGGGCTGCTCGCGCACGCGCTGATGAAGAACTTCCCCGGCAAGTGGATCCTCCGCTTCCTGATCCTCCTGCCGTGGGCCGCGCCGCTCGCGCTCAGCCTGATGGCGTGGAAGTGGATGTTCGACACGAGCTACTCGATCATCAACTGGACGCTCGTCAACCTCAATCTCGCCGACAAGGTCGACCCACCACAATGGCTCGCCCAGCCGAAGTTGGCGATGGGCTCGGTGATCGCGGTGCACGCCTGGCGACTCATTCCGTTCGCCGTCGTGATCTTCCTCGCTGGCCTCGCGTCGATACCGAAGGAAGTCGATGACGCGGCCGCGATCGACGGAGCGACCGGCTTCCGCAAGTTCTGGTCGGTGACTCTGCCGCTGCAGTTGCCGATCGCGACCGTCGCGCTGCTGTTCGGCATCGTCTTCACGGCGACGGACATGGCCGTCGTCTACATCCTCACGGGTGGTGGGCCGCCGCCGTCGTTCAACACGGAGATGGTCACGACCTGGGCCTACAAGACCGGGATCGAGTCCGGTTCGCTCGGTCCGGGCGCCGCGATCTCGCTCTTCCTCTTACCGGTGCTTGCGCTCGTCACCATCGGGATGCTGCTGTTCGCGCGGAAGACCGAGGTGTCCTAGTGCCCCTCCCAGCAATACTTGTCGGCTTCTGGCCCGCGATCACGCGGCGCCAGAGTCCACCCTCGCTCTTACCAAGGCTTCCAGCCTTGGCTGCGAGCGAGTGCGGCCTCTGGCTTGGTGCTCGCGACCCAGAAACTCGACAGCATCACTGGAAGGGGCACTGACGTGGAGGCGTTCGGACGCGCACTGCGAGAGAAGGGCCTCTCCTACTTGATCGTCGGGCCGTTCGCGATCCTGCTCGCGTTCCCGTTCTACGTGATGGTCATCACGGCGTTCAAGGACCAGACCGAGTTCTACAACCCGGATATCACGCCGTACTGGTTCGGCAAGGACAGCCCGACCTGGCACAACGCCTCGTTCCTCTTCCACAACACGGACTACCCGAAGTGGCTCGCGAACACGGCGATCGTCGGCCTCTGCGTCGTTGGGATCACGCTCGTACTTGCGCTCCCGGCCGGCTACGCGCTGGCACGGCTCGCGGGCCGCGTCGGCCAGGGCCTCGGCGTCGGGATCTTCCTCACCTACCTCGTCCCCCCGACGCTGCTCTTCATCCCGTTCTTCTGGGTCATCAACCAGGTGCACCTCCAGAACTCGATCTGGTCGCTCGTGCTTGTCTACCCGTCGTTCACGGTGCCGTTTTCGACGTGGCTGCTGATGGGGTTCTTCAAGACGATTCCGCAGGAGCTCGAGGACGCCGCCCTCGTGGACGGCGCCTCGCGCGTGAAGACGCTCACCCGCATCATCTTCCCCATCTCGATCCCAGGGATCTTGACTGTCGTAATCTTCTCGTTCTCGCTCGTCGTGAACGAGTTCGTGTACGCCTTCACCTTCATCTCGCCGTCGGAGCACAAGATGCTCTCGCCCGGCGTCTACACGGATCTGATCCGGGGCGACCTGCCGGAGTGGGGCACGATCATGGTCGCCGCGCTGATCCCGAGCATCCCGCTCGCGCTCCTCTACAACACGTTTCTCGATCGCTTCATCGCGGGATTTACCGGTGGGGCCTTCCGCTGAATGCGGCCGCACCGGCAAAAGCCGGCACGGCCTTTGGTCGGCGTCGCAAGCGGCCGCCTTAGCGCGGAGAAAGGAGGGTCAATGTCAAGTTCAGACGATCCGGCCCGAAGAGAAGGGAGGTACGACCGCCGTGAGCTGATCCGCAAGGCGGGTGCCGGTGCGGTCTCCGTCGGCGTCGCGGGCTCGGGTCTCGGTCAGGCGTTCTACGGCCCGCTCAGATTCAAGGGCCGCTGGCTCAAAGGCGATCTGTCGCTGATCACATGGGTGCATTTCGTTCCCGCCTTCGACACGTGGTTCGACAAGACGTGGGCCGTGCAATGGGGGCAGAAGAACGACGTCGACGTCAAGATCGATCACATCCTCAACACGCTGCTGACTGCCCGTTCAACAGCGGAGGTGGCCGCGAAGAGCGGACACGACATCTTCTTCAATCTGTCGCCCCAGGCGCAGTTCGAGGACGACGTGATCAGCCACAACGAGATCGTCCAGGAGGTTCAGCGCAAGGTCGGGAAGATCGGGCGCATCGCGCACAAGGCGACCTACAACCCGAAGACGAAGAAGTACTTCGCCTTCTCGGACAACTACGTGCCGGACCCAGTCATCTGGAGGCACGACATCTGGAACGCGATTGGGCTGTCCCCGAACAACTGGGACAACGTGCGCAAGGCGGCGCCGAAGCTGAAGGCGGCCGGCCATCCGATCGGTATCGGCCAGTCGGCAAACGACGTCGACTCGAACATGGCGCTGATGTCCTTCCTGATGTGCTTCGGTTCGTTCATCCAGGACCAGAAGCATCGCGTCACGATCAAGAGCAAGCGCACGGTCGAGGCCTTGAAGTTCATGGCCGACATCTACCAGCGGGGCGAGACCGACGAGATCTTCGGCTGGGATCCCTCCGGCAACAACAACTTCATCTACTCGGGCAAGGGCTCGATGATCTTCAACGCGATCTCCGCGACGCGGACGCCCGAAGACCGAGGCCTACCGTTCGCCAACGACCTCTGGATCTGGCCGATCCCGAAGGGCCCGCACGGCCGCATGGCCTACGAGCACGTCATGGGCTGCTGGTGGATCTGGAAGTTCGCGAAGAACAAGGCGGCCGCGAAGAAGTTCCTCGCGGACCTCGAGATCAACTATCGCGACGCCTTCATGGCGTCGAAGTTCTACAACTTCCCCAGCTTCCCGGGAGCGATGTCGTTCAGCAGGATCCGCAAGGCGGTCGCAAGCGACAAGCATCGGCCGCTCGGCAAGTACGGAATCCTGACGACGATCGCCCAGAAGTACACGACCAACCCTGGGCATCCCGGCTACGCCAACGCAGCGTTCGGCGAGATGTTCAACAAATCCATCATTCCGAAAATGTTCGCCGAGGTCTCGCAGAAGAAGATGACCCCGCAGGAGGCGGTCAACGCGGCCGACCGCGAGCTCAAGCAGATCTACGCCAAGTGGCGGAAGCTGAAGAAGATCTAGACCCGCTCTCGAGCGGCGGGCGTCGATTGCGCCGCCCGCCGCTTGTCGTGTGAAATAGGAGCCATGCCGTCTGATCCGCACCGCTGGAGAGTGCTCGCGGTCGTGGGCGTGGCCTTCTTCATGACCATCCTCGACGTCTCGATCGTGAACGTCGCGCTGCCCTCGATCGGGCGGGCGCTCGAATTCTCGCGCGAGAACCTCCAGTGGGTCGTCACGGCTTACGCGATCGCGTTCGGCGGTTTTCTGAAGCTTGGCGGCCGTGCCGCGGATCTGCTCGGACGCCGGCGCGTCTTCATTGTGGGGGTGGCGCTCTTCACGATCGCCTCCCTCGTCTGCGGGCTCGCAGAGTCCGAGGGAACGCTGATCGCGGCGCGGGCGGTTCAGGGGCTCGGTGGGGCGATCATCTCGCCGGCTGCACTCTCGATCGTGACGACGAGCTTCGAGGAGGGCGCCGAGCGGAACAAGGCGCTCGGCATCTGGGGCGCACTCGGTGGTAGCGGCGCCGCAGTCGGGGTCCTGGCCGGCGGCGTCCTCACGAAGTACCTCGGGTGGGAATGGATCTTCTTCGTCAACGTGCCCGTGGGAGCGGCGGTGCTCGCGCTGACGACCAGGATCGTCCACGAGAGCCGGCGCGAGACAGCGCGGCGCCGCTACGACCCGCTCGGCGCCGTCACGGTCACGGCCGGCCTGGTCCTGCTCGTGTATGCGCTATCGAAGGCGCCGGACGTCGGCTGGGCGACGGCGCGCACGATCCTGTTCTTCATCGCGGCGGCGGCACTGCTCGGTGCGTTCCTGGTGATCGAGCGCACGGTCGAGCAACCGCTGATGCCGTTCCGGATCTTTCGCGTCCGGACCGTCGCGGGGGCGAACGTAGTCGCTGCCCTGCTCGGGGTGGTGCTCTTTGCGAACTTCTTCCTCCTGACGCTCTACGTCCAGAACGTCCTGCACTACTCGGCCTTGAAGGCGGGAGTCACCTTTGTCGCGACGGCGGGTACCGCGGTCCTCTCGGCAGGCGTCGCGCAGGCGCTCGCGACGAAGTTCGGGCCAAAGCCGGTGATGGCGCTCGGGCTGTCGTTGATGACGGGCGGGATGCTGTGGTACTCGCAGATCCCGGTCGACGGGAGCTATGCATCCGACCTGCTGCCCGGCTACATCATGGTCGGAGTCGGGATCGCGTTCTCGTTCGTTCCGGTCCAGATTGCTGCGCTCGCGGGTGTGGCGGAGCGCGAGGCGGGGCTGGCGTCCGGGCTGATCAACACGTCTCAACAGATCGGCGGTGGGCTGGGGGTGGCGATCGCCTCCACCATCTTCACGAGCCATTTCAATTCGCTCGTGCGCGAGGGGAAGCCGATGCCCGTTGCCCTGACCGGCGGCTACCAGTGGGCGTTCTGGGGCCTGGCGGCGTTCGGAGTGCTGGCCATCGTGGCGGCGCTCGTGCTGATCCGGCAGAAGGAGCTCGCCGAAGTCCCAGCCGTGGCGCCTGTCGGCGGCTGAGCTCGGCCCCGGCGCCGGCGAGCCGGCGGCGCTAGGAGATGTTGGCCTCCAGGGCTTCCGGCACCGTGTCGTAAACGGCGAAGTGGCGGTCGAGCCCCGAGATCTGCAGCGCGCGCCGCGTCTCGAGCCTCGGCGCCGCGAGCAGGAAGCCACGGCCGTTCTCCAGCTTCGTCCGGGCTTCGATGAGCACGCCGAGTGCGGTCGAGTCCATGAACTCGACCTCACCGAGGTCGACGACCACACGCTTTGGGGAATCCGAGCACGCCTCGAGCAACGTGTCGCGGACCTCATGCGCGTTGTAGAGGTCGAGCTCCCCGCCCAGGCGCACGATCGAGGCGTCTCCGACCTTCTCGACCGCGAGCACTGGATCCCTCCTCAGCCCGCTGTTGTCGCCTCCCGGCGGGTTTTCCCGGTCGGACAAGCGCCCTCCTCGTTTGCTGGACGAGCGCCGCAGGCGGGGTCTGAGCGGTCGGCGCGCCTCGATTAGACCACCTGCGCGGCCTGCCGCGCAACCACCCCCGGTTGACGCCGCTGCGCCGGGCAAGCGATCTTTCACGGATGGAGGTGGCCGCTGTTGCCCGCCGTGCGCGGACGGAGAACTTTCCCGTCGCGTCGCTGCTCTTCCCCCGCAGGCTGCGGCCGCACCTCCGCGCCGTCTACGGCTTCGCCCGCCTCGTCGACATCCTCGGGGACGAAATTGAGGTCGACCGCCTCGCCGCGCTCGACGAGCTGGAGCGCGAGCTCGACGCCTGCTACACCGGCGAGGCCACCTGGCCCGTGCTCCGCGTGCTTAAGCCGACGATCCGCGAGTTCTCGCTCTCCCGCGAGCCGTTCCTGCGCCTGATCGAGGCGAACCGGATGGATCAGCGCGTCTCCGAGTACGAGACGTGGGACGACCTGCGCGAATACTGCCGCCATTCGGCCGATCCGGTCGGGCGGCTCGTCCTCGGGCTCCTGCGCAGAGACGGGGAGCCAGAGCTGCTCACGGCGAGCGACGACGTCTGCACGGGGCTTCAGCTCGTCAACTTCCTCCAAGACGTGCCGCGTGACCTGGAGCTCGGCCGCGTCTATCTGCCTGTTGAGGACCGGCGCCGCTTCGGCGTGAGCGAGCTCGACCGTCCGAGTCCCGAGCTGCTCGAGCTCCTGCGCTTCGAGGCCGCGCGGGCGCGCGGCCTGCTCCTCGCGGGCCGGCTGCTGCGGGCGCGAATCGGGGGACGCATCGGCCGGGGCGTCGGCCTCTTCGCACGCGGTGGGCTCGCGGCGCTGGACGCCCTCGAGACGGCGCATTGGGACGTCTTCACGCAGCGCCCGCGGCCTTCACGCACCCGACTCGCGCGTGCCGCCCTGTCGCGATGAAAGCCGAGCAGGCATACACGGAGGTCGAGCGTCTCACTCGCCGCCGGGCGCGCAACTTCGCGTACGGGATCATGGTGCTCCCGCGCGAGAAACGACGGGCGATCGCGGCGATCTACGCCTTCGCGCGCCGCGTCGACGACATCGCCGACGGCGAGCTGCCGAGCGGACAGAAGCAGAGCGAGCTGAATGCGCTCCGAGCCGCGCTGCACGAGCCGCCGGGAGAAGACCCGATGCTCGTCGCACTCGCCGACGCCCGCGGGCGCTTCCCCATCCCGGCCGAGTCCCTGAGCGCGCTGGTCGACGGGGGTCTCCAGGACCTCGAGCAGACGCGGTACGTCACCTTCGAGGAGCTCTGCGGTTACTGCACCAAGGTCGCCGGTGCGGTGGGCGTCTGCTGCGTCGCCGTGTACGGCTCGGACGACGTCGAGCGCGCAGAGACGCTCGGCATCGCGCTGCAGCTCATCAACATCATCCGCGACGTCCGGGAGGACTGGGAGCTGGGCCGCGTGTACCTCCCGCAGGACGAGCTGGCCTCCTTCGGTGTGACGGAGGACGACATCGCCGCCGGCCAGGCGACGGACGCGTGGCGCGCGCTGATGACCTTCCAGGCGGAACGCGCGCGCGTGTACCTCCAGGACGGTCTCGGCCTGCTCCCATCGCTGGACGGTCGCAGTGCGCTCTGCGTCTCGACCTTCGCCGGCCTCTACCGCGCGACGCTGGAGCGGATCGAAGCGCGCGGCTTCGACGTCTTCGGCGGCCCGCCGCACCTGTCCGCGCTGACGAAACTCCGCATCGTGGGTCAGGGTCTCTGGTGAGGGCTGTTGTCGTCGGCGGCGGCCTCGCGGGGTGCGCAGCCGCGCTCGAGCTTTTGCACGCTGGTCACCAGGTGACGCTGCTGGAAGCGAGACCGACCCTGGGCGGAGCAGTGCAGACGCTGCCGGAGCGAGAGGGCGATCCCCCTCCCCCTCCCGACAACGGCCAGCACATCGCGCTCGGCTGCTTCACGGAGTACCTCCGCTTCCTGGACGAGATCGGCCAGTCCGGGTGCCTGCGCCGGTCACCGCTCTCCTTACCGGTGATCGACGAGTCCGGCAGGACGGCGTTCATTCGTCCGAGCCTCTTCGCCCTGTTGCGGTACACGCACCTCCCGCTCAGGAGCCGCCTCCACCTCCTCCGCACGCTCGTGCGACTGCGCCGAGTCGACGCGCAGGCATGCGACTCTCAGACGTTTGCCGTGTTCCTGATGTTCCGCATGGGCGAGACGGAGCGGGCGGTCAAGTCCTTCTGGGACGTCTTCATTCGCCCGGCGCTGAATCTGCGCTGCGACGAGGCGAGCGCCGCCCTCGGCGTGATGACCGTTCAGAAAGCCCTGCTCAGTGGACGGCGGGCAAGCGAACTCGTTTTGCCGGCGGCGCCGCTCGGAGACATGCACGGCGCGGCCGCGGGGCGCGAGCTCGAGTCCCTCGGTGCACAGGTGAAGACGAATGTCCGCGTGGTCCAGTTGATTCCCGGCGCAGCCGTCCTCGCCGACGGTGACCGAATCCCAGGCGACGCCTTCGTCGTTGCCGTCCCGCCCGAAGAGAGCGCACGTCTCCTCGACGAGCCCGACCCGGAGCTGGGGAAATCGCCGATCGTCAGTGTTCATCTGCTGTTCGACCGGCCGCTCCTGCCCTTTCCGCTTGCTGCGCTGCTCGGGAGCGAGGCCCACTGGGTCTTCGATCGGGGGCGACTGACCGGTCAGGAGCCCGAGCGCGGGCAATATCTGACCGTGGTGTCGAGCGGAGTTCCGGAGCTGATGGAGATTCGCGGGCGTGAGCTCGTAGATCTGATGCGGGACGAGCTGACCGGACGCCTCGGCGACGCGCAGCTGCTCTGGTCGCGCGTCTCGCGCGAGCCCGCCGCGACCTTCGCCGGGCGACCGGGCACGGCCGCCCGCCGCCGTGGGCCGCGCACGTCTCGGTTCAACGTTGCCCGTGCCGGCGCCTGGACCGACACGGGCTGGCCCGCGACGATGGAGAGCGCGGTGCGCTCAGGGCGGACCGCCGCAAGGATGTTGTCCGATATGGCAACTAAGCTGGCCGCGTGACCGTAGTTCGAGAGCTCACCTCGCTGGACACCGCCGTCGAACGCGGAGCAGAGCGCCTCCTCTCTCTCCAGCATCCCGGCGGCTGGTGGAAGGGCGAGCTCGAGTCGAACGCGACGATGATCGCGGAGCATCTCTTCCTGCTCCACTTCCTCGGGCTCCGCGACCCGGAGACGGATCGGCTGCTCGCGAACGAGCTGCTCGCCCGCCGGCGCGACGACGGCACCTGGTCGATCTGGTTCGAGGGCCCCGCCGATCTGTCGGTGACCGTCGAGGCCTACACGGCGCTGAAGCTCGCCGGCGTCGACGCCGGCGACGCAACGCGCGACCACATCCGCCGCGCGGGCGGAGTCGCCCGCACCCGTATCTTCACGCGCGCGTTCCTCGCGCTGATCGGCCAATGGCCCTGGCGGGGGCTGGCCCACGTGCCCGTCGAGTTGATCTTGCTGCCATCGCAGGGACCGCTCTCGGTGTACGACTTCGCGTGCTGGGCACGGCAGACGATGGTCGCGCTCTCCGTTGTCGAGGCGCTCCAGCCGGTGCGGCCGAGCCAGATCGATCTCAGTGAGATCGGCGGCCGGAGAACAGAGCAGCCGCGCCGGCCGCGTCCCTGGCGTCTGCGGCGCCGCGCGATCGGTGTTGCCGAGCGCTGGGTGCGTGAGCGCCAGGAGGCGGACGGGTCCTGGGGAGGGATTCAGCCGCCGTGGGTCTGGTCACTCATCATGCTGGCCGCCTTGGGGCACGGCTTCGAGGACGAGACCTTCTCGCGCGGGGTCGCAGGCTGGGATCGCTTCCTGATCCGGGACGGCGACCGCCTGCGGCCCGAGGCATGCCAGTCACCTGTCTGGGACACGGCGCTCGCCGTGCTCGCGCTGCGGGCGGCGGGGGTTCCCCCCGAGGATCCGCGCCTCCAGGCGGCCGGGAAGTGGCTCTTGGGGGAGGAGGTCACGGTCCGGGGGGACTGGGCGATCCGCCGGCCCAACCTGGCACCCGGTGGCTGGTCCTTCGAGTTCGACAACGACCTGTACCCCGACATCGACGACGTGGCAGTCATCGCCCTCGCCCTCCGCGAGCTCGGGATCGGCGACGCGGCCGTCCGGCGTGGGCTCGACTGGATGGTCGGAATGCAGTCGAGCAGCGGTGGCTGGGGGGCGTTCGACGCCGACAACGAGGCGCTCTGGCTCTACCGGCTCCCGATCTGCGACTTCGGCAAGGTCACCGACGAGCCCAGCGCCGACGTAACCGCCCACGCACTCGAGGCGCTCGGGCACGAGGAGGGCTACCGCTCCGCGCTCGCGCGTGGCCTCGACTGGCTTCTGGCAGAGCAGGAGGACGATGGATCCTGGTTCGGCCGCTGGGGCGTCAACCACCTCTACGGCACGGGCGCCGCACTGCCCGCGCTCGAGGCCTGCGGCCTGCCCGCGGAGCACCCGGCGATGAAGCGCGGGGTCGCCTGGCTCGACGCCGTCCAGCAGCCCGACGGCTCCTTTGGCGAGGACATCCGCTCCTATGCCGACAGGGCCTGGCGTGGGCGCGGCGCCGCGACCCCCTCACAGACGGCGTGGGCCCTGATGGCGTACGTTTCCGGCGGCGCTGCGGAAACCTTGTCCGCACGACGCGCAGCCGAGTATCTTTGCGAGGGTCAGCGCGCCGACGGCGACTGGGACGAGCAGCACTACACGGGCACCGGCTTTCCCCTCGACTTCATGATCCGCTACCACCTCTACCGGCTCACGTTCCCGCTCCTCGCCCTCGGGCGCCTGAGAGAAAGGCTCAACGGATGAAGTTCCCACTCCGCTCAACCGTGCAGATCGGCCGCTACGTCGTGAGTCAGCAGCGCAAAGGCGAGCGCTATCCGCTCGTGCTCATGCTCGAGCCCACGCTCGCGTGCAACATCGCGTGCATCGGGTGCGGAAAGATCCGCGAGTACGAGTCGAACAAGGCACGCCTCACGGTGGACGAGTGCATCGACGCTGGCGTGCAGTGCCCGGCTCCCGTGGTCTCGATCTGTGGCGGTGAACCGCTCGTCTACAAAGGGATCGAGGACGTCGTCGCGGCCATGCTCGAGCTGCGCAAGAACATCGATCTCTGCACCAACGCGCTCCGGCTCGAGCAGTTCCTGGAGGTCTTCGAGCCGAATCCTCGCCTGACTTTCGTCGTGCACCTCGACGGCATGCGCGAGATCCACGACTACATCTGCGACTACCCCGGCCTCTGGGATGTCGCCGTGGACGCGATCAAGAAGGCCCGCGCCGCGGGCTTCCGCGTCACGACGAACACGACCATCTTCAAGGAGACGTCGATCGAGGACGTGATCCAGATGATGGGTTACCTCACCGACGACGTCGGCATCGACGGAATGCTGATCGCACCCGGCTATCAGTACTCGCAGATCGATCCTGCGCTGACGATGACGCGGGCCGAGCACGAGGAGAAGTTCCGGGTGATCCGGAAAGTCGCGAACGATCGCGGCTATCGCTGGCTCGCGACCCCGATCTACCAAGAGTTCCTGACCGGGGAGCGGAAGCTCGCATGCGCCCCGTGGGGTTCGATCACGCGCAACCCCTACGGCTGGAAGGGGCCGTGCTACCTCCTCACGGATGGGATCTTCCCGACGTACGACGCCCTGCTCGACGGCATCGAATGGGACGAGTACGGGCCCGGCAACGACCCGCGCTGCGAGCACTGCGCGATCCACTCCGGCTTCGAGCCGTCGGCGGCCTACGTGGCGGCCGGATCCCTCAAGGAGAGCGCCAGGAGCATGGCGTGGACGCTGACGGGCTGACGTTCGCCTGCGCCATGACGGTCGAGGAGCGGATTGCGCGTAGGTTCGGGCGGACGGCTCTCGTCGGCCTCGGGGCTGCAAACGGCGTGCCTGAAGGTCGCCTCGTCTCGTTCGGGATCGCGGGAGCGCTGTCGGGTGAGCTTCCGATCGGAACGGTGATCGACGCCACCCGCGTCGTCGACGAGTCGGGAACGATTCTCTGGGAGGGCGGACCGCTCGGCGCCGCACAGGCGCGGACGGGCACGATCCTCGGCGCCACCCGCATCGTCGACGATCCCGCAGAGCGCGCACGCCTGCACGCACGGACGGGGGCCGATGCGGTCGACATGGAGTCCGGGCCGCTCGCGCGGAGCGGCCGGCTCGTCGGCTGCCTCCGCTCGATCAGCGATACACCCACTCGTCGACTCGGTGGCGTTGCCGAAGGAGCCCGGGCCAACGGTGAGATCGATTACGTCGGGTTCCTGCGCGGCTTTCTGCGTGCGCCGCTCGTCACCGTCCGTGCGGCCCACGGCGCACGGCGTGCCCTCAAGAGCCTCGAGGCCGTCGCGTGAGCAAGCGCGTGCTCCTTGCAGCGCCGAGGTCCTTTTGTGCCGGCGTGGACCGCGCAATCGAGATCGTCGAGCGGCTGCTCGACGAGCATGGGCCGCCGATCTACGTCCGCCACCAGATCGTGCACAACGACCACGTCGTCCGTCGCCTCGAGCAGATGGGCGCCGTGTTCGTCGACTCGGAGGATGAGATCCCGTCGGGCGAGATCTGCGTCCTTTCGGCCCACGGTGTCGCGCCGGCCGTGCGCGAGAACTGCGAGCGGCGTGGACTGCGCGTCGTCGATGCGGTCTGTCCGCTCGTCTCGAAGGTGCACGTGGAGGCACGGCGGTACGCCGACAGCGGGCACCTGGTCGCCCTGGTCGGACATGCCGACCACGTCGAGGTAATCGGGACCCGCGGTGAGCGCCCGGACTCGACGGTCGTCGTCGAGTCTCCCGAAGAAGCGGCCCGCCTCGATTCAGGCGGCCGGCCGATCGCCGTGATCAGCCAGACGACGCTCTCGCTCGACGACGTCCGTGCCACCGTCGATGCGCTCGAGCAGCGGTTCGGCACGCTCAAGCGGCCGGCAGCCGATGACATCTGCTACGCCACTCAGAACCGCCAGGATGCGGTGAAGCGGCTCGCGGAGGAGGCGACGCTGATCCTGGTGATCGGCTCGCAGACGAGCTCGAACGCACGGCGGCTCGTCGAGGTCGCGCGCAATGCCGGCGCCGAGGCGGAGCTGATCGACGGCGAGACCGAGCTCGGCGACGACCTGGTCGAGCGCCACGAGGTCGTTGGGCTGACAGCGGGCGCGTCGACCCCTGAAGAGCTCGTCGAGGCGACGATCGCGCGGCTCGCAGCGCGCGGGTTCGAGGACCTCGTCGAAGTGACGGTCGCACGGGAGGACGTCCACTTTCGCCTGCCCCGGGAGGTTGCGTCCGCTTGACAAGCGTCGAAATTCCCGTCTCCGTCGCCGCGGCTCTACCCAGCCTGACCGTGCTCGACATCACCAACGACGTGCGGCGGGAGGTTGCCGCAGTCGGGGGGAGCGGGATTGCCTACGTGTCCCCGAACGGCGATCCGTCGGTTGTGCGAGTACAGGAGCGTGAGACGGGGTTCTTCTCGGACCTGGAATGCATGCTCGAGCGACTGGTGCCCCTCGAGGCGGACGAGCGAGCCCGGCTCGTCTCCATGCTCCTCGGGCCGCGCACGGAGCAGATCCCGTTCAGCGACGGCCGCCTCTATCTCGGCCAGTACCAGAGGATCTTCCTCGTCGGCTTCGAGGATCGTTGCAGCGACGAATGGATGCTGACTCTGGTCCGATAGCCCGGGAGCGGCCGGGACGCGTTCCGAGTTGACCTGGCCGCGCCGCGAGGCGCACACTTCAGGAGTGGAGCGCGCTCGCCGTCACCAGCGCCTGCTTGCACGGCTTGCGCTTGGGCTGCTCGCGCTCGTTGCGGAGCTCGTCGGCCGCAGCCTGACGCATCGGCTTGATTTTGGGCGGCACCTCGGCGCACCCAGCTATGCCAGCGCGGAGTACTACCCCGTGTTGCTCGCGGTCGTGAAGGTCGGCGTCGCTCTGATGCTCGCCCGGGTGGCCTGGCGGTTCGTCAAGGCGCGTGCAGTGGCGCGCGCGGCACGAAGCCTTCTCGCCGCGCAGGGCTCGCCCGCGGCTCGTCGGGCACCGCGCGTGCGGCTCGAGTTGTCGCCGCGACTCTGGCTCCTCTCGTTCCTCGCCACTTCGCTGATCTACCTCGTGCAGATGGATGCGGAGGGAATCTCCGCCGGACGGTGGCCGTTGCTGGCTCCGTGGCTGCACGGGTCCGCACTGCCGGTGTTCGCGGTCCTCTCGGTCGTCGTCGCCCTGATCTACCGCGCGGTCGAGCGCTGGCTGTCCGACTACGAGACCTACGCGCTCGAGACTGCCGCGCGCGCTTCGCGTCTTGGAGTTCGTCCGTTGCCTGCGCCCCGCGAGACGCGCGTAGCGCTCGCTTCACCACGCCTCCTGTTCGGCCTCGCGTTCGAGAGCCGACCTCCGCCCGTATCGGCGTAGGCCTGCGGACCTCGGCGTCCGCAGGCCCGTGTGGCTGACCTCGAACACGGGAGGACACCTTGAACGCAGAGCTCGTTACCGAACTCGAAGCCCCAGTACAGCGATCCGCCACGCGCGCCCGGATCGTCTCGACGCTCGGGCCAGCAACCGCCCTGGCGGGAGTCATCTGGGCGATCGCGCAGCCATATCGGCTCACCCTCCTCCATCCGCGGGGCGAAGGTTTCTGGTGGCTTGTCGTCGAGCCGCCGCTGCTCGTGATCGCGGTCGGGCTGCTCTTCCACTTCTTGATCCTGCCGGGCTTACTGGAGGACCTCGAGGAGGATCGTGCAACCGCCCGCTGAGCATGTCCACTGGCTGTTCGCGACCGGCTTCCTGATCCTCGGTCTCTGCCTGCTCGCCGAGGCGGTCGTCGGTCCCGAGGTCTGGCGGCATCGCGCCTGGCGCGGGTATCTGTGGCCCGGCATCGCGTTCGCGCTGGGGGTGCTCCTGTGGCCGGTGATGGTCTTCTTCACGAGCTCGACGCTGCACATGCTGGCGCATGGCGTCTGGGCGCAGGTGCTGATGCTGGGCGGCGCGACGGAGCTCGCGCTCGTCCGCGGCAAGGTGCGCAACGACTGGTGGCGCCTGGGGATGACAATCGCGTTCGTTGTCTCCGGCGCCGCTTTCCTGGTCCACGAGCAGAACGATTGGCTCTTCCAGCGCTCGGCCTTCCTGCACCACCTGCTCGGGTGGACGTTTGTCGTCTGCGCGATCTTTCCGCTGGCTCGGTGCATCAGGCCGCGCTCCAGGGCCGTCGCGACCGGCTTTGCCCTCACGTTCGTGGTGATCTCGGTGTTGCTCTACTGCGATCGCGACGTCGCGCCGGTCTTCGGACACATCTCGGAGCTCGCGGGAACCCCACGCCGGTGAGGAAGCTCCTGATTCTCGTCGCCGCGGGTACGGCTCTCGTGTTTCCGGGACACGCGCTCGCGCACGCGACGCTCGAGCAGGCGTCACCCGGATTCCGAGAGCGCTTGCGCTCGTCGCCGCCGACCCTTTCCCTCCGCTTCGACCAGTACGTCAAGGCAGTGCCGGGATCGATCCACCTGTATTCCTCGACGGGAAGCGTCGGCGTCACACGTGTGCGGAGCACCGGCCGCGTCCTCGAAGCCTCTTTGCCACAGCTGCCCAAGGGGCCGTACACCGTCCGCTGGCACGCACTCTCCGGTGACGGGCACGTCGTGTCGGGCGTCTTCACGTTCGGCGTGCGCGTTCGCGCGCCCTCGCCGACTGATGCGTTCGGCGCGTCGGGGCCCACTCGCAGCGAACACCTCGTGCGCTGGCTCTACTTCCTCTCGCTCGCCCTCGTCATCGGAGGTCTCGGCTTTCGTCTGCTCGTGCTTCGACAGCAGCTGCCGCCCCGAGCGGAAGCGCGCTTCTTCCTGGTCACCGGAGCCGGAGTCGTTGCGACGTTGAATGTCGGGATCGCGGCCTTCGTGGTCCGCGCGGAGGATGCACTGCAGCTCCCGTTCGGTCGGTTGCTCTACGGCGATCTCTCGCCGATTGCGCGCACGCGCTTCGGCACGGCGTTCATCGCAATGACGCTTGGCTTCGCACTCGTCGCCGCACTTCTCTTCCTCGCCTGGCTGACCGACCGTGCCGCGTTCCTGTGGCCCGCTTTCGTCCTCGGTCTCGCATTCGCCTCCGGGCTCTCGCTGTCGGGCCACTCCGCGGCCGACGCCGGCTCCTCCTGGAAATCGGAGCTCGCCGACTGGGCGCACCTTTCCGCCGCCTGCCTTTGGATCGGCGGTCTTTTCCAGCTCGGGCTCGTCGTCTGGCCGCTG
>Ga0137367_10001993_pt1 | contig 16190 bp, 12 predicted proteins | sample SagtaG_14_FD_104939 | JGI IMG/M metagenome (GOLD analysis project Ga0137367, IMG submission 104939) | Vadose zone soil microbial communities from Sagehorn Ranch, Mendocino, California, USA - Sage1_L_80_16 metaG | ecosystem: Environmental > Terrestrial > Soil > Vadose zone | place: USA... | reverse complement strand
GTAATCCATACCTTGCAAATCTGCCATGACGACAACGGTCTTGAATTCGACAGGTAAATTATTGAGGCAGTGCTGAATGGCATGTTCCAGCTCATCCGCTTCGGCTTTTTGATCGGGGGTCATACCCGGGTCGGCAAGCCAGCGCGGCGAATCCATTTCCTCGCCATCCTCTGTATCCGGCTCGAGTTGCGTGGTGGGACGTCGCTTCTGGCGGCGTAATTCATCGTAGCAGGCATTCGTAACTGTGCGCATGAGCCATGCTTTGAATGATCCACCCCGGAAGGAATTAATGCTCTTGAATGCAGAAATAAACGCGTCCTGTGTGGCATCTGCGGCAAGGTCATCGTCACCGAGGATACGCAATGCAGTATTGAACACACTATCCTGATAGTGCAGGATCAGCGTGTTGAAAGCATCCAGGTCGCCTTTTTGCGCGTCACTGATGAGGGCTTGTTCGTTCATCGAGGATTATTTTATCACTGCGGAAAATTTTAAACACGAAGGGCACAAATATTTTCGTAGGGCGGGGGTACCCCGCGCCTACGTACGATTCAAAAAGAAATAGATGATCCGCCAGATTAATATGCCGAATGCGGACGTAACAGAAAGAACTACTGCAAATATGGGACTAATCCGTTCGTTGAGAATAAGTCCACGAATAACGATAGCCGGCGGTCCGGCAAAGATCATTGCCAATACCGGTCGCCAGAGTTGATTTCGATCCGCGCTGATCTCTGATTGAAATATTCCCAAGAACGGAGCAAGGATAAACCATGATAGCACAAGCGGAAAGAACATTGCTGCCATGCGTGGAAGGAAGGACAGTTCCGCTTTACCGTGCGATGCAAATCCAATGAAGGTAATGATGAGAATGGTGAGAATATCGCCGAGAATGAGAATATTTTGTTTCATTTGAAATTGTAGGGGCGAAGCATGCTTCGCCCCTACATATTATTTTGTTTCGCCGAATTCTTCATTCCTCAGCGCTGGGAACAACAACACATCGCGGATGGAATGTTTGTCGAGGAACAACATGGCGAGACGATCAATACCCATGCCGAAGCCGCCATTGGGAGGCATGCCGTAGCGCATGGCACGCAGATAATCCTCATCCATCGGATGCTTCTCTTCATCGTCGGCGGCATAATCCCGTCCCATTTCGAGGAAGCGCTGTTCTTGATCGAGTGGATCGTTGAGCTCGGTGAAAGCGTTGCATAACTCGAAGCCCGCCGCATATCCCTCAAAGCGTTCCACGGTAAGCGGATCACCGGGCATGGATTTTGCCAGCGGAGAAATATCGCGCGGGTAGTTGTATAGGAACGTCGGCTGGATGAGGGTCGGCTCCAAAAATTCGCTCAGCAGGAAATCAATCAATTTGCCACGCGTCGCATGAGGATCAGCCAATTTCTGTGGATGTTTCATTTTGATCGCCTTGAATAAATCTTGCCCGGTTTTGTGTTCGGCAATATCGATACCACTTGTTTCAAGAATCCCATCCCGCATTTCAAGTCTGCGCCAGGGCGGAGTCAGGTCGATCTCCTGACCCTTGTACGTGATTTTTTGTGTGCCCAAAACCTGTTGCGCTGTAAAGGAAACCATCTGCTCGGTCAATTCCATGACCTTCAGATAGTCTGCATATGCCCAATAAAATTCAAGCTGCGTGAATTCAGGATTGTGCTTAAAAGACACACCCTCATTGCGGAAGTCGCGTCCGATCTCGTACACCTTTTCCAGGTTGCCAACGAGCAATCTCTTCAAATACAATTCAAAGGAGATACGCAAATACATATCCTGTTCGAGTTCATTGTGATGAGTAACGAACGGACGCGCCGCGGCGCCTCCATACAGCGGCTGAAGGATCGGAGTTTCCACTTCAAGGAAGCCTTGTTCATCCAAAAACGTCCGCAGAGCTTTGATGATCGCAGCGCGCTTGCGGAAAGTCTCGCGTACACCGGGGTTGACTGCCAGATCCGCATAGCGCTGTCGAGCACGCAGTTCCGGATCTTCGAGAGCAGCATGGCGCAGGACCGTCCCATCTTCAAGTGTTTCATCCTTCGCCGCCGGCAGCGGGCTCACCGATTTGGCAAGCAACTTAAACTCATGGACGTGAAGCGTAATTTCACCGGTCTTTGTGCGGAAAATCACTCCACTTGCCTGAACGAAATCGCCGATATCAAACATCTTGTTGAAGAAACCCAAGCCTTCCTTGCCGACTTCGTTCAAACGGAAGAAAAGCTGAATTTTGCCTGCACCATCTTCAATATGAGCAAAGGAAATTTTGCCCATTGCTCGCGTTGCTCGGATGCGGCCCGCTAAAGTAACCTGTACTTCTGTGCCATCCTTCTCAGCGGCTTCAAATTCAGCAATTGCTTCAGCGCTGGTATGCGTACGCTGGGCGCGCGTCGGGTAGAGTTCCACACCTTCGGCGCGGAGTTCTTCCAATTTCTGCAGACGTATTTTTTCGAGTGAAGTGTATTCTGTCATGTCTGTGGCTCCGGAAAAAATAAACCCCGCGCTCCTGCACAGGCGCGCGGGGTAAAAATCGTTACGCTCCTGTCCTAGCTAATCTTCATGATTTTAACATTGTATGTGCCGCCCGGAGTTTCCACTTTCACGGTTTCGCCGGTCTTGTGATTCAAAATCGCCTTACCGATGGGCGATTCGTTCGAGATCTTGCCTTCACGCGGATTCGCCTCGGCTACACCGACAATCGTGAAGGTCTCTGGTTCGTAATTGCCTTCCTTAAGAGTGACCTTCGAACCAATCTGCACGGAGTCGCTCTTCTTCCTGCCATTCTCTTCGATGATTTTTGCTGTGGCAAGCAGCATTTCCAATTCCTGGATACGGCCTTCAACAAAAGCCTGCTCATTCTTGGCGGCTTCGTATTCTGCATTTTCAATCAGCTCGCCGCCCTCCATCGCCTCGTGCAGGCGATTGGCAACCTCCTGACGCTTGGCAGTGCGCAAATAATCCAATTCGTCCTGAAGTTTTTGATAGCCCTCTTTGGTTAAAAAGTTGTTAGGCATGTTTCTTTCCTGATATAAGAATTTTGCATCTCCTATAGAGATGCAAATAGAAATATCCCGATGCAATTGTCTGTAAAAACGGGCTTAATATATCACGGATTCAGACTCAATACAAGAGACCCGCAGTCCATCTAACGAACCTGCAATAGACGGATGCCCTTCCATTCCGACCAGTAAGAGCGGATGGCTTCGCGGGCGTTGTCGGGCGTAGACATGGCAACTCCCAGGAACAGAAGCTGGGACACGTACTCAAAAATAGCCTCCTGCCAGGATCGAACGCCTGCATCCGTTATTCGATGCGTGGATTCGTGCATCCCAGCCGATTTTGGCGCAAATTCGTCTAATTTATAGAATATATAGGGTACATCAATATCATAGTACAAAGGTCGACCAAGCAACTCAGACGCCTGTCTGACAATGACATGGTCCACATGAGAGCCGACCCCCAGTTGGGTAACCACAATATCGTCTGGTAGGAGGCGTTCAGACAACGCATCTGCGATCCATCTTGGAAGTTCCGCGTCTTCCTGATGAGTAGGCACGTTGATATCAGAATATAACCATTCGCCCGTAGAGCCGCGCCGGTATATGCAATCCAAAAAATCGAAGTGGACTGCCTGTGCCCCAAGGATCGCGGCAGCATTCTGATCTTCCTCCCGGCGAGCACGCATTGCCTCTTCTGCCGAACCGAATCCCCACTGCTGATGTTGAAACTCGGCAAAAGCCGAGACTTCTCCAATCGGTGGGTACCCGCACATTATTGTCCAGATTTCGACCGGAATGCCAGCTTGAGCTTGCTCGTAAATCAGACCGCCCGCCGATAAGACAGCGTCATCCAAATGAGGGGAAAGATAAATCCAGCGCATGTTCTCATTTAACCACATTTGTAATGAACTTGAACAGTTTTACGACCTTATATGATTGATTTTAGTGGTTAACTCAAGTACACTTATTATTGAGGCGACTATGCAGGAACGACGCAAACAACCCCGCAAAGAGTTGATGTCCTACTCCCAGGTCTATGATCTCTATCACGGTCAACTGATCGGTTATTTGGGGGACATCAATTTACTGGGGGCAATGGTCATAGGCGACGAGCAGTTGGAGATGAACACGACCATGACCATTTCGATCCAACTGCCAGAATTACCAGGAATTACTGCCAGTCGCATTGCCATGCCTGTACGAGTCGCCTATTGTAAAAGGGATTTGAGCCCGGAGTATTTTAATATCGGTCTGGAGTTTAAATTGATCACGGACAACCAAAGAAAGATTATCGAGACTCTGATCGAGAATTACGAGTTTCGCCGCCAGACACCTGATTATCCGCCCCGCCCCGTTTGATCAAAACGCCCATGAGTGAAAGACCTTCATGCCAGCAGAAAGTGTGAAGGTCTTTTTGTTTACCAGAATCCCTTTTTTATTCTATAATCAAATCAACGAAACTGCTCGGAGAGCTGCTACATGAACACGCCCGTTCCCTACTTTTTTATGAGCTACAGTCGCGAAGATACGGTCCTTCAGAAAAAGGTACTCGCTGAATTGCGCCAGCGCGGCATCAATGTGTGGGTAGATATCGAGAATCTTATCCCCGGTTCTCCAGCCTGGGAAAGGGAAATCGAGCGCGCTATTCGCGGGGCGACCGGCAGCATTGTACTTCTTTCGCCAAATGCAAACAATTCTGAATGGGTGCGGCGTGAGATCAGTTTTGCTGAAGAGAATGAAAAGAGCATATTCCCGGTTTTGATTCACGGCGATGAAGACGATTCGATTCCGTTGCGGCTCTCGGATCACCAGCGGGTAGACTTACGCCGAAACTTCGATGGCGGACTCGATGAGCTCGCGAACGCGTTGCAGGAACATTTGGGGGTAACAGCTGTACATCCTGTTATCCAAAAGACTCAATCCTCCTCTTTTGATCCCTCAAGCTTGAGGAAATTTGTGCTGCCTGGTCTGATCGCGATCTTTGCGATATTTTGTCTGGGCGGGTTTGCATTTGCCGCCCGCTATGTATATAACAATATTTCAACAACGAAAGCTCCTGGCACGATCACGAACACTCCGTCAGATACGGATGTAATCACGCCGGTTATTACTGACACTGCCGTCATTGTGCCTGTTGATATTCATGAACCAACTGGAAAAATCGTGTTCACATGCAATGTAGCCGGCGATGAGATCTGCATCATCAACGCGGACGGTTCCGGCTGGCAGCGACTCACGAATCTGCAATCCGCAAGTTCTTATGCGTCACTCTCTCCAGATGGAAAATCAGTTCTCTACGCGAATAGCAAAACCGGGAAGAAAGAGCTCTATGAGTTGAATCTGCAAAATGGCAAAACAAAACAGCTGACCAAACTGAAAAGCGACCTGGACTCGCCTGAAATTTCCCCCGACAATAAGTTCATTCTTTTCACCTGACGGTCAGTGGATCGCGTTGACCGCTTACACCAATACGGCGAATAAGGACCAGGCAAGTTGTGAGATCTACATCATGCGCCTCGACGGCTCCGATCCACGGCGCCTGACATCCAATCAGTATTGTGATTTTCAACCCCGTTGGGGGAACTAGTCTCCTTCGTAATCGTAGACTAATCGTAGGCGAATAGAAGTTAAACTGTAAACTTAATGGGAACTTATTTTCTAAGGAACGTGTATACTTGCACGCTGTCACATTGATTATTTCATTGCTCAGCCACCGTTCATTGCCCGGCTCGGGGGACTGACAATCGGAGACACTCCATGAAGAAGTACCGCACCGTCTTCGCTACCATAATTGCGCTCGTTTTTTATACTGTCACAGACATCCTTATCTGGCAACGAATCTTTGAAGCCAACAACATGGTCGGCTATGCTGATCTTTATCATACCGGTTGGTTTGTTACTCTCGCAGGCTACGCGGTCATGGGGACAATCCTGCTATGGGGAGATTGGAAAGATTGCCTGTATTTTGTTACATCTCTCTTCGTAGCGGCATTCAGCGGATTAGAAGACCTTCTTTATTATGTGCTTGACCGAAAACCAATGCCTGAAGCGCTCCCCTGGCTTTCAGCCAACCGCATGATTTTTCACGCAACCCGCGAAGGTGTGATCATATCGGTGGTCTTTTGGCTGTCGGCATTGGCAGTTCTATATTTCTTCCTCTACTGGTGGAAAACAAAAAAACCGCAATCTATTGGTGAGTAAATAAACATCTCAAAGTAAAGTCAACATCCCACAGAAACTGTGGGATGTTTTATTTAACCCTGATACGGAATATCCCGTATTCATCGTAAACGTCACGGCACTTGCTGACCCGCCATAAGTCCTTCTTATTAAATTCTAATGGTTGCTCCTGAGAAAAACAGTATTACATCTGCTTGCCTTTCGTTCATAGATATATAACCATCAACGCCGTGGTTATCGCTTCACTATAAATCCTATGCGAAAGGAAATATATTATGCAAGTGCTCTCTTATTTCTTAGGAGGTCTGTATCTCCTAATTGTTTTTGTTTTAGCCATGTATGGATTTCATAATTTGATGAACACTGCCCTTTATTTGATCTCAAAGGCTCCCTCTAAAAAAAGAAAACGAGCTCATACACTGACTGGGTATCCGAAGGTGACCATTCAACTACCTATCTTTAACGAAAAATATACAATTGAACGATTGTTGAAAGCAGTCACGAGCTTAGATTATCCCGGCGACCATCTTCAAATTCAAGTGCTCGACGATTCTACAGATAATACAGCCACTCTTACGAAACAGCTTGTGGATGAATATAAGTCGAAGGGTGTAGATATCGAGTGGATTCACCGTACCGATCGCACAGGATATAAGGCTGGTGCACTCTCCAGTGGACTTCAATCGGCAACCGGCGAACTGATTGCTATCTTCGACGCGGATTTTGTGCCTCCAAGCGATTGGTTGAAGAAAACTGTTCCGCTGTTCAAAGCCAAAAATCTTGGATGTCTTCAGACCCGCTGGGGACACACCAACCGTAAATACAATTCGCTGACGCAGGTCGAGGCAATGGCAATTGATGGGCATTTTATTGTCGAGCAGGCTGTCCGCTCACAACATGATTTCTTCCTCAATTTCAACGGCACAGCCGGGGTCTGGCGGCGTGCTTGTATTGAAGATGCTGGTGGCTGGCAATGGGATACTCTGACCGAAGACCTCGACCTCAGCTATCGCGCTCAAATGCGCGGCTGGAAAATCGATTATCTTCCGGAGGTGGTCGTTCCCGCCGAATTGCCAGCCCATGTAGAAGCGTTCAAGAACCAGCAATTCCGCTGGGCAAAAGGCAGTTTCCAGGTCGTGCGGAAGATCCTGCCCCGCATCTTTGATGAACCGCAATTGCCATTCCATATCCGCCTGCTTGCAATTCTCCATTTGACGGGCTATGGCGTTCATCCACTCATGCTCGGGTTGCTAATCCTTACGCTGCCGGTGGGCTTGCTCGCACCGATTGCCTTCAAGCTATTCCCGTTCTCGATTCTCGCTGGTTTGGGACCTCCACTGCTTTATCTCACCGCACGAGCGTCTCATACTCCTCCCGTCTGGGAGCGCCTCAAACTTCTCCCTCTCCTGACCATAACTGGTTTTGGGCTATGCTTGAACACGTCCCTCGCAGTGATGGAAGGATTGTTTGGGAAAGGCAAAAGTGTTTTTGTCCGCACGCCAAAATTGAATTTGAACAATGCCCCAAAACAATTGAAATCTGTGGACAAGACCTATATTGCTCCACTCAACCCGCTCGTGTGGGTCGAATTCGCTCTGGGAGTTTATGCATTGATCACAGGCATCGTTCTCGCGCCGATCATCGGCTGGAGCATCATCCCCTGGATGTTTATCTATATGTTTGGTTTCTTCTATATTGCAGGAATGAGCCTAGCGCAAAATCGGGAATCCGCTCGCAAGCTGACGGAACTTAAGCCAGAAAAATCTATGTAAGTGAATTAGCCTACATTCATTTAGTTAATCAAAACAGACCGAACTGCATACTTCGGTCTGTTTTGATTCTTAATCTTATTAATAAGGGTCTCATCGCTCTAGTAGTCATCGCGTTGTGATTTGACGAACTTCATAATAATCGCTCGCGCATCGATTAACCCAATAATCCGGATGGTTCTCGAAATCCCCTGTTATCCATAGCTTCGTTCTTAGCTTATGAAAGCCTTCAATTCCTGTGATATTCTCTACCACCACTGTTGAGGTATTACTTTGAGAGGCAGCCAGCAGTGTTCGATGACGTTGATCCCAGGCCGTTGAATAGCTTTGTAAAGGAGCAACCAAATTTAGCTGTGAATTCATAACAGGGATTACTTCCCAAACGATCAGGAAGATCAGCATTCCCGGTAATATCAAATTTCCAAGCACAGGCGTTAACGAGGGTAAGTTCATTCGCAAAAGCATGCCTGTTAATATCCCCCAATAAACGACAAAACAAGCTACCAGGAAAAATGAAAATAATAATACTCTTTCTGGAGGCATGCCGCCTCGCAAGACATAGGCGGGTGCTATATCGGCTCCAATTTCGACCTCAGCCACTAGAAGAGAAACTACAACATACTTGAGAATTAGCAAATTACTTGGCCGCATTTGATCGGGAACACAATAATAAGCCCCAAAGACACCGCATAGAAATCCAAAAACCATTGTAGCAGTATGGTTATCTATCAGTTTGGGAATAAAGATTAGGGACACCCTAACCAGACCTAGTAAGGAGCCACCCAGTGGCGGAATATCTTTAAAGCCTTGAGAGCGAACGGCGTTTCCAGGGGCGAGTGCGATGATCAATAAAGACAGGATAGAGCCGCACAATGTAGCCCATAGAATCGGGCTAAAAATGTTTTTTTGTTGGTTTTTTGTTAGTTCTACAAAAACTAAGAGCAAAATTATTGATGAAATTTGAAACACCGCTCCCGTTTCCGAGAATCCCCCGGTGATCAAGGCAAACAAAAACCAGAACAGCAGTTCCAACCAACGTATCGATTCAGAATTAATCGCTCGCCTGACCGCGATGCCGACTCCAAACAAAAACAAAATAGGAGACACGGGATAGGTAAGAATTCCCGTTTGCCAAAAAACGATTTGAGGATAATCGTTCAAACTTTGATAGGTTAACCAAAGCAAAACACAGGCAATGAATATGCCAGTAAGAAGATGGTTTTCAATCTTCAAAGATTTTAAGAATGGCAGGCTAGCCCAAACTATGCTAAACAACCAAACCAAAATCGTGATGGCTGGCAGGATTGGAACAACCGATACACTAAGTAGTTCCGCAAATGTCACTACAAACGTAAATGAATATCTCCCTGACCAGTGTTGCCACCAATACGTTTGGGCACCCCAAAAACCTCTCGCCTTTAAGGCGGCAGCAGTACAGTAATCATCTGCCATATAACGAGTGAAGGTCCCAAGATAAGCATATAGCAGTAAGGATGCACTTATAGATAAGAGCAACACCCAAAAAACAAGGTTCATCCATTGGCTTCGATGCTTCACTACGAGATCTCCACGCCGCTTTGCTATTGCTCTTATTTAGCTTTTTTTGGTTTTGTTATAGCTTTCCTGGCAGGTACTTGTGTCTTCTTTACCGAGGTTCTTTTGGTGGTGACAGCCTTTTTGTCCGAAGGTTTCTTCGTAGTAGCCTTCTTCCGCGGTTTCTTCACTACTTTTTCCTTCTCAACTATTTCTTCTTCCTTGACACCAAACATCTCATTCCACTTCCCCTGCATGGATTCGACGCCCGCGCCGTTCAAAGCGACATAAATGTCGCGCCACTGTTCATCGTCTACAAATCGCCAATCCATGAAGACGTGATGTTGATAAGCATGGAGATCGATGTATAAACCCTTTTGCCAGAGTTCCTCACACGAGCGAATGTACTCCAGATGCGTGACGTAATCTTTGAAGATAACATATCCTTCAAAGGGCAAGCCAAGCCCCTCGGCGAGGGATTTCTGGCGCAGATCGCCCATGTTTTTATCGAGATAGGCTGCCGAGGTTTTGATCCAGCCGCGCGTATCGGCGAAGCGGTTGTGATAGATGACGATGCCGCGTTCGTCGTTGTAAACGTTGGAATATGCAAAGACATTTTCGTCCACGCCACCATCGGCGTGATAGAAATCATAGAGCAGGAAATTCTCCACATCGGCGAACAGGTAGCGGCGGTGGAGGATCGGGAAGATCTTCCATTCGTGTCCCGCGATCAGTCCAGCATCGGGGATCTCATCCCATTTCGGTTTGCGGAATTCCATCCCATATTTTTCGCGCAAGCCTTCTACTTGTCCATGCCCGTACATCGGCAGACCCGGTAAGGTTGAGAGGACAGTCGCCACACCGAAATATTTATCGCCGTTGCCAAACTGTTCGATGGCAGTTTTCTCATCGGGATTGTTCATGAAGTTGACGTAACGCTTAAGGATCTGCGGATCGAACTCCAGCGTATTCTTGATCGCCATACGATATTTGGCATTGTCTTCGTCGCGCATCATATGCATAAATGCCGAGTTGTACACGCGATGCATTCCCAAGGTACGGACGAAGTATCCCTCCAGCAACCAGAACGCTTCTGCAAGCAGCAATGTATCCGGGACTTCGGCAGCGACGCGGTCGACAACCTCACGCCAGAATTCGTTGGGAATCTTTTCATCGAATTCAGCGCGCGTCATGCCGTGCTCGGAACGAGACGGAATCGCGCCACCTGAACCCGGCTCCGGGAACCATAAACGCTGAATATGTTTCTTGGCAAGCGTCATCGCCGCGTCGAAGCGGATGATTGGGAAGTTGCGTGCCACATGCAAAATCGTTTGAATAACCGCTTCGCGCACTTCCGCTTTGGAATAATCCAATTGAGCGGTGTCATTCCAGGGGAAGGATGTGCCGTCGTTGCCGTGATAGATATAACGTGTATCACCTGTGTAGCGATCAGCGCGTTTGAAGACCACCGAGGCATCCGTATGGTTGTAATAATGATCTTCGAGGATGACTTCCACGCGCGGGTCATCAGCGAGATTCTCAGAGTTGAATGTATAGGATGGATAAGGAGGGTATGGCAGAGAAAGGAACCAATCCGGATGCTCCATCACCCACTGCGCGTCGATGCCCATGTGATTGGGGACCATATCAGCCGAGAGGCGGATGCCGCGCTGCCAGGCGCGCATTCTTAAATTCTCCAATGCCGCCCAGCCTCCGAGATCTTGCGCAATGTCGTATGAATACAGTGAATAGGCTGAAGCGACCGCGTCCTGGTCACCCATGCGTTGTTTGATTCGCTGCGAGGCACCTGAGCGCTCCCAGAGACCGATCAGCCATAGACCGTTAAAGCCGCGATCGCGCAAAATGTCGAGTTCTTCATCGGGGATTTGATCGAGAGTCTTAATCCAGCGCTGATGCTTTCTGGAAAGCTGCTCCAGCCATACATAAGAATTCTTGGCAATGAGAATGAGGCGAGGCATCCATTCCTTGTCCGGGCTGTAACGTTCATATTCCTGATACTCACCGCCGCCAAATGTTTGCAGGGGAACGTCCGGTTTGAAGTCACCATGTGCCAGATGCTGGCGGATCGTTTCTTCGCGCAGAAAGTCCATACCACGCACAATGCGAGCGACAAATTTCTCGTCCAGCAAATGTCCCCATTTATCGAGGATATATTGTAGTTGACCTTCCAGCGAATACGGCGAGGCCTCTGAAGGCGCGCGCAGAATTTCAAACAACGATTCTCCCCCACCCTGCTGAGCCGTGTTTTCTTTGGCAATCTTCGCAAAGTATGTATTCAACGATGCCATCAGACTCTTATAGGCAGTTGGCTCCAGGGGAGTATCATCCACGAGATCCAGCAACGGGTTTACAGCGGGATTCGCATTGTGGGTAAAAACATAGATCAACTCTTCGATGGTCTTGATGCGACCATTGGTTAATTTACTGAGATACTCTTCGATGTTTTGTTCGCCGCGATAAACATTTTCGGGCGGGAATTCTGAGACGAATTTCTTCTCGGTTTTGGTGACGGAGTCCGCGCCGAGGCTTTCGTTCACATGCGAGACCGCACGGTTCATCACCGGCGCAGGAGCATAGTGCTGCACGAGCAGGCGCAGCGCCTCGTCGATAAGCTGCATAGCATATATATCGGAGGCAGGCACCGGCTGAGTCCGATGCGCTGACATTTCGGCAGCGAACCTGCGGGCGGAGGCAAAGTCCGAAAAGGTCACGCCTCCATCCGGGCGGAAGAAATCCGTACTGAATTGATATGTGTCGCGGGAATTTTTTGTGATAAGCATAAGGCAATGATAACCCGGTTGATTGAATTCGAGTATACTTTGCAGCGATGTCACCTCAGTTTCTCTACCTGATTTTGCATCTCGTCCTGGCAGCGTTTTACATTCCTTTACTTGTGACATTATCCAAACGACATGAAGGGCAGGAAACTGCTGTCACACTTCTGGGTGTATATGTGGTGGTTGCCCTGTCGCTTGTTGTAGGGGAAGGCTTATGGCGCGGAGGGCAACTCTATATTGCATCGGCCCAAATCGCGAATGATTTTCAGGCGTATGGCGCACTCTTGCTGTCCTTCCTTTTGGTCCTGGCAGTGCTTGCTTTTATTCGCCGTGACATGACGGTATGGCTGGGCGTTGGCTTTTTCTCATTACTTGGTTTTCTTGCGTTTATTCCCAATGTTTTTCGATTTGGCGATGTGATCTGGAACGCGGGTGTATTGACTCTCACACGAGAGCGCCTGGTTCCGACCTGGGCAATCCTTGGCTGGTGCGTTTTCACGCTTGGCGCTTTTCTCAACGTAAGGTCGGTCCATCGCAATTCTCGCCAGCCACTGTTAAGAAACAGGCTCAATTATTGGACCCCCGTATTCCTTTTGATCGTTCTCAACGATGTTTTGATTTTCATCGGCAAGCCAATCCCCGGTAACCCACTTCGACTGATTGCAATTGGTTTAGGAAGTTTTATCGTCGTCACACATGATCCGCCGGATCTCCGGCTGGTGGCGCAGCGCGTGTTCACCTACCTTATTACAACACTGGTGATCGTCGGATTTTATCTGGCAGGCTTTACGGCTTCGCAGACCGTGTTCAAAGCACTGCCCAATTACAATCCGCTTGTGGTGGGTGCAGGCATTGCATTATTGCTTTCGTTGATATTTACGCCGCTGCTCTCCCTCGTCCGGCGCTGGGTCAATCGCTGGTTCAATATTCAGGAATTTCATCCGAGCAAAACGTTGCATGCTTATAGCGAACAGATCAGTAACATCCTCGATATGCAACGACTGGCAAATGTAGCGGTGGGACTCATCATCGAGGCGATGGATATCACGCGAGGCTTTCTGTTCCTGATCGACTCTGAGCTTTCCGGTGATGGAGAGAAAAGTTATCAGCTGCGCGCAGTTCGCAACCCGGGCGAACGTCAGATTAAAGTCCTATCGCTTCAAACCGACCATCCAGTGGTTAAGCAGTTGACCGGAGAGATGCGTCCGCTTCTTCAATATGACCTGGATCTGCTCCCGGCATTTCGACCGGTTTTAGATGAAGAACGCGACTGGTTCAACAATCTCGAAGCGGAAGTCTATCTGCCGATCTTTTCCAAACGGGAATGGATTGGCATGCTGGCACTCGGCGCAAAGATCAGCGGCAATCGTTATTCGCCCGAAGACCTTGTGACTCTCTCGGCTCTCGCGAACCAGACGGCGGTCGCGCTCGAAAACGCTCGTCTCGTCGAAAACCTGGTCCAGCTCAACACCGAATTGCGACAAGCCTATCGCGACCTCGACAAAGCCAACCGCGACCTCGAGCGCCTCGACCAGACCAAGTCTGATTTCATTAGCATTGCCTCGCATGAACTTCGCACGCCGTTGACCACTATGATCGGCTACACCGAAATGCTGATGGAAGATCCAGCACTTGCACCGGAAGCTCATCAGATGTTGAAAGGCATTTCCAAAGGGACGAAGCGGCTGCACGAGATCATGGACTCAATGTTCGATATCGCGCAGATTGACACGCGTACTCTGCAGCTCCATCTTATCCCTGTGGATACGGCAAGCCTTGTCAAAGAAGTCACGGATAATCTCGCAAATTCCGTCAAGGAACGCAACCAGACGTTAACGATCAACATCCCGGCACTGCCTGCAGCAAAAGCAGATCCGAATCTGTTCAAAAAACTTCTGCAACACTTATTGACCAACGCAATTAAGTTCACACCAAATGAGGGCAAGATCACGGTTGCCGCGCGAGCTTTAGCTCCTCACAATGCAGAATTGCCGTATGGGGGAATCGAGCTTGTCGTTGGTGACACCGGCGTTGGTGTAGACCCCGCCTCTCGCGATATTATTTTCAGCAAGTTTTATCAACCCGGAGATCTCTCCAAGCATTCCACGAGCAAGACTCGTTTCAAAGGCAGCGGCGCGGGGCTTGGACTCGCACTTTCCAAAGGTATCGTCGAGGCGCATAGTGGTCGGATCTGGGTGGAAAGCACTGGCTACGACGAAGTGAATTTCCCGGGCAGCCGTTTCCATGTTGTCTTGCCCCTCGTCAACCCGAATGGTGATGAAGAAAAAGTAGAGGGGACCGAATTGAAATTGCAGATGAGTTAGGTAAGAAGTGAAAAGTAAGAAGTGAAAAGTAAACAGGTAAACAAGTACACATGTGATACTTGTTTACCTGTTGTCATGTATACGTTTTTCTACTCAATCGACTTCCGAAACACGCGATGATTTTTGTATTCCACGCCGTTCAGGTTTTTCAAATCTGCGCGCATTTGACGGGTGGTTTCTGCGACCTGGGTCATTTCCACATGAGCAAACTGATTGAAGCTGAATACAGTTTTACCCATTTCGTAATAGAGCAATGCATTTCCACCTTTGCCCTGGAACTCCGGCAGAATACCCATGCCATTGCCAGAGATCGTTTTAGTTCGCTTCATGTCCAGCAGAATATCAATAATGCCAAATGGGAAGAGCCGACCTTTGGCACGCTGTAGCGCAGCCGACACATCGGGGAATGCAAACAGGAAACCAACAATCTCATCCTTATGCAAGATCAACTTGATGAGCCGATGATCGGCGATCATGAAAACATTATCCACGGCATATTTCACATCCCCTTGTGTGAATGGATAATATTCCCAATTATGGATAAACGCCTTATTGTAAGCAGGTCCAATGCGGGGAGCCCACTCCAGCAATTCTTTTTTGTTCTGGAATATTTTGACGGTAAGGTCACCCCGTTCAATTACACGCTGGGCGATACGCTCAACTCGTTCTGGAATTTTGAAAGATTCAGCGGGTAAATAGCAGGAGACAAAATCCACCTCTTTCTCAAATCCAAGGGCTTCCATGAACTTGGGATAGTAATCATAGTTGTAGTTCATCATCGTCATCATCTGACGGTTTTTGAAACCTTCTACTAGAATGCCATAGCCGTCAAAGGGCGACAGACCTTTGGGTCCGATCATCGTACCCATGCCGCGCTGTTTTGCCCACTGGAACGCCGCCTCAAATAGACAGCGCGCCACCTCAAGATCATCGATGGACTCGAAGCCATAAAATTGCGCTTTCTTCGTCTGATGATATTCATTAAAGAGTTTGTTTTCAGCAGCGCAGATCCGACCGACGACTTGCCCATCTCGGAGGGCAAGAAAAAAATCAGCGTCAGAATGCTCAAAAAACGGATGCTTCTTCCGATTTAGTGGTAGATACGCATCTACAAAAAGAGGTGGAACCCATTGCGGACAAGCCTTGTAGAGGCGATAGGGAAATTCTGCAAACTGTTTTACCTGGGCTTTATTGTCGGTGTTGATTTTTTCGATGGCAAGCATGAGAAACTCCTGCAACGGGCTCAAATTCGTTTCGCCGCTTATCTCATAAATAGGATAGCTTTTTACGAGTTATGCGACATGTCGTAGTATACAACACCCAAAATCACATTTGGACATGACAAATATCGCCTATTAAACAGTCCATCGGTCGCGGGTTTCTCGAAATCGTTCATGCTATACTTGCCAGAAAATTGTGCGGAGGCACAGCTCATGGTAGCTACAGAACAACATCAAGAACTACTGCGAAAGTATGCAGAAGCCATTGTCAAAATCGGATTAAATCTGCGGGCGGGGCAACGCCTCATTATTCAAAATGCGACCGCGCGCGGAGTTCCACCTGCAGGACGCGAGC
>Ga0137367_10001992_pt1 | contig 16192 bp, 12 predicted proteins | sample SagtaG_14_FD_104939 | JGI IMG/M metagenome (GOLD analysis project Ga0137367, IMG submission 104939) | Vadose zone soil microbial communities from Sagehorn Ranch, Mendocino, California, USA - Sage1_L_80_16 metaG | ecosystem: Environmental > Terrestrial > Soil > Vadose zone | place: USA... | reverse complement strand
CGCTCGGCGCATTCCTGAGCCTGTGGAATTGACCGAGGATGTTCACGTTATCCCCAATTACTCGTACCAAGTGAAGCAGTTTACAGGCAAGGGTTTTATCTGCATCGGTGACTCGCACCGTTTCATTGATCCAATTTTCTCGTTCGGCTTAACTGTCGCTATGCGTGAAGCCCAGTTCATGGCACCCATCGCTCGAGACTACCTGAACGGAAAGAACCGCGCTGCCGAGCAGCCCTTTGCGGAGTATCAACTATTCTGTGAGAAGGGCATCGACATTCTGGAAGATGTTCTGGATTCGTTTTGGGAATACCCGCTGGCTTTTGCTCGATTGGTACATGCGCTCTTCCCGGAATACATGACCGATATGTTCGCGGGACGGATCTATGAGCGCCAGCCTTCACCCGCCCTTCATGAGTTCCGCAAACTTCTCAAGCGAGCGGAGGAACGCGACCATTCCTACGAGCATGAGGACTTGTACTCTGTTCCGATCGGATCGCGCTATCACCCGGAGCGTGCGCCCATTTGGGAAACCACATCATCGGTTGAAACGACGGAAGCGTGGATGGGACCGCGCTAACGCAATTTCAGGCTGCGCTCCCCAAAACGTCAGCGAGTAAAATAATTGCTATTTAAAGTGATAGAACTGCTCAAGCGTCGCCCAGTTCTTCAATTACTATAATATCAACCAAGAATAGAGGCCAACTTATGTACGATGTCATTATCATAGGCGGAGGACCCGCCGGCTCGACGATGGGATCCTATCTGTCAAAGGCTGGGATCAAGAACCTGATTTTGGAAGGTCATAACCAGCCACGACCTCATGTGGGCGAGTCGCTGGTCCTTTCCACCATGCGGGTCTTCGGCGAGCTCGGTCTTATCGAAACCATGGATCAAGCGGGGTTTCCGAAGAAGTACGGCGCCTCGTGGCGCGATTTTAATGGGAAGGAGCAGGCGTTGCACTTCTCTGAATTTCGTCAGGAAGGCATTGATCGGGACCATACCTATCATGTCGACCGCTCCAAATTTGACCTGCTGTTGCTCAAGCATGCCCAAAGCCTTGGCTCCGATGTCCACCAGGGCGTGCAGGTGAAACGAGTCAACTTTGTAGACGATCGTGCGGTCGGGGTGCGGGCTAAATTTGCAGGACAGGAGATTGATATTCCCGCCAAGATCGTGGTCGATGCCAGCGGCCGCCAAACACTTCTGGGACGACAACTGAATCTGAAACAAAACGATAAGATCTTCAACCAGTATGCTGTCCATGCCTGGTTTGAAAATGTCGAGCGCGGCGAGGATCCGAAAACAGCCGACTATATCCACATCTACTTCCTACCTGTCAAGCGTGGCTGGGCATGGCAGATTCCGATCACAGACAGGATCACGTCGGTAGGCGTGGTGGCAGAACGCGAGGTCTTTCAGCAGTTCAAGTCCGAGTCGGAACGCTACTTCAACACCTACGTCGAAACCAACAAGGGATTGGCGCGGGCGATGGCGAATGCAAGGCGTGTCAACGATTTCAAGACGGAAGGCGACTACAGCTATACTTTGGACAAGTTCTGTGGAAATGGATTCCTGATGGTGGGAGATGCAGCTCGCTTTGTCGACCCCATCTTCTCGTCGGGAGTGAGCGTCGCCATGCACAGCGCCCGATTTGGTGCCCAGACAATCCAGTCTGCTCTTGAATCAGGTGACTTTAGCGAAGCGGCGCTCAAACCTTATGAGAACACCTTGCGAGGCGGCGTCGAGATCTGGTATGAATTCATCCGGTTGTACTATAAGCTGCTTCCACTCTTTACTCTCTTTATCCAGAGTGAATACCGTGTTGAGATTCTCCGCTTATTGCAAGGCGAAGTCTTTAACCGACAGGATGTACGCGTGCTGGATGTGATGCGCCGTTATATCGAGGTTGTCGAGAAGAACGAGAACCATGTGTTCCGCGGGCAGCTTAGTGATATCCCGATTGATGATATGTTAAAGGAAGCTGGGAACGGACTCAACGCTCAACAGGTTGAGGCCTAGAAATAACTTTGATGAGCCGTTATTTACCTAAGGAGAATTCATGCCGCGCGTGATTGTCTTTGATTTAATCGGGACGTTGTTAGACCTACAAGCAATGGACCCGCACTTCGAGCGTTTCTTCGGAGATGCAGCCGTGCGGAAAGAGTGGTTTACGCAGACCTTGCTACTAGCGATGTCAGCTCTGATTACAAATGCCTATGAAGATTTCGGTGTTCAGGCAGATACAGCTTTAGAGATAACCGCCAGACACTATAAGGTCTCGATGCTTGGCGAGGAAAAGAATCTAATTCTGAATACGTTGCGCAAGCTACGGTCCTTTCCTGAGGTCGCTAAAAGTCTTCAGCACTTGCGCGATGGCGGACTCAGGCTCGCGGCGTTGACCAACTCCACAGCGCAGTTCGCCGAAGCGCAACTCACCAACGCTGGACTCCGCGACCGCTTTGAACAGGTGATCTCGACCGATGAGATTCGGTGCTTCAAACCATCACCCGAAGTTTATCATCTGGCTGCCAGGCGGATGGGCGTAGAGCCGGAACAAATACGGTTAGTGTCGGCATACGATTGGGATGTGACCGGTGCACTGCGTGCCGGCTGCGCGGCGGCTTTCATTTCCCGACCGGGTCAAGCCATGAATCCCTTTGGTCCACAACCGGATGTACGGGGAACTGATCTGGGCGATGTTGCGGAGAAAATTTTAGCGCTCGAACTCGGGCAAAGTTAAAAGCATGAAAGAGACTAGCATAGCAATTCCCTCCCACCTGCCAAAGACTCGCCGAGAAGCCTCCCAGGGCTGGGCCTGGCCAAAGCTCCGCGAGCTTTGGGAATTCCGAGAACTGCTCTATTTCTTCGCCTGGCGCGATATCAAGGTGCGCTATAAGCAAACAGTGATGGGCGTGTTATGGGCGATCATCCAGCCCTTCCTGACCATGGTGATCTTCAGCCTGTTTTTTGGCCGGCTGGCAAACATTCCTTCTGATGGCTTGCCTTATCCAGTCTTTAGCTATGCCGCGCTGGTTCCGTGGACGTTCTTTGCCAACGCCCTCGCTCAGGCCTCAAACAGCTTGGTGGTCAACGCCAATATGATCAAGAAAATCTATTTTCCACGCCTTGCCTTGCCTATCGCGACGGTATTGGCGGGTGTGATCGATTTTGTGCTATCTTTCGTGGTGTTGCTCGGCATTATGCTGTATTACCGCCTAACACCCACGATCAATGTCCTTTGGCTGCCACTTTTTTTACTACTGGCCCTGGTGACTTCGTTAGGTGTGAGCCTCTGGCTCGCGGCTTTGAATGTCCAGTTCCGTGATGTACGCTATACGATCCCGTTTCTGACTCAGATCTGGCTCTTTATGACCCCGATTGCTTATCCGAGCAGCTCGATTCCAGAACGTTGGCGGATCGTGTATGGACTGAATCCGATGGTTGGAGTGGTGGATGGATTTCGATGGGCATTGCTGGGTACCAATACAATGTCTGCAAACGTGCTCATCACCTCAACCGTGGTTGCATTAACTCTCTTCATCAGCGGTGCCTTTTATTTCCGCCGGATGGAACAGAGCTTTGCGGATGTACTTTAGGTTTATCGAATGAGTGATATTGCTATCAACGTTGAAAATTTGGGGAAAAAATTTCATATCGGTGGCTTACAAAAGAGCTATTACAGGCTGACTGACCAGTTGACAGATATGTTCGTGGCACCATTTCGACGAGCAGGAAATCTGTTGCGCGGTCAGGCTACCGGGGCGGCTGAGTTGAACGAAACGATCTGGGCTCTCAAGAATATTTCCTTCCAGGTCAAATCGGGAGAAGTTGTCGGCCTTATTGGTCCCAACGGCGTTGGCAAAAGTACTTTGCTTAAGATCCTGTCTGGCATTACCGATCCGACGGAAGGTTACGCTGATATTTATGGCCGAGTGGGCTCACTGCTGGAAGTAGGCACCGGTTTCCACCCCGAACTTACCGGGCGGGAGAACATTTACCTGAATGGAGCTATTCTCGGCATGAAGAAGGCCGAGATCGAGAATAAATTAGATGAGATTGTGGCTTTTGCGGAAGTTGATAAATTTCTCGATACACCGGTCAAGCATTACTCGAGCGGGATGTATGTGCGTCTCGCCTTCTCCGTTGCAGCCCACCTAGAGCCGGAAATTTTGCTGGTGGATGAGGTGTTGGCTGTCGGAGATATGGCATTTCAGAGGAAATGCCTCGGCAAGATGGATGATGTAGCAAAGGCTGGGCGGACCGTAGTATTCGTCAGTCATAACATGAGTTTATTACAGTCGCTGTGCGAGCGCGGCATTCTCTTGCAACAGGGTTCTGTTTCCATAGACGGGACAATAACCGAAGTCGTCGATGCTTACCTGCAAACGCTTGAGCAGGCTAAATCGCAAGACATTTCCAAACGGACAGACCGTAAAGGCGTTGGCAAAGTTAGGTTGGTGAGCACAGAGGTGAGCGCGAATGGTAACGCGTCGTCCATCTTAAAAACCGGACAACCTGCTCGTTTTGTTTTTGGCATTACCGATTTGGTTCCAGGATTGGCCTGCAATTTTTTCATCCACGATAGCATCGGTCAGCCTATCACGAGCTTCAAAAGCAAGATGCACGGGCCAGAAGACTCCTATGATCCCCAGAATGGTTTAAAGTTTATCTGCGAGCTTGACGAACTCCTACTTCTGCCAGGCCGTTATAGAATCGATGTGGCAATTACCGGCGACAATAGGCTTCAAGATTTTATCGAAGCAGCTACTGTATTTGAAGTTGGCGATGGGCACCTAGGTGGCCGTCCGATTCAACCCGATGGAAAATTTAGCGTCGGCATGACTCATCGCTGGATATTGCCTGTAGAGAATTAATCAGGATCAGAATGATGTTTATTAAACCTAAGCTAATTACAGTTGTATCCGGTTTGCCTCGCTCCGGGACTTCCATGATGATGAAAATGTTGGAAGCAGGAGGAGTGCCTTTACTTGTAGATCATTTGCGAACACGAGATGACGATAACCCTGAAGGTTATTATGAATTTGAGCCGGTAAAAAAGCTGAGCCAGGGAGATTTCAATTGGCTGGGAGATGTTCAAGGCAAAGCTGTAAAAGTCATCGCCGCCTTAATTACTCATCTACCGGCGACATATACCTATCAAGTAATTTTCATGCGAAGAGATATGTCTGAAATCCTGGCATCCCAGAAAAAGATGCTGCTCAATCGAGGAGAAGACCCAAACAAAATCAGTGATGCTGATATGGCACAACTTTTCGAAAAGCATCTTGTCAAAGTGCTTAGCTGGATCGATCAGCAGCCTAACATGAGGAAAATCGAGGTCAACTATAACCTGTTGTTCAAGGACCCTAAGCCGCAGGTAGGGCAAATCAATCAGTTTTTGGGCAATATTCTTGATGTTGAAAAAATGTTAGAGGTCATTAACCCTGACCTTTATCGCCAGCGTAACCGTCTCTATCCTGTTACCTCTAAATCAGACGGTGCATAGTTTCGAGCTGATCCGCCAACATTGTTCAATTCCTTAATCCGTTTTGCCTCGAAAACTTGTGGAGTAGTCTTTAAATAGTCAGTGAGTATGAATAGAAAAATATCAAACAAAAAGTCTGCCTATTTGGGTGTGGCACTTATTGTCGTCGGTATCTTGTTCAACAGGTGGTTAATTGAAGCCACCCTTATCTCCGACCATCGGATCGAATCCCACGCATATATTGTCGCAATCTATGTCTTTCAATTGCTCACAATTGCCATCGGGGCATGGTTGCTGATAAAACAGCCGTCACTTCGCCTGCCGGGCAAGACCGAACTAAGTATGCTGGCTGTCAGCACTTCTCTGACATTCATCTTGCTTGAGGTGATGGCTCGAGTGTGGCTAAACTACTTGGCTACGCCGGAACAATATGACCGTTACGTCTTGTATACAAATATAAAACCCGCCGATTTTGCCTTTACGCCCCATCCTTATCTGAGTTATTACCCAACCCCGAATTATCGCAATGGGCAGACGTCTCACAATTCGTTGGGATACCGCGGAGACGAATTTCCCTTAAAAAAACCAAAAGGTGTGTATCGGATCGTGGTCTTGGGCGGCTCATCTACTTATGACGTGCGTATTGAGAATAATGCAGATATCTTCACCGCCCAGCTTGAGAAACAGCTGAAAGAAAATTATGGTTACCAGAATGTACAGGTCATCAATGCAGGCGTTCCGGGCTACAACTCCTGGGAACTCCTGGTTAATCTCGAATTTCGTGTGCTTGACCTTGAGCCTGACCTGGTGATTATTTATGAAGGGGTCAACGATCTGCACGCCAGGCTGGTCGAGCCTGCCGCTTATCGAGGAGATGACTTGGGCAGGCGCCAAGTGTGGCAGGCTCCCCATGTTGCCATCTGGGAGCATAGCGCTTTGATCAGGATTCTGAGCCGGACAATGAACGCTACGCGGCAGGTGGGCATTGACGATTTCGTGAGTTCGCCAACTTATGTGAGTTGGCCATTCGATGATCGCCTACACGAAGAACATTTGAACCCAACCGAAATCTTAAAAGAGAATCCACCAATCTATTTCCAACGAAATTTGGAAAACATGGTCGCGGTAGCAAAAGAACATAACGTGAAGATCATGTTTTCAACATGGGCATTTTCACCATTCATTCATGATTACGCCGCGGAGGGCTATTATCAACAGGGTTTCAAGGAAAATAATAATGTTACAAAAGAGGTGGCAGCTGCCCAGCATGTACCTCTGTTCGATTTTGTTGCAGTAATGCCCCAAGACGCGAAGTATTGGGCAGATGGACGTCATTCTAATGAGGCGGGTGCTTTACTCAAGGCTAAACTTTTTGCTGAGTTTATTCAGACCCAAGGATTGGTTGAGCAACAATCCATCCCTACTACAGCCGCACAAGGCTCGGAGAATAAACCATGAAAGCAAGTACTCCCCTTCTAGTTATGATCGTTCTTTTGCTGCTGGCACAGGCTTGTGCACCAGCTCTGCAAACTAACCAGGTGTCAACGGCGGTAGCCGGGACTCTGACCGCTTTGCCCATGCCTGCTTCTTCACCCTTGCCCACCTCACCCACACCTGTCTCACCTAAAACGAAAGGGACTCAACCTTCTGTGCAGGGCGGAGCGCCTACTCTCAAGCCAGGAGAGATTGCCCCATACCCCGACGCGCCACTCTGCCCCGACACCGGAGAGGCACATGACCACAGCCTGTTCCATACGCTTTGGGATAGCGTACGCGGCTGCCACTATGATCACGAGCACGGCCAGAATCCGTTTACGCCCGAGGTGGCATCTACCTTCCCCGGTTTTGACCTACAGGTGCTGCTTGGCGGCGTCGGTGTCGGCCACACAAACCCGTCGAGCCCAATGGAAAACACACATAAGCATGCCGGTTTTAAGTGGCAAGTGCTACTGCAACATCCGAATGGCTGCAAAGGGCATGAGGGCTCACCTATCGGCGTCGATGCCTCGGTCATTCAATATCACGCGTTCGGTAATTACTCAATAGAGTTTGAGTCCCGTGTGCATAGCGCGGTTGCCCTCCTGCGCCAGTGTACTACCCAAAACCCAACTGACTATGGTTATATCTATCTCGTTCAACACGTGGACTATGGTCAGCGGGTATCGAGCTATCAGGGATTAGTTCTGCCATATCCAGATGCGCCAGAGCCGTCTTATAGATCTGCGTCTGCTCCCTACTTCACGATCGACTGTATCGGTACCACCTGTCCAAGCAAGACCAAGACGCGGGATTCTATTCTGGCCCATGACGCCAATGCGTCTACGACTTGGACTTCTGATCCTGGAAAGCTCCAAGGATCGGGATCACACCTATTCGAGTTGCTATTTCGAGCTCGAGATACCTACCAAGTATTGGATCGAGATGATCTGACCTATCCATTCACTTTTGTTTGGTTGTGTTCGAAGGATGGAGGATTAACGTATAGCGCCATTCCCGGCTGTCGCTACAATAACAGCACCACGCGCGTCCAGGAGATAAATGGCACGATCCCGTCTGAATGGGACAACCTGAAAGGCTTTGATACCGATCCGAGGCAAGGACGGATTACAGCAGATGGGTATGTCACTCGCTTTGGGGATTTGGATATGAGTTGCACCGCGCCCAGCCCAGATTGTTTTCCAATCAAGATGGTCGGAGCATTTGTAGGTTATTATGGCTCCTTCTTGGAGCCGAGCAAAAAAGATTTGTTTAGCCCGGAGGCTATGCCAGAGCGAGATATTTATTTTTGTGATAAGCAAGTATGCTCGGAAGGAGACCCAGGCGCACAATCCTCGGGTTGGATCGGACAGGAAAATTAGCACAAGGCCAGCTCATTTGAATATTGCCCACTTTTATCAAGAAAGCAACATCCGGTTTAGTGAACCACGGGCGGCGCAGCTTCATATTTATCACACGATGCAGGGCTTACAGCAGGCTGGTCACCAAGTCACTCTCATGGCCCTGCAGAGAAGACAGGTTCTGTGTACTCAGGATCTTGCGGTCTTCAAAAGTGATCAACGGCTCGCCAGTGACTACGCCTCGCTCGGCTTAAGTGGAACCGCACTATTTAAATTGTTCGAAAGCGGTGTGCGTCGTCTTCAGTCAAAATTGCGCTTGCCTTATCTGGCTTTGTTCGATAGCTTCCGCTTAGCAGAGGCTGGTTCCAAAAATCTAAGAGGCTTTGACCTAATCCATGAGCGTTTTAACCTTCTAGCGTTGGGCGGCGTCTGGGCAAGTAGAAGGCTCGGCATTCCTTTGATCCTGGAAGTTAACGCCGATTTGTTGGAACAGCGCAAGTTCAAAGGCAAGCCTGAACGGGGTCCGCGTCGCCTTTATGCTGAATGGGCAACACGTGTATGTTTTAACGCCGCGACCAGGATCATTTGCATATCGTCGAGTCTCAAAGATCATTTACATAGAAAGTGGAACATAGAAATTAGTAAGCTAACAGTTGTTCCATGCGCAGCTGATGTGGATGCTTTCACGCAAAACTATAACTCTGAGAATGTCAGAAACAGTTTAGGTTTGACTACTGAACCCGTTGTAATGTGGGTGGGAGGCTTTTATCCCTGGCATGATCTCGATCTGTTGCTGGAGAGTTTCACCCAAGCTCTGCAAAGACATCCCAACGCCAAATTAGTTTTGGTGGGCGATGGTCAAACCCGTCAATTGATTACACAGAAAGTAGTGCAAGGTAAACTTCAGCAGTCCGTGATCATGACTGGCGCAATTGCCCATGCGGATGTACCAGAAATGCTAGCGATTGCTGATATTGCGGTTGTACCCTCTGCCCCGGTTTCGGCTAGTGGTGGTGGAACAGGTACACCGCTCAAATTATTTGAATATATGGCAGCCGGAAAGCCAATTGTAGCTACAAGCTTAAACCAGGCTGCAGAAGTCATTCAGGATGGATATAATGGCATTCTGGTTGAACCTGGGAATGTTAGTAGGTTTGCAGATGCCATTACTACATTATTAAACGATCCAACGGAACGTATGCGGCTGGGCCAAAACGCTCGGCAGCAGGCCGTCCAGTCATACTCCTGGGAGGATTACACCAGGAAACTTGAAGAGCTATATTTCAATGTACTGGAAAATGCTCCATCCAGCTCCCAAGTAAATGCAATCTCCTAAAAAGTAAGGGTTTGAAACGTGAGTAAACAAAGAATCGGCATTGTCTTACTGGTCATATCACTGTTATCTATATTTCGGCCCGTGCCGACCCAGGCACAGGGACAAAATGGTGGATGGTCCGAAATCTATCGTCTATCAAGTGATGCAGGAAGAGCCAGTGAGGCATCCATGGTGACCGATCAATACGGCTATGTTCATTGCTTCTGGACAGAGACACTTTTCGAAGATGGAAAGAACATCATCAAGTATTCGCGCTTCGATGGTATAACGTGGACAAAACCAAATGATATTTTTGTAGCGGGCGATGATGTTAATAATATATCGCCTTTCGTAGATAAGCAGGGAATATTGCATGTTGCCTGGTCCGAAGGGTTCTTCGGCCGAACTTATTACAGCTACGCGCCGGCTAATAACGCCTTATCCGCGCAGAATTGGGCGAAGCGCATCCGAATCGCTATACCAGGGAGACCTGTATACTTGCGAGTCGATTCAAAAGGTGTATTCCACATCCTATACATCAATGCAACATACCAATCCGGTGTTTATTACGTCCGCTCAGAGGATCAGGGGATAAGCTGGTCCGAGCCGGTGTGGCTAGATCCGGATATTCTGCCAGGCCATGACCCCGCTAGTCTAAATTTTGAATTGGATGAGAAGGATGGGCTGCATGCGGTCTGGTTTTATGGCGCTATTGCACAAGGAGCCATTCCTGATTGGGTTCGCTACTCCCATTCTCTCGACGGTGGTCATACATGGTCAACACCTTTTACGATTGACAAGGTAATTGAGGGGAGTGATGACAATCTGAGTGATGCCAGCCCGGTCATGACCGTTCAGGGACAAACAGTGCATGTGATCTGGGCTGCTGGCAATATTAACCGCTATTATCGCATTTCAAGCGATGCGGGGCTTACTTGGAGTGATCCGGTACAGGTTTTTGGCGATTTACAGGGGCAGGCATTTGATAGTCTAATCGCAGATCGATCAGGTCGGGTGCATTTTTTCGGCCAGCTCCGCTACCCAATGGGAATCTACCATGCTTATTGGAATCAAGGTCACTGGAGCAACCCATCTCTGATCTATTTCATCTCTCAAACTGGTGCAGATATCGGCGATCGAATTCATGCTCACCTTCTACGCGCCATCGTGCGGGATGGTAACCAATTGGTTCTCACCTTTGGTGATCCCCCTGCAGATCCAAATCGCCGGTTATTCGTCATGTACCGTACCTTAGATGATCTATCACCCCTCGAAACCATGCCTACGCCAACACTAGCGGCAACGCTAATTCCACCACCCAGTCCAACTCCGACACACGCAGAGCCAACCGCTACGGCAACGGCGACGCCCTTTATAAATGCAGCAGGAATCAAGCCGATAGAGAGAATTCCAGAGCCGGGTTTTCCCATTCAATTTGGAGTAATTCCAGCTCTGCTCCTCCTTGGAGGCACTTTTATTTTCCACTTGCGTCATAAAAATAAACCTTAGCACCGCTCAAATCCCTCCGCAATATTATCCGAACTTTAGGTGAATAATGAATAGACCCAATGTCATTCTCTTAACCATTGACACATTACGTGCCGATATGCTCCATTGTTATGGATACAACAAGGCTCTTACTCCTAATATAGATCGACTTGCCGCTTCAGGTATCCGTTTTGAGCAAGCTATCAGTGGCGGCTCTTGGACTCAGGCCGCCTTTCCGGTGATCATGACTTCAAGCTATGCGGCTATGTATGGAGGTTGTCTGGGGCGTCTGGCAGTTGAGCGTCCAGCACCTGTGGAAACATTGGCCGCTCATGGTTACAAGACCGGTGGTTTCTCCACCAACCCACATCTTAGCCGGACTACTGGCTACGACCGTGGCTTCCACGAATTTAGCGATCTGATCCCCTATGAGGCGGATCCTCGTCTGCGCCGAATCAAGGGAGGTCAGCGTCTCCTGCAGAAACCACTATTCCATGATGTGTTACGCCTGGTTGGTAATCGAATGCGACCAGCGCGTCTCTACAGTTCTGCGGCTGAAGTGACGGATAACGTCTGTCGTTGGCTGGATTCTGTTGAGAATCCCTTCTTCGCTTGGATCCACTACATGGATTTGCACTGGCCCTATTATCTGGAGGAAACATTGATACACCCCCGAGCTATTGCTCAGGCGTGGCAGGATTTGGCGATCATGAACGGCCGATCTAACTTTAATGGAGATGGAACGATCACTGCTGCCCAACGGAAACATTTTGTTGAGCTCTATGAGCAATCTCTCGAATATCTAGATACCCAGATCGGCCGGTTGATGGATCATTTACAGAAATTAGGGTATGACTCGAATACAATCGTCATCCTCCTTGCTGATCATGGGGATGAGTTTCTCGACCACGGACGCTGGGGCCACTGGGAGAGCAATCTCTACGATGAAATTCTGAAGGTGCCACTTATTATCCGGATGCCAGACAGTTCAAATGCCCGAGTTATCCAACACCAAGTTCGTCTTCTCGATCTTATGCCGACCATTTTAGACCTCTGTGGTTGCCCTTTAACCAGCGACCTCATGGGTACCAGTCTGGTACCTCTCTGGACACAGCATGAAGGTGAATACAAAGTGGAAGCAGCAATTAGTGAGATGCGGCGTGATCCATGGCATCGCGTCGCCGTTCGAACTGAAGCTTTCAAATACATCTGGGATAGTAAGCGTCCGAATGAGCCAGCCCTTTACGATTTGCAGGCTGATCCCACTGAAAAGCAAAATGTGAGTGGGGACTTTCCTCAACAAGTAAGCCGTTTTCAAGCCCAGGTAGATGAGCATCTTCGTCGCGTCGCAGAGACAGAACCCGGAATAGCAATTCCAAAGCTTGAGCTTGATGAACAAGTCGCCAGGCGGTTGCGTGATTTAGGATATATCGAATAGTCTCAAAGAAACCATCCTGATGAGTCAAAATATTACAGCCCGACAAGCTGCATCTGTCGTGTTTTTTTTAGCGATAGGGCAGTTTATCTTACAAGTGGGACTCCTCGCCCGAGGAGTGGAATATGTCGCATCTGCTCTAACCATTGATGATACATATTACTATTTACAGACTGCCTGGAACACAAAGCAATTAGGCTTTGTCACCTTTGATGGACTCCACCCTACAAATGGTGTCCAATTTGCGTGGTTTGTTATTATCCTTTTGCTCGCCCTATTAGCAAAGTCCAAAACTGCCCTTTTATTTACAACCTTAACCGTAAGTTTTTTGCTTAACGGGCTCTGCTATTTAATTATTTTAAAAATAGGGGCAGTTCTGAAACAACCAGTTCTGGTGTTGTTTATGGCCAGCTTGTGGGCATTGCAAAGCCTTCCCTTTAGTATTTATTCAACAGGCATGGAAAATTCATTACATGCACTCGTATTCTGGTGTGTAATATGGCAGAGCCTTGAATTTCTTATTCGGATTCAGAATAGGGATAACCCTAATTTCTGGGGTTTGACGATCATCCTTATATTGAATGCCTGGACACGGCTAGATTCTGCCCTTCTCTCGGCTATTTTATATTCATTCTGTATTGGTACGCTGGTTTATGGTCATCGCCATGATTTAAAGCTATTTTGGCATAAGTACAGTAAATCAATAGCAGCCACCAGTTTCGCGGCTGGATTGGGACTTCTTCTCCAATTGTCTGCCTTTCAACTTATGGGGAATTCGTTTCTACCTGTATCTGCGCTGATAAAAACGAGCAGCGCAGCCCGTGGATTGAGTTCTGCGGCGGTAGATAAGTTTATAGAGGTGGTAACCTTAGGGATGCCTTCGGTCCTACAAGGACGCTTTCCATCCATTGTCATGCTAATACTCGGAGCGTTCGGCGTCTTGTTCATCATGCGAACAAAAGCATCTCTGCTTGACCAAAGCGAAAAACTAGGCGTTTTTCTAAACTTGTGGTCCTGTTTGTTGGTTGCCGAATTACTTTACTATATCTATATCGCCATTTCTGGGGTCGAGTACAGGCTATATTTTGCCTGGTACCGCTCTCCTTCATTCATTTTTTGGATTATTACCGCATCGCTAATAGCGATCATTGCTCTCGAATACGGTAAGCGGCTTGTACATTCCTCTAATTTCCAAAAATGGGCGCCGGTCGGTGGCAGTTTCGTCATATTCGCCGTTGCCATATATATGTTTGCAAGAAACATAAACTTTAGCTCAAACTTGTACGATGCAAGATACAACGCCGCTTTATGGATCGCGGAGAATTCTCAACCAAATACTGTCTTTGCTTCATGGAATGCCGGACAACTTGGCTTCTTCTCCAATCGAACTTTTATTAACCTGGATGGAGTGATCAATAATGTTGATTATTATGAGCGTGTCCTACATGGCAGCACCCCATTAACAGATTATCTCTCTGAAAACAAAGTCGAATACATCGTTGATTATGATTCTTATGATTCGATCCCAGATTTACCCGTTGTACATACCTTCCCTATCAATGATGGAACGGGAAGATCAATTCAAATCTGGCGGCTACCTCCACAGTTGTCATCCGCATCATGATTTGGTATTAGTTGCTTCATGCGCATCCTTTTTCTTTCGAACTTCTTTCCTCCCGCCCGCCCGGGCGGCTACACCCAGTGGTGCCACGAAGTAGCCGAACGTTTAGCTAAGCAGGGTCATACCATTGGTGTCCTGACCAGTCGTTACGAATTGGCGAAGGCGCCTGCAAACGAGCAGAATATCTATCGTCTTCTCCATCTAGAAGGGGATCTCGCTTACTACCAGCCGCTTCATTTTTTCACCCGATGGAAAAAGCAGCGCCAGGAAAACTTAGCGTTTTTAGAACATACCATTCAGGACTTCTCCCCGGATCTAATCTTTGTCTGGGGCATGTGGGCTCTTTCTAAAGCTCTGCCAGCTCTAGCAGAGCAACTGCTGCCCGGTCGCGTGGTTTACTACATATCAGACTACTGGCTCTCGGCTTTAGATATGCACACAGCGTACTGGCAATCCTCGACGCGAAGCTCGATCATGCAGGCGCCCAAACGTGTACTCAGCAGGTTTGCGATGTCAATGCTCGCCGAAGAGGTCCAACCCACTTTAAAACTCGAGCAGGTGATATGTGTTAGTGCAAGGGTACGCGGCTTACTTGTTGAGGCAGGTTTACGTGTCCAGCATGCCCGTATTATCCATGGAGGCACTGATATGGAACGCTTCCCCAGCGTACACAAACGGGATTATTCTGGGCATTTGAAATTGTTATATGCTGGTCAGTTGGTTCGTCACAAAGGCGTTCACACGGCGATCGAGGCGATGGCGCGACTGGTCAATCAGCGAGGGATCAATCAGATCAGTTTGGCCATCGTTGGCTCAGGTCATCCCGACTATGAAGCCTTCCTATATAACCTTGTTGCGAAAGAGCGCTTAGGTGATTATGTGACCTTTCACGCGCCGGTTTCAAAAGACCAGATGCCTGCTGTCTTCCAAGAATATGATGTTCTCGTATTTCCTTCCATCTACGAAGAGCCTCTAGCTCGCGTAACACAGGAAGCCATGGCTTCGGGTTTAGTAGTGGTTGGAACAACCACGGGCGGTACAGAAGAGATATTAAAGGAAGGCGAAACCGGACTGACATTTGTGCCGGAAGCGGCGGATGGGTTAGCTGAGCAGATTAGTCGACTCATCGCAGATCCTGACTTGTGTTGTCATCTGGCCCAAGCCGGCCGCCAGACCGTGTTAGAAAATTTCACATTAGACAAGATGGCGCAACAAATCGAAGATTATCTGCTAAGTTGCCTTGTACGCAATTCCAGTAACCGATTGAACGCTTAAACAATCTCTTTAACCAACAATTTCTCGTCCTTCCCTGATCCCTGAAGAGCATACTAACTCGGTTAATGCAACATCGAAAGCCTGTTTTTTTTGTAATTGACAACAGGCACTCAACACAATTCTTTTTTAGGGTGTTTTCGGCTATCGTGAGACACGCATCCACCCAAGAGTAAGACTATTTGTTCTGGATAGAGTTTCTCATTTCCTGTTACCAAATTCAGTTTGCTACGTCATGATCTTAGTCTGTTGGTATCTTGGCCAAACAGGTATTTTGTCCATTTGTCTCGGTGTGGCATACTAATTATTGGGGATTAGGTCTAAAATAGTATTCGCTTACGGTTAATCTGTGGCACGTTCAAAAAGTGCAGCGCTGTACGGCTGCGTACATGTAGAGTAGCATTACTAATAAAGTGAGGCGGTCGCATGGTTAAAAGAACTTTTAGCAACTTTCACTCGATTCGGGGGTACCATTGGAACTAAACAAATATATCTTCCCATTACGCAAATGGTGGTGGTTATTGGTTGCTTCAACCCTAATCGCTGCAATTTTCAGTTTCCTGAGCGTTCTGCGCCTGCCTACACTGTACCAAGCTCACACCACCCTCATGATTGGGACGACTATCAACAACCCCAATCCGTCCAACAACGAATTATCTCTGGGGCAACAACTTGCCGCGGCTTACGCCGATCTTGCTAATCGAGAGATGATCCTCAACGCAACCAAGAATGCCTTGGG
>Ga0137367_10001990_pt1 | contig 16208 bp, 9 predicted proteins | sample SagtaG_14_FD_104939 | JGI IMG/M metagenome (GOLD analysis project Ga0137367, IMG submission 104939) | Vadose zone soil microbial communities from Sagehorn Ranch, Mendocino, California, USA - Sage1_L_80_16 metaG | ecosystem: Environmental > Terrestrial > Soil > Vadose zone | place: USA... | reverse complement strand
TTCGGCGTCCGGCTTTCGTCGGGCCGTGGTGTTGCACCCCGAACACTGCGCTGTTTCAAGATCAAAAGCTCCAGTCGTTACCAAATCGTTACCAAACTGACCTAGTTTGTCCGGACAAGTCAGGACTCCGGTTGTGAGGTTTGTGTAAAAACGGAGGCTACCTCCGGAAGTTGTCTAGACAAATCCCTGTCCATTGCATAGGTGCCTGTATAGGATTGCGTGTCGTGTGATCGGTGTTAAGGATTTCATGATCCAACGTGCCCTTGTGTCCTATTATGCCTGGCCCTAGACCAGCTGGCAGACCCGAACCGGAGAGTAACCATCCACTTTCCGGGCAAAGGAAAGGCCCGACCGAAGTCGGGCCATATCTCTACAAAGCTACTGCGGTAGCTGCCCCCTCGCCTTAAGCTCCGCAACGATCAACGGGAGCATGTTTGGGAGGACCGTGCCCTTGCGGGCGCGTCGTGTGTGCTCGGGGAACGTAAGCGCTGTCCAGCGTGCTTGTAGCGAACGGGTGGACTCATTGATGAGTGGACGCTTGCGGGTCATGACTCGTCCTCACTGGTCTCGATTACGAAAGCGTCGCCGGCATCGGTGACAACGACGATCGGCTCGCCAGGCGCCCATTGCGCGCTTGCATCCCACGGGCACTTGCGTGTGGTCTCGTTCATGATCTTGCCTCTCTGTGATGTGGTGTTCTGGTCGGAGTGGTGCTAGGCCAACGTCTCTCATGTCATGATCGTTTGTCAAGGAAAGTTATGCAATCTTAATCGAAATCCAACACAGAACTAACGACAATTGCGGTCAGTGTGGAGGTAAGGATCGTGTGTGTGCGCACTACGTACGCGTGCGTACGTACGTAGGATGTTTGTCTATTAGTTCTATAGAAGTAAGCGGCACAATGGGGTTAGTTATCATCTGCTCACCATTGTGCTAGCGCACCACGTTCGAACATATGTTCGAACCTTTCATACATGCGTACAATGCATACATATATACTATGAATACATTCATACTATACATATAGACAAACACCCACTGGCCCCTGGCCACATACTGAATCATTTATTGAGGATAAATGATTCCTACATACAATATCTTTCATACATGAAAGATAGACAAACTCTTGACCCCCGGTTTTAACCGGGAGGTGGGCAAGAGTATACAGTAGTCACCCTTTAATATTTCGGAAAACGGGTAACTACTGTAACTCGTAAGATGAACGAATGAACATTACCATGTGAATGAGTGAAACCACAGAGTTCGTGAAGTAGGCAATCTTTGAGATTGCCGAATGAGGGTTAGTGTCGAAGGAATTACATGACTGAGACACTAATACGCTGCTCGGATGCAGCGTAATATGCCGAGTGCTTCGGATCGAAGTCACTCGGTAATGGTCTTTGCATCGCATCCTGCGATGCTTATAACAACCAAAAACCAAACTACTAATAACAACATAAACTATACTATATACAAACTATTTTCTATGATCTTCGTCACAAACGAAGATCAATGTCCGTTTTGCCTAGGCAAAACATACCAGTATTATAATATAAGCTCCATGAAATGGAGCGCAATATTATAAGTGCCGTCTGGCACAGAGGCCAGCGGGGTGAAACCCCACTGAACGAAGGGCCAGCAGGGCAAGGCCCCATGAGGGGGCCTGAACCGAAGGCACACCGGCCGTGGTAACGGCCGGTACACACTATCTAAGGGGACCTCTAACTCTAATGACCACCACTGGCGTTAAAACCGCTTACTCCAAGAAAACCATTCCGAAGAAAGAGGCACAGGACAGGGTCCTGGGCTATATCTCTGAAGGTTATAAGGTAGAGGAAGCGCTCTCTAAGGTACAGCGGTCAGTGGAAGCCTACCGGAAATGGAGAGAAACTGATCCTGAATTTCGTAGGGCAGTTGACGAAATCAGGGCAGCTAGGGAGCAGGAAAAGAAAACAGGTAGACCCCCTCTTCCTCCATTTGACGTATTTTGTAGAGATTTCCTAAAAGAACCATTGTTCGTTCATCAAGAACGAATGATAGATGTGCTAGAAGGCAAACCACCCCGTCAAATGCTAGATGCGCTGCGCTATGACCCAACACCACTGAAGTACGAACCAGTGAACTACCATGACCTCCCAGCCGGGAGAGTCATTATCAACTGTCCTCCTGGCTTCGCCAAGACCAGAACCATCACAATCAATTGGATCACCTACCAAATTCACAAAAACCCTAATGTGAAGATAGTAGTGATCTGTAAGGATCTCGGTCTTGCGACCGATATTCTCTCTGCTGTGAAATTCAGACTTACTAGTGACCTTTATAGAGATATGCACCTGCGATTTGCTCCTGTAGGTGGGTGGAGAGATCCTGACAATAGTTGGAGTCAGACTAAGATCAGGGTTCAGGGGAAAGATGATGGTTCGCACTCCCCTACTCTACAGGCTTTAGGAATTGGTGGCCGTATTTACGGCACCAGGTCAGATATCATCATCATGGATGATGCAATTACCCTTGCTAACGTCAATGAATATGTGAAACAACAGAAATGGCTGGTGCAGGAAGTTGAGAGTCGTCTCGATGGAGGTGGGCTACTCTGTCTACTCGGAACCAGGGTGGCAAGTATTGATCTCTACAAAACTATCAGGGAGCTTGAAGATTGGGAAGGAAATAAAGTCTTCACCTACTTTTCACAACCGGCGCTGCTCTCAGAGGGTGATGGAAAAATCGAGAATTGGGTTAGCCTTTGGCCTGAATGGTTCACTGCTGAACGACTCTCTAGAGCCAGGCGTAATGATGAAGCCCATTGGGCCTTGGTCTTTCAGCAGCAAGACGTTGCGGAAAATGCAGCATTCCCTTCTCGGGCAGTGGAAGCTTCTATAAACACCATTAGATTCCCCGGCCCTCTGACTATAGGTGTCCCAGGACACAGAGAACAGGGAATGAATGGGTTGTATGTTGTCGGGGGTCTTGATCCTGCCACAGTCGGCAATACGGCGATGGTAATTGCTGGACTCGACAGAGATACAGGAAAACGCTACATTCTCGACGGTATAAATCGTCCTAATATGCACGCTCAGCATCTAATTGCTGAGCTACAGAGACTAACCAGTCTATATCACATTCAAGAGTGGGTGATTGAGAGAAATGCCGCTCAGAGATTTATCACGCAGATCCCCGAGATCGAGGATTGGCTCAGGGGTAGGGGCGTCAAGATCACCCCACACAACACGAACGTCGAGAAGTATGACTCGGACTTCGGTATCCAGGCTATGGCCCAGCTATTCCTCACCTGCGGAGAGCCGCCCGAAAACCGACCCAACGCAATCTGGAAGAAAACCCCCGATAAAGCAATGATTGAACTTCCTACCCCAAGGCAGAATGCTTGGGTAAGTGCTCTGGTGAATCAATTAATAACCTGGGAACCTACGGGAATGACCCGTAGTGAGAAAACAGACCTTGTAATGGCGCTCTGGTTTTGTGAGATTGCATTTAAACGCGTCATCAACCGAGGTAAGAACAAGGTGACACACGAACAATCCCCATTCACCACCCAAGGTAGAAAAGCCCTTCGGGGGGTAATCAACCTGAGAGACATCCGAGAAGCGAAACAGAACGCAAAAGCTAGATTGATGGACACTAGGAGTTAACTAATGGCAATTGATGCTGAACCGGCTCTCACTGCCAGTTATGATGCCCGAGTGGATCATCTATATCGTTTGCGTGCCCGTTTTGCTACTCGAACAAGCAAAATTGAGATCATTAACACTGTCAGAGAGGGTCGAATTCGTGACTTATTTCCTGCTGAACTATCTTGGGACGATGAATTCGTTGGTACCCCTGCTGCTAACTTCATTGATAACGTAGCTCATGATCTAGTAGAAGGTATTGCACCACTTCCATCAATCAGATGCACTAGTGGAAAGATGACAACCAACACCGACAGGGAACGAGCACAGAAGAAGAACCATGTTGGCGCAAACTACTGGCTCCATTCAAAGCTTCAGACTAAGATGTATAGCATTGCTGACCAATACGCTACTGCCGGATTTGTGGCAATGTACGTCTATCCAGACCTGGATGACAAGTACCCTTGCATTGATTATGATGAATCGCTACACACCTACTATGAATTGGACAGAGAAGGAGATACCCTTAATTACGTCCATGTGGAAAAGCGAAGCGTGGATGAACTGTGTGCAGAGTTTCCTGAAGTGGCGTGGCGTATACGAGAGAAAGATGATTCAAGAGGCACTGAAGAGGGTCATGTTAACCTCGATGTGGCAAAATGGATAGACAAAACTAACGTGACATTATTTCTGCCAGAGCGTGGAGGTCTGGTACTGACTCAGTACCCTCATATGCTCAGTAGACATCCTGTTAGGATCGTTGAAAGGCCAGGATTCGGTAGACGTAATCCGAGAGGACAATATGATGACGTGGTTTGGGTCCAAGTATCCCGAGCAATCATGGGTATCTTATCTCTCAAAGCAGCCGCAAAGGCTGTGGAAGCTCCTATTGCTCTACCTGACGATGTAGATGAACTCCCAATCGGACCGGATGCCACAATCCAGTCCAAACAAGCTAAAGACATTCATAGAGTTTCACTCGAACTTCCTACGGCAATATTCGCTGAGACTAATGTTCTTGATAATGAGCTTCGTCTTTCTGCACGGTATCCTGATGCACGAACTGGTGAGTCTAGCGCTTCTGTTATCACTGGTAAAGGCGTGGAAGCTCTTCTGGGAACGTTTGATTCACAGATTCGCGGAGCACAAATGATCTTTCAACAGGCGCTAGAGTACATTACTAGCATCTGCTTTGAAATGGATCAGGTCTGGTGGCCCAATGATGAGCAGTTGGTACGTGGAAATACCGTATCAGGCAGTTTTGAATTCACGTACTACCCAAGAGACTTCAAAGATCGCTGGGACACCACGGTAACTTATGGTTTTATGACTGGTTTAAAGCCTGCCCAGGCTATTGTTAGCTCCCTCCAACTTGCTGGCGCCGGTCTTATTGCTAAGAAAACAGCAGTAACCAACCTGCCGTTTGACATTGACTCAGAACAAGAGTCAATTGCGGTCAATACAGAGGGAGCACGAGAGGCTCTAAAGCAAGGACTCTTTGCTTTGATTCAGTCGTCTGGGCAGATTGCCAGCCAAGGAGGCGATGCGCTTTCTATTATTACCCTTGGTGTAGATGCAATTCATAATATGGAGAATGGTCAATCTATAGAGGATGCAATTGAGGATGCTTATAAGAAAATGGCGGCAGACCAAGCCCAGAAGGCTGCCGAAGCAGCACAACAAGCTCAAGAACAGGCTGCCGGTGCTCCCGGTGGTCCTGGTGGCCTACAAAACGCTCTCCCACAGGGAGTCGCACCCGGTCAAGCAGGGATGCCTCCGGGCGGTAGACCCTCTATTGAGTCTCTAATCAGTGGATTCCGGGGTACTGGTGGTGGCAGTTCGACGCCGGTTATGGAAGCTACTATGCAGCAGCACTTGCCAACAGGGGCACCGTAATGTTTAAGAAAAAGATGCCAGGCAAGCATGATAATGGTAGACGAAAATTAACAAAGGAAGATAAGTGTCGTTGGTGTAATTGCGGACTAACGGAATTTAATGGTGTTTTCATCTGTACTAAATGTGATTACGCTATTCCAAATGACAATACAATGGAGAAGCTTTCCATTTAGTATACTCAATGGAAGGCCCCTCTAATTAAAAATTAGAAAGGGTGAGCTAAATGCCAGGTTTGAATTCATGGGGTCCGCATCAACAGGGATCACTCAGTAAGCGAGAGACTCCATTAGAGAATCGACCAGATGAAACTGGTAAGCTGAAGAAGAATACTGGCGCCAGTGATGGAGCAGAAGCTCCATTAAACCCTGATAGGGTTACCAGTTTTGCTAGTGGCGGTAAATCGGGTGATACCAGTGGCGACCGGTAAGAATCCCATTCATATTAATCCTGCCAATAAAGGCAAGTTACACAAGACTGCTGGCGTAGCTCAAGGGAAAAAGATTCCAGCTGCAACATTGCAAAAACTAGCCAAGTCAAAGAACCCGACCACTCGTAAACGGGCTCAATTTGCTTTGAATGCAAAGAAATTCAAGCATTAAATCTACTCTAAACTTTACTAGAAAGTTACTCTAAAGGATGTGTTATGGCCGAACACGGTGGCTACAGGAAGCCAACTAAACCCGCACCACCGGGTTCTAGTGGTCCTGGTGCATTCTCTAAACGCACTGACACTGGTCCTAAACAAACGATCTCAACTGTAACCGGTCAGCCTTATGGCGATGCTGGCCAACAACATGCAGATCAACAAACTGCTCCAATGGCAGGACAGGAACCATTGCCACCAATGCCAGGAATGGAAACTGGTGGACCAAATCCAGGAGAACAACCACAACAGCCATTTAGTCCTGGCGAATTTGCTGGTCCTTCTAAACGCCCTGATGAACCAGTCACCAGCGGAACTGATATTGGCCCCGGGCCTGGTACAGATGCTCTAACATTGCCCGGTGGGCAACCTGCTCAACCAGCTACAGGAGCTATGACAAGAATGCTTGCTAATATGTCTGCCACTGATACCAGTGGTGCGCTAGCTGCACTCTATGCAGCGGCTCAGAAGCGAGGAGTTTAATGGCTAAGACACCTGTTCCTGGTGAGCTTGGTTACTTCCCGCTCGCTCAGGAATCCGCAGCAGCAGACAAAATGAGTCAAGTTCTTGCTGGCACTACTGAACTTGTCTCAAATCCAGGTCTTGTGCAAGCATTGGTTAACGGTAATGCCACAGTTCAGCAATCTCAGGCTATTGACACTTTCCTTATTGGACTGAGAGCAGAGCGTTCGGTATCTTTAGCCTCTCAAGGCAATGGTCAATATGGCGGTGGAACCAAGATCGCTCTTTCTCTACCAGAGCAATATGCACTTCGCGCTATGGGAGTGCCATTTGATTCAGTGCTCTATACTCAGAAAGATGCACTTAATGATTATGCAAAGCATCTAGAGTCTACTTCTGGTGCTACTATTAAGCGCGATGCTCAAGGTAATGTAGTTGTGCAAAATGGAATATTACAAGTGGATGATAAGGCCACTGAAGAGCATCATCACAAGGGTTGGAGTTTTGGTAGAGCGTTCCATGATGTCTTTCATAATCCGGCTACTGGTGTTATTGGTGATGTCGGCGGTATTGTAAATAAGGGCTGGAATGTCGTTACTTCTGGCGGCCCACCGACAGACGTTGGTTCGGAAGTTCAAAGATTTGCAAGACAGCAAGCAGAAGCCGAAGATGCTGGTTATGACTCACACAACCCGTTCAGTATGATTGCATTTCGGGCTACGGGTCATTCTCATGGAGACACAACTGCAATTGCTGAAGATTGGAATACTAAGAATGCAGGAATGTTCGGTTGGGACGGTTCGGAGGCTATCTCCCAGGCTGAAAAATTCACCCGAGACCCTAAGCAGTGGCGACAAGACATTCTCAATGACCCCAAGTACAAAGATGATCCAGCAGGTGCTGCACGGACGCTACAGACAATCGGCGAGTCACAGCAATTCCATGATTTGGTTGCTCGCGTCAATAGCGAGAGGGCTACGATTGGGAACAGTATCACTAATACGTTGGGAATTGATCCAGTAAAACATCCTGCGTTGTATGAGTGGTCTGCTGTAGGGTTTGATGTAGCAGCCTCATTTGCTCTCGACCCGACTGTTCTTGCTGTTGGCGGTTTAAGCAATCTTCATAAAGCACAACTAGCTATTCATGATCTTACTGACATGAATGATCTAGCCAGAGTCCTTGACAGATCCACAACCTCACGTATTCCTATTCTTAATGCACGACTTAAGGCACAGAATTCAGTGAAGCAGTTTGCAGAGCATTTTGGCCCCGAACTGCTTAAGGCTGAAGCTGCTGAGGATACCGTGAGAATAGGACAGCTTTATGGTCAAGCGAATGCAGCTAATCCAGCGCTAGCGAAGCTTTTGCCTGACATTATGGGCAGAAGTGCTATTCAGGTACATACTGAAGAGACTGCTTTTGCTCATGTTCTTGGTAAAGACTATGGTGGTTCGATTGATGAAACAGCCAAGGATCTAAGTGCCGCACGTGAGGGGTTGTCCTATCTTGATGCTAGACGAATTGTTCAAGAGAATATCCAGAAGGAAGCTTCTCGTTTTGTTGGTCGTCCTATGTATAGAGCAGTCGAAAAGGGAGAGCTTCCATTCGTTATCGGTCCTGGTAAGCCCCTTGACACCTATGATAAATTAGCTGATTATATTATCTCCAAAAATGGCTTAATGCGTCTTTCTATTGGTCGCAATGCTGTTGAGACAACGCTTATGCCCGGTGCGGTCAGTCAATACGGACTACGAGCACTACGAGGTAGCATTGCCTCATGGCAAATCGGTCGGGATCTTCGGCGTGGAGAAAAGATCACCGATCGTCTGCAAGCTTTAAAGAATGCTGATCCAGTTAAGTTCAAGACACTGATTGGACTGAAAGACCTTAAAAAGATCCTACCAGAAGCAGATGATGCTTTTGACATTCATACCGGTGCTCAGATTTCAATGTCTGAGAAAACGGCAAGCGAAGGTCTACCTTCACAGAATCGTGCTCTCACCGGCACTGAACGCGGTCTGGCAAAAATCAACATTAGGCGTTATGGTACTCCAACCATTCCAACTACACTTGCTGGTAGGACTATTGGAATAGCCCATCCGGCCGCAATCGCTGCACGGGCTAGGTTAGCAGCAGCGCGGTTCGCTAATTTCCTTCCCCGAACCACAACTATTAATCTAATGGATGCCAGTGGTTTGGATGTTATGAATCGTATGGGAAGGACGTATTTAACCAAGGGCGACTCGGCTTTATTGAGCGCTCAATATGCCTTGGGTGATGGAGGGACCAGGGAGACACTAATTCAAAGCTTGATTGACCAGCTTGGCAATGCATCTGGCATGACCCGTACAGAAGAGGGTCGAAAGATGTTGACAGCAGCCAAGACTCCCGAACAGGTATATATTCATACCGGCAATAAACTAACGATTAATGGCCAGGAATTCGGCGTGCACCTTGGACACATGCGCACGAATTATCGTGTTATGGGTTTTGGTGAAATGCAACACCATGCCGCACATATTGGTTTGATTTCTGGTACTCTTGGTCATTTTATTGGAAACCAATACGCAGATATGTTTGGGGCTCTTTGGCGGCTAGGAGCACTGGCTCGACCGACTACTGCTATTCGCGCTGCTATTGAGTCCTGGCTTAACGCAACAATCAAGGGCATGGGTCTAAAGGGACTAAAATCTAAAGCATTTATGGTTGAACATAGAATGCTCCAAGGTAATGTTCTGGGTCGAACTAAGTTCGGTAATGCGATGGGTAGTTTCTTCCCCACTGCTAAAGTCGGCGAATTCTACCGCCATACTTTGATTCGCAATATGACTGAGGAAGAGAAGTTAATTGCTCTTAAGGATTTCCCTGATGTATTGCCTGACTTTACAGCTAATTATACTGTTGAGCATATGAGAGCGGAGATTGATCCACTCGGCTCAAATGGTTCAGGAGAAATTGCACGGGAAGGTCTTAATCCAGCAATTTTGCAGTTTGATACAGCAAAAGATGTACGTTGGAGCAAGCATGGAAAAATCAGAGAAGGTTTCCGACTTCAGCCAACCGATGGGGTCGAAGGTGCAGATCGTTATGCCACTGCAATGGCGGTAGCAGTCAACAAATCTCCTAATGTCTCCAAGGCAATTATTATGGCACTTAGAAATCCGGACGATCCCGAAGCTTTAAACAACGTAATTAAAGCAATAGAAGCTCCTGAAAACCGTGACTTGCTTAATCTTAGTCCCTGGGGGAAGTATTACTGGAAAGATGGAGAGACCGACGGGACATTAGCTAAGACTAAAGAGCAGATCGAATCGGGTAAACGGAAATTAGCCCAACAGCAAATTGACGATATGAGGTATATGCTTCAGAGTCGCAATGGAGACACGCTTACTTTAGTTGAAAACTATATTTTAGATCACGGTAAGGCTCCTGATGCTCGTTGGTTGATGGATAATGTAGAGGACGATAATCGTCCTACTGCCGCTCTAGCTCCTGTGTTTGTTGGTAAACCCGCTAATGGTATATTGGGTTTCTTTGGTGGTATTGCACAGCAGGAAGGTAAATTCTATCAATGGGCAGTTGAACGTCCTATCCAACGAACTACTACTGCACCATTATTTGGTGCTGCTTATATTGATGAGAAGATTGCTCTAAAGAGCTTCCAAAAGCAGATAGCTGAGCAGCTTGGCGAAGAAGCTGCTGATACTGCTGTCAAGGGTATTGCAACTCAACGTGCTTGGGAGCGCGTGGCTCTTATGGTAGATGACCCTCAGCTTAAATCTCAAATGGATATCATCGGGCGAAATTTCTTTGCTTTCTCTCGTGCAACAACAACTATGGTTCGTCGTTGGGGCACGACATTCTATCAGAATCCTGCTGCCGCTAGACGAATGATGTTAGCATGGGAAGGTGCTGTACATTCCGGGATGGTCTACACAGACCAGAATGGACAAAAGATGTTCACATTTCCTGGTTCCGGTGCAATGATGAGTGCGCTACAAGAGCTAATGTCTAATGTGCCAGCTTTCAAAGATGTTGCGATGTATCCAACTGCGGATATTACTGGTAAGGTTACACAGATTATTCCCGGCTCATCTAATCCATTCCAGTTCTCTATGTCACCGGTAATTACAATCCCGATGACAAAGGTGACTCAGATGTTTCCTGATTCACATGCTATTTGGGATGAGATTAACACAACTATGAATGGCCAGTATGCTACTCAAGGCATTAAGGGAACTTTGACACCAACGCTTTTGCGGGGGTTTTTCCAAATGGCAGAGGATGATCGCAACTCTCTTCTAAGTTCTGCTATGATGGGAACCATTGCCAATCTGGCTGCTGCTGGTTTAATGCCAAAGGCAGATGCGACTTCGGATGAACAGGACAAGTTTCTTTCTCGTGTTAAAGATGGTACAAAATCTGCTCTGTTCATTCGGGCGATCTTTGCTCCATTTTTGTTTGCTAATCCATCTAATGTTCAGCAAGGGGTTCATCCCGCCGATTATCCTTATGCGGTAACAGGCGCGAAGTATCTCGATGCTGAGTACAAGGAAATCATCGACGATGTTGGAGGTGACCTTGGTAGAGCACAGCAAATTTGGTTAGCACTTCATCCAGACGCGATTGCATACACGGTACCCAAGTCATATGCCGCTGCAAACAAAGCCTCCCTGCCAGCTACAACGGCTTCGCTTGATTGGGTACAGCAGCATCAAGGCTTTTTAAAGAAATACCATTCAATTGGCGCTTATTTTATCCCACCAAACACAACAGGTGATCCTTTCTCGATGCAGGCTTATCAAGCTCAACTTGAATCGGGATTAAGAGTTCGTAAAACTCCAGAAGAGTTCTATAAAGATGTCCGCTCGGCCGGTGCTGATAATCAATACTTCGCAATGCAAGATATGTACCACGTTGACAAGAATAACGCATTAGCTGAAGGTAATCAGCAACTAGCCAATACTCTGGATGCCAAGTGGACAGAATGGAAAAAGTGGTTCAGTTCCGTGAATCCTATTTGGGCTGATAAGCGTGCAAATGCTGAGACACTACGGCTGGACGCAGCGGACAAGCTGAAGTCATTGACCAACATGGTGAATGCTAATGAAGTTCCAAAGTCTATGCCGAAGGCCGTAGTGTCGAATATGATTCAAGCTTACAATGATTATCAGAATTTCATCCATTCTTATCCGGGGCAAGACGATCAAACCTTGGCCATGCATTCTCAGGCTGCTAGTAGATTTATTAATTACATGGCTAATGTCGTATTGGCCCACCCCGAGGTTGAGGGTCTTTACAAGGGTATTTTCCGGCAGCTTGATTCAAACCTCGAAACAGTAACCGTAATTAGAGAGGGGCCAGGTTAATGGTTATTCGAGACCCCTCTGGTCCTTCTATTCCAGGCGTGACAACCCCGACCGGATATAACAGTTTGCCACAGTCTAGCGGTACAGGATTGCCAAGTTATAAGGATTTGCCCACACAAGCTACTTCTTCCCCCATTGTTCCTGGAACTCCGGAGTGGTATCAGGATCAACTTGGTGGCATTTACGGAGCGCCTATCTTTATAGGTATCACTCCGGGACAAATCCTAACTGGTCCACAATCTGAGCACGGTGGCGGGGGCAAACTTCAAACAGAAAGTAAGAGTAACTATACAAATACTGAACGGTTATATAAATCATTCTTAGCAATGTCTCATTCTAATAAGAATGCTTACATGCAGATTCAAGGCCAGCTTTATGATGCGGGTTTCTATGGAGATTCCCCCAGGGCTAGTGTCCATTGGGGATTACTTGATGATTCAAGTCGGGATGCATTCAAAAGAGCACTTGATAATTATGTAGCAGCATCGACTGGTGCTGAAGTTCCGATTACTTGGAATGAGTTTTTAGCTGACCAGGCTAAGCAGGGACGTATTAATCAATCTCAAGGGGGAGTGGGCGGTGCAGGCCCGGGGGCTGCTCCACCGCAGGTTCAGCTAACTGACCCAGCACAGATTGCTGCATATGCCACCCGTGCTGCGGAGGATATGCTAGGTAGAGCAGCCACTCCCGAAGAGATTAATAAGTTCGTTAGTTCATTTCAGTCTCAACAGAGAGAAGCCCAGCTTAGTACAGCATCAAGTGCAACTCAACCTGATCTCGGTGCTGGTGCATTTGCATTCATCGGCCAAGAGGATCAAGGTGAAGCCTCGGCGCATCAGGCACGGGCTTACAACAATGCTCTACTGAATAAACTTCTAGGGCCAGGTGCATCCACTCTGCCTAATACGAATCCAACGCCGGGAGCAGTGTAATGAGTAACTTTAGCACAATCGTTTCTTACCTTCAACAAATGGGTTTTAATAAGGTTGCCATTGCTGGCATTATGGGTAATCTCATGATGGAATCTGGATTTGATCCTAATTCTGGCAATCAACGTGAAGGTGCTATTGGTATTGCTCAGTGGGAAGGCAGTCGGCGCGTTACTCTCCAACGGCTAGCATCAAGTATGGGCAGAACAGAGAATAATCTCGGAGTTCAGCTTGAAATGCTTCGGCAGGAACTTGAAGGTCGGCATCTTGTTGATGAGTTGAACCATGCAGGTAGTGCTGGTAATGCAGCTGCTATTTTTGACCATAAATTTGAGAACTCTGCTGGTACCACTCGTAGCCAACGAATTAATTATGCTAACCAGTATTTCACTTCAGGAAAGATTTCAGGTGGGGGTGGCACAACCTCAACAAATTATGGCACTGTCAGCGGTTCTTCTGGAAGTGGCAGTAGAACTAACATGACTTCTGCTCAATATCAGGCAGCACTCGGAGATTTAAGTGGTCTTGTCAATTCAGTGCCTGAACTAAGAAATCTTCTCCATAGCGCAATGAGTAGTCATTGGACCAGTGATGAATTCATTCAACATGTTGAGCAATCACATTGGTGGAGAACTCATTCACAAGCTTTGCGGCAAAACCTAGCTCTCAAAATTAGTGATCCAGCAACCTATGCATCTAATCTTAAACAGGCAACCGAGCATGTGCATCAACTTGCAAGTTCACTAGGAATTACTTTAATTGGGGATCAGGCTTCAAAGCTTGCTAATCAATATATGTTGGGTGTATGGGATGATCCAACACTACAGCAGCATATGGCTGCCTTCTATAAAATTGACCTAAGTCATGGTGGTAAGATTTTTGGTCAGGCAGCAACCATAGTCCAGAATCTTCATCAGATTGCCAGCGACTATGGAATGTATCTTAGTCGTTGGGCACGAAACAACTGGACTGAGCTAATTCTTTCCGGTCAACAGTCGGTAGATAGTTTCAAACAATTCACTGTTAATAACGCTAAGGCAAAATATCCGGGCCTAGTCAAACAACTTGACTCGGGTCTCACAGTTAATCAAATTGCCGATCCCTACAGACAATCTATGGGGAGATTACTTGAGATTGATCCAAATACTATAGGCACAGACAGTGCAACTCTTAATAGAGCGCTACAGGGTACGACTACAGATAAGGGTACCACAGTAATGCCAATGTGGAAATTCGAGGAAGAACTTAGAGCAGATCCTCGTTGGCAATATACACAGAATGCAAAGGATACTATGTCAACGGCGCTAATGAAGATCGGCCAAGACTTTGGCTTCTCGCAAATCTAGGGGTTTATTATGGCGTTGACTAAGACACAACAGTCAGTCTATGACCTAATGGCTCGGACGCTCAAAGATTGGGGTCTAGGCACACTGGTTGCCGATCTAAAGAAACTTATTATCGCAGGTGACACCGCGCCTGACACATTGGCATTAGCATTGTCGGGAACAGATGCATATAAAAAGCGCTTTGCGGCTAATGAACTCAGAACTAAAAAGGGTTTACCACAACTAAAACCAGCTGAGTATATCGCAGCAGAAGAGCAGTATTACAATATCCTTAGTTCGTATGGTTTACCAAAAGGATTCTACGATCAACATGCGGATTTCACTCAGTTCATTGCTAATGATGTTAGCCCTACCGAACTAGAGGATCGAGTTAAGATTGCTTCCGAGCAATATCTAAATGCCGCACCGCAGGCAAGAGAAGTTTGGGAACGATATTTCGGTCTCTCTCAGGGTGATGCTGTCGCTCACATGCTTGACCCTAAACGTTATTCTGCTATTGACCTACAGAATAAGGCAGCACAAGTTGGTATTGGCACAGTAGCGCAGGAGCAAGGAATTACCGTATCTCAGCAACGTGCTCAGCAATTCCAAGAACAAGGTGTCAGTTTGGCTCAAGCACAAAAGGCCTACCAGGATATTGCCGGTACTCAGTTAACTGATCAGTCTATCGCCCAGCGATTTGGAACTACGTTTGGGCTGACCGAGGAAGAGAATGCCAGGTTACTTGGTCAAGGTGCTGATATCGAAAAGCTCAAGACCTTGCAGGGTTCAGAACAGGGTTTGTTTGAGGGTCATGGTGGAGCTAATGAATCTTCCAATGCTCCTAATCTAAGCAATTATTTATAAAATGACATGCGGGATAGTGAAGGGGTATCACGAAAGACTCATAATCTTTAGTCATGGGTTCGAATCCCATTCCCGCTACTAGGTTCAGTCTGAAGTAGGTGGCTAACGTGCCCAGATTGAATCTCAAAGCCTCGCCTAGACCGACCGGCCCTAGGCAAGTGATGTAAGTCCGGTAGTCGGATCGAGTTGACCGTCCCCCTCGGTTGGCTTTGGCTGACGATACACGTCCACAGTGACAAACAAAGGGAGTATGAAATGCCTAACGAAACTGATGAATTCGGCAATCCAGTAGAAGAGCCGGAAGGTATCAAGAATCTGCGCAAGGAGCATAAAGCTCGCGGCGAGGAAATTGAGAATCTAAAGAAAGCGCTCGCTCAGTTCGAGAAGCAGAACCGAACGCAGACACTAGAAAACGCTTTGAAGGAAGCGAAGCTTGATACGAGATATGCGGCATTCTATGCCGATGAAGATGTTTCTAAGGAAGCGGTAAGTAAATGGCTTGATGCCAATAAGGAACTCTTTACTGTAGCTGCAAAGACTGAAGGCGACGGCTCTAAGTCTGAAAGCGAAGGTAATGAAGGCAAGCAGGGCGAAGAAAAGGTTGACCAAGCTACTCGGGAGGCAGCTAGACGTGCCGCCGAATTGATGGGTCCAACTGAAGAGAGCGTTCAGCCTGTCGGAATTGCTGGGTATCGAGGAAATCCTGATGAGTTAGCCAATCTCCTGGCCAACACCCCACAGACACGCGAGGGCTACAGGCAATTGGTTGAACTCGGTATTATGCCAGACGTTGAATTACAACCGGGAAGTCTCGGAAAGTAAGCAATAACTTACAAACCAACGTCACCATTTACTTACCTCCAAATCCGCTATCAAATAGAACTGAGGTAACCTTAAATGGTTGATGTGTTCACCACCACTACAACGTGGGCCAACTTGGTTGCGGCTGCGTATGATACGTTTGTCCGTTACCAGCTTCGCTCGCGTCCTGTTTGGCGGCAGTTCGTGGACGTGCATCCCGTTGCTCCGACTATCCCACGAGCACCCTCGGTGACTCTGAACATCATGCAGGAATACGCGGCCCTTGC
>Ga0137367_10001983_pt1 | contig 16233 bp, 12 predicted proteins | sample SagtaG_14_FD_104939 | JGI IMG/M metagenome (GOLD analysis project Ga0137367, IMG submission 104939) | Vadose zone soil microbial communities from Sagehorn Ranch, Mendocino, California, USA - Sage1_L_80_16 metaG | ecosystem: Environmental > Terrestrial > Soil > Vadose zone | place: USA... | reverse complement strand
CTGTGTGCGTCGGTGACGCAGATATAGCCCTTGGCGCGCGCGGCGAGCGCCCCAGCAATGGCTTGACGGGCGGTGGCCAGGTTGATGACGCTGATGCCGACGCCCAGCACGTTCACGCGGTCCGGTTTCAAGCGACGGCAAAGTAGGTCAGGCGTGCCGGCGGTCAAGAAAGAACCGTTTTCCGGCCGCCGCCCAGGGAGGACTGCGGATTTTTGCCGACCGTTGAGTTGTTCCGATTGCGTTTGGTTGCCAGGACGGCCGAGGCATTTTCCCGAGCGAACGCACCACCGGGCGCCCGCCATTGCGGATTGTCAAGACGTCCATTCCGCCGGTCTCGCCGACTGCGATGGCAGTGACGACGCTGCCTCGCAGATTGTCATTGAGAATCGTTGCGCATGCTGTCCAATTTCCCCGGGAGCGCGAGGTTAATCCGAGGCTCGCCTTCCTGGCGGGGTTGTGGCAGCCTGCCGAGTGAAAGACCGAAAGCGAAGAGGGCTGATTTGGAGATGGGTCCGCCCGTTTCTCTGGCTTTTGCTGCTTTATCTTTATCTTGTGTGGCGTTGGTTTGAACATAGCCAGGTATATCAGCCTTACCGTGAACTGGAGGCGAACGGAAGCGAACTGGGTCGCCCGTTCGAGGACATTTATTTTCGAACGGCAGATGGGCTGAATGTGAACGGGTGGTTCTATCCCGCCGACGACGGCTCGGCGCGCAAACAGTTTGTTTATCTGCTCTGCCACGGCAATGCGGGGAACATCAGTCATCGGCTGGAGCACTGCGCCGCGTTGCTGGAAACGGGCGCGGGCGTCTTCATTTTCGACTACCGCGGCTACGGCCGGAGCGACGGGAGGCCGGGCGAGGCGGGAACCTATCTCGACGCGCAGGCCGCGCATCAAAGGCTGCGGCAAAAAGGTTTCGCCGCGACCAACATCATTGCGCTGGGCGAGTCGCTGGGCGGCGGCGTGGCGAGCGAACTGGCCTTGCGCGAGCGGTTGGGGGGCCTGATTCTGCAGAGCACCTACACCAGCATCACGGACGTGGGCGGCGAGTTGTTTCCCTGGCTGCCGGTGCGCTGGCTTGGCACGATCAAATACGACACGCTCAGCAAGTTGCCGCGTGTCAGAGTGCCCGTGCTGGTCATGCACAGCCGCGCCGACCGGCTGATTGGGTTCCATCACGCGGAGAAAAATTTCGCCGCCGCCAACGAGCCGAAAACACTCTGGGAGATCGCCGGCGAGCACAATCAATTCCTCGACGGCGACCGGAGGCGTTACCTCGACGGGTTGGATCAGTTTCTTGCCCGGCTCGACGACGGCGCCGCCGCGCCGCAGAGGGACAGATAGTTGTCGCGCGAGAACAGGACGACCGTTTTCAAGCAGTCGAGCCGGAACGCGTATTACGAAGAGGTAAGAGGGATATTATAGCGGGCGCCGCGCAACGCGGCCCTCCGGGAGGCGAACAGTTGGATCGGAAGCAGGCCTGGCGAGGTTGCCCCATTTTGCGGTCCTCCTCTCAATTCCCGTTCGAAGCGAGTCGGGCTGGCCCCTCTGTTCCCTGAACTACACGCCCAAGAAAGTGTGTGTTTTTGCCAAGACAAGGAGAGCGCGCGCAGCGGCAACGTTTAGGGTGGAACTGCAATTCAATGATGGCGTCGGAGCCCCGCTCTTCCGCGCTGTACCCTGTTTGTTCGACAGAATTGGCTGGGGGAGATGGGTCGCTCCGGCTGACGAACAGATTGCGGGTCAAAATGAAAACAAAGGAGAACGTCATGAAAACACGGCGGCAATTCATCAAGACGGTCGGCGCAGTCAGCGCCGGTATGGTTCTACCCTGGAAATTGTCCACCCGGAGCGCCCTGGCTTCGGTTCAAGTGCCGCAGGTTCCTCTGCCGGGAAAGGCGATTCCCAGATTCGTGGAGCCGGCGCCGACCTTTGTCGGGAGCCGGGTCGATGGAACCCGGCGGCTGACGGTCAGCATGGAGGAATTCCAACAGCAAATCCTGCCGGCGAGTCTCTATACAGGTGTGCCGGCTCCGTACCGCGCCGGCACGTATGTCTGGGGCTACGCGGTTTCCGACGGAGCGAGTCTTTACGGTCCGCTCTATCCCGCGTTCACCATCGAGGCCCGACGCGGCACGGCGACGAAGGTCAAATATGTGAACAATCTGGTCAACCCCGTACTCCAGAAGTACATCACGGTGGACCAGACGCTGCACTGGGCGGATCCGCTGGGAGAGATGGGCACGGAAGAGCCCTTCACCGGTCCTGTTCCGCTCGTCGTGCACCTGCACGGCGCGGAGGTGCCATCGGCGTTCGATGGCGGGCCGGAATCCTGGTTTACGCCCCGCTATAAAATCACCGGTCCAGGATACGTTTCCAACCGTTACGTCTATCCGAACCGTCAGGAGGCGACGACGCTCTTCTACCACGACCACGCGCTGGGCGCGACCCGATTGAACGTTTACGCGGGGTTGGCGGGATTTTATTTCCTGCGGGACGATCGGGACACCGGCTTGCCAAGCAATCCGATCGGACTTCCGGCTGGAGATTATGAAATCGAGCTGGCGTTGCAGGATCGAATGTTCGACAGCAACGGCCAGTTGTTCTTCCCCGATGAGGGCATCAATCCGGAACATCCGTACTGGGTGCCGGAGTTCTTCGGCGATGTCATTGTGGTCAACGGCAAATCCTGGCCCTACCTGAATGTGGAGCCGCGGCGGTATCGCTTCCGTCTCGTGAACGGGTCCAACGCGCGTTTCTACGAAATGCGGCTGGCGAATCGCGTCACCAACATGTCGGGACCGGCGTTTTGGCAGATTGGCGGAGACGGCGGTTTGCTGGACGTGCCGGCGAAATTGAACGACCCCGCCAATGCGGCCGCGCCGAGGCTGTTGATGGCTCCGGGCGAGCGGGTCGATATGATCATCGACTTTGCGGGTTACACGGGGCAGACGCTCCGGTTGATCAACAGCGCGAAGGGTCCCTTCCCCAAGGGCACAACTCCGGACCCGCAGACGGTCGGTCAAATGATGGAGTTCCGGGTGGTCTTGCCGCTGAAAAGCGCCGATGCCAGCTACAATCCGGCGACCGGCGCGGCCTTGCGGAGTCCGGTCGTGCGGTTGGCCGGCGCGGGTGCGTTGGCCAAAGGCGTGAAGGCAAATGTGAAGCGGCAATTGACCTTGAACGAGGTCCAGGGCGCGGGCGGACCCCTCGAGGTGGTGGTGAACAACACGAAGTGGGACGGCTCGCTCTCACCCAACGCCGGGGGCATCACTGAACTGCCGCAGGTCGGTTCCACGGAGGTATGGGAGATTATCAACCTGACCGAAGACGCGCATCCGATTCATCTGCACCTGGTGCAGTTCCAGTTGGTGAACCGGCAGTTGTTCAACACGAGCACGTACTTCGCGACGTACAGCGCGGCGTTTCCGGGAGGCGCATTCAAGCCCGCGTATGGACCGGCGCGAAGTTACGGAACCCCCAACGCTGCCGGAGCCCTGGGTGGCAATCCGGACGTCACCCCGTTCCTGCAAGGGCCGCCCGCCCCGCCCAATCCCAACGAAACCGGGTGGAAGGACACATTCGTGATGTACCCGGGACAGGTCACGCGGATTGTGGTGCGGTTCGCGCCCCAGGAGGTTGCGGTCGGCGGGGTGTCGCCAGGACAGAACCTGTATCCGTTTGATCCCCGGGCGGGCATCGGCACAACCGATGGATTCGGTTTTCCGGGCGGACCGGGTTACGTGTGGCACTGCCACATCATCGACCACGAAGACAATGAGATGATGCGCCCGTACCAAGTGGTTTGATCGTTCATTCGCGGGTCGGCGGGAGGCGTCATCCGCCAGCCGGCCCGGCGTCGGCAAGCCGGCGGTCATTTGCGAGAGCGAGATTCATCCCGGCGGCCAGCCCAGGTGGCGGCCGCCGAGGATATGGCAATGGAGGTGCGGCACGGATTCACCGGCGTCCGGGCCGTTGTTGATCACGAGCCGGTAGCCGCTTTGCTTCAAGCCGAGTTTGGCCGCTACTTCAGCCGATTTCAGCAACAGGTGCCCCAGCATTCGATGGTCTTCCGCCGTGGCGTCGGCGAGGCGAGGTATCGGTTTTCGCGGGACCATCAGCACATGGACCGGCGCTTTCGGATTGATGTCGCGGAACGCCAGTACCAGGTCGTCTTCGTAAACGATGTCGGCCGGAATTTCGCGGGCGATGATTTTTTCGAAGAGGGTCTTGCTCATAAGCTGAATCGAAAAAGATAAAACGTGAAACGTGATCCGTAATGCGTGATGCGTGAAGGGTAGTGCGCGGCAGCCGGTCGTAAACTCCAAAGATCGTGGCGCGAAACAAAACCGGATGGCACGAATCGAACGGCGAACGTGTCAGGAAGCACGGCAATCGCGCCAATTGTTTCACCGGGCTAAAGGACGAGCAGCGGACAAGTGCCGGCGCGGGGCTCGGTGGAGAGGCATTGGCGCAGGTGCTCGACGATCTGGTCGTTGAGCCGCTGACAGCGGTCGGTCCAGCGTCGCGCGCCGGACAATTGCTTGACGCAGCTTCGCAGGCCGGTGAAACGAACCATGTCGGGCGCCTGGGTGAGCTGTTGGCGCAACTCGTCACGGAGGCGCGGGAAGAAGGCCAGCTCAAAACCCTTGCCCGATTCGCAGGCCAGTTGGCGCAGATCGGATTCGGTGATGCGGCGGGGCGTTTGGGCGACGCCGGTCGGCTCCACAATCAGACCGAACCCGCGCAGCACGCCGGCCAGCGCGCGGGAAAATTCAGCGACAGAGACGAAAGTTCTTCCCATTTCGACCTTGAAATAATGGAGCACGGCGCGGGCGGCGTTCCGGACCAGTTCGGCGTCGAGCGCGTCGGCGGCCTCGCCGATCAACTCGACGGCGACCAGTTCGGCGGAGCAGGGGATGGCTTCGCCGCCGGCGATTTGGAACAACAGACAGTCGGGGTGCAGTTGAATCATGGTTGCTCCTCCAGTGTTTTGACGGCCTGCACGAAATCGGTCGCCTCCTGGAACCGCCGATAGACACTGGCAAACCGCACATAGGCCACGTCGTCAATGTCGCGCAGTCCTTCCATCACCCGCTCGCCAATGGCCATGCTCGGCACTTCCCGTTCGTATTTGTCGGTGATTTGGTCCACGATCTTCTCGACGAGGTCTTCGATGATTTTCGGGCTGACGGGTCGCTTCTGGCAGGCCTTGCGCAGGCCCGCCAGCAATTTCTCTTTGGAAAACTGTTCGCGTCGCCCGTCCCGCTTGACGACCATCAAACCTTCATGCTCGATTTCTTCGTAAGTGGTAAAGCGGTGACTGCAACTGAGACATTCGCGGCGACGACGGATGACCGAACCTTCGCGGGAAGCACGCGAGTCAATGACCTTATCATCCAGCCGACCGCATTTCGGACAACGCATAAAACAACCAAGCTACCGGATACTGTGGTTTGCCGTTCATATCACACAAAATGTTGTAGCGTCAAGCACAGGAATCCCGGAAACGCGCGTGAGGGCGCATCCCCTCTCCCTGGCCCTCTCCCCACGACGGAGGAGTGGGGAGAGGGAATCGCCGCGGGCTTGGTGGTCGCATCAAGATGTGCCCCGCGCGTGAAGAGGCGTCGGCATTTGGAAGCATTTTGACAAGCTCTTCAGTCGGGTGCGCGCATCCGGGTGCTTTTGGTGTCCTGCCAATCACAGCGAAGGATTGCCGCCGGCTCAATGCGGGGTGCGTCCGGATGGGACGCGCGATACTCGACATGAAATGCGGTTGTCACATAAGCCGTGGCTTTTGCCAGGCGGCGTGGCTTTCCCGCCGGAAGGGGGCGGCGGCATGTCGGGGGCGCGGGGCGCCCGCAGCCGCCGCAGAGCGAACCTGTAACCGTGCAAAGGGGTCGCTGTCGTTGTGGCGACGTCCGCTGGCAGGTTCGATTTGTCGGAATGTTTCGTTGATTGAGCGACATTGTCCGTTGTAATGTCTCAAGCACTCTCAGATTTTTATGCTGGTCGGGAACAAGAAGACATGGTGGGACGAATTGCGGGGGCAACGCCGGCGACTGGCGGACTGGGGACCCTTGCTTGCCATCCTGGTGGCTTGGATTGCGCTCTTTCACTTTTGGGGCAATGCCACTCTTGGCTACGTGAAGTCGCCCTCCCTCTTTGCCTGGTTGCTGGGCGTCACTGCTCGTGGCGTCGAAGGTTGTGCCGTCTGGGAAATTCCGGGGAAAATCCTGGGTTCGGAGGAGCCTCAAGTGTGGGTGGTGCCGTTTGTCATCGTGGGATTGTTATGGCGGAAGCGCGGGGAGTTGGAGAACCTGTCAAAGACAATCTGGTGGCCGGCGTTGGGATTGTTGATTGGCGCGCTGGCGCTGCACGTTTTGGGCTACGTGGTGCAACAAACCAGGGTCTCCCTGGCGGCGTTTTTTGCAGGGCTCTACGCCGTGACCGGGTTGGTTTGGGGACGGGCGTGGCTGCGCGCAATTTTTTTTCCGTTTATACTTTTCATATTTTGCATCCCGCTGGGCGGCTCCGCGGAATACCTTACGTTTGGATTACGACTGGTGGCCACCAAGATCACGGTGTTGCTGGCCAACGGTGTGCTGGGAATCGACGCACTGCAGAACGGCACCAGCATCTGGGAACCGACGGGCCGGTTCCAATACGAAGTGGCGGCGGCTTGCAGCGGGATTCATAGTCTGACGGCGATCTCGGCCTTGGCCGCCATCTATGCCTTCCTGGATCCGCGCAGGAATTGGGAGCGGCTGGTCTTGATGGCAGCGGCGATTCCGCTGGCAGTGGCCGGAAACGTGGTCCGGCTGTTGACGATAATTGTGGCCGCCGAGGCGTTTGGCCAGTCCGCGGGGAATTACGTTCATGAGAGTGGTTGGTTCAGTCTGCTTCCGTATGTGCCGGCGTTTGGAGGGCTGCTGCTGTTGGGGCATTGGCTGCGGGCGTCGAAGCGCGCTCCATCAAATGTTTTGGGAGCGCAAACCGCATGAACAAGGAACGCTGGATACTTCTCGCGGTGGTGCTGGGACTTTTCGGCAGCACAGCCAGCCTGTTGGCCTACTGGAAGGTCAATCAGCGGCTCGGCCTGCCGGGGGTGAGGGTGGTGACGGGGCCCGTTTCTGATCCGGAGGGAAAGACCGTGGTTACCAACACCGTTTACCTGCCGGAACGGGTGTTGGATTACTCCTCGGAGGAATTGCCCGTCACGTCGGTGGAACTGGGAGTGTTGCCCGAAGACACAACCTACGGTCGCAGGCATTACCGGGCCGCGGATAGCTTTGAAATTCTGGTCAGCGTCGTGTTGATGGGGACGGACCGCACCAGCATTCACAAGCCCCAGTATTGTCTGACGGGGCAGGGCTGGAGGATTGACCGATCCGAGCGAACGACGATTTCCGTCGAACATCCCGATCTCTATGATTTGCCGGTTATGAAACTAACGGCCACCGCGACTCGAGAAACGGCGAAGGGCGAGAAAACGGCGACGAAGGGAATTTATGTTTACTGGTTCGTGGCCGATAAGGAGCTGACGGCCGACCATTTTCAGCGCATGTGGTGGATGGCGCGCGATTTGATTTGCGCGCGGACTTTGCAGCGTTGGGCTTATGTCAGTTGTTTTGCGGTCTGTTTGCCCGGACAGGAAGAGGCGATGTATCAGCGCATGAAAGAATTCATTGCGGCTTCGGTGCCGGAATTTCAACTGACAACGGGGGTGGATTCCGCCAAAATCCGGTCCGGGGCGCCGCCTCCGTTGCGATAGAATTCGCCCGTTTCACGACGTGAAACCATGCAACTTTAAGATTTACCGGGCCGGCGGTTTTCGGTCCGATTTATAAACCATGTTGCGCCGCCAACGACAGGTTCGCACGCGTGTCCAGCGATTGGTGGATACGGGATTGTTTGCCCTGGCCTTTTGGATCGCTTATGAGGTGCGGGCGGATTGGCAGTTCCTGTTTTTTTGGGAGCGTCCGGGTATTCAGACCTTCGAGGCCTACGCATGGCTGGTTCTCGTCATTGCCGTCACCGCGCCGCTGTTGCTGGAGATTCAAGGGTTTTACGACCGGCCGCTTCTCGCCTCGCGGCGTCAGACGGTCTGGCAGTTGTTCTGGGCCTGCAATTGGGTCACGATCATCGTGGTTCTGGTCTCCTTCCTGGCCCGCGAGCAGCCTGCCCGCGGCGTCATCGTTTTGTTCGGGGGGATCTCCTTTTTCCTGGTCTTCGTCAAGGAAGAGATCGTCCGCCGGTGGGTGCAGGCCAGGTTTGGCCGGGATCAATTCAAGAAACGCCTGCTCCTGGCGGGGACGGCCGAAGACACATGTCCTTTCAGTCCGTTGCGCGACAGACTGAACGCGCAAACCCGCGAGGGCATCGAGATTGTGGCGGAAGTGAACCTGAATGAGACGCCGGTGGGGCAACTGGTGGACCTGTTGCACGAGCACGCGGTCAACGGCGTGGTCTTGAGCGCCAAACACACGATGTTCGGCCAGGTCGAGAAGGTCATTCAAGCCTGCGAACTGGAAGGGGTGGAAGTCTGGCTGCTGGCCGACTTTTTCAAGACACAAATTTCCCAGACTGCGCTGGACGATTTTGAGGGCCGGCCGATGCTGGTCTTTCGATCCACGCCGGAACCTTCCTGGCAAAGCATGGCCAAACCGGTGTTGGACGTCGTGGGGGCTTCGCTCCTGTTTCTCGTTTTCTCGCTGCCGATGCTGCTGGTGGCGTTGTTGATCAAGCTCACTTCGCCCGGCCCGATCCTGTTCCGTCAGCAGCGCGCCGGTGTCAATGGAAAGCCCTTTACCATGCTGAAGTTCCGATCCATGGTGACCGACGCGGAGCAGCGGAGGCACGAAGTGCAAGCGTTGAACGAGATGACCGGCCCGGTCTTCAAAGTGACCAACGATCCCCGGCTAACCAGGATCGGGAACCTCCTTCGCAAATACAGTCTCGATGAATTTCCTCAACTGGTCAACGTTTTGCGCGGGGAGATGAGCCTGGTCGGTCCGCGCCCCCTGCCGCTGGAGGAGGTCAAGCGCTTTGATGACCTGGCGCATCGTCGTCGGCTCAGCGTCAAACCCGGCATCACCTGTCTGTGGCAGGTCAGCGGGCGCAACAATTTGAACGACTTCCAGGACTGGGTGCGATTGGACCTGGAGTACATCGACAATTGGTCGTTGTGGCTTGACTTCAAGATTCTCTTTCGAACGATCCCGGTCGTCCTGCTCGGGACCGGCGCCAAGTAAGAGCGGGCGTGTGGCGGGCGCACGAGCGAACTCCGTGAGGAAACATCGGCAGTCCTGTTATGACCTATATGGCCGCGGCAAAGAAAACCAAATCCGCCAGCGAGCGGCCAACCTCGGTGGTGACGGGCGGCGCCGGGTTTCTAGGGTCTCATCTGGTGGAATTGTTGCTGGCGCGGGGCCACCAGGTCATTGCCATCGACAATCTGGTCACCGGCAGCGCCGATAACGTCGCGCACCTGGCGGGCAACCGCCAGCTCCGATTCATCGATCAGGACGTCACCGAATTCCTTTTTATTGATGGTCCGGTTGATTACGTGTGGCATTTCGCCTCGCCAGCCAGCCCGATTGACTACGCGCAACTGCCGATCCAGACGTTGAAAGTCGGGTCCCTGGGCACTCACAAAGCGCTGGGTCTGGCCAAGCACAAACAGGCGCGATTCTTGCTGGCTTCTACCTCAGAAATCTATGGTGATCCGCTGGTCCATCCGCAGAGTGAGGATTACTGGGGCAACGTGAATCCGATCGGCCCCCGCGGCTGTTACGACGAGGCCAAGCGTTTTGCCGAAGCAATGACCATGGCCTACCATCGCGAGCATGGCATCGAGACGCGGATTGTGCGCATCTTCAACACCTATGGTCCGCGGATGCGCTTGAACGACGGACGGGTCGTGCCCGCGTTCATCAGCCAGGCGCTGCAAAACAGGCCGCTCACGGTATTCGGGGACGGCTCGCAGACGCGCAGCTTTTGTTATTGCTCCGATTTGATCGAGGGTATTTACCGGTTAATGATGAGCACCACTCATCAACCGGTGAACATCGGCAATCCGCACGAGCTGACGGTGCTGGAGTTCGCGCGGGAAATCATTCGGCTCACCGGTTCGCGAAGCAAAATCATTTTCAAACCGCTGCCCAAGGACGATCCGAAGCAGCGGCGACCCGACATCACGCGGGCGAAAAAGCTGTTGAACTGGGAGCCGAAGGTTCCTCTGGCGGTCGGGTTGAAGGATACCCTCGGCTATATTCGCAGGAAAGTTTTGGGTTGAGCGGCAACCACCGGAGAATCTAAATTGAAGCGATTCATTTTTTATATTTGACCATGCTTTGGATTTTCAGTAACCAGCAAGGACTTTCACGTCTGGGTTCGGCCTTTGGGTTGCCGGGAGCGGAATGTTTTTGCGGAGAACTGTGGTGAAGTTTAAATGCTGAACACGAAGTCATTTTTGTGCCTCGATTTCGGGGCGGGCAGTCTCAAGATCGCCGAATTTGAGCCGAACGAATCCGGCACACTTCGTCTGAGGCAGTTCGGGCTGAAATCCCTCGGATTCGAAGGGTCCCAGGACGCGGCGCGCGAACGGGTGATTCTGAAGGCGATCCAGGAACTGTTCGCGGAAAAGCCGTTTGGCTCAAAGAATATCAATGTTTGCGCCCCCGGGTTCCACGTTTTTTCCAAATTCGTCAAGCTGCCGCCGGTGGACACCTCCAAGGTCACCCAGATCATCCAGTATGAGGCGCAGCAGAACGTGCCTTTTCCGCTGGAAGAGGTCGTGTGGGACTATCAGATTCTGGGCACCACACCCACGGGCGAGCTGGAAGTCCTGCTGGCGGCGATCAAAGCGGACGTGGTTGATGGGCTCTTTCGCACGGCCGAGGCGGCCGGATTGCGGGTGCAGTTGGTGGACGTCTCACCGGCGGCTCTGTGCAACGCGTTTCGCTACAATTATGGCGACCTGGACGGATGCACGATGCTGCTCGATGTCGGCGCAAAGACCAGCAACCTGCTGTTCTTCGAGAAGGGCAAAGTCTATTCGCGCGGGATCAACATCGGCGCCAACTCGATCACCCAGGACTTCGCGGCGGAGTCCAAACTCAAGTTCGCGGAAGCGGAGCGGCTGAAGATCGAACAAGGGTTCGTCAGTCTGGGCGGCGCTTATGAAGAGCCGGACAACCCGCAGCAAGCGGCCATTTCGAAAATTGCGCGTCAGGTCATGACGCGGCTGCACATCCAGGTCAACCAGACGATCCAGTTTTATCGCGGCCAGCAGGGGGGATCGGCGCCGCAACGGTTGTTCCTGGCCGGCGGGGCGTCGATCATGCCCTATACGGCACAGTTCTTTGCTGAAAAACTGAATCTGGCGGTCGAATACTTCAATCCCTTCCGCAATATTCAAATTGACGGCTCCATCGACCTGGAGGAGTTGGCCAAGGTCGCCCATTCCTTTGGCGAGGTGGTGGGGCTGGGTCTGCGCAACGTAGCCCAGTGTCCGGTGGAAATGAACCTGATGCCGAAAAGCTCCCTCAAGCGGCAGCGGTTCAACGAGAAAAAACCTTATTTCATCGCCACGGTGTTCAGCCTGGTGGCGGTGGTTCTGGCGTACGGAGGATTTTACGCGAAAATCGCGGACATCAAAGGGAAGGCGCTGGCCACGATCAAGGTTCAGGCCGAGCCCTTGCGGCAGAAAGCAGCCCAGCTTCAAGCCGAGCAGGAAAAACTGAACAAGCTGAAACAGGAAACCACCCAGTTGACCGAATGGATGGAGCAGCGGTTCTATTGGGCGGATGTGCTGAGCGAGTTGCGCGGCGTGTTGATGAGGGCGGAAGCCGCGCGCAAGCAGGTCATGGGAGTCGAGAACGGCGTGTGGATCGAGAGCTTCACTTCGGCGACTCCCGGTTTGACGGCCGCCCCCGCGCCGGCGGAGGAAGAGGCGACGCAGAGCCCGTATCAAATGAATGTCGAAATGATGAAACGGTACGGACTGATTCCCAGAGGAGCGGCCCCGTCGGAAGGCGGGACGACCGCCGCCGCCAAACCAGCGACTCCGGCCTCGACCAATGAAATAGCAATCGTCACGCTCAAGTGCCGCGGGTTGAATTTGAAGAAGTATTCTCCCACGGCCAACGATGAGTTGGCCTTTGCGGTCCAGAAAGAACTTCAGGCCAGTCCGATGTTTGACAGCAAGGAAACCAAACTTTCCGGGGATATCGAACAGGTGGAAGCCGCGAACTCCGTGACGTTCAGCTTCGGTGTGACTCTGAAAATGAAGCACCCCCTCAAGCTCTGACATGAATTGGTTGAAGAAGAATCTATTCCTGGTGGCCGGCGGCGTGGTCGCCCTCAGTCTGCTGGGGTTTGCCATCTATTTTCTGCTGACCCAAAAAGATGCCGTGGCCGAAGTCACCGAGCAGTTGAGCGCGCAGACCACGGAATTGCAAAGCCTGGCGACGCACGACCCGCATCCAAATCAGGAGAACATTGAATCCGCCCGCAAGGAACAAAAGAAGCTGGCTGAGTTTCTCCAGGACAGCAGTAAGTTTTTTGTTCCGGTTGCCGGTTTTACGAACATTGATGCCGCCGCCTTCAAGGAACTGCTCCAGACGACCATATCCGATCTGGAGCATGGCGCCGAGAAAGCGGCCGTCCATTTGCCGGCCAAATACGACTTCACGTTCTCGCCGCAACGCAAGTCGATGGATTTTGCGCCCGACACCCTGGTGCCGTTGGCAATGCAGGTCGCCGAGATCAGGGCGATCTGCGAGGTGTTATTCGAGGCCCGGGTCCATGCCTTGACCGGTTTGCGCCGCGCGCCGGTGGCCAAGGAGGACACGTCCACGACCGATTATTTACCGGGCAAGAAACCGACAACCAACGCCGTGACCGGCACAGTGCTGACGCCTTACGAGATTCAGTTTCAAGGGTTCAGCACCGAACTGGCGGCCGTGCTGGACGGCTTCTACCGGTCTTCGAATTGTTTCATCGTCCGAAACATTGATGTCCAGACCAACCTGGTGAACATCGCTCCGGAAGCGATCCCCACAGTTCCCTTCGGCCTGACGCTGTATCCCACGACTCCGCCTGCAGGCGTGGCTCCACGGGCGCAACAGCCCTATGACGATTCGATGCAAAGACGCTATGGAATCGGCCGCTACGCCCGTCCGCCGCCCCTCGCGACGTCGCCACCGCCAGGAGTGAGCGCTCCCGGAGCGTTTTCGCCGCCGCGCAAAGGGCCGGAAACGATTCTGGACGAGCGACCGTTCCGGGTCACGATGTACCTCGAGGCTGCCAGGTTGGCCGAACGGGCCAGTTCCCGGTCGGCCAAATAAAACCGACTGGCCATGGAGTTTCTGAAGAATAACTACGAAAAGGTGATCCTTAGCGTCGTGCTGCTGGGATTGGCCGTAGCGGCCGTGTTGCTGTTGACTTCGGTGGACAGCGAGAAACGGGCGCTGGAGGAAATTGAAACCGGCATCACCGCGACCAAGCCCAAGGAATTGAAACTGGTCAATCTTTCCACCAACGAAACCGTGCTGCAGCGCCTGCACAAACCCGCGATTCTGCGGCTGGCCGGCGAGCACAATCTTTTCAATCCGGTGCAATGGCAGAGAATGCCGGATGGTCGCCTCATTCCTCTGCGCACCGGACGGGAAATCGGCCCCGGCGCACTCACGGTTGTCAAGATCACGCCGCTGTACCTGCGGATCGAGTACGAAGGCACCGCCGGCTCCGGTGACACGGTGCAGTACCGGTTCCGAGTCACCCGCGAAGCGGAAAAATCACCCGGCAAACGGATCCCGACCACCTACTCCGCCACGGCGGCGGGAAGCGGAAGCAAAAACTCCGTCTTCGTGTTGAACGATATGAAGCCCAAAGACAGCCCGGCGGAATTCGTGCTGGAATTGGTCGAGGGCAAGGAGCAGGCCGTGGTGACCAAGGACAAACCGCACGTGAGCGTGGCCGGATACACCGTGGACCTGAAATACGATCCGGAGAAGCTGACTTTTCTCAACAAGCGCGTCGGTGATTCCCTGGTTTTTGCCGGCGACACGAACAAAATCATTGCCATCACAGCGACAAACGTTACAGTCCAAGCCACATCGACACCCAAACGAACGACGGTGAACTCCACACCGACACCTTAGACGGACATTGGAAATTGCATCGTATGCGTTTTCATTTCAAAACGGGAACCCTCAAGATGAAAGCAGCCCAATACCTCAGTCTTCTTCTGCTCGCGGCGTCGGCTACCTCGTTGGCGGCCCAGCCCGCGCCCGCGGACGCGGCCACCGATGAAGCCGTCCGACGCCAGGCTGCCGTCATCATGTTGAGGAAAACGTTGGCCGAGGCAAAAGCCGCGCAGAACAAGGCGGATTTAATCGCCGCTTCCAAGTTTTACGAGGAGGCTTACAAACTCGTGCAGGTCGTCGGCGTCGGGGTCGATCTCGAATCTCAGGAAGCCATTTCCGGTTTGGCCACAGTGCGGTTGGCGCTGGCGAAACTGGCCCAGCACCGCGGGCGCTTTGGGGAGGCCGATCTCCACGTCAAACGGGTGCTGGCGGTTGATCCGAAAAACGAGGCGGCTCTGCAGTTCAAAAAGGAAAATGACAAGGCGCTCCGGGCCCTCGAGGGACGTGTCCCCAGCAAGGATGTTCAGGCGCTGATTCCGGACGTTCAGAAGCAGAAGATCGAAACGGCGACCCTGGTGCAGGATGGCAAAGTTCTTTATGAAATGGGCAAAATGGAAGAAGCCGAGGTCAAATTGAAACAGGCGAAAGAGCAGGATCCGAACAATATGATGGCGTTCTATTATCTGACCCTGATTGAGGAGGCTCGTTACGCCCAGGGCGCGCGCGCGCGCGAAATCTCGGTGAAGAACAAGGCGGTTGAAGTGGAAAGGGCATGGCTTCCGCCGATCCAACGAGAAGCGCTGCCCCCGGCCAATCCGTTTGCCACGACCAATCTGGTGCACACCGGTCCGGGACGACAGGCGATACAAAACAAACTGCACCGAATCGTTTTGAACGAGGCGCTCTTTGACGGTGTGTCCTTGCCGCAAGTGTTGCAATTCATCTCCGAAGAAGCAACCAAACGCGACCCGGACAAGGAAGGCATCAATTTCCTGATCAATCCGAACGTGGTGGCGTCCGCTGTCCAGACGACCATTGATCCGACGACGGGTGCGCCGATTACTCTGCCGCCCCCTGAGCCGCTCGACATGAACAGCGTTATCGTACGCATCAATCCGCCTCTTAAAAACATAAGACTGGGTGATCTGCTGGAGGCGATCACCAAAGTGGCGGACAAACCTGTTCGCTACTCGGTCGAGGAGTTCGCCGTCATCTTTTCACAGAAAACACCGGACGTGGCCCAACTCGAGACGCGCACCTTTCGCGTTGACCCGAATACGTTCCAGCAGGGATTGGAGTCGGTGGGCACCTTTCCGCTGGGCAATCTGGTGCAAAGCACCACGGGCGGCGGCGGCGGCGGCTTGGGCGGCGGCGGTGGTGGTGGTGGTATTGGAGGCGGCGGCCTCGGCGGCGGTGGCGGGGGCGTCTTCGACATCCCGCGGGTTTTTGTCTCGGGAGCCAGCCAGGGCGGCGGGTTGGGCGGTGGCGGCGGCGGAGGTCTCGGGGGGGGTGGAGCCGGGGGCGGCGGCCTGTCGGGGGTCACCCGGACCAACCTCACCCTGATCGTCCAGGACACCGTTCGCGCCTTTTTTACTGCCGCAGGCGTCAATGTTCTCCCGCCAAACATGATCTTCTTCAACGATCGCACCGGCATGCTGATGGTGCGCGCGACATCGCAGGAATTGGATATCATACAGAAGGCCATCGAGACGCTTAATGTGGCCCCACCTGAGATCACCATCGAGGCCCGGTTCGTCGAGGTCAGTCAAAATGACAGCAAGGCGATCGGTTTCGATTGGTATCTCGGCAATACCTTGCTGAACAATGGCAGCATGGGGTTGCAGGGCGGCACAGCCCCTTCGTTTGGTTCCCGTTCCACCAGTGGGAGTGCCGCAAATCCCCTCGGCATTTTTCCAGGAAACCCTGGTAACCCGGCGGCGGGAATTCTGCCCACAACGATCAGCCCGAGCACAACCGATCAACTCCTCACCGGTGGACTGCGGAACGCCCTTCCGGCAGGTGGTTCGATCCCCACCGTGGCGACCTTCACCGGCATTCTCACCGATCCGCAATTCCGCGT
>Ga0137367_10001979_pt1 | contig 16257 bp, 8 predicted proteins | sample SagtaG_14_FD_104939 | JGI IMG/M metagenome (GOLD analysis project Ga0137367, IMG submission 104939) | Vadose zone soil microbial communities from Sagehorn Ranch, Mendocino, California, USA - Sage1_L_80_16 metaG | ecosystem: Environmental > Terrestrial > Soil > Vadose zone | place: USA... | reverse complement strand
GATTTGCTGGACGTTTCACGGCCGGTGACGACGTGGCGGTGGATGAAAGCTTGCATCCGCTGAATCAACGCAGCAGGCCATTCTCGACGGCGTTGGACTTTTTGAAAATCGACGATCGACACCGGCCCCTGTCGTAATTTTTCTGCGAGCAAATTTGCCGCCGCGACGGCGTCTTGAATGGCGAGATTAATCCCTACACCCCCGGCAGGCGACATGGCATGGGCAGCGTCGCCGATGCAAAGCAACCCTTCGCGATACCACTTGCGGAGTCGATTGATCTGCACGGTAAGCAGTCTAACTTTCGACCAATCGTCGAGCTCGGCGACGCGGTCGCCTAGGAAACCTACCATCCTGACAAGCTCATCGTGAAACCGCGAAAGACCGCGCGCCTTAATCAGATCGAACGCGCCTTTTGGGATCACGTAGCCACATTGCCAGTAATCGCCGCGATCGAGCAGGACGACTAGTTTGCCGTGCTGAAAAAAACCGAGACCTTGTTGCGGATCGTCCTCGTGTTTGGAGATTCGCATCCAAAGCACGTCAATCGGCACACCAAACTGGCGCACTTCAAAGCCGGCTCGATCGCGCACCGTGGAACTGCGCCCATCCGCGCCAAAGACGAGATCGGCCCGCACATTGAGTTCGCCATCCGGTATTTTGGCGCGCACACCAGCGACGCGATTGTTCTCGATGATCAAGTCGGTTACTTCGTGTTCCATGCGAAGTTCGAAACTCGGCAAACGCTTGGCACGGCTGGAAAGAAAATTAAGGAAATCCCATTGCGGCATGAAGGCGATGAATTTGCAGTGCGTCGGCAATCGCGAAAAGTCAGCGATCGGCACAGTCTGGCCGTTGATGACGCCGCGTAGCTCGGTCAATTCCTGATGTGGCTGCTCGAGGAATTCCTCGAGCAAATTGAGCTCATGCATTAGCTCGAGCGTGGATGGATGAATCGTGTCGCCGCGGAAATCGCGCAGGAAATCGGCGTGCTTTTCTAGGACAACGACCTGCACGCCGGCGCGCGCGAGAAGGAAGCCAAGCATGATTCCGGCCGGGCCGCCGCCAACGACGACGCAACGTGTTTGCGATTTTTCAGGAGATTTAGCCACGGATAGAGACGAATGGGCACGAGTTCATAAAACACGCGACTATTGTTGCAAGATCGACATCACGGCGTCGGCGACCTCCTGGGCGCTGACTGCTTTCATGCAGCGGAAATCGATTGGGCATTTGGGCAGAAAGCACGGGCTGCATTCGACGTGATGTCGCAGAACGATGTGGCGATCGCCGAGAGGCCCAGTGAGGCGCGGCTCGGTCGAACCAAAGATTGCTACCGTTGGGACGCCGAGCAGCGCGGCGAGATGCATTGTGCCGGTGTCATTCGTCAGCAGCAGCTGGCACTGGCGCAACTCATCGATCAGTTGCTCAAGCGTGGTCTGCCCGATGCGATTTACGCACGAGTCGCCCAGCGCAGCCGCAATCTGCTCGCCGATTGGTGCGTCGTTTTTCGTTCCGAACAAAATCCATTGCACGGGCGATCGTGCAGCAACTGCTGCGGCTGCCTCAGCGAAGCGTACCGGCAACCAGCGTTTGGCCGGTCCGTATTCTGCGCCTGGTGAAAGACCGAGTTTGAAACGTTCATAGCTGATAGTTGATAGCTGATTGGAACCCGCAATTTGAATGTTGGATGTTTCTGCGCCGCATTCCCGCGCGATCTTAAGATAACGATTGCTCTGATGTTCCGGCGGGCCGCGCCGCGGTGGCTCGGGGATGATTTGGTTGAGCAGCCAGCGACGCGAATGGCCGCGGTAACCAACCCGGCGCGGCACGCCGCTTAGCCAGGCTTCCAGGGTAACCCGAAGCGAGTTAGGGAAAAGAATTGCTACATCAAAAGTTACTTGTCGGCGGATCGCGTGCACTGTGCCTACGAGCGAATTTTCCGTTAGAGGAACAATTGCATCCACCTCTGGAACCAGCTTCCACATCGGTGCAATCTTCGAGGGCGCGGCAACGGTGATCTGAGCGTCCGGACGTCCCCTTTTGATCGCCCGAACTGCAGGCACACTCATCACGGCGTCGCCCAGCCAGTTGCTTGATCGAATGAGGATTCGAAATGGAGTTAGCTCTTGAGCGGAAAGGCCGGACGGCAGATAGACGCCCCGTTTGTATCGCTCAAGGAGGAAATTTGGTTTGGGCGTTTTCCAGCGATTATGCACCCAGAACCAATCTTCCGGCGCGCAGCGGATTTGCTGTTCAATTACTTGATTTGTTTTTGCGGAAAGCGATCCCACCGATTCCTCGTTGTCTTCCAATGCAGGCGAAATAACGATCCGCCACCGCGCTCGTCCATCCGTGTAGATCGCCACGCCAACCAGTGCTGCTCCGGTGCGTTTCGCCAGCAACGCTGGCAGGGGCGATGTCGATGCAAGACGGCCAAAGAATGGCACCCACACGCCGTGATCGCCGGCATGTTGATCGCTCAAAATTCCAATGGCCCCGCCGTCGCGAAGCAGTTTGATTGCCTTGTCGAAGCCTTCCTTGCGATCGAACATTTCGACACCGGCGCGTCCACGCACCCGCCGCACGTGTTCGTCGATGAAGCGGTTGCCCAGCCTTTGATAGATGGTGCTGTTTCTGACGTAGCCGATGTACTTCGGGAGGATGTGGGCGAATAACTCCCAATTTGCGAGATGGCTCAGGATCAGCACAACCGGACGGCCTGCGCGCAATTCTCGATGGATAAAATCCAGATTTTCCGCCTCGATTCGTGTCGCCATTTTTTCCAGCGGCATGCCAGTGAGCTTGACGCTGCACAAGAGATTCGCGCCCAGCCTCTGAAAATGACGGCGAACAAGGCGACGCAATTGCTGCGGTGATTTTTCATTTCCGAACGCGATGGTAACATTGCGCTGTGCCAGGCGCCGATAATTTCCCAGAATGATCCAGGCACAGAAGCCGAGAAATTCTCCGAAAACAAAGAGAAGCGGCAATGGCAAAGCACTGGCGATCGCCGATCCTGAGCGATAAAGAAGATAGACGATAAAATCGAGCATGCAGGATCGGTCAGGGTCGCGGGAGGGCGCGGCAGGGTAAATTTGCCTGCGGCTTGCTTCAACCAATATAATGTGCGCGGTGTTACAATGGCCTTTCTATCCTGATTTCGCGGGCGTTATCTCGCGGAAGTTCGAACGAGGCCGGTTTCTCGTTATCGGAGCAGACCCTCAGAAACTTGAGCGGCAATTTGCCGAAACGGGAAGGGAAGCCGTCATTCTCGGAGCTTCCGGCGATTTATCGACGAGACTTCGGGAGGGTAACGGCGCAGCGCACTTTGAAGTCGCGGTGTGGTTTTACCAGCTGGAATCCAGTGACGACGATCGCCTGGCAGAAGAACTCTCGCGGTGCGCGGACGACATTGTGCTAATGCCCGGCACATGTGTGGACGTTAGCCAACGGCGTCAGCAGCTTGTCGAATGTTTTCGCCGATTCGGTTTGCTGCCTGATTATAAATGGGATCCGAGCGATCTGGATCCGGCAGCCGTACGGCTCCGGCGCCAGCCGAACGAAACTCCCGATACGCTAATTCCAGCGGTGGAGACGAATCTTGCGAGACTCAACGCACGCTTGAGCGGCTTAGAGCGGATGCTGCGCACCCGCGTATCGGAATTAGAAGCGGCTGATCGGCACATCGCCGCGGTCGAGGGAAGATTGCTTAAGCTGAAAGAATACCGACGCGAGCTAAAGGTGTTAAAAGAGCAGAGGCAGCTGTTGCGCAAATCCCCCGAGCGCAGAATCGGTCAGGTGTTGCTGGCACCCTATCGCCTCCCAGAAAAGCTCGTGAAAGCAATCCGGAAAAAACTGCATCCGCATGCCGCAAAGTCGATGCGATCGACTGCTCCAACTAAGTATCAGGAGTGGTTTGAGCGGCACCGCGCGAGTGCGAGCGATCTCGAGCAAATGCGACATGAGGCGCGTGCGTTTGCTTTTCAACCGCTGATTAGCATCGTCACACCAGTCTTCAACACGCGTGTTTCATGGCTTGAGGAAGCGGTGCAGGCAGTGCTGGCACAAGCGTATGAAAATTGGGAACTGATCCTCATTGATGATGCTTCCACAAATCCCGAGACGCTCGAGGTTCTATCCCGGCAATCCTCACGCGACGCGCGCATCCGTCTGATTCGCCTTGAGCAAAACAGCGGCATTTCTGTAGCCTCGAATCGCGGCGTTGCCGAAGCGCAGGGCGAATGGATCGGTCTGCTCGATCATGACGACCTGCTTGAGCCAGATGCGCTTTTCCAAACGGCGAAATTGCTTCAGACGCATTCCGATACCGATCTCATCTACTCTGACGAAGATAAATTCACCGAAGAAGGTTTTGCGGCTCCCATGCTTAAGCCCGATTGGTCGCCAGACTTCTTCCTGGCCTGCAATTACCTCTGCCACTTTATCACCGTAAGGCGCGAGCTTGTCCTGCGGATCGGCGGATTCTCTTCTCAATTCGATGGGTCGCAGGATTACGATCTCCTGCTTCGCGCCATCGAGCGGACCGATCGGATTCATCACATTCCGCGGGTGCTGTATCATTGGCGGCAAAGCGCAAGCTCCAGCTCGAGTGGCCTTCGGCAAAAACCCGGGCAATTCGAAGCCGGACGGCGCGCAATTGATGAACACCTCGTACGAAAAGGCATCAGGGGTCACGTCGCCATCGACTGGCGCACGCACGCTTATTGGGTCAAGCGGGAACTTGCCGAAGTGAAGAAAATTTCCATCATCATTCTGGTGCGCGATCGCATTGGGCTGCTGGCGCGCTGTATCGAGAGCATCACGACCAGGACAAGCTATCCCAATTATGAGATCGTCGTTGTCGCTAACGATAGCCGAGCGGAGGAGGTGCGCGCTTACTTCGGCCGGTCAGAACACCGGCTGCTGTATTATGAAGGGCCGTTCAATTATTCGGCGATCAACAATTTCGCCGTCGAGCAAACCGAGAGTCCGTGGCTGCTCTTTTTGAACCACGACATGGAGGTTATCGAACCCGATTGGCTCGCCTACATGGCCGAGCATGTGCAGCGGCCAGAGGTGGGCGCAGTCGGCGCCCGGCTATTGAATCCGGATGACACGATCGCGCATGCCGGGGTTGTTCTCGGCGTGAACGAAATCGCGCAGCCCGCCTTTCGCGGTTTTCCAGCGGAACATCCCGGAGTGTGCCGGCAACTGCAGGTCATGCGAAATTACAGTGCGGTCTCTGGCGCGTGTCTGCTCACAAGGCGAGACGTGTTCCACGAGGTGGCGGGATTCGATGAGGAGTGCCTGCCGGTTACCTTTAGCGACGTCGATCTTTGCTTAAAGATGCGCCGAGCTGGTTATCTCATCGTTTACACTCCGTTCGCGAAGTTGTATCACCACGAATCCGGGACCGGCCGCCGGACGGTGGAACCACTCGAAACCGAGGTGATGCGCCAGCGCTGGCCCGAGGTGCTCGAATGCGATCCGTACTATAATCCAAATCTTTCTCGCGACCGCGCGGATTTCTCGTTAGGCAAATAACCGAAGTTTTTCATGAGCACTCCCGATAACAAATTTTGGCAAGGCCTGAACCAACTGCCGCAAGATCTCTGGTTTTTCCGTGGCAGGTCCGAGCGTGCAGTAATTTTGGTTTTGCGCATTGCAGAAAGTCAGGGAGCGCCACCAGGCACGCAGAGATCGAGCGCGACCTTCGGGAAACTTCCGCTGTCGCGAGGTGCTTCGCTCAAGCGATATAGGCGCGGCGGAAAAGCGAGTTCAAAGCCGGGCAAGGTTAAAGAGAGATTTGGGCTGTAAAATGGGTCGCAGAGCAGTCGATCTCCCCATCTTGCGATCATCCAGTGCAGCTCTTCCTGGAAGCGTGCATTGTGCGCGAGCGGACCAATGCCGCGGGAAGCGGATTCGTGATGGATCAGGTTAGCGTAGGGCGTCCAGACAATTTGCCAGCCTCGTTCCCCCAATCGCAAACAGAAATCGACATCGTTGAAATTTGAAGGAAGTTCCTCGTCAAATCCCTGCACGCTCTTGAATACTTCCTTGCGCATCGCCATGCAGGCCGCGGTCACCGCGGAATAATTTTGCGTCAGGATGAATGTGCGGTTGAGCTGCGCCACCGGTTCTCGCGGAAAACGATGGAATGCGTGCGAGGCCACTCCAGCCAGGCCGGTGATGACGCCGCCATGCTGCAAGGTGCCATTCGGAAACCAAAGACGGGCGCCAACGGCCCCGACCGCGCCACGCGCCGCGTGACTGACCATCTCGCGCAGCCATCCCGTTTCATTTGTCTCGATGTCGTTGTTTAGGAAAACGAGAATTTCGCCCTCAGCTTCTTTGGCGCCGCAGTTAATCAAGCGACTGAAATTGAATTTACCTGGTGCGCTCACCACGCGCGTGTTCGCTTCTTTCGCCAGGCTGCTGAGATAATCGCGCGTTTGCGCGTCGACTGAATCGTTATCGACGACGATGATCTCGAGCGGAGAATAATCGGTGTGCTGGCGCAGCGACGCGATGCAGGTCTCTAGCAATTCTAATTGATCGCGCGTCGGGATGATAACCGAAACCAGCGGTAGCGGGTCAGGCAAATCGTAGATAACGCGATGCCATTCCAGATTTTCGGGGCAGGCGACGACCTGGCCTGCCACGTTCGTCCGCAGCAAATGATCGGCGATCGCGCGCCGCGCTGCTTCGGGCGCGTACGGCTTGGCCGCGGCCGCGGCCGCGACGCTACCTTCGACCATCCGCCAGTGATAAAGCACGCGTGGGATATGTCTGATTTGGGCATGATGCAATTTCTCAGCGCAGCGCAGCGCAAGATCGTAATCCTGTGCTCCTTCATAACCTTCGCGAAAACCCCCGATCTCGCGGAGCAATGCGCACCGGTAAATCCCCAGATGACTGATATAATTCTGCCCTAGCAGAAGTTCCGGATTCCAGTCGGGCTTAAAGAACGGCCGGCAACGCGACCCCGATTGGTCGATCTTATCCTCGTCAGAGTAAATGATGCCTGCCTCGGGATACTCCCCAATCGTTGCCGCAACAAGGGCGAGGGCATGCTCGGCCAGGAGATCATCTTGATCGAGCAGTGCGATCCACTCACCCGTGGCCAGTTCCAGCGCGGAATTTGAGCATGCCGCAATGTGGCCGTTGCGCTCACGAAACGTGACTTTAATCCGCGGATCTACCGTCGTGTATTTTTTTAAGGCGGGTGCGACCGATGCATTGGTGGACGCATCGTCGGCTATACACAGCTCCCAGTTCTCGTAAATCTGCGCCCGAACCGAATCTATAGCGGACGAAAGGTGCACGAGATCGGGGTTGTAAACCGGCACGACGATGGAGATGAGAGGATGTCGGAGCAAGGCGTGCAGCTGCCGACGAACGACGATGCGCTCGCATTCGCCGATAGTATCGAATTGCTTCACCCAAGCGTCATAGGAACGATCGCTTGACATTCGATTTCTCGAACCACTCGATTTCGCTGCCAACGAAACGGAAGGTTCTCCAGGGAGTTTTCTCTGCTGCTCAGCAAGCTGGCTCATTCGGTCAGCGCCCGAGTCATCATCAGATCGGTCCATTCTCCTCGTCATGGGTCGCCAATGAAATCGCCTCCTCCAACAGCGTGAGGAACTCCGTTCCGAAACGCTCGAGACCAAAATGTTGCTCGTAGGCATTACGTGCATTTGTCGCCAGCTTGCGCAGCAGTTTAGGATCGTGAACGAGGCGTTGGATGGCGGCGGCAAGACCAACGGCGTCGCCCGGTTCCACAAACAAGGCTTCCTCTTCTGCAATCAGGTTCTCCCCTACGACTCCTACTTTGGTGCTGAGAATGGCTTTGCCCAGTGCCATTGCTTCGATCAAGGTCAAGGGACCCGTTTCGTCCCACGACGCGCAAACCATTACGTCCGCTTCTTGAATAAGGGCAAGTGCGTCGCCGTGCGCGACCGTCTCGCGAAAGCAAAGGTGAGATGAAGTCTCCGCCGCAGCTCTGACCTCTGCGGCAAGCTTCGCATCATGGGGTCGGCCGACGACGAAAAACTCACTGCGATCAAGCACATCCGGCGGAAGCTGACGCAGCGCTTCCAACAATGTTTGCTGCCCTTTGCGATGCTCGATCGTGCCGAGCAGTAGAAAACGCAAAGGGCCAACCCGCCGTTCTCGTCCGGTGGCAGGTCCCTGAGCGACATCTGGGATACCATAAGGCAGTACGCGAATGGGGCGCTTGGCGAAAGCTTGATAGATGCGGCGGCTGCGTTTGTCCGGTGTGATAATCAGCTCGGCGAGTCCAAGAACAACCGGGAGAACAGAATATTTCTTCAGAAAATGATTGCCGACCAAACCTTCTTGAATCCACCAGATATGGGGAATTGCTTCCATGCGGGCGTCGCGAATCAGCGGTGCCGCAAAGATGGTGCTGGCCACGACGCAATCAAAGTCGCGCGCGAATCTGGTGAATGATCGGTGACTTCTTACCGGCAAGTGACAACCAAACTTGGTAAATGCTTCATAGCCGGTGGCCAGCAGCGGATCGATGATCAGCGGGATGTCCGCTTCAATCAAGGTTTCGCGCAATGGTCCATCTACCGGTGACATTACTACCACAAAGTTCCCCTGCGCTTTGCACCACTTCGCCAGATGAGACACGATGATCGGTGCGCCGCTTAGGCTTAGCTCATGAGAAATCAGCAAGAGATTCCGCCCTGAATTTCTGCTAACGGAATTTCTGCGGGCGAACATCCGGATCGGCTCGGGCGAATCGCCGTACAGCCAATCCCGCATATTGTTAGTGTAGTAAGGATCGTGACAGGTAAACGCTGCCCACCGTTGCAGGAGAAAAATGGAAGATTTATCAAAAATATGCGCCTTTGTCTGTTCCTCCGCGCCGATCGAGACGTGCCCGTGGTGAGTCATGGTCGCGAACGGCGTATAAACGCAGCGCATGCCGGCTTCGCGGATTTTGAAACAAAGATCGAGGTCGGAATGCGCGATCGGGGTGTTGATTTCATCAAATCCCCCCACGCCAAAGAAATCCTCGCGCCGCATCGCGAGACACGCCGCGGACAATGCCGAAACCGTGCGCATGGATTGCGCGAAATTGGTGTAATCCACGGAATCGCCGGACCATTGGTGCAGCGCCGTGCCCACCAATCCGCGCACACCGGTGACCAAGCCGGCATGTTGAATTCGCCCTGTCGTGTAAAGCAGTTTCGGCGCGACCGCACCGACTTCTTGGTTTTGCAGCGGTTCGATGACGTTCTCAATCCAATCGCGCTGTCCCGCTTCGATGTCGTCATTAAGAAAAATGATGCGCTTGCCGGTTGCCGCTTGCGCGCCCGCATTGCATTTTGCAGAAAAGTTGAAAGGCGCATCGAACGCGACGAAGCGAGCCTGAGTGTTGATCGGTTCGGCTAACGTGCGGAGCCGCTCGATCAATTCGGTGCTGGTCACGATGATGAACTCCGCGTTCGGGTAATCGGTCGCGGCTGGCAAATCGCGTGCGCATTTCTCCGCCCGAGTCGATGAGTCGGTCGGGATAATCACGGAAACACGCACCGCTTTTCGCAAACGCATGCGTACGCGATTGGCCGTCGCATATTCCAAAACCTCCGCATCCAATCCACGCCGTTTCACCGCATCGGCCAAAGCGGCGAGATTCGTTTTCCGAGCTTCCGGTTTTCCACCGCTCGCGCCAGAGGCAGCGTGTTCCCGCCAGTGATAAAGAACGTGTGGAATGTGCACGATTTCACCCGCCCGCTCGGTGGCGCGCAAAGCGAAATCGTAATCCTGGGAGAGATCGAATTCCTGGCGGAAACCGCCGAGGGCAAGGGCAAGCTCGCAACGATAGACGCTCAGATGGCCGACATACATGAACGAGTAGAGCAACTCTGGACTCCATTCCGGTTTGAAGAATGGTTTCGCCCGTTCCCCCGATTCGCGCAGACGATCTTCGTCGCTATAAAAAATGTCGGCCTTGGGCTGGCGGCGGATCGCACTGGCTAATTCATAAAACGCGAAGGGCGCGAGCACGTCGTCATGATCAACCAAGGCAACGAAATCGCCGGTCGCGACCCGCAAGGCCCGGTTGGTATTTTCGGAAATGCCGAGATTTTCCTCAAACCGCTGCACGCGAATGCGCGCGTCGGTTTTCGCCCAGCGCTGTAGCGAGTCAAGTGTCTCGCGGTTCTTGGATCCGCCGTCGACCACGCACGCTTCCCAATTATCGTAAGTTTGCGCGACTATTGAAGCGAAGAGTTCGTTAAGAAACTTCACGGACGGATCGAACAGCGGGATCAGTAAAGAAATTTTCGGGCGTTGATCCCATGCGCCTGATTCGCGTCGCTGCTTGTCCAAATCGTTGGTGGTGGGTTCATGTTCCGCAACCCACTTTACGTAATTTTTTTCCATTGGGCCCAGCGCAATTGTTTTTGGTGGCGGAACTGGCGGCGCCAAAAATATCCGCCTTAGGTTGCGCGGAACCCGCGCGAATTCCCGTGCGACACGTTCTCTGATCGACCTCTGCGGTCTAGGTTCCTTGCGGATCGCGAAGCATCGACCTTTATTCCGGCAGGCTGCCTTCGCCGCGGTGACCGCCCGCTGTAGTTCCGTCATCTTGACATGCATCTTCTGGATTTGGTCGAATTGGTTCTCCATCACCAGCTGCGCATCTGCGCGGTCCCTGCTCAAAATCGAAAACCGTTCCGCGAGCGCGGCGAAGTCAGCCAGGCAGCGCGCCTGGTGCTCGATCACGCTTTGCGCTTTGGCCCGGTCTTCGATAATCGTGTCGAACCAAGTCTCGCGCGCTTCAAGGGCGCGGGCGCGACGTTCGGCCTCTCGTGTCTGTGCTCGCACCATTATTAACTCTGCGATCAGCCGATATCCTTCAGCCAGCGCTCTTGTCTCATCGAAAAGTGCCGTTCGAAACGGCGATGCCTTCGCCGCGGCCGCTTCCGTTGCAACGCTAAGGCCAATTCCTTCGCCGAAATCCGCCACGGCCTTTTCTCTAGTAAAACTCGCCCACGCGCTTCGGGGTGCATCTTTTCGTTCCAGCTCGGTCCCGTGCAATAAAACCAGCGCGCTGGCGGACAATTTCGGCCGCCAAATCTCCAATTCCTGCCGCACCGTTTCGCCGGAATCGACGTCATCAATCAGCAAGACGTCGATCGAACCATCCGCGAAATCGGCCGCGGCCTTGACCTCATCGGCTTCCAGCAGCTGGGATACCGTCACAAAAAATTTCGCCGTCGCTTTTTCAGCGCATTTCCATGCCGGATCATCAAGCGGCGACTCATCCGCCCGCGGCCGTCGCACAGCAACGCAACGCGATGACAGATTTTGCTCAGCCACGGCCTGACAAAACGCGAGGTGCGCCTGCGCGTCACCCAGGCCCAACGTAACAATCAACGCTGGCTTCTCCTGCATGACGATGTCATAAAAGAGGGGTAGATAGACTCGTGTCGGGCCACCGGTGAAGAATTTCGGCTCAAAATTTTGCGCCGTGTAGAATCGCGACCCCATCGCCGTCAGAGTGTAAAGGAAAAGCGAGGCGCGCCAAGTCCCCAAAACCATGCGCTTCGCTCTAAAGTGGTCCCATTACGATCAAGATGCTTGCGGGACAATCACTCTGTACGATTGATTAGACGACGTGCATTCGAGCTCGATTGATAAAATGACTGCTTTTCGCCGCAGGTATCTCGATGCGCAAGCAACCAAGCCGCTTATTATTCTCGATCTCGGGAGTCAGGATATTCGCGGAAGTTATCGACCAATATTTGATCGTCCTCCGTGGCGATATGTCGGCGTCGATATCGCGCCGGGTAAAAACGTCGAATTAGTTATCCGCGACCCGTATAACTGGCGGGAGCTAAAATCCAATAGCATCGACGTGCTTATCTCGGGCCAAACATTTGAGCACACCGAGTTTTTTTGGGAAACGGCCGAGGAGATAGAGCGGATACTGAAACCAAATGGTCTTTGTTGCATTATCGCTCCCTGGACTGGACCTGTTCACCGCTATCCACTCGACTGCTGGCGGATGAACTGTGATGGAATGCTTGCCATCGCTCGATATGCCGGGCTCGAGGTCTTAGAAGCTTGGACGCAAACAGGCGACTCACCTAAATACGACGCAGATAGCAATCAATGGCACGAGTCGATTTTTGTCGCACGCAAGCCCGCTAGCGTGATGAGGTTCCGTAAGCGGATTTACCGCTGGCTAAAGCGTCGCGTTCGTCCTCCTCTAAAAAATATCGATTGCTGGATCCAGGTTTTTTATGCCGCCGATCAAATTCATCGCGAAGAGCAATCGGTTTGTTCATTCCTAGATTGCGGCCGCTGGCAGAAGGTTTGGATTGGTCTTCCAGTAAACGCGCGCGTGCGTTATGTCCGAATCGACTTTTCCGGGCCACAGCTCCGCCTGATCGAGATCGCATCTCTGCGTGTTTCCGATAAAAAGCGAAATTTCCTGGAGTTCCCCGCACAAAACGTTTGGAAGGAAATTCAACTAGAGGGCGATGCCGAACGTTTGGAATCAGCCGAAAATCTCCGTATCAAGACTGATGGCATTGATCCGCAGCTGCACTTACCCGCCTTGCAAGAAGCCACCGGAGAGTTGCCGCTTTTTGTGGAAATGCAGGCGCGCGCGAAATGCGAACCAAGCTTAAATGGGTAATGCGTAGCTCACGCCACGCTGCTCAACGTAACTTCATGCCCGAAGCTCGGATCCAGTCATCGTCCGTGCGAATCCGCAGGTCGGAGAAACCCGCGCGTCTCAGGTACGTCTCGAGTTCTTGCGGGGTGGAGTTCTGTGTCATGTGTGGCGGACGATTTGTGGGAGAGAAGGCACGATGGGTTTCGAACACCTTCCAGCCGCCGTCGGAGCAGAGATTTATATTGTCGACATAAATTCGACCGCTCGGTCGCAACACACGAAACGCCTCGATGATATAGTTATATCTGTCCCAAGATTCGAGATGCATGAAGACGACCGTGCAATAAACAACATCCACGGAAGCATCCGCAACGCCTCTCAAGTCATAGCCGGATATCTCCTTCAACTCCACGTTCGGCAAATCCTGTAGTCGTTCCGCTGTCAGCGAGAGCATATTCGACGCGACATCGCAGCCGATCCATTTTCGACAGAGCGGTGCCACCACTCTGCCTACGCGTCCAATCCCGCACCCGATCTCAAGAACCACATCATCCTTCTGAATACCCACGCTTTCCTGAAGAAACCCCAAAGTTTGCTCACCAGTCGCGCGCAGCGCATCCTCGTCCGTCACTCCGATAACATGCAATTTCGCCTGATCGTGCGTGGTTGAGAGTGCCGACCAAACCTTCTTGTATTCAGAGCGGGCCGGCTGATGTTCCATCCCGCGTTAATTAGCCCATGATTGCAACGCGTCAATCTTGGCGAATCGTTCTGTCTTGCCTCACCAGCGACGCACAAATTCCAATGCTAGCCTGTTCCCTGCTGCGGCGTGGATTCAGGAGAGAGCCCTCCCGCGCGCTCGGGGCTGGCGACGGAGCGGAGCGAGAATCTTGCGGCTGATGTAGAGACCGAGCTTGCTTCCTCCAACAATGCAGCCCTTCGCGAAGGTTATCACCAGGCTGTTATCTTGACAGGATGTGCGTCGCAAGGCAGCCTCGGGACCGATTACGTTATCCGGCGTTTTAAGCGCGAAAGCATTCGGGCTGAGACATCGTTTAGCGCTATCTCCAGATCCATGTGGAACGACGAGTCAGCCGAAATGAGGCCGCTATTCAAAGCGGCTCGTGAGGGTGGTTCCCGGTTCCGCGCGGAACTGGATTGCAGTTAATGCAGTTCAACAATCCCAACCTCAACAAAAATGAAAACCAATAATATGACAACTCTATACTTAGGAAAATCAATCGGCCGCTCGCCTCTGCGGCGCGGTTTACCGCGTGTCCAGCCAATCTGGATTATACGCGGTTTTCTTCTCATCGTCCTCGTGCTCGTTTGCATTGGGCTTTTACCAAAAGCGCAGGCGGTGAGCCCGCCACCGGATGGAGGCTATCCCGGTAATAACACGGCGGAGGGAACTTCAGCGCTTTTCAGCTTGACCAGCGGCATCGCTAATACCGCTCTCGGTTCTCAAGCGGTTTATTCCAACACCACGGGGCACTACAATTCGGCAGAGGGATTTCGCGCCCTATTCAGCAACACGACTGGCGCTCAAAACACGGCCATCGGCTCTAGTGCCCTCCTAAGCAACACTACCGGGAGCTTCAACATGGCGAACGGCGTTAATACGCTCTATAGCAACACCATCGGCAGCAACAATACAGCCAGCGGCACGCGTGCGCTCTTTAACAACACCACCAGCAGCTACAACACGGCCGTTGGATCTGAAGCACTCTTTTACAGCACCGGAGGCTACAATACCGCCCTTGGTTTTCGCGCGGCTTACAACAACGTTTACAGCCACTACCTTACCGGCGGGTTCAACACGGCCCTTGGTGCTGAAGCGCTCGGGAACGGCTCTGGCGGCTCCTACAACACGGCCATCGGTTTTAGGACATTACAAGAAGGGGTCTGCTGCTTCGGCGGCGACTTCAACACGGCTGTTGGAGTTCAAGCGCTCCAGCAGAACAGGGGCGACTATAACATCGCCGTGGGCGCTTTTGCCGCCAGCAATGTGAACATGGCCAATAACGTTATCTGTATCGGCGCCGCTGGTGCGGATGTGGACAATAGCACTTGGATTGACAACGTGTTTGGCGCAACCACGGTGAGCGGTGTCACGGCACCGGTTATCGTATCTGATACCGGCCAACTCGGGACAGTGGTCTCCTCGGAGCGCTTTAAGAAAGAGATTAGCACGATGGAGAAAGTCAGTGAAGTCATCCTGGCGCTCAGACCGGTTACGTTCCACTACAAGAGTGACGCCAAGGGAACACCGCAATTTGGTCTGATTGCCGAAGAAGTAGCAAAAGTGAGTCCGGCCCTGGTGCTGCCGGATAAGGAAGGAAAACCGTATACCGTTCGCTACGATGCAGTGAACGCGATGTTGCTGAATGAGTTTCTTAAAGAGCACCGCAAAGTGGAGGAACAGCAGGCGACAATCACCGAACTGAAATCTACGGTGGCCCAGCAGCAGAAAGACTTCCAAGCGACGGTTGCGCAGCTCACTGCGGGCCTTGACGAGCAGGCGTCTCAGATCCAAAAGGTGAATGCGCAGCTTGAAGTGAACAGACCTGCGCCGCAAATGATCAGCAATAATCAATAATCGTCTAACAGTTAATCCAGTTCAACAATCTAGCCACAAAAAGAATATGAAAACAAATCAATTACTTAAATCATCCCTCACGCATCTTCTTCTTGGGCTTCTTGCTGCCGGCGCCTTACTTGCTACTGCGCTTTCAGCAAACGCCAGCGTTGTCAATTTTGCTTTGGGTGCTGATGACTATGGAACGTTGACAATCGAAGGGGTTACTCTTTGCACTTACGACAATATCTCTGCTGCAGGCGGGTGCAATTCATCATTCGATATGCAACCTGGCGTCTGGTATGATATTGCCATCGACTATAAGAACCGCTTCGGTTCCGATGGAATGTCTCTGTCGTGGGATCGGCCGGGACCGGCGAGCATAGGCTACGGCTTCAGCGGCTCTTTTCCGGGGTTGGTTCCAAAAGCCAATTTCAGGACGCTGGATGCTACCCAAACTAACTATGTCAGCGGCCTGCGCGGTGATTATTACGACCTGAGTGGCAACCTTCAGTCTACCGTAATCGGCGAAGGGCCGATCGACGCAATTAACAATGTGTACAACAATCAGGTCGTCGGGTCCTGGAATGGCTACGGATATTTCAGCTTATTCGAGGAGCGGCTGTCGGGACAGATCCAGCTAAGTACCACTCCCACGACTGAATCGCAGCTAAGCAATATCAGTACTCGGGGCTTTGTTCAGACGGGCGACAACGTGATAATTGGCGGGTTCATTATTGAAGGACCCACACTCACGCCAAAGACGGTGATTGTGCGTGCTATTCGTCCTGAACTTTCGCCATATGGGGTTCCCAATGCATTGGGTAATCCGACATTGGAACTGCACGACGGCACAGGAGCTTTAATTGCCTCTAACGATAACTGGCAGACCACGATAATCGGCGGCATCATCACTGCTGACCAGGTTACCGCTATCCAAAACAGCGGGCATGCTCCGAGTCAGCCAAGCGAGTCTGCGATCATTGCAACGCTGTCACCGGGAAATTACACCGCG
>Ga0137367_10001966_pt1 | contig 16298 bp, 14 predicted proteins | sample SagtaG_14_FD_104939 | JGI IMG/M metagenome (GOLD analysis project Ga0137367, IMG submission 104939) | Vadose zone soil microbial communities from Sagehorn Ranch, Mendocino, California, USA - Sage1_L_80_16 metaG | ecosystem: Environmental > Terrestrial > Soil > Vadose zone | place: USA... | reverse complement strand
TGGTGACATCATCAAGCTCAGTTCCACAGACCGGATCGATTACGACTTTCGAAAGGAAGTACAGAATTTGCCTGAGCTCAAATCCAAAATCCTGAACGCGACTGATTATGAACTTCAATTGCTTGTGGAGGATGCCTCCACGGCAACTCCATATTTAGTTGAGTATTTCCGCGATCATCGTAAGGGAGTAGATTCTGTCGAGCATTTTTTACCGTCTTATGACGACGTGTTCGTAAAGTTAATTGAGAAGCATAGGGATAATGATAATGGGTAGCATTTCACGTTTTATTATTCGTTCCACCACCTTTCTCCGCAAGGAGTTGGCAACTGTCTTTCGTCAGCCTCGCCTGATCCTAACATTGATCTTGGGCCCTTTCCTGATCATGTTATTGTTTGGCTTTGCCTTTCAAAAGAATGGACGCTCTCTGCGAACGTTATTTGTACTCAAAGAGGGCAGTCCATTGGCTCAGCAAACAGAGGAGTTTGCCAAGACGATTGGTCCCGCGATCATCTATGAAGGAACCACTCCTGATAAGAATGAAGCGTTAAGCAAACTTGCCAGGAATGAAGTGGACATGGTGTGTGTTGTACCAGATAACCCGCTGGAAATTATTCGCCAAAATCATCAGGTGGAACTGGAAATGTACCACAACGAGATCGACCCCATCCAGGTGGATTATATCAACCAGGTGGCAAGACTGTACGTCGATGCATTGAACCGGAAGGTTTTGCAGTCTGTTACCGCGCAGAACCAGCAGGAGGTGGGCAGCCTGCAACAAAAACTGCAAACTGCACAAGCAAGCGCAAAGGCATATCACGACGCGCTCGCGCAACGGGATACAGCTGCTGCAGCTACTCAAAAGCAAAACCTGAATAGCGACCTGGCGGCTTTGCGTACTTTGCTCGGCGCCAGCCTTGGGACAGAAGGTACCAGTACAGATCCTAATCAGACAAACGCTGTTAACAACCTGGATGCCATCATTCAAGCACTTAGTTCAAGCCCGGATGTATCCACTACTTCAACACCCGATGAACTCACAAAACAGGAACAGGACGCGGCGGACATTGAAAAGAATATTGCAGACTTGAATTCACAATTATCTGAATTTCAGAACATGGACCCAGGCGTGGTTACCAGTCCATTCACGGCAAAAACGATGAGCGTCACGGGTATTGAACTTCAACTAACCGACTTTTTCACACCCGCAGTGATCGTGCTGCTCTTGCAACATTTATTCGTCACATTTGCTGCCATGTCCATTGTGCAGGAGCGACGCGCGGGTACGATGGAATTGTTCAAAACTTCTCCCATCTCCGCTTCTGAAATTTTGCTCGGCAAAACCCTCAGTTTCTTCATGTTCGGTCTTGTGATCGCGGCAACCATTACATGGCTTGTTGTATTTGTGCTTGGCACTCCCATGCTGGGTACGTGGGCAAATTATTCCATTGTGGTGGTTGTCCTCTTGCTTACTTCGCTCGCAATCGGTTTCTTCATCTCTTTGATTTCTGAAAATGACACACAGGCTGTTCAATTTTCCATGTTGTTATTGCTCGCCAGCATTTTCTTCAGTGGCTTTTTCCTCGACCTGCGTTTGATGTGGGAACCGATGAAAGCCTTTTCGTATATCCTGCCTGCAACATACGGGATCAATCTTATGCATGACGTGATGTTGCGTGGGCTTCCACTTCCGCTTACGGATATTGGAGGCCTCGCCTTGATTGGGATTATCCTCTTCATCGCAGATTGGATTATCCTGCGCCGTATGATGGAGACTCGATAGTACAAGGCTCTGCTTCACAGTAAGTCGAAAGCTGCTGAGACTTTGAGAGACGTTCTCTCCCCGATAATTTATAAGCAAAAGTCACCCCGCTAACGGGGTGACCTTGCATTTCACACTCTGATCGATTTATCAAGTCTGCGGAACGTTATCCCCCGAAACAGACCAGATATCCGTATCCCAGGTGTCTCTAAATTCTTCAAACTTACGTGCACCGTACTCTTTCATGGTGAGTTTGGCTTTTGTTTCCTTGCGTATATCGTCCGCTTCTACGGCAACCATCACATCGCCTTTATTGATGCCCTTTGAAGTATCCACTTTTTTGTAACGCCACAAAATCATTCGTCCGGCTGCTCCCAAAATAATCCCTGTCACTACCCCAAAAATCAAGCCGGTTGAAAGTGAAGTCAGTATGAATTGCCAAGTGATTTGGAATGGCACTGTTGCTCCGCCCTCAGGTTCGAGGCCGGGAATATGAAGTATTCCCAACCCAACTAACAACCCAAGAATCGCACCTAAGGCACCGATCAGCAACGCGCCGATGAATGCACCAACGCCAATCGATTGAAAGGAAGGTTGCTCCTTTAATACAACCGCCTTATTCTCATGTGTGCACTCGAGCATGTTGATCGCGGCATTGTCAATTCCATTTTCAAGCAACGCTTTGCGTGCCAGTTCGGCATTATTTCGATCATTGAACAAGCCACCTATAAAATTTTTCATATTGACCTCCGGTCAGTTTTTTATTCTTCAACAACCTCTTCAGAATGCTCCGCCAGATCCACTAGGTCGCCTTTTTTGAAGAGAATGTTTTTCAGGATTTTTCGCCATGTATCGTTTCGCCGCAACAGGAATTCCAGGTCCATCCCAAAATGGATAAATTCTTCCTGTTGCGCATGAGACATAACTTGTTTGGCTTCCTCATTCGCTTCGACTGCTATCCTCTGCTCATACCAGTTGATGGCATCCGCTTCCTCGATCATGGACATGATCAGCCGCGCAAAGGTGCGCGTCTCTTCGGGAAGTTCCTCAAACGGTTCGTGATACTGGTCGAACGGCATTCTTCCTCCTAAATATAAGCAGATTGATTCCTTTACCGCCGTATATCTTCCGTTCAGAATGGATATAGGTCAGGGTACATATCTACTACGGATATCCCAGATGTGTATCTGGCTGTATATCTATATCGTATATATTGATACAAACGCAGGACAGACGTCCCTGTTACTTTCCCCTGCGTCAGGAGAAGTAGGAATGGAAGGAACAAAAATTCATGAGCTCAATAAGCTAGGGCAATCCGCCTGGCTGGATTTTATTCAACGCTCGTTGATCCGCTCAGGAGATTTGCAGGATTACGTCGAACTGGGATTGAGTGGAATTACATCCAACCCGGCAATCTTTGAAAAAGCGATCAGCAAGAGTACCGACTATGATGAGCAAATGGAACAACTCGCGGAAGAAGGTAAGACTCCACAGGAAATTTATGAAGCCTTGACTGTCGAGGATGCCCGTCTTGCTACAGATGTACTGCGCCCAGTTTTTGATCAGAGCAAAGGCATGGATGGATTCTTCAGCCTGGAAGTGGAACCTCATCTCGCTCACGATAAACCAGGCTCTGTTACCGCAGCGGAGCGCTTGTTCAAATCCGTAGATCGCCCGAATGTGATGATCAAAATTCCAGCGACCGAGGAAGGATACAGCGCAATTCAGGGGTCGATTGCAGAGGGGATCAACATCAATATCACATTGATGTTCTCCCTGAATCAGTATGAGCGTGTAGCAGAGGCATATCTTTCGGGTTTGGAAAAGCGGTTTGCAAACGGTTTTAGCATCAACCATATCTCGTCTGTCGCGTCGTTCTTTGTTAGCCGCGTAGATACAAAAGTGGACAAACTGCTCGATGAGATTCACACTCCTGAAGCCGAATCCCTTAAAGGCAAGATCGGAATCGCCAATGCGAAGATGGCGTATCAGCGATTCAAGGAAATCTTCCACAGTCCGCGCTGGTCATATTTGCAGGACAGAGGCGCGCGTATTCAGCGTGTTCTCTATGGAAGCACCGGGACGAAAAACCCAGAATATTCAGATGTGATGTATTTGGAGAACCTGATCGGAGCAAATACGATCAATACGATCCCGCGCGAAACGCTCGAAGCATTCATGGATCATGGCAAAGTGACGCTCACCCTCGAAGAGAATCTCGATGAAGCCCGCTCCCAATTGGGTCAACTCGCCGAATTGGGGATTGATCTGGAAGAGATTGGCCAGGAGTTGCTCGATGATGGAATTCAAAAATTCATTGAACCCTATGATTCCCTCATCCATGGGATTAAAGAGAAAAGCGCGGAACTGATTGCTCATTAGGAAAATCCTTGCGAAAGTTTTAAACCTTCGCAAGTTAAGTTAAATAGAAAGGATTTAATCAATGGAAGAAAAATATAGGAAAGCAGGTGTGCTTTGGACAGGAGATTTGAAGAACGGCAATGGCATTGTTAGCACCGAGAGTAAAGTACTTTTTGAGCAGCCGTTTACCTATGGGATGCGGTTCGAAGATGAGGAAGGTACAAATCCCGAAGAATTGCTTGCCGCGGCACATGCAGAGTGTTTCAGCATGTCAATTGCCAATACGCTCGCAAAACATGGATATGATCCCGTGCGCACCGATACTACGGCGACCTGCGTCTTCTCGCCGAAGGACGGCGCTGGATATGAAATCACAACCATGCAACTCCATATTCGTGCCGAGGTACCCGGCATAGATGAGAATACCTTCCAGAAAATGATCCGCGAGGCGGATGAGGGTTGTCCCGTTTCCAAGCTGCTTCGAAACGGACTCGACATCCAGATCGATGCCACGCTGCTGCAAGATGATTCCTTTAAAGAGGGAACGGCGCGGTTGTAAAAATCTTTCTACATAGAAAAAACGCTGTGTTACAATTTGGGCATCTCCACACGGCACCCCTAACAAGATAGCCCGAATTAAAGCAAAGCGGCATAGACGGTCAACCAGCCGGTATCAAAGAAGCGGGTAGATTTTCTATTGGCGAGGGTACTGATCATGAAAAACAAATTTGATCATCCCATTAACCTCTTATTGGTGAATGAAATACGGCTAATGGGTAATGTCATTGTTGCCGCACTTGAGGACGAACCAGATATCAACGTGGTTGCCTGTGTAACCGCGTTTGATGAAGCATTGCAGGTGATCCATGAAAGAGAAGTGGATGTTGCTCTTGTAAGTACGCGCCTGCCTGATAACGGCGGCTTGCGATTAACGAGCGCGATTGCTGAGATCGCGCCATCCACAAAGGTGCTCGCACTTGGCTTAACGGAAGAGAAAAAACGTGTACTCCGTTATGTCGAGGCGGGCGCGTCAGGCTATATCCTAAAAGACGACTCACTCGAAGACCTGATCGAAATTGTCCGTGCTACGCAGGAGGGAAAAGTTTTCGTCTCCCCGCAGATTGCCGCCGCCATGATGGAGCGTCTCTCTGATCTGGCCCAGATGTTTGCTGGCGTGGAAAACAATCTGACAGATACTACAACGCTAACCACACGTGAAATGGAAGTTCTGGAATTGATCAGCAAGGGATACTCTAACCAGCAGATCGCCCAAAACTTAGTGATCGAAGTTGGGACGGTCAAGAACCACGTCCATAACATTTTGGAAAAGTTAAATGTCAGTAGCAGGGGAGAAGCAGCAGCCTATCTGGCGTTTATTAACAGATAAAAGAAATCCATAGATGTACCTGACGGAGACAGACAAATAAGCGATTTTTCCTGGCAGGAGGGCCACTCCTACACGGTTTAAGAAGCAAATATATCCCCATTTATATCTGTACACTATAACCCTGCATATAGCCTTTCAAATCACTAAATGATATTCTGAATCTGAAACTCTTGATTCCAATCTATAAATAAATCCGTGTAAAAAGTTAACTGATTCCTAAAACAAGCGGTAGGAAGGTTGCTATGCCCGAACAACGTATAGTCCTTGCGAATGGATCGCGGCTCCTGCGCGACATGCTGAAACGAATTATCTTCAAATCGGACAAGCTTGAATTAGTCCGGGAGGTGACTGATCAGAAGGAGTTGCCTTCTGTTATTGAGCATACCAATCCTGAATGGGTGATCGTTTCGCTGCCTTTTGACAATGTTGTACCACCCTGGGTGGATAGTTTCATGGTGAGTCATCCCTCCGTCCGTTTTATGGCGCTTGCAATCGATGGAAGTAAGATCAAAATGAAATGGCTCGAGGTACATGAGCAGGAATTAGACGGTCTCTCTCTTAACGAACTTCTTCATATCCTCGAGAGTCCTGTTAGCTGATGAAGTGTATTGGAGGTCCTCTTGATTTCCAACCGCATCAGACATCTTTATCAACGCGCAGACCGAATTAGCGGCAACCGTTTGAATATCCTCAGGGATGCTATTCAGACATTTACGATTACTCGGGCGAATCAGGCAGCGGCGAGCCTCGCCTATTACGTCATCTTTTCGCTATTTCCTTTATTACTTGTATTGATCTCGGCAGGCAGTTTCTTTCTGAACAGTGAACAGGTATATCTAAAAGTCTCGCAACTGATCCAACAGAATATTCCTGACTCATATCAATGGATCGATCAAAACCTGCATCATATTTTGGAACAGCGTGGCACGGTAGGAGTCATTGGTTTGATTACTTTGCTATGGGCAGCATCCGGTGGGTTTATTAGTCTTGCCTATAACATCAATCTTGCTTGGCTAGAAGCACCTCAACGGAATTTTTTTCAAGGACGTCTCATTGGTTTGGAGATGATCGCGGGGATCAGCGGACTCTTCTTTCTATCTCTCATTTTGGATTGGATCTTTAACCTACTTCATCTGTTCCATGTTCCGTTCGCCTCTTTTATCGACCTAAACTTTTGGGGATGGTTTTGGAGCCTCTTATCCTGGCTGATGATTTTCCTGCTTTTCTTTGCTCTCTATTATTGGGTACCCACCGTAAATGTAAATGGCAGCGCCGCGTTTTGGGGCGCGTTGATGGCATCTGCGGCGTGGGATATCTCCACGGCGCTTTTTTCTTTCTATTTACGAAGTGGTTTTAGTCGGTATGAGCTCATTTATGGTTCCATAGGTGCACTGGTCGCGTTTTTGTTTTTGATCTATATCCTCGCCACAGTAACTCTCTTTGGTGCGCATCTCGCTGCCGCCATTGATCGCAAGTCAAAGCTGAATAAAGTTACTGGCAATGCGATTGTCACGGAGGATGTCAAGGGTTAATCTTTGTTTCTGGCACGAATCGTCAAAGATTCCTGACGTTCAATATTCAGGGGCGGGGATACAATTTCAGTAGAAATAATATATCCATCACGGAATCAGATTTCGGCGTCGAAGGAAGCGGGTTTTCATCCCACATGAAATCTATCTAAATCTGTATCCTTAATATGTTTACTTTTATATTATCCTGCATATCTGGTCATTGTATGGCTTATTAACAGACAGTTCATTAATTATTTTGGTATTGTCCGCTTTCTACAGAGAAAAGCATTAATCTCCTTCGGGAAAAGCATTAATCTCCTTCGGACACAAATTTTACAAGTATGTGATTGGAGGATGAGATGAGTGGTTTTCGTGTTGGCAGGATCTTCGGGATCAACATCGATGTGGATTGGAGTTGGTTATTGATCTTTGCGCTGGTGAGCTGGAGTCTGAGTGCGACGTTCGGTCAGATCCACTCCGGGTGGTCCGTGGGAATGCGTTGGGGGATGGCGATGTTGGCGGCGTTGCTCTTTTTCGCATCAGTATTAGCGCATGAATTAGCGCATTCGCTTGCAGCACTAGCGCGCGGCGTAGCCGTTCAAAATATTACATTGTTCATGTTCGGTGGTGTATCAAATATTCAGAGAGAACCCGCTTCGCCCGCCGAAGAATTGGTCATTACGATTGTTGGTCCGTTGACGAGTTTATTCCTGGGTGCCGTATTTTTGGTCATTGGAGCGGGTGGTTTTCTAGTAAACGATACAATGAGCACAACCTCTCTGTTGGCGCGGCTGCAACCATTGAATACCATTCTGGCATGGCTTGGTTCCATTAACATCATGGTTGGATTTTTCAATTTGATTCCGGCGTTTCCCCTAGACGGTGGCAGAATCGTCCGCTCGTTAATCTGGGCAGTTTCTGATGACTTGCGCAGTTCCACGCGTTTGGCTTCTCTGCTCGGACAAGGAATCGGCTGGGCAATGATCTTTGGTGGAATGGCGATGTTGCTTGGCGTGAGTATTCCTTTCTTCGGGAGCGGAGCCTTCAATGGCGTATGGCTGATTTTCATTGGATGGTTCTTGAATAATGCTGCGTCCGCCGGATACAAGCATGTTATCATGCAGGATATGCTGGCGGATGTGCCTGTCCGCAATGTGATGCAGACACAGATTCCCGTTATTTCCTCTGATGTATCGGTGAATGAATTGATGAATAGGCAATTGACTCAGCCTGAGGAACAGACGATGCTTGTTTCCGAGGGACAGGATGTGGTCGGTATGGTCGCGATGAACGATGTGGAGAAATCATCCAAGGAGATAGGAAAATCGGTAGCGGTCAGCGATATCATGACGCCCGTCTCGGATCTAGAGTATGTGACGCCCGATCAAGATGTAGCAGAGGCTTTCGACCATTTGCAGAGGCTCGACCTACGGCAGATTCCTGTTGTGCTCAATCACCGAATCGTTGGGTTGTTGCGCCGCAAGGATATTATCCGTTGGCTTCAGTTCCATTCAGAGCTGAAATCGTAAAAATAAAATTACTTACTCTTCAAGGAGTGATAGAAAAATTTATTGTTGTATCAGCGAGGCGATCGTTGCATGAAAACCCCGACACAAATCACCACACAACGTCCCGGGTTTTGGAGCGGGGCAGTATTCGGTGCGGTCGCTGGGATCAGTTCCCTGTTGACCTACCAATATCTCAGTGGAATTCTGAAACAGCCCCGCCTCACACCGTGGACAATCCTCTCGAAACCTGAAGACTTTGAAACTCAGGAGGCGCTGGCATTGTTTATCGCCACTGAGAATTTGCGCGCCGGGATTCAAACCCGCCGTCTCAAGAATGGACAGTACAGGGAGGTTCTGCACGCCGGCTATCGAAATTTTCGTGAAAGTTGGGCGCGTGATTTTGGATTTGCGTCTCTTGGTCTCCTGGCTCTGGAACAGTATGATATCGTCAAGCAGACACTCGAATCTTTCCTTGTTTATCAAACGACAACCGGACAGTTACCTGTCAAATTACATTCTATGGATTTTGTGACGCGTTACTTCCACTCTTTTTTGGAACGCGAGCAATCAACCGAGGGAGTGTTGCGATCGAAATATATTAGCGCCCATGGAGCGCCATCCTTGGATGGGCAGGCAATGCTTGTCATTAGTGCACTAATTTATGCACGTAAAACAAAAGATACAGAGTTCCTTCGTGCCCATTGGGGATCCCTGGTCAACGCGATGCGATGGTTGGAAGAACACAAACTCAACTCACAAGATGAACTGCTCTATCAAGAGTCGTTTGCGGATTGGGCGGATTCGGTCGCTCGCCGAGGCTCTATCCATTACACCAATGTTGTGTACTGGAGAGCGCTGGTGGAAATGGCGAAAACTGCCATCGAGATGGATATGAGCGCGCATGCAGGATTTTATAAAAATAGAGCACAGGCTGTCGCCTCCGCCATCCAGGAACGATTCTGGCGCGCCGACCTTGGATATTTTGTTACCAGCGATTCGCTACCTCAGCTGAGCAGTGATGGCAATCTGCTCGCGGTGGCCTGGGAATTGGCAACTCCCGAACAAGCGCAGAGTATCCTTCAGGTCATGGAGGAAGCGGGCATGTCCAGGCCTGTACCGACACGCTGTACATCCATCCCATATCCGCCCGAGTTAATCGCCATCGCCAATGTATTGGGTGGCGTACCGAACTATCACACCGATGCAGCGTGGACATGGCTAGGAGCGTGGCATGTGGTTGCTTTGTGCCGCTGCGGTGATTTGACGAAAGCGCAAGAATTACTCTCGCGTATGGCGGCTGTGATTGTGAAGAATAAACAAATCCATGAAGTGTATGGGACAAATGGCGAACCGCTGGCGAGTATTTGGTACAAGCCCGAAGCTCCGCTTACGTGGAATGCAGGGATGTTTATTTATGCCTGCAAATGTTTTGAGGAAGCGAATATTCATCGATTGAAGATCATTCATACGGACACATAAGGCTAAAACCATGCATATTGCCTATTTCACAAACTTTTACCTACCCGTTGTAAATGGCGTGGCTCGTTCCGTTCAATCCTTTCGTGATGCGCTCACGGCCATGGGACATAACGTATTTGTTTTTGCACAGGAGGACAACTACGAAGATACGGAACCATTTATCTTTCGCTATCCCAGTTTGCGCCTGCCATTGCCCGTGGATATTCCGACAGCGTTACCCGTCTCCCCTTTTGTCGATCAACTGATTCCTAAATTGAAACTGGATATTATCCATACTCACCATCCAGTTCTATTAGGTCAGACCGCGGCCGCAAAAGCACGTGATTACAACCTTCCGCTTGTATTTACCTTTCACACCCAATATCAGGAATACACACACTATTTCCCCTTTCCTCAGGAGCAAGTGCAGGAATTCATCAAGAGTAGGGTCATGAGCTGGCTGAGGGATTTTATGCGCAAATGCCAACATATCGTCATCCCCTCGGAAAGCATGCGTTCGATCCTGGTCAATGACTATGGACTTGTGGATCGGTTTACGGTGATACCCACTGGCATTGACATCACACCGTTTAAAGAAGCAAATGCAGCCGCCATCCGTTCCCAATGGAATTGGAACGATGACAAAATTATTATCTCTGCCGGACGGCTGGCAGAGGAGAAGAATTGGGTCACACTTTTGAACGCATTCGCACTCGCCCAAAAGAGTCAACCCAACATCCGCCTTGTTCTGTTGGGCGATGGTCCGCAAGCGGAGGCGTTGCGTCAGCTTGTGGGAGAACTAGGGATTACAGAACGGGTCACCTTTACTGGGAATGTTCCTTTTACTGAAATGCCGATGTATCTGAAAGCGGCCGACCTCTTCGCCTTTGCATCCATTACAGAAACGCAGGGGCTTGTCACCCTGGAAGCGATGGCAGCCGGACTTCCTGTGGTGGCGGTGGATGCAAGTGGAACAAGAGATATTCTTGAAGATGGCAAACAAGGTCTTTTGGTTCAGAACGATGCGAATGATCTTGCAAATGGAATTGTAAAGGTCATTGAGAATCCAAGCCTGATGAGTAAGTTCAAGTCTGCTGCCTTGAGAACATCACGTGCTTATGACAGCCAACGTCTCGCACGCAAGATGTTGAAGGTTTACGAACAGGCAATCCAAGATAAAAAAGATGAGCAGTATGTAATGGTGGAAGATCGGTCTGCGATGCCACTTGCTGAAAAGGTGAACGCATGAACTTCGAGCATGAATTTCATGGAGCGAACCTTGCGTATATTTTGGAGCTCTATGATCAATTCAAAAAAGACCCGAGTTCACTGGATGAGTCCACTCGAAAATTCTTCGAGACGTGGAAGATAGACGAGTCTCTATCTATACCTCTGCCTGTTTCGAACTTGCAGACCGTAATCTCAACTGCAAATCTGGCGCAGACAATTCGTTCGCAGGGATATCTGGCAGCCAACCTGAATCCTTTATTCCAGTTGACAGGTGATCCATCACTGACGCTGGCATATCACAACCTGCGCGAGGATGATCTACGCAATCTTTCTGCAGAGATTGCAAACCTTGCCCATGGAGATAAGGTCGGGAATGCGTACGAAGCGATTGAAGCGCTTCGCAATATCTATTGCGGAACAATTGGTTTTGATTATGCTCATGTCCACTCCCGTGAAGAACGCGATTGGCTTCATGAAGCCGCGGAATCGGGTCGCTTCCGCGATTCGAATCAGGATATGAATGAGGTCAAGTTGCTAGAACGCTTGAGTCAGGTGGAAGCATTTGAGATGTTCCTTCATCGTTTATATCCCGGCAAAACGCGCTTCTCGATTGAAGGACTCGATATGATGATTCCCATGCTCGACGAGATCATCGCTTCGGCATCCACTTCACGAATTTGCGTGATTCTCATCGGCATGGCACACCGCGGACGTTTGAACGTGCTGGCGCATGTCTTGAATAAACCCTATGGTCAGATCCTTGCAGAGTTCTCTGATCCGAAGGGACGCGCGACGACCTGGGACGAACTTGGTTGGACAGGCGATGTGAAATATCATATGGGAGGCTATCGCTCGCCGGAACGAAATGTTGAAACCGATTTGGTTGTCCATATGCCTGCAAATCCGAGTCACTTGGAACAGATCGATCCCGTCATTCAGGGAATGTCGCGGGCTGCCAATACGGCTGTAGATAGAGCAGGTGCGCCGCGTTATTTTCATAACGCCTCGTTTCCTATTTTAATTCATGGCGATGCCTCCTTTGTGGGGCAGGGGATCGTTGCAGAGACTTTGAATTTATCTCGTTTGCACGGATATACCGTCAGCGGAACGTTACATATCATTGCCAATAATCAACTGGGCTTCACTGCCACTGACCCAGAACTACGCAGTAGCCTTCACGCGAGCGATCTGGCGGTTGGCTTTGAAATGCCTGTCATTCATGTCAATGCGGATGATCCCTACGCCTGCATCGAAGCTGCCCGAACGGCATTCGCCTATCGTCAAAAATTCCACAAGGATTTTGTCATTAACCTGATTGGCTATCGTCGCTATGGACATAATGAAGGGGATGAGCCGCGCTTTACCCAACCTGTGATGTATCAAAAGATTGACCCGCATCCAACAGTTCGTCAGTTATGGGCGAGTCGATTGGAACAGGATCATGTCATCCCACAAGGACGGGCGGATGAAATCCTTCAAGGGTTCATGCATCAATTACAACAGGAGAATGAAAAGCTCGACGCTGAGAAGTCACTGTTCGAACCAATCCCACCGTCGCCCCCGCGTGGAGCGGCGCAAAAGGTGAAAACGTCGATTCAGTTAAAGCGCATCAAAGAGTTGAACCAATCCTTGTTGCAATTTCCAAAGGGGTTTCCGCTCAATCCAAAGTTGGTGAAGTTTGTGGAGCGCAGACTTGATTCAATCAACAAGTCTACCGATAAAGTGGATTGGGCAACGGCAGAAGATATTGCTTTCGCTTCGATCTTGCAGGATGGAATCCCAATCCGCCTGACGGGACAAGATAGCGCACGCGGTACGTTCAGTCAGCGCCACGCAATCTTTTATGATACGCACACAAACAATGGCTATATCCCTTTGCAATCCATTTCGCAAGCACAGGCTTCCTTTGAAGTGTTGAACAGTCCGTTGAGTGAAGTGGGCGCGATCGGTTTTGAGATTGGTTATAACGTTCAATCCCCTGAACGGCTGGTGATCTGGGAAGCACAGTATGGCGATTTCATCAACAATGCGCAAGGAGTAATCGATGAGTTTCTGGTTGCGGGTCGCGCAAAATGGGGATTGACCCCTTCCCTCGTTTTGTTACTTCCGCATGGAAATGAAGGCATGGGTCCAGATCATTCGAGTGGGCGCATCGAGCGTTTCCTAGCACTCGCCGCAGAAACGAACATGCGTATTGCTTATCCATCTACCGCCGCACAGTATTTTCATCTGTTGCGAAGACAGGCGTTATTGCTGAAGACTGATCCGCTGCCATTGATCGTGTTCACGCCAAAAGGCTTGTTGCGTCATCCGCTGGTTGCTTCACCAGTCAGTGAATTGTCAGATGGTTCTTGGCAACCGTTGATAGATGACGTTGCAATTGATAAACCAAAAAGTATTAACTCTTTGATTCTATGCAGTGGACGTATTTATATCGATTTGATCGGCAGCGATTTGCGCAAGGATACACGGAATGTTGGGATTGCACGGCTGGAACAACTCTATCCGTTCCCGAAAGAAGCGCTGGAAAATCTGCTTCGTCAATATCCCAACCTGGAGCGGTTGATCTGGGTTCAGGAGGAGCCGTTGAACATGGGTGCGTGGAATTATTTGCGTCCACGTTTGCGACAATTAACGGATGATCAATTGCCAATCCATTATGTGGGCAGACCTGAAAGCTCAAGCCCCGCGGAAGGATCGTCCACGTCTTACCGAGCCAACCAACAGGCGTTGATCGAACAGGCATTCAAGTTTGACGAGCAGGCGCATACACGCAGCGTGGTAAAGGAGAGAGGTTGATATGGCAATCGAAGTAACTGTCCCTGAAATGGGCGAATCTGTGCTCGAAGCAACTGTCTCTCACTGGCTGAAGAAGGAAGGGGATTATGTAAATGTGGGCGATGTGCTGGTGGAGCTGGAGACCGATAAGGTCAATGTGGAAGTGGGCGCAAAAGGCGCCGGTGTTCTGCAACAGATCCAAGTGCAGGAAGGGGGCGATGTCAAAGTTGGCGATGTACTTGGAATGATCGAAGAAAAAGCCGAACAACCCAAGGCTGCTACGGAGACAAAATCTGCTCCAGAAGCAAAACCTGAAAAAGTGGAAGAGGGGCAACAATCTGTGCCTGAAGAAAAACAGGAAACTGCGTCACGCGAAGATGGACGCGGCGCCCGCCAAAAGGAAGTTCCACTGGCGACGCCCGTTGCTTCCCGCCTCGCAAAGGACAAGGAAGTGGATCTCGGTTCGATTCGCGGTACCGGATCTGAAGGGCGCGTCACCAAGTCGGATGTAGAGCAGTATCTGCAAACGCAGAATACACCTGCTCCTGTTGCAGAGAAGCCTACTGCTTTAGCCGATCTACAAAACGAAGTCTCTGCTGCACCACCTTCCGGCGCGCGGCACGAGGAACGAATCCGCATGTCACGCAGGCGTCGCACGATTGCGCAGCGATTGCTCGAAGCAAAGAACTCCACGGCCATGTTGACCACCTTCAACGAAGTGGACATGACGAATGTAATGAACCTGCGCAAACGGACCCAGGAACAATTCGTTGCGCGACATGGAATCAAACTGGGAATTGTTTCGTTTTTTGTCAAAGCGGCAATCGGCGCGCTGAAGGATTTTCCGAATCTAAATGCGGAAATCCAAGGCGATGAAATTTTGCTCAAGCATTATTATGACATTGGCATGGCAATTGGGGCAGAAGAAGGATTGGTAGTGCCGGTCATTCGCGATGCGGATCAATTATCGTTTGCCGATATTGAAAAATATATCAAGGAACTTGTCATCAAATCACAGAGTGGAAAACTATCGATTGAAGATTTGCGCGGCGGGACGTTCACGATCACTAATGGTGGCGTATTTGGTTCCCTCTTAAGTACACCGATTTTAAATCCTCCCCAGCCTGGAATTCTAGGTTTGCACAAAATCGAAGAACGCCCCATTGCTTTGAATGGACAAGTGGTCATTCGTCCAATGCTGTACACCGCTCTCAGTTACGATCACCGTATCGTAGACGGGCGCGAAGCAGTGCAATTCCTTGTGCGGGTGAAGGAATTTATCGAAGATCCGGCTTTGTTTTTATTAGAGGGGTAAATCGTTTAGCCACAGAGACCCTGAGAACATGGATAAAAAGGTTATGTCACTCTGAGGGAGCGCTCTTTGCGACCGAAGAGTCTGCGTCATTGTGGTAGAGATCCTTCGCTCACACCGTCCCGAAGCGGTGTCCTTCGGGAGGATGACATGTCCTAAACAATCCCGCCCTCGGTTAAGCGACGTAGATTCCCTAGCACTTCTTCAATTTCATCCATCGTCACGGGGCGGTCATCCTCGCGGTGTTTAAGAATCCCAGCTTTTGTTTTTTCTGTAATCAAATCACGGATCGAAATATTTCTGGAGAGCGACTCTTTTACAAGTTGCGCGCCTTGCGAATACCCAATCAATGGATTTAATGCTGTCACAATAATTGCATTTCTTGAAAGCCAACCTTCCGCTTTTTCTCGATTTGCTTTTAATCCAAGTACAGCGCTTTGTGTAAACGCGGTTACCGCACCGATCATCACTTGCATTGCTTCAAACAGACTGTGCGCAATCACGGGCATCATCACATTCAATTCCAGTTGCCCGGCTTGCGCAGCGAGCGCGACGGTTGTATCACATCCAACGACATAAAACATCGCCATATCCAACATCTCAGCCATCACGGGGTTCACTTTCCCCGGCATAATACTCGAGCCAGGCTGAAGGGACGGAAATTGAATCTCATCCAAACCCGTTGCGGGTCCAGAGGCCAATAAACGTAAATCATTCGCAATCCGAATCAACGTCAACGCCAAAGTGCGCAATGAGGCTGAAAACGAAACTGCATCCGCCATGGATTGCATGGATTCAAATAAGTTGTCGGATGTATGTAATTTAAGTCCGGTCAACACAGAGAGCTTTTCCACCATGCGCGCGTGATATTCAGGATGAGCATTCAATCCGGAGCCAACGGCTGTCCCGCCGATGCCTAAACGACTCAACATCTCCGCTGTCTGGCCTATGCGTCCCGCATCTCGTTCCACGGCTTTGGCATACGCGCTAAAC
>Ga0137367_10001964_pt1:12500-16308 | contig 16308 bp, 6 predicted proteins | sample SagtaG_14_FD_104939 | JGI IMG/M metagenome (GOLD analysis project Ga0137367, IMG submission 104939) | Vadose zone soil microbial communities from Sagehorn Ranch, Mendocino, California, USA - Sage1_L_80_16 metaG | ecosystem: Environmental > Terrestrial > Soil > Vadose zone | place... | reverse complement strand
CTTTTTTCTATTTTCTTTTGTCTATCGAAACAGCCTAGGATTTGATTTATCCTAGTGGTGACAGCTTATGCTTCATTTCCTTCGATTTCTTCTTTCGATATGAGCGAGCTTACCCAAAACCTATACTTTAATGATCTAGTAGCCCTATTCACATATGCCTATTTCTCTAAACCTAGTCCTATTACTGGCATATCTCTCCCGGTGCTCGCTTATCCCTATTCCGTGCATACCTGTCTCTTGCATACATAACTTGACTTTCCCATGCCCACTGAATGCCTATCTGTGAATCCCTTTCCATGAATGCCACTCGCCGGCTATTGAAACCATATCTCGCCTATTTTTAGTAGCTTACTCGTTCATACCTAGCACCTGTTTCTCAACGTTACACATACCTTGAATGCCAACCAACAACTTGTTGACCTAACCAGATGCCTATACCGGTACGTGCTTCTTTGTTAAATACTATCCCTCTAAGCTATTCATTCCATGCCTTTCTGTGAAAGCCTATTCCTTACTTATACCATACATGCCTCTTTCTAGTCCTATTACATACACATATTACACCGCATCTCCTTCCTCTAACAAATCAAAAAATCCATCTCTTCTCCCACTCCGTCCGGGTTTTGCTTGACTTATCACGCATGCATACTTGAAATACTTTACTTAGCTTTCTAAACCGGTACTACTCAACCTATACCATTGCTTCTCCGTGAATACATACTTGCCTAGCTAACTACCTTAATAAGTATTAATCACAAGCAAATGCCTAGCTAGCTAAAACAACCTATCCAGATGCATATCTCGATACCAGTTATTCCGGTCGGTGCTTCTTTCAAGGGACAACCTCTGCTCGTGGTTCATATCTTGCTAGCTCTGTCCCAAGCTCCTCTTTCTAGTAGCCCTACTAAACCTATGAGTTGACTCGTACATACTCACTTATTCTTGACTTATCTGTGACTGCATATTCCTAGCATTGACCTATTCAATATGTCTCTATTGGCTAAACAATAGCCCTTGTAAAAACAACTATACCTGTCTCTGCCCGTGAAAACTAAAAAACAAATCAACTACGGCTCCCTCAACGTACTCACTTGTTGACCTATCCAGCTTATCCAACTACTTGACCTAAACCATATGGATATACCGGTACTGCACCGTTACGCAAAAATGAACTCCTTTTTATAGTGGGCCTATGTCTTGTATCCGTTACTTGGTCGTTCAAATCACACAACCCATACCTAACTCCTGTTTAGAAACCTGTGCTTGCCAGCTTATCCTTTTTAGAAATATGCCTATTCCTTTCCCTGAGCAAGGTATATAGAGGTAGTCACTCATTGCCAGAACTACTACTAAATGCCAATGCTAGTGCTAAGCTTCAAGTACTACTCAGAAATCTTATGCATAGGAAATCCTATCTATATAGATAGTGGTTTCGTTATCCTCAAGTCACTCAATAAACTCTTTCCTACTTTCGTTAGACTTCTATCGGGTAGCTGCTTACACCTACTTTCCTATTATCTATTGCTGCTACTCCCTATGTTTCCTATTTTTGCGGCTACCTCCCTAGTGAGTGAGTCCTCCCACCCAAGCTAGAAACCTATACCCAAGTTAACTCCTTTCTACTATTTGTTTTCGTTCTTATACTGATTGCTGTTTTTCACTGTCAAAACTCCTATTCATGCTTAGCGCCCTGGGTATCCTTTGAAACTAGGCCGGCTATCAATAGTTGGATATGAAGTAAGTGAAGAGCGAAGTCATTAAGAAAGAAAAAAGGGTTTCTAATATTTCAGTGAATAAGCCTGAAAGAAATTGCACTTGTTGAGATAAGTCAAGCTGTTCCTAACCATAGTATTTTAGATCTCAGTCGGTCCACTCAAGCTTACCAGATTGTTTGTAAGGTCTCGCGCATCGTTGATACTTGGATGTTAGTGGTTCAAAGATAAGAACTATTCGAAATTAATTCAAAAGGAATGAGTTTTTTTGAGTGACGTCTGTGACCTCGGGAAAGTCATCTGCTACTCTGCTTCTCGACACGAAAGCAGGGCAATGCTCCATTTTTGATAATTCGTCCTACCCTTAGCTTTGCTACTTGACTCGGAACAACGGTTCGGAGTTCGCCAGAATACGACGACATGCTGAGTTCTCAACGACTAGCATGAATTGAAGGACGCTGATTGCCGTTGTACCTATTGATAAAGGATTGGACAACTCGACACGGACTACGCAACGGGCTTCAAGGAATTGAAGAATCAACTAGTCACTACGCTGCATACTCGTACCAGGGAATGTTGCAGACCGACGGGCACTTCGTTGCTGGGCTGGAATAGAAACTGACGTATGGAGGACTTGTGAGATCTTTCACTCTTCGACAACGAAAGCCTTGAGGACGTCAGCGATGTGTTATAGGGACGTCTCGCGATCTTGCTTCTAGAGTACGTACGGGAACATCCAATCGAGTGCCTAACCTTGGGTGCTCCGATCTTGTTCGTGAGGAAGAAAGACTGCCTTCTTCGTTCAATGAATCTGCATACCACCAAGGGCTATTTGAAAAAAGAAGTCTGAATCCGTGTCTTCTCTGCCATTTGATTTCCTTCACCACTAGCACTAGCCCCGCCAGCTACTAGAGTATAGCTACTTTCGCTACCTTGACTCTTCTTGTTATTATCCAGACCCATCAAGTCATTCAAAAGCAAAGAAAGAAAGATGAATAAGCAAAGCGAAGGCCAAGCCTGATCTCCCTTTCCCTTGATATGGTGGACTCCTAAAATAGGCTTTCTTTGTTCGTATGATTTTGAATAATACTATAATAAGCCACTCCTGAAAATGGGCTGGCTACTCGAACCAAATATTGAACTTGCTCTTTAGCATAGGTAGACTTCACTACCTAGATAGGTCAGCCTCATTCCCATTTCTCTGGTCCTATATGTTTTTTTTGCAAGTACCATTCCTGCTATTCGCATTGATTGAGTACTTTATAGTTTTCTTCTTGATGGAAGTGTCAAATACTTAGTAGGAAGTCCCGGTGGGTAATCACCAAATGTTCTAGTACGAGTACATCCAGTTCCGGGTGGTCATCTAGTATGGGACCTAAGAGAAGCCCTTTTTGAATCCTTTTATTAAGCCATTGCTAATCCCGTAAGGCAATCCTTCAACGTTGTAGAAAAGAGTTCAATACAAAAGCACACAAAGGCTTTGGACTATGAAAGGCTACCTTTATCATGCATGAATAAGGCCGGGAGATTATGTCCTCAACAAACCTATCTACTACTAAATGACAATTAAAGGGACGCCAACCATTGGAGGTGATACTGGTGATGGTAATGGTGAAGATTCTTCTCTTTTTCCTGGGTACATAAAGATAAGAAGAAGGCAACGAAAAGCACTTAGAAAAGGCTATTAAGAAACTGATCCACTATTTGAAACCTGTCATCCACGTTAGAAAGAGAGCCATGAAAAGCATAGATCCTCAAGGAAAGGAAAAAACACCACTTCGTCTATTTACGATTCCCATAAACCAGGCCGTGCTTTCTTTTATTTAGTAAGCTCAGCCGAAGAGCCCTGGACCGGCAGCACCTGCAAATGAAACATGCATGCCTTTCGCTGCGCGCCTTTACTTGCTTCGGAAATCAAACAATGCATTTCTTCTCAACATAAACATATACCGGTCTTTCTCTCTAGCCTATACTTGACCTTGCGTACAAGCCTATTATCCTATCGGTATGCCTATGTGACCCATATGTGCTAAACCGGTACTTGTTACTTACTTCTATCTATTAAACGTTACCGGTACTTAGTTACCGTGACTTAA
>Ga0137367_10001964_pt1:0-5000 | contig 16308 bp, 6 predicted proteins | sample SagtaG_14_FD_104939 | JGI IMG/M metagenome (GOLD analysis project Ga0137367, IMG submission 104939) | Vadose zone soil microbial communities from Sagehorn Ranch, Mendocino, California, USA - Sage1_L_80_16 metaG | ecosystem: Environmental > Terrestrial > Soil > Vadose zone | place: USA... | reverse complement strand
CTATGATGGTTCAGAGCTGGTTGCTAAGCCCTTGAGATGACTTCGTTATCCAAAAGATCTTGTTATTTCATGTCTTGCTCTTTGCCCACGTCGAAAAGGGGCTGGTAAAGGTGCATTTCCAAAGAAGGAAATAAAGCACTCATTCCTCTATCTACCCTAAGTAGTAGTTTCCTATAGATAAGTCGAAGTCTCTCTTAAAGCTAGCAGCAGTAATTCTTTATTTTCCCTTTCTTTCCTGCCATCCCGACCTGTTGGCCATACCGTAGTGTGAGCACCATTATTGGAATTGGAGTATCTCTTTCAAGCCCGCACATAATGGACAGCGTGGGAATACCTACAATAGGGGACAGCCCATCATAGACCACAGGAATCCATACCCTCGCGGAAAGCTGTGAGGTGAGGATAAATACAAACAATGATAAGGATAGCGCGGGATAACCTTGTGAAGGCACGCAAAGAAAGTAAAGCTTAGTTCGATAATGAATAGAGAGGAAATGGAATTCAAAAGAAGGGGATGAATTGGTTACTTGGCAGCTTGACTTGCTCTCGGCCTTTACTAGGCTAGCTTTTGCTATATGTGATAAGGAAAATGGGAAGAATTGGGAGTGCTTCGCTCTTTAAAGGAGTTTAGCGTGATAGAAAGGTTTGCATTATATCTGATCGATTCTCTGGGAATAAGGAGTGCGCAGGGTATTTATTTCTCCGGATGATGGTCATGCTCACCTTTGGTGCTTGCGCCACATAAAGGCTAATCTAAAAAAGGCAGGGTTTACTAAGTGTTTTTGAACAAGTTCAATGATATTGGTTGTGCACATGAGGTTGTATAATTAAATAGGTTGAAGGAGCAATGGAAAGTGAATTGTGAGGATGCTTGGCGATGGATGGGTGGCCTCGCAGGCGCTTCGGGGTCTTACCTTCCCTCGAGTCCGATCTCGGGAAGGCGCTTAGGGCGTGTCCTGGGAAAAGTAAATCAAAAGTGAAAGTAACAAGCTTAGTGTTCCTAGTCTTTGTTAGATAGAAGCTATTCCCTGTTGTCTGAGGGGGCTGAGCGGAATGAAAGTATCTCTTCCGTTGAAAAAAGAGAGTAATTCAGATTCTAAAATAGAGTAATTAATATTCTCTCTTCTTTCTCCAGGCTAGGATGTTCAAACAAAGTAGAGCAGGGTCAAGGCGGGTAGAGTAAGCTTTACCCAGTTGAGTTTAGGAAGTGAACAGAGGAAAGGAGTAGGAGAGTGTCATTCTTTAGTTGGCCGGGCTGTGGATTCATTCAAAGAGAAGTTACCTTTTCTTCTTTCCATTGATACCTATTATTTTGGTACCCTGGTATGGTATTCAGTCTGGGAGTACCCTTCTTTTGGCACGGGCTGTAAGTATCTTTCTTAAGGGAGTTTACCTGGAAGTGGGCCTCCCCTGGAAGTTTTCCCTGTGGATGTTTAGCCGCCTTGCGATGACCTCTTCCTTTAGTCAGTTAGGGCTGTGAGTCTAGTTTCTTTACGGGATGGAAGCCTTTGTGTCTAGCTAGGGCCTTGTTCGGCTAGTCTTTTGTATCCTTTCCCTCTAATAAGCAATAAATGTTACCATGATTTTAACAAATATTAAACTAATTACTACTAAATTAGTTAGTTTCCTTCATACTTCTAGTCATCAAGGCTGGGTTCTATTTTGATGAGAAACTCCCCAGTGAAAGTTTCCTGACAGAGGTTGAGATGGCTGTGACTCTGGACGAAGGTAAATGGAATTTGGAGGTTGGTGACCGGATCGAACTCCTGTTCACACAAAAGTGGCTTTCACCATAGACACTTATTTAGTTGAGTTTCTGGTTATGAGAGGGCGTAGCGGCTTACTAACTGGTAAATCAGCAGATGGTGTGAAGAAAGTAGCTGGTGAATTTGTACCTAAGTCAAAAATCATTTGTTGAACCATTATTTGATGTAGAATCATTACCACTTGCTTGTAAATTACCTATGGTTTGTGTTCCTGTTGGATGGGCGAGTAGCTGACGAGTATATCAATCGCTTCATGACTGGCAGGTTAGACGGAATTGGTGAGGGCTAGGTATTTAGAAAAAGCTGCCCAAGTTCTAGGTAGCTTGCTTTCATATACATGGCTAGTCAAGTAGGGATTCAATCCGATGGGATTAGTGTCCATGGTCTGATGTCGCAATTAATAGCAAGGTCTCAAAAGTGCATAAGCAAGGTTTTCAGTTCAAGCCAGCCATGGGCCTTTTCTTTGGCTATCCATGTGGTACATGAGTTGATGCAGCTTTAATAGCCCATTTCTTTGTAGGTGTGCCAGTGTATATATGAGGCAAACTCTTTCGGGCCGGACGAATACTTGATCGGGAAATGCCTTCGCATTCAAGACCCACAATGGTAAGATTGACTACGTGAACTGCTAGACTCTCACTCTAGTCTGACACCCCTACTCGAATCATATCCTCTAACCTGAACTCACTGATTTACTGAAACCGTAGCAGCTTCTTTTTTGTCACTGACTTCTATATCCGCCAGACTCAATATAAGGAATGATACGAAAATAGCGAATTTGCTTATTAGGAGTAGAAGCACTTTTCGATAGTAAGATAGATATAGATCTAAAGGGCCTAGCAGTTCTTACAATACCAGTAGTAATAGATAGGATACCTTACGGAGATACCTTGAAAAAAAAAGACTAGTTAGAGTTTCTCAAAAAAGCTTAGGAAAGCTGGTTTAGGAAAGGCAGTTTCACCAGTGTCTAAGTAAGAAAAGTCAAGTTAGTCATCTAAAGAAAGCCTTGGGCGAAAGAAAAACCCTTTTCTCTGCGCATATTCCCTTTCTAGGGTATTATACTGTAAATAACTATCCTTTAGTTTCCTAAATCCCTTTTGCCGCCTCAAGTAAAGTATAATATCTGAAGTAGTAGATGCTACTGAAAGAGGTATGTCATAATCATAAGTAGTTACTTCTTCCATTTTGACTGTAATAGAGTTCAAGTAGTTGATAGCGCCAGTCTAAGTAGTTATCTCTGTTCTCTTTCGGAGATGTAGTAAACTATGCGTAAGCTGTATTTGACTATGGATAAGGTATAGATCTTGCCTATCTATCCGGAGTATTTGCCTATTCCTAAGTAGTTATTCACTATCCATAACCTTTATCAGTATCTGACCTCTTGGGCAAGCCAGAATCAGTAATTCTTAAAAGCTAGTATCTTTACCTCTTTCTTTCCTCCGTCTAAGGCCAGTCATTTTCCTTCTCTGCGGTTGCTTATGGTGAGTGCTAATTCCTTCCAATTGCAGTCCTTCGAGATCCTGGTATATGAAAGAGAAGATCAATTCCTTAGGAGACAGGTATCGATGCTTGCCAGCAGGAGAAAGATCACTAGGTTCAGTCTCTGATCTGATCAATAGGGTTCCCTGGGTACATTCCGTTTTCTGGAAATCCAGCAGGGATAGTAGCTCCCTTTTCGAGGGCAAAAGAACAAGTTAGGCTATCCGAGATTTTCTCTTTTTTTTCCAGCTTTTAGGAGTTCAAATAAGGAGTGCCCGGCCATCTAAAGTGCCAGTCTAAGTTCCCACCCCCAGGCTGCAGGGTAAAGGGCAGACACAGGTTCAGAGCGAGGGGAAAGGATCAAGGGTGCGTAGTATGCTTCTTACCCGCCTTATCTGCTAGGTCTAGGATTGGTTTTGTTAACTAGAGATCTTTTCCTGGGCGTTTACACCTATTCCATTTTAAAGCTAAGCTCATTTTTAGAGTACTAAGCATAGCATATATATTACTTGCTACTTGCCAATATGTAGATAAGTGAGTGTAAAAAGTCAATGTCCGACCGTGGCTATTGAATCGTCGAGGTTGTGTTAGTGAGCTGCTCTTTGAGTCTACCTTTTACCCAAGGATGTAGTTGTCTATGCATAAAGAGTAGTTGCCCCTCAGAGTGTAGTCAAAGTCTTGAAGGAAGGATATAGTGCCAAAAGGCATGGTCCTTATAGTGGATAGTACGAGTCAGGGGAAGACCATTCCCAGTAAAGATACTTTTTTTCAATCCTGTTTTGAAGCTCTTTTATTTCCAAGGGCAATGAGGAAGGATTCTCCCCAAGACAGGACTCTTTGTTTACATTCCAAGGTGGGAATGGGTGAGAGGTAGTCTATCTCTGGCTGGGATGAGAGTCTAAAGTAGTATTCTTCTTCAGTGGAAGACTCTGGGAATCCCTCTTTTAGTTGGCAAGGTCAATCTAGCGATGATAGGTCTAGAGAGAGCTGGCTTTAGGGGTTATAGGGGTAAAGCTATATCAGCAGTTAGCATGCAATCGTCAGGGTCTGACGGGGTTGTATAAAGGTTCGTGAGATTATAGGCAGTAAAGCGAGTATCAATCTTGACCTTTCCGGTATCTGTATCTGGCTCAATGGAAGCTGTAAAAAAGTAGTCTCTTGTTCTTTCTTAATTGAAAGCAATAGAGGGTTAGCCAGTTTACTTTCTTGGGACTCCAAACGAGCCAGTTCCAAACACTTCTCTTTATTATTCAACGAGTGGAACGTAAGTGACACGAGCCAGTACGCGAGCGTAGGAATGGAGCGAGCAAGATTCCTTTGGACTTACTTTGGTTTTGCATATTATCTTATATAGTCATAGAGTTCATTCTTTGCCGGTTCTTATCTTTTCGTTATCTTTACTCTTTTCTTTTCTTATTTCAATTTTATGATTGACCAATATAAACATCAACAACTTCAAAATTGGACTCGTTTCCCCTCAACAAATAAAGGCTTGGGCTAACAAAATCCTACCTAATGGGGAAGTCGTTGGCGAAGTCACAAGGCCCTCTACTTTTCATTATAAAACCGATAAAACCAGAAAAAGATGGATTGTTTTGCGAAAGAATCTTTGGACCCATAAAAAGCGGAATTTGTGCTTGTGGAAATTCTCGAGCGAGCGTAGCTGAAAACGAAGACGAAAGATTTTGCCAAAAATGCGGGGTAGAATTTGTTGATTCTCGGATACGAAGATATCAAATGGGATACATCAAACTG
>Ga0137367_10001963_pt1 | contig 16310 bp, 11 predicted proteins | sample SagtaG_14_FD_104939 | JGI IMG/M metagenome (GOLD analysis project Ga0137367, IMG submission 104939) | Vadose zone soil microbial communities from Sagehorn Ranch, Mendocino, California, USA - Sage1_L_80_16 metaG | ecosystem: Environmental > Terrestrial > Soil > Vadose zone | place: USA... | reverse complement strand
GTGAAGCACCAGCGCTTCGTGGGCACCGGGTATTTCGACGCGCTCACCCAAGTGATTGCCGGAGGCGTGGCTTCGACCACCGCGTTGACTGGTTCTACCGAGCAGGACCAATTCTCCGGAACGAAGCCTTTCGTACACGCGAAACATGGTCCAGACGCAGCCTGTCAGCCGATTCTGGGAGAGTGCCCGTCCGCGACCTGCGTGCCAGAGATAATGCCGGCTCACGAGGATTCGCTCCAGCCCTCGGGAGACTAGGGATTATGAAGCAGGAGAAAGAGCGCGTTCCTGCTCACGGTTCTGTGACTTGTGCTTGCGGTCGCATTTGGCATGAACCGCGGCACGGACGAATCTAGTTAAGCGTCTGCGATGCTGGAGCTAGCTTCGTCGCGTGCCCACGCGTCTGTAGGCTCCCTTTCGGGCAACGGCTGGATATCCGGGTTCTGCATGATCACGCGCGCGCAGGTGTTCCAGCGCAGAATTGCGTCGTCATTACCGGGCGATGCAAAATTCATGGCATTCTCGTAGTGACTCATGGCTTCCCGCAATGCGTGATACGCGGAAGGGCCAGCCCCCGCCCCACCCTGGCGAATGCGCGCATTCCCCAGACGTTCCCATACGATGCCCGCATAGTAGGCTTGCTCGTAATCGCCCTCAATCCGAGCGAGCGCCTCGCGAGCTGATTTCGTGTCCACGTTCACCTGGAACTGATCGGTCCTCGCAAGGAGAAGCGAAATCAGCGCCTGCTGGTGATCGGGCACGATGGCCAGGACATCGAGGCAAATACTTTCCGCAAGGCTGGGTTCACTCAAGAGTCTGTAGCGCTCAACTTTCGCAAGCGCTTCCGGAATACTCTGCACGGAAATGGGTTTCAGTTCGAACTGCATAAGAACTCCTATGTTTTTGCATTGCTGAAGACTCGGAACAGTTTCGACAAGGGATCGAAGAAGCGATCCACCACACGCTCCTTGAGCGGAATGATTGCATTGTCGGTGATTGTGATGCTCTCAGGACACACCTTGGTGCAGCACTTGGTGATGTTGCACAGGCCAATACCGAATTGCTCTCTGAGTTGTGGAACGCGGTCTTCCACGTCCAGAGGGTGCATTTCCAGGGCGGCTGCATAGACCAGAAATCGGGGGCCGATGAAGTCGTCGTGCATGTGGTGGTCGCGCAGTACGTGGCAGACGTCCTGGCACAGATAGCATTCGATGCATTTGCGAAATTCCTGCACCCGTTCGACATCTTCTTGCGCTATCCGCCAGGTGCCATCCGGAGCATCGGGCCGCCGCGGCTTGAACTTCGGAATCCGCTTCTTGACCTCGTAGTTCCACGATACGTCCGTGACCAGGTCTTTCATGTGCGGAAACGCCTTCATAGGTTCGACCGTCACAGGTTTATCGAGCGGGAGCGTGTTCATCCGAGTCATGCACATCAATTTCGGCATCCCGTTGATTTCGGCTGAGCACGAGCCGCATTTCCCTGCCTTGCAATTCCAGCGAACGGCGAGATCTCCGGCCAGTTCCGCTTGAATTTGATGCACGGCGTCGAGGACCACCATGCCTTCGGCGACTTCCGTGGTGTAGTCGCGGAACTGTCCTTCGCCTTTTTCTCCACGCCAGATGCGAAACGTCGCCGTCGCCATTACTTCATCTCCTCGATGATTTGCCGCAGATCTTCTCGCATGAGTGGAATGGGTTCGCGGGTGAGCTGCATTTCTCCAGCAGAATTCTTTCGCGCGACAATATTAAAGCCGCCGAACTTCTCGTCCTTGGCCGGAAAATCATCGCGAAAATGAGCCCCGCGGCTTTCTTTCCGCTCCAGAGCAGCCCGAGTAATAATTTCAGAGACGGTCAACAGATTCTGCAGGTCAAGCGCGGTATGCAAACCGGAGTTGTATTCCCGGTTTCCATCGACGCTCGCTTGCTCACTCCTGGCTTTTAGCTCTCGGATGCGATCGAGCGCCTGCAACATCTCTTGCTCCTGGCGGACGATCCCCACCAGGTCCTGCATAACGTCTTGCAGCGTGCGTTGCACGAGGTAAGGATTTTCGGGGCTCTTGCGCTCGAAAGGCTGCAACGCCCATCGTTCCACAGATCCGAGTTCCTCCGCCTTGACCGCGCCGAGAGGATTTTCTTTAGCGAAGGCCGCCGCGTATTCTCCAGCGCGCTTGCCGAACACCAGCAGGTCAGAAAGTGAATTTCCACCGAGCCGGTTGGCGCCATGCAAGCCTGCCGCGCACTCTCCTGCGGCGAACAGTCCCGGAACATCGGACATCTGAGAGTCCGCGTCGACCTTAACTCCCCCCATCATATAATGCGTCGTTGGTCCCACTTCCATCGGCTCCTGCGTGATGTCGATGTCAGCCAACTGCTTGAACTGGTGGTACATGCTTGGGAGCTTCTTCTTTATATGTTCGGCAGCATTCGGAATTCTTTCCTTAATCCACGCGATGTCCAGAAACACGCCACCGTGGGGACTTCCACGCCCTTCTCGCATCTCCCGCCGGATGCAACGGGCCACATGGTCGCGGGTCAGCAAGTCGGGTGGGCGTCTCGCATTCTTATCACCCTGCACGTACCGCCAACCCTCCTCTTCTGTATCAGCGGTCTGGCTTGCGTAAAGCGGCGGAATATCCTTGAACATGAATCGCTCGCCGTTTCTGTTTCGCAGGACGCCTCCCTCGCCGCGCACGCCTTCAGTGACCAGAATGCCGCGCACGCTGGGCGGCCAGATCATTCCCGTCGGATGGAACTGCACGAATTCCATGTCCGTGAGCGCCGCGCCGGCGTGGTAAGCGAGCGAATGGCCGTCGCCCGTATATTCCCAGCTGTTGCTGGTGATCTTGAAAGCCCTTCCAATTCCTCCAGTCGCCAGCACCACGGCTTTGGCGCGGAACAGGTGAAACCGTCCGCGTTCGCGGTCGTAGCCAAAGGCACCAGCGATGCGATCGCCATCCTTCAGTAGCGTGACGACCGTATGTTCCATGAAAACATCCAGGCCGAGATGGATGCCATGGTCTTGCAGCGTGCGGATCATCTCCAGGCCGGTGCGGTCGCCTACGTGCGCCAGCCGAGGATAGCGGTGCCCGCCAAAATTCCGCTGCAGAATCCGTCCGTCGCTGGTGCGATCGAACAGAGCGCCCCAGGCTTCCAATTCGCGAACGCGCGCCGGAGCTTCCTTGGCATGCAGCTCTGCCATCCGCCAGTTGTTCAGGTACTGGCCGCCGCGCATGGTGTCAGCAAAGTGGACGCGCCAGCTATCCCGGTCGTCCACATTCCCCATCGCCGCCGCCACGCCACCCTCCGCCATGACGGTGTGCGCTTTGCCCAGCAGGGACTTCGAAATGACCGCCACCTTCACGCCCGCGGCCGAAGCCTCGACGGCGGCCCGCAGCCCAGCGCCTCCCGCCCCTATGATCAGAACGTCGTGCTCGTGTGTGATGTACTCGGCCACTACAGGATCCTCCAGTCGTGCCAGATCCCCATCGAGCACATCCGCACATAAAGATCGCTGAATCCCACGGTGAACAGGCTGCACCAGGCAAACAGCATGTGACTCTGGTTCAGGCAACTCACGCAGTCATAAGCCCGCTTGCGCGCCGGAGCCCCTGCTAACCGATCGCGAAAGCCGCCGACGAGATGCCGAAAAGAGTGGCATCCAAGAGTGTATGAGGTAAGCAGCACGAGGTTGGTCAGCAAAATGAGAGTGCCGATGCCAATCCCGAATCTTCCGTCGAACCAGAACGCGTCCCACACGTCGCGCGCAAGAATAACGAGAAAAACCAACGCGAGATAAAGAAAATAGCGATGGATGTTTTGGATGATTAACGGGAAGGACCGTTCACCGAGGTATTTCTTTCGCGGCTCGCCAACCGTGCACGAAGGCGGGTCCGCCCAAAAAGCTTTGTAATACGCCCCGCGATAGTAGTAGCACGTCACTCGAAAGCCGCCCGGCGCCCACAGGATGAGCATCCCTCCCGTCACCCAGGCCGGTATCCAGCTTGGGTTTGCGCCGAACCAGCTCTTGGGACCGAACAACACCGGCGAATAAAACGGTGAGAGGTACGGCCCGAACCGGAAGTGCTGCCCCTGCAGCGCAGCCCACGTGGAATAAACGATGAATGTCGACAAACCGAGGAACACAACCAGCGGCTGCACCCACCAGTTGTCGGCGCGTTGCGTCTGGCCGAAACCCGAGCGCACCAGTGGGACGTCAATCTGAGACATCGAGCCTCCTCACTCGTTCGTGCTGACTCGCGCCTGATGTCACGAGTCCGACTGCAGAAAGGGCGGTAGCCATAATACAAGGAAATTCGTTTGTCAGTAACGACGCTTGATCCGGCGGAGACATTCAGCAACCTATGAGGCCCCGCTTCACTATGGTACATTTCTCGTGATTGCCAGTTGGACGACTGGCTGTCCAAGTGGGCCCAACCATGAATAAAGGGCGTGAGATTCGCAGCTACGACTACGTGAACCATCCTTATGAGCGTGTCCGCGATGCGCTGAGTCAAAACGCACTCGAGGTATTCCAGGCGGCAACGAAGGCCGCCGCTACCCGCGCGCAGTCGGTGGCTGCGGAACTGCACGTCGATTTTGGCGGTATTGGAGTAAAGACTGACATCAAGATTTTCGTGAAAGGCGTCGAGGAGAAGGTCGTCGATGCTGCTTCAACTCCCACTACGCGACTGCTGCTGGAATGGGAGGCTGCGACCATGCCGCGGTTGTTCCCACTCATGAAGGCAGAGCTCTCTATCTATCCGCTGACTTCCACGGAAACGCAGTTGGATTTTTCTGGCGTTTATGAACCGCCCTTTGGAGCCGTCGGGAAGACGATGAACGCGATCGCGGGCCACCGCATCGCAGAGGCGTCGGTACATCGCTTTGTGATCGACGTCGCAGGGTATCTGCGGCAGACTTTGGCTTAGACGTTGAGCCGCGATTGCCTAGCGCGCGGCATCGTCTCGAAAGGTGCCTTGCGGCGAGCGACGAGTCAAAGAGCTTTTGGACTTGTTCCCGAAAATTTCGGAACCTGCCTGGTCTGTAAAGAGGCTATCGAGGATCTCTTTGTGATAGCGCCGTGGAGTGTCGCAGCACGAGGTCGGTACTCAAGAGGTATTCGGTACCGTTAGGTGAAGGCGTCTCCCGCTCAACTTCTGTCATCAATGCTTTAAACGCCAGGCGGCCGAATTCCGTCTGTGACATCTGGATCGTCGTGAGCGGAGGGATGACAAATCGCGCCAGGCGCACATCGTCGAATCCGATGACAGAAAGTTCATGAGGCACGGAGATGCCGCGCTCGTATGCTTCCCTCATGACGCCGATCGCGGTCATGTCGTTGGAGCACATCACAGCTGTGGGCCGGTTCCCGTTATCCGCCAGCTCCCCAAATGCCCGCATGCCTGCCTCCATCGTGTGATCACCTTCGCGTATCAGGTGAGGATCAACATGCATGCCGATCTCGCGGATGGAGTCTTCAAATGCGTTTTTGCGAACGACGGCAGATTGCAGTGTCAGCGGCCCGGTGATGAAGGCAATGCTTTCATGGCGCAACGCTGCCAGGTGTTGCACCGCCTGACGGATTCCGCGACGATAGTCGACTTTGATATTGCAGATCCGGGGGAGAGGGGGACCGACGTCGATGAAGACGAGTGGCACCTTCCGAAAGCGCAACCCTTGCAGGAGTGAGTCCTCCATCCCGAACGTTAGAACCGCAACGCCGTCTACTCTGCGTTCGATCATGCGGCGAATGGAAGTTTCCATTCGACTGGGATCGTGGACGGTCGAAGTGAGAAGAATTTCATAGTCGTGCTGGACCGCTATATGTTCAAAGGACTGGACAATCTCTGGGAAGAACGGGATGGTGATGTCGGAAACGATCAATCCAAAGATTCGGGTTCGCCCTGAAACCAACGCACGCGCTTGTGTGTTGGGGTAGTAACCCATTTCCGAAATGACCTTCCACACCCGCTTCGCGAGTCGCGGATCAACCGTCGACACCCGGTTGATGGTCCGGGAGACGGTTGCGGTAGAGACTTTCGCGCGTTCGGCAATTTCGCGGATGTTCATGACTGCGCTTGTGGGCAGACTAAGTTCCTCGCCCTCCGCTTCAGGGAGTCGACGTTCCACCCTCGACCAATCTGTAGCGATTCCGTTCCGTTTCCTCCCTGGTGGCCTCTTCTCGCAGTTGCGCGAGTTGCCGCAGCAGCCCAGGAACTTCGTCCCCGTGTTCAGTCTTACGCGTCGCCTGGATCAAACGATAAAGGGAGGTCTGATCTTTCGGGTTCAGTTCCAGGGCCTTCCGGCATTCGCTGATCGCCTTCGAATAATCTTCCGATTGCAGGTAGAGTCTCGCCAAAACCGCATGAGCAGGCGCCAGCGCTGGGTTCAGCGCCACCGAGCGTCTGGCTGAACGCATTGCAGTTTCAAATCTCTCGGAACCGGACACCGCACCCTTCTGGGTCAGGATGTCCGCTTGGAGGTACAGCAAGATCGCATCGTTCGGTTTTCGAGCAAGCTTCGCCTCAATCGTCTTCAAAGCGCCGTCGAGGTCACTCTCCTGAACCGCCAGCAATCCTTGAGCTGCATTTGTTAGAGACTGGCTCGGATCCAGACGATACGCAGTTTCGAAGTCGGCCTGGGCCTTTTCGTAGCTCGACATCTGCGCGTACAACATCCCTCGCGCGAAGTACAGGGACGCTGATTGGGGCTGTAACGCGAGGCCGTCGTTAAGAACGTTAATGCCTACTTTGAACGATTGGTGCGCGGCTGAGAGATTGGCAAACTCCACGTAGAGGTCGGCATTGCTGGGCTGCAAGAGAATGGCTTGGCGCAGCGAATTGACCGCTTTTTCGGTATCGTGACTACCTTCGTAGGCTGCGGCTGCTAATTCGAGCGTCTCGGCATCTTGAGCGCTCGAGGACAGCAGGGGCTGCAGTGCATCCAGGGCTTCTTCAGGATGGTGAGCCATCAACTCGATGCTGGCTAGCAGTCGAAGCTCCTGAGGGTCATTGGATTTCAACTCAGCGGTGCGCTTCAGAACATCTGCTGCCTTATCTAGTTCTTTGACTTTGACCAGACAGATGGCGTAGGCATGCAGCGCTTCCACCTGAGACTGGAACAACGTCGCGGCCTTTTCAAAATGTGGGACAGCAGCGCCGCAGTTGCCTTGCTGAAACTCAAGAGTGGCGAACATGCCGTGGCCAATAGTGTCGTCCGGGCGCAAGCGCATCAGATGCTGCAGCAAAGGAATGGCGCGTGGACTGCCGGCGTCAAAATGAATCTGTGCGGCACCCTCCAACGCCGGTATCGCATTGGGAGCTATCTTGAGAGCCCGTTCGAAAGATACGAGTGCTTCCTTCTTGTTGCCCTGGCGATCGTAGGCCACGCCCTGCATCGTCCAAAGCTGCGCATCCCCTGGGAATTTCCGCAGCGCGGGACCGAGCAGTTGAAGTGCTTGCGGGTAATCGCCGTTACGAATTGCTGATGCAATGCGGGCTTCTTCGTTTTCAGAACCCTGAGCCTGTCCCGGAATGTTCCCTAGGGCAAGCAAGACGGCCAATATCACGGCGGGGTAGATTCGGTGAGTGAGAGCCGTGGCAGTCATGGGAACGAAAGGCCGTGACGAACTCTGTTGGTTGCTGTAGGTTGCCGAGACGCTACGGAGTCGCAGCATGGGGTGATGCTCTCTCCCGATCTTACGCCCGGCAAGTTGCCGGATTTGTCGACTGACAAAACGACCCGCGTCTGGAGAACGCGGGTCGTGATCACAGTGCAATTACTCAGAACGAGATCTTGCCTCCGATTTGCCACCATCTAGGTAAGTGAGAGTTGGTCGCCAAACCGAAGTTGTTGTTGCCGGGATTGTTCTTTAGATTAACCCTGTCCACGATCCGATCATCGAAATTGGTATCGACATTCGTCAGGTTAGCGCGGTTAAAGAGGTTGAACACCTCGAAGCGGAATTGGAAGTTGACCCGTTCTGTGATTTTGGTGTCCTTATAGAGGTTAATATCCGTTTCAAAGAAATTCGGTTCGCGGAACTGGCCCGGCTTCTCATTTCCTTCCGAACCGAAAGTCGGAACGGAGAAGTTGGCAACAGCAAGAGAGCCGGCGGTCAGGAAAGCTTTTTTGCTCGTGTCCTGTTTGTAACTGGAGACGTCTGGAAAGTCGTTATTGACCCCGTCCGCGTTGTAGTCACCACTGCTGGTTACGTAACCGGTCGCGGGGTTTCCAGCGGAGGGGCAAGTCCCCGAGCCAGTGCAAACCGGGCGGTAGTTATTGCCCGCCGCAACCGTAAACGGATTACCCGACTGGTAGACGCTGGTACCGCTGAGACCCCATCCGCCAGTGAGATGACCAACGGCGCCCTGCCCGCTATTCAGGCCCTTCAATGAATAGTTGAAGCTGACCGAAACACGGTTCGGTACATCCCACAGGGATGGTCCGTAATAGGTCCCAGGATTAAACGGCGTCGGATAAACGCCGGCGTCGTCCTTGGATGAGGAGTGAGTGTAGGAAGCGTCCACGAAGCCACGCGAAAAGTGTCCTTTGAACTCGAAATAGACGCCTTCATAGTTCCCGTAGCGGTCGTTTTGAGCATAGGTAATTGGGCCGAAACTCGGGTTTAGGCGGGTCAGATTGGTGGTGGAATTGTTCAGGATCAAATCGTTATTCAGTACATTGATATTGACCCCATAGGAAACATTCGTAGTACTGTTACTGCCACCAACAAGATTGTAAGAATGCGACCCTGAATAACCGACACTGGCCGCAAAGTTATTGGAAATTTTCCGCTCCACCGTTGCGGACCATAGATTCGCCTTCGGAGACTTCACGTTCGGATCAATGCCACCAATGGCGAGGTTGGCCCCTACCAGCCCTCCTTGGGCGTTAAGGCCGCCCTGAAAAGTCGGGTAAACAAAACCAAATGGCGGCTTCGGGTTACTGGGGTCGCCTTGAACAAAAATAGGAGCCTGTGCGGTCGCTGTTCCACCCGCGACGAAGCCTGCCAAAACCAATCCTGGGGGACTACCGCGGAATTCTTCCTGAATATTCGCGGACGTTAGCCAGTTGTTATACACGCCAAATCCACCGCGGATGGCCCAGTTGCCATCTCCTTTAGGGTCCCAGGCGAAACCAACGCGAGGGCTAAACAATTTGTTGACCGAGCTCTGCAGAGCATTGTGGGTAGCCTTGGCAACCCCACCCGCAACTTGGCTCTGAATGGTTGATCCTGTGCCCAGGTAAAAGTTTCCAAAAATCGTCGTCGGACTCTTTGACCAGGGGTTACCGCTGTCGTCATAACGCAGCCCCAGCGTCAGGGTCAGATTTTTCCTCGCCTTCCAGCTGTCTTCCACAAAAAGCCCAAAGGTTCTGGAAGCTGCATTCCAATCCCACAATTTCTGTGTGCCGGTCGCGGGGTCGTACATCACCCCTCCCTCGTTTGTAGGAGCGTCCTGCGCCAGAGTCAGAATATTGTTGAACGAGAAGTTCGGAGTTGACCAAGGCCCCTGGAAGGGCTCGACATCGTCCCCATACCAGCCTTCATAGCCGAACTTCAGGGTATGAGTGCTCCGCACGTGCGTGAGGACGTCGCGCCAGTGGTAATTGTGTTGAATGAAGTCTCCCTGCGCGAAGCCTGCTCCCAATTGCTGGCTAATGCCTGCACCAATATTAGGGACCGTGTAATCCTTGGCCCCGGTAGCCAGCTGGCCCTCTATCCGGTTCAAACCCGCGCTGCCCTCATTCAACGTGGTGGGGGAGAAGGTGTGCGCCCAAGTTACCTGTCCCGCGACCTGCCAGGTAGGATTGAAGCTTGAGAATTGCGGCGAGGCCGACGCTGCACCGCTGAGAAGCAAGGTGCGATAGAAACTGACGTAGATCCGGTCATTCCTGAAGACTGGATCTAAACGTGCAAAGTACTGCGTCCCGTTGCGGATTGCGGTTGTGCCGAATGTCCCTTGGTCGATCATGGGCAAAGCGCAAGGAATGAAGTTCGTGGAGGCGTGATTGCAGCCATTTGGGTTATCTGCACCGGTTATTGGATCCGTTTGGGGGCCCACAACGCCCGATGCGGTTTGGTTGACGGCCACGCCGGACAAGCCGACGGGCAAGTAAGTGGTGAGGATATGCGTTCCCACCGTGCTTGATAAACCATTGTTGGGATCCGAAATAAAGGTTAGGAACGCAGGATCCGCGAAGGTGACCTGTCCGCCAGCGGCGTTCGATCCGCGCCTTGGCTCGGCGGCAAAGTAGAAGAAAAGATGTTGCCGAATCACCGGGCCACCGACCGCAAAGGAAAAGTCGTTGGAATGAAATTTGGCATAGGGGAAGCTGTGGAAATGCTGGGCTGCGTACATCCCCTGATAGTTGTAATAATCCGCCGCCGAACCGTGGAACTGGTCGGTGCCGGATCTGGTGGTAAATGCTACTTGCAATCCCGCGCCGCGGCTGTGCTCACTGGAAAACGTGTTCACCTGGACACTGGTTTCCTGGATCGAGTCAGGCGTGGGAGTCAGATTTAAAACGCCCTGGCGGATTGCACTAGTGATATCCAGGCCGTCAATCAAGTATTGATTGTTATCGGCACCCTGGCCGTTGGCGCTGGCGTCAACTGCGGTTTCCGTGGAGAAGTTATCTGCGCCTGATCCGGGAGCCCCGGCAGAACCACTCGTCCCCAATCCAGACACCCCGGGCGCAAGCGTCACCAGCGTGACCAGGTTGCGGCCCTGAATCGGCAACTGCGCTACCGCCTGGTTCTCAAGGGTCAATTGCGTGCGGCTGTCACCAGTATCCACGACAGGCGTGGCCGTGGTGACGGTTACATTCTCGGTGACCGCGCCCACCTTCAAGATGACCGGTATGTTCAAGTTTTGCTCGGTGAGCAGTGTGACCGCTGACTCCGATCTCGAATAACCGGAGGCTTCGACCGTAAGCTTGTAGGCGCCTGGCGACAGGCTCACAAAGCGGTAATTCCCATCGGCGTCCGTAGTGGTCGTACGAGTCACCTGCGTTCCGGCGTTCACCAAAGTGACGGTGGCTTTGGGCACGACTGCGCCCGACGAGTCTTGAACCGCGCCCTGCAGGTTACTGTTAAACTGCGCCCAAGCAGGGGAGGCCAGCAGGACTGCCAAAGCCAGCAGGAAGGAGAATCTTCTTAGAGACATGTGCACTCCTGGGAAATCTTTGTGGGGAATTTTCATGTAATCGTTTACTCTTCTCGCCCTGGCGGTGGTCAAAACAGGGAGGCGGGAAGCAGCAGCAGCATAGCGATATTCCAGCGGGCGCACATGGGACAGATGTACTATGAAAGTACTATGCCAGCGCGGTTAGCCTGTCCTGCGTCTCTCCGTAGCGATCAGGCTGACTAGCCGGCCAGGCAGAGGAATTGACCATGTTCCTGTTTCGCAGCCGTCAAACCTTGGGGCTTGTAGCGGTTCTAGTATGCGTTTTCTCAGCGGCCTGCAACCGCCGTTCAAAGCTGGTCGCCGTCATTCCGCGTTCCTGCGGAACGGTGCTTTGGGAGCCCGAACACGCGGGAGCGGCCCACCTGGCCCGCAGGAATGGCGTAGAAGTCTACTGGAACGCTCCTCCCCGCGAAGACGATGTCGAAGGGCAAATTGCGTTGCTCAAGAAGGTTGCGGATCGAGGCCCCTCCGGAATAATTTTGACTCCCGACGAGACATTGCCTCTTCGCACTTCTGTTCGAAGGATTGTGGCGCGTGGTCTTCCCGTTGTCGTGGTGGGAACGCACCTGGGAATCGCTCCGTCTGCAAAACTGGCCTACGTTCTCAATGACGACGAGGCAGGCGGGCAGATGGCGGCCCGGCGTCTAGGCGCAATCTTGAAAGGATCGGGATCGGTCGCGATTGTTGGGGTCAATCCGCAACTCACCGGGATCACCGTGAGAGAACGCTCCCTGGAAAAAACGCTGGCTGAAGAGTTTCCCAATATTCACGTGGCTGCTCGCAGGCTGGGACATTACAGTGTTCCACAAGAGCAACAGATCGCGGAAGATCTTATAAACGGGGGGACGCAGTTCGATGCAATCGTAGCGCTTTCTACGAGCTCAACAAAAGGCGCGTACTACGCCCTGGTGGAATTTGGAAAGCCGCGGTTGATCAAGCTCATTGGGTTTGATCAGGATTTGATTCCGCCTCTCAGAACGGGTGGCATCGACTCCATCGTCATGCAAAGGACCTACGACATGGGGCAAACCGCCATGAGTCTCATGCTCTCGCAGTTGAAAGGAGGAGCAGTTCCGGGCGTGACCGTGTTGCCTCCGATTCTCATGACACGCGAAAACCTTGATTCCTCCGAAATCTACCATCAATTGACCGCGAACTGGTGGGCTACCGAATGAATCGCGCGCTGCGCTCGCGGAGGGTCCTGCTTTGGTCTATAACAGTGCTCGCCGTTATGGTTGCAGGCGGCGTGGCGCTGGGCTGGCCCTGGTGGCGGGTGCGTCCTTCCCTTCAAATTGGGAATCTGGAACGGCGAGATGACTGGCAGCCTTTCGGAGGCGCGTGGCAGTTTGTGGATGGCACGATGCTGAACAACTCCGACGAGCGTGGCGCCAAGTTGATGAATGGTGACACCCACCTGACCGATTACATGATTGAAGCTGATGTTCAGCTTCTAGGGCAATACGGAGATGCGGGCCTCATTATCCGAGGGAACAACGAAGAAGTTGGTGTCGATGCCTACGACGGCTACTATGCCGGCCTGCGCGATCTGGACAACACCCTGATCCTGGGGCATGCAGGCTTTGGCTGGATCGAATATCAAACGAATCGAGTCGTGCCTCGAGTTGTGGCGCAGCAGTGGTATCACCTTAAATTCCTGGCGTACGAATGCGACATCGCAGCCAGCGCGACATCCTTGTCTGGAGAAGTAACCACCGATGCTGTTCGCGTGCCTGGCTGTATCAAGTCAGGACGCTTCGGCCTGAAGTCCTATCAAACTGGCGGGCTCTGGCGGAATGTGCGCGTCCACGCCGCCACCCATGAAGACTTGTTGCGCATGGTCGGAAACGCCGAGATTCCGCTGGCGGACCCGGTCACCAAGGTTGGCCCGATTGGCGACCCTGCGAATGATGCCAACGAGCAGTATTTCGAACCTTTGTATCTCGACATGCGTGATCACCACGTCGATCCAGGTGGGATCCCGATTTCGAATCTTGTGGCTCTCGCTCCCGATAAACCTACGCCGGTGACGATACACGGCGTCGTGACCCTCACGCATCCGACACTCTTTGTCCAGGATTCTACCGGCGGCGTGGAAATTCAGAGCTTCCATGCGAAGACGCCTCCGCAGATTGGAGATCAGGTGGAAGCGAAAGGGGACGCGGAACCTCACGAGTTCAGCGCTATCGTGAGGAATGCCGATGTCCATAGCCTGTGGTCGCACACGCCGCTTCATGCGATGACCATCAATGCTTCGCAGGCCGCAACCGGGGCATTCGACGGGCAGTACATCGAAATCGAGGGGCATTTGCAGCGAAAAGAAGAGGCTCCCGACGGCACGATGGTTTTTGATCTGGATGAGGACAATCAGTCGTTCCAAGTCATCACGAACACGCGCAGGGGAGTCGGGCCGCTGCGGGGCATCAAGGAAGAAAGCCGCCTCCGGTTGCGCGGCATCTGCGTAGTCAGTTCAGAGTTTACCCATGACCTCACGCCGTTCGCCGTTCTGCTGCCCTCCGTCAACGACGTGGAAGTGCTGCAAGGGCCGCCGTGGTGGAACACCAGAAACATCGTCGTCGCAATCATCGTTTGCCTGATGGTCGTCTTGGTTGCGCAAGCTCTCCAGAACTATATAGAGAGGTCCAGGTTCGCCGCGGTGCTCGATGAACGCCACCGGCTCGCGCAGGAGATGCACGATTCGCTGGCCCAGAGTTTTGCAGGCATTGGCTATCAGCTGCAGGCGATCCGCGATGAGATCGATAACCGGACAGCGATTCGCCAGGAAATAGAGTTCGCATCTACGCTCGTGCGGCGCAGTCATGAGGAAGCGAAGCGCAATATTGCAGCGCTCCGTCCCGAGCTCCTGGAATCGGTGGGACTTCTCAAAGCGCTGGAAGAGAGCGCGCGCAGCATGGTGGCCGGGGGGAACATTCGCCTTATCGCGACGAGTTCAGGCGAACCTGGCCGCATACCGATTCGAATCTCCGATACTCTCTTCCGCATCGGGCAGGAAGCGCTCGCCAACGCGGTTCGCCACTCCAGCCCTACGGTTCTCAAGATAACCCTCACCTACGGCAGCAACTTTCTCGAACTCGAGATTGAAGACAACGGTCGAGGTTTTTCAGTTGATTCGCGGTCGTCAGGTTTCGGGATCCGTGGCATGCAGAACCGGGCCGACAATATTTCGGCGGATTTACAGATTCGAAGCGTGCCAGGCCTCGGCACGACTGTGCGGGCAATCGCATCTACGCCGGTGACCCTGACCCGTCTAACCGCAATCTGGCAAACTTTTTGGGAGCATCGATTCCATGGACAAGGAAAACGTAAAGAAGCAGATACGGCTGCTCATCGTTGACGACCATCCTGTAGTCCGGGCTGGCCTGAGCAGCATGCTCGGGAAGCAGAAGAACATTGCGATCGCAGGAGTGGCGGCGAGCGCAGAGGAAGCCTTCGCGATCCTGGCGCACCATCCGGTTGACGTAGTCTTGCTCGATCTGCGAATGCCGAAGATGAGCGGCATTGACGCTTTGCACGTTTTCGCGCAGCAAGCATCGCCTCCGCGCGTCGTCATCTTGTCGAGCTTCGAATTCGAGGAAGAGATTTTTCGCGCCGTTCAGGCAGGCGCGCGAGGCTACTTGCTCAAAGATATGTCGCGCGACGAAATAGTCGCGGCAATTACCCTGGTCCATGCCGGGAAACGTTACTTCCCGCCAGCCATCGCCGCCAGGCTCGCCGAACGGACCCACCGCTCGAGCCTGAGTGCGCGTGAACTTGAAATCCTGGAACTGCTGTCCAAGGGATTGACGAACAAAGAAATCGGCCAAGCGTTCGGCATCAGCAAGCACACGGTGCGGAACCACATCAACAACATCACTCAAAAGCTCGAAGTAACCGATCGGACGGAAGCTGCTTCGGTTGCGATGAAGCAGGGAATCATCCCGGTCACCGGTTAGTTGTTGATTGCGTGAAACGGTTCCAGGATCGGGCGAGATGAGACAGATGTACCATGCAGAGTCGCTGTATTTTCCGTATCGTCTCCAGTGGCGACACCTGAGCACTCTATGAAAAAAACCTCTCGACGCCAATTCATGCAGGTTGCCGGAGCGGCCGCAGTCGGATCGACTCTTTTGAGACGCACAGCAGCGGCGCTGCCTGTGAACAGTTCGGCTTCCGATGCGATCGTTCTGCCCCTCTCTGTGTTCGACTATCCGCAAGTTCAACTCTTACCTGGGTTATTGCGTGAGCAGTTCGATCGCAACCACGACGTCTTTCTGCATCTCGACGAAGACGCGATGCTGAAGCCCTTTCGCCAGCGCGAGGGCATGCCTGCGCCCGGTCCGGATATGGGTGGCTGGTACGACAACGCGGACGACTTCAGCCCGCCTGAGAATTTTCACGCTTTCATTCCTGGGCACAGCTTCGGTCAGTATCTGTCGGGCCTTGCGCGTGCGTATGCAGTCACGGGTTCCCAGGCAACCCAGGAGAAGGTGCATCGCCTGGTGCGCGCGTTCGGTAAGACCGTCGAGCCTTCCGGAAAGTTCTACCGCGGATATCACCTGCCTGCTTACACCTACGACAAGACCAGTTGTGGGCTGATCGACGCGCATGAATTTGCCAAATGCCCGGACGCTCTTGATGTGCACTGGCGCGCCACGCAGGCGGCCCTGCCATACCTCCCGGAGAAGGCCCTGGGCCGGGCTGAACAGCGTGCCCGCCCGCACGGCATGGTGGCCGATACCTGGGACGAAACCTACACGCTGCCGGAAAACTTCTTCCTCGCGTATCGGCGCAGCGGCAGGAAAGAGTATCGCGACCTCGCCGTTCGTTTCATCGAGCAGGATTATTTTGGACCGCTGGCGGATGGCCAGAACGTGCTTCCGGGCGAACATGCGTACAGCCACGTGAACGCTCTGAGTTCGGCGATGCAGTCGTATCTTGTGCTTGGAGACGAAAAGTATCTACGCGCCGCCCGCAATGGATTTCAGTTTGTTCACGAACAGAGTTTTGCAACTGGTGGCTGGGGACCCGACGAGGCCTTCGTTCCGCCCGGAAAAGGCCTGCTGGATGCCAGCCTGGGAACGACGCATGCCAGCTTTGAGACTCCCTGCGGAGCTTACGGGCACTT
>Ga0137367_10001957_pt1 | contig 16330 bp, 15 predicted proteins | sample SagtaG_14_FD_104939 | JGI IMG/M metagenome (GOLD analysis project Ga0137367, IMG submission 104939) | Vadose zone soil microbial communities from Sagehorn Ranch, Mendocino, California, USA - Sage1_L_80_16 metaG | ecosystem: Environmental > Terrestrial > Soil > Vadose zone | place: USA... | reverse complement strand
TGACGAGTAAACCGTCCGCCGCAGCCTGGCAGGAGCCGATCGGCGGTCGCCAGTGCATATCTGGGTGATTTGCGCGGGCTAGCTGCGGGGCCGGCCGGCCACCTGCGCGGCACGCCGGGCGCGCAGCGCCCCGCCGGCTTGCTGCCGATGCCCGGCGGGCGGCGCCGCGGTGGACTCGCCAACTGGGCGTGCCAGCTGGCCCCGCCGCAGGGCCGGCTGGTCGCCATCGGGGGTGCTGGAGGCTAACCCTCCACCAGAGCGGTGTACCGGGCGTGGAGTGCCTCCGCGGGGGTGCTGCCGATGTGGCCGGCCAGTCCGGCGGCGAACTCCTCCAACCGGGCGTGCCAGCCGGCCAGCGACTCGACGGGGTGCATCGTCTGCTGGGTGAGCTCAACGAGCGTCCCGCCGGGGCCGGGCGTGAGGTCCCAGCGCACAGCGCCGTCCGGCGAGTCGTACGCGAGCACGGCCCGGGGTTCGACCTCGATGACCGGGCCGGCAGGCGCGTGCCGCGAGGTCGCCGCCGCCGGCGCCGGCCGGCCGGTCTGGGGCGCCGCATCCCCGGCGCCATCCGCGCCAGCAGCCCGGCCCGTGGCAGCGGCCCGCTCCCCGCCTACGGCCCGCCCCGCGCCGCCGTCGCCCGCCGCATCCCCGGGCCGCCCCGCGCCGCGGGTACCGGCCAGCGACGCCCACACCTCCTCCGCGGGGTAGGGCAGCAGCCGGGCGAACCGCACCCGCCAGCCAGTGCCGGACCGCTCGGCGGTGCCCTCGAGCAGGCCGAAGACCTCGACGTACCCCTCGTGCCTTGCGCGGTACGTGCGCATCGCGGCGGCCTGCTCCGCCGCCGGTGTCGGCTCGGGCCGCCCGGACAGCGCCCGTTCCAGCCAGTCCAGGCACAGCTGCCAACCGGTAGCGAAGCTGGCCGCGTTCGGCCGCTCGTCGAAGGTGTGGCCGAACAGCAGCAGGCAGCCGTCCCCGTCGGGGCGCAGCTCCCAATGCAGTTCGGACTCGCCCCAGGTGTAGCTGAACAGCCGTGGCGGGTCGTACTCGGTGATCTCGCCGTTCTCCGGCGGGGCCTCGTCGCCCGCGAAGACGAACCGGATCGGCGCGCCCTGCTTGCGCTCGCCCTGCATCTCGGCGGGGAACCACTGGGCGAGGTGCTCGGTCTCGGTGATCGCCCGCCACACTTTCTCCGGCGGGTGGGCGAGCCGGCGTTCGAACTTCAACACCGACCGGCCGTCGATGGTGTGCAAGCTTCCGTTCACGGTTAGACCTCCTGGTTGTCGGGGTCGTCGGGGTCGTCTGGCATCGTGTCGAGGTGGCGTTCGAGGGCGTCGAGCCGCTCCTCCCACAGCCGCCGGTACGGGGCCAGCCACGCGTCTACCTCGGCCAGTGGCTCGGGACGCAACTCGTACCACCGGCGCTGCGCGTCCTGCCGGACCCGCACCAAGCCGGCCTCGCGCAGCACCCGCAACTGCTTGGACGTGCCCGGCTGGGTGAGCCCGAGTTGCTCGGTCAGCTCGCCGACCACCCGCGGCCGCTCCCGAAGCAGGTCGAGGATGCGCCGGCGGGTCGGCTCGGCGAGTACGTCGAAGGTTGTCGCCACAACAGCGAACATACCTATACGGCTATATTCTCGCAACAGCATGTACGGACGGCGGCGTGGCCACAGCGCCGCGTGAGCCCCGCGGCCCACCCCGGCCCAGGCGCAGCACACCAGCCGGCCAGCAAGGGTCGGCCGCAGGGTCGGCCGCAGGGTCGGCCGCAGGGTCGGCCGCAGGGTCGGCCGCAGCCAAGGGCTGGCCGTACCGAGCGCCGCACCTGGCGACGTCCCCGGCGCCGCTATCCGTCCTCGACGACTTATCGGTGTATCGACAAATACACTGGGCGACATCTCGACGTAGCTCCTTATGTCCTCCGGTCGCGGTACTGGGACCAGGGCCCTACGTCCTCACCGGAGCCGTTGTGCTCCGGCCCTCGCTCAGCCTGCGCGCCGCGCCGCGCTTCCGAGCCGCCCGCACCATGTCGGTACGCCGCTTCTCCGGAGCTGTGCGAGGCTCGCACCGCCCCGGACGTCTCGAGGCGGACGCCAGAGCATCGGGTTATGTCAGGTACGCGACCGGCCTACACTCTGCCTCGCCGCACAGCGGCCCGGCCGGCGTAGGCGCAGGCAGGACCCGATCGAAGAGGGGCGACAGGCCGTGAAGGTAGGCATTCCGCGCGAGGTGAAGACGCACGAGTACCGCGTCGCGATCACGCCGGCCGGCGTGCACGAGCTCGTCTCGGCCGGTCACCAGGTGTATGTGGAGAAGGATGCCGGCGTCGGCTCCGCGATCCCGGACGAGGACTTCGTGGCGGCCGGTGCGCAGATCCTCGGCACTGCCGACGACGTGTGGTCCGAGGCCGAGTTGGTGCTCAAGGTCAAGGAGCCGATCGCGGAGGAGTACGGGCGGATGCGGCGCGGGCAGGTGCTGTTCACCTACCTGCACCTGGCCGCGTCCCGGGAGTGCACCGAGGCGATCCTGTCCTCGGGCATCGACGCGGTGGCGTACGAGACCGTGCAGACCGCCGACCTCGCGCTGCCGCTGCTTGCCCCGATGTCCGAGGTGGCCGGCCGGCTGGCTTCGCAGGTCGGCGCGTACCACCTGATGCGGCAGGGTGGCGGGCGCGGCATCCTGATGGGCGGAGTGTCCGGTGTGTACGCCGCCAAGGTGGTGGTCATCGGCGCCGGCGTGTCCGGCATGAACGCGGCGGCGATCGCGCTCGGCATGCAGGCGGAGGTGTTGCTCCTGGACAAGAACATCGAACGGCTCCGCGCCGCGGACCGCATCTACCAGGGCCACCTGCAGACGGTGGCCTCCAACGCGTACGAGATCGAGAAGGCCTGCCTCGACGCAGATCTGGTAATCGGCGCGGTGCTGGTGCCGGGAGCGAAGGCGCCGCGGCTGGTCACCAACGAGCTGGTCAGCCGGATGAAGCCGGGAAGTGTCCTTGTCGACATATCGATAGATCAAGGTGGCTGCTTCGAGGACTCCCGACCGACCACCCACGCCGAGCCGACCTACCTGGTGCACAACTCGCTGTTCTACTGCGTCGCCAACATGCCAGGCGCGGTGCCGCACACCTCCACGTACGCGCTGACCAACGTGACATTGCCGTACGCGATGGATCTGGCGAACAAAGGGCTGCGGCAGGCCGTGACCGACGACCCGGCGCTCGCGCTCGGGGTGAATGCGATGGGCGGCACGCTGGTGTACGCGCCGGTGGCCGAGGCGCACGGGATGCCGGCCCGGCCGCTGTCCGCCGTACTGTCCGGGGCTTCGTCCTGACCGCACCGGTGACGACCGGCGGTGGCGCGTCGCGCGACCGGTCCGCCACCGCGGTCGACCGGACGGTCCTCACGTACCTGGACCACCTCGCCGTCGAGCGCGGCCTCGCGGCGAACACCCTGCTCAGCTACCGCCGCGACCTGCACCGGTACGCCGACTACCTGGCCAACTGCGGGATCCCGGAGCTGTCCGGGGTGTCGGAGGGATCGGTCACCGGGTTCCTGGCGCAGCTGCGGGAGGGTACGGCCGACCACCCGCCGCTGTCCGCGTCGTCGGCGGCCCGGACGGTGGTGGCGGTGCGCGGGCTGCACCGGTTCGCGATGCGCGAAGGGCTGGTTGGGGCCGACCCGGCCCGCGCCGTCCGTCCCCCGACGCCGCCGCGCCGGCTGCCGAAGGCGCTGCCGGTGGACCAGGTGGAGCGGCTGCTGGACGCGGCCGGTGCGCCGCAGACGCCGCTGGCACTGCGGGACCGGGCGTTGCTGGAGATGCTGTACGGCACCGGCGCCCGGATCTCGGAGGCGGTAGGTCTGGCAATCGACGACCTGGACCGCGCCGACGCCACGGTGATCCTGCGCGGCAAGGGCGCCAAGGAGCGCATCGTCCCGGTGGGCAGCTACGCGCTGCGCGCCGTCGACGACTACCTGGTGCGGTCTCGGCCTGGCCTGGCCACTGCCGGGCGGGGGACCCCGGCGCTGTTCCTCAACGCCCGGGGCGGCCCGCTGTCGCGGCAGTCGGCGTGGGCGATCCTGCAGACGGTGGCCCAGCGGGCCGGACTGGCCGCTGCGGTGTCGCCGCACACGCTGCGCCACTCCTTCGCGACCCACCTGCTCGACGGCGGCGCCGATGTGCGGGTCGTCCAGGAGCTGCTCGGCCACGCCTCGGTGACCACCACGCAGGTGTACACCCTCGTCACCGTGGAACGGCTCCGGGAGGTGTATGCCACCGCCCACCCGCGGGCCCTCGCCTGACCGCGCGGCATCCGCCCCGGCGATCATCGCGGCTCGGGCCTCGTAGAGGTCGACTGACGCCGACCGGTCGATGGTCAGCGGTTGCGGGAGCCCGGTGCGGTTGCGGGAGCCCAGTGCGGTTGCGGGAGCCCAGTGCGGTGGTGCGGGGCGGACGGTCCGCCCGCATACCGGAGGTCCGTTCTGACGGTCCTGGTCGACAAATCGGTAGGTCGTCCGGCATGGCGCCTTGAATGTGCGCGGGTGCCCTCCTAGAGTCGGCCGCGCTCTAGATCGCTTCCCCAGAAGGTCGACAGGAAGGCTTAGGTACCTATGTCCATGTCGACAAGCGCCTGGAATCAGGAGGAAGCGTTGCTACCCGCAGCCCTGCCGTCCCACGGCCCAGGCGACGACCCAGCCGGTGTGCTGCGGGCCGTTGACCCGGTGATCGCCCGCACGCCGCGCAAGATCCCCGAGCCGCGGCCGATCGCGACACACGGCCCGGCCCGGGTGCTGGCGCTGTGCAACCAGAAGGGCGGGGTCGGCAAGACCACCTCGACCATCAACCTGGGGGCCGCGCTGGCCGAGTACGGCCGGCGCATCCTGCTGGTGGACTTCGACCCGCAGGGCGCGCTGTCCGTCGGTCTCGGCATCCAGCCGCACCAGCTCGACCGGACCGTCTACAACCTGCTGATGGAGCGCGGCACCAGCTTCGAGCACGTGTTGCTGAAGACGAACGTTCCGGGCATGGACCTGCTGCCCAGCAACATCGACCTGTCGGCGGCCGAGGTCCAGCTCGTCAGCGAGGTGGCGCGCGAGCAGACACTGCTGCGCATCCTGGAGCCGGCGCTGCCGGACTACGACTACGTGCTGATCGACTGCCAGCCGTCGCTGGGCCTGCTCACGGTCAACGCGCTGACCGCCGCGCACGGAGTGCTCATCCCGCTGGAGTGCGAGTTCTTCAGCCTGCGCGGCGTGGCGCTCCTGATCGACACGATAGAGAAGGTCCGAGAAAGGCTAAACCCCAACCTGACCGTTGATGGCATTCTCGCGACCATGTATGACGGTCGCACTGTGCATGGTCGTGAAGTGTTCGCCCGCGTGGTGGAGGCCTTCGGGGACACGGTGTACGACACCGTGATCACCCGCACCATACGTTTCCCTGAGACGACGGTGGCCGGCGAACCCATCACCAGTTGGGCGCCGACCTCCTCCGGAGCCAAGGCATACCGGAACCTCGCCAAGGAGGTGCTCGCCCGATGAGCCGGCGACCGAGCCTGCCCGGCGCTGCGGAGCTGTTCCGGGTCACCGGCGGTTCCTCGACCGCGTCCGCCCAGGCACCCGCCCCCGAGCCGCCGGCCGCCCGGGCCGCCACGTCCAATCCCATCCGGGAGATGCAGGCGCAAGCCGAGGACGTCACACCCGCGCCGATCCCGACCATCAGGCCGGCCCCGCAGACCGAGCCCCCCTACGACGACGAGGAGCCGGGGGAGTTCGCCGCGCCGGCACCCCGTCGGCAGGCCGGCTCGCGGCGCCGCATCCGGGCGGTCGGGGAACGCCGGCCCAGCGGCCGGCAGCGGCACGAGGAGAAGATCACCGTCTACTGCTCGGCGGAGGAGCTCGTCGACCTGGAGCACGCGCGGCTGGCGCTGCGGGCCGAGCACGGGCTCGCCATCGACCGCGGCCGGATCGTGCGTGAGGCGGTCGCCGTGGTGCTCGCCGACCTCGAGGCCAAGGGCGAGACCTCCATCCTGGTACGCAGGTTGCACGAGTCCTGAGGCCGACCGCTAGGGTCTGCGAGGTGGATCAACACCTCGGTACGGCGCTCTAGTGCTCCGCGCGCTCGCACACCCGGTGACCTTCCTGGGTCTGCTTGCCGGGTTCCTGGTGGCAATCGCCGCGCACGCTGCCGCCCAGGCCGCCGCCGCGCGCGGGTACGGCGACCGCAGGGCGCTACGCGAGGTTCGCCGGCCGCAGCGGATCATCGATCCGTTCGGGGCCGTGGCGGCCGCGATCGCCGGTCCCGGTTGGGGGGTGACCCCGCAGCCGCCGATCCGCGGGCGTGGGCGGGGACGGGTGGTGGCGATGCTGCTCGCCGGCCCTGCGGCCGCGCTGCTGGTCGGCGCGCTCGGCATCGTCGGCTACCTCGCTGCGGGTGGTCCGAGCTTCCTGCTCGAGTTCGTGCGCCTGTCCGACCTGCTGCAGAGCCGGCTCGGCGGCCCGGCCGGGCAGATGTTCGCGCTGTCGTTCGGGATCGAGGCGCTTGCGGTCGCCGTGCTCAGCCTGGTACCGCTACCACCGCTGACCGGCTGGCGGGTCCTGATGCTCTTCTCGGGGCGCAGCGCCGGCTGGCAGCGTGCGCGGGAGTACCTCGAGGAGCGGAACTTCGGCGTGGTGGCGCTCCTGATACTGCTGCTCATCCCGCTTGGCATCGGCGGCCCGATCCTGCTCGAACTCGTCGACTGGATCGTGGGCCTGCTCCTCGGCATCGCTGCCTGACCCCCGCCGGCCACGGAGAATGTGACATCGCCCGCGACGCGCCGGCGCTCCTGCGGCGTCGCCGCCTGACCCTCGCCGGCCACCGAGCCGCGACGCCCAGCAGGCCGAGCGACCGTGACATCGCCCGCGACGCGGCGGCGCTCCTGCGGACGTCGGCATCGCTGCCTGACCCCCGCCGGCTCCGAGGCCCGGCATCCGGTCGGACACTGCCGGCCACCGTAGCCCGGCATCCGACCCGACCGCGGTCTCCACGGCCGCTCAACCGCACTGCGGCCCACCGCACCCGCGGATACCCGCAGCTCGCAATGGAGCGTCCTGCTGGTTCGCCGGCTGCCCGGACATCCGACGGCTTGTCTCCCTAGCGGCTTGTCTCCCTAGCGACTAGTCACTTTGTCGACATATCGACTCACTGGAGGGCGACGCGAGGAGGGCGTACTCCGGTGAGCTACCTTCTTGCCATGTCCCCGCCCGCCGACACTCCGGCCACGTTGGCCACCGAGGCGCGGCCGGTGGCCCGCTCGGCTTCAGGTGCCGGTACCGCGGCGGCGCCTGGTGGAGCGGCGGCACAGGCAGCGGGGACGGGCCGCGCGGCGCCGTTCCAGGTTCGGCTGGAGAACTTCGAGGGCCCGTTCGACCTCCTGCTGCACCTGATCGCCAAACACCAACTCGACGTCACCGAGGTCGCCCTCTCGCAGGTCACCGACGACTTCATCGCCCACATCAGGGCTCTCGGCGCGGAGTGGGACCTGGGCCAGGCCACCGAGTTCCTGGTGGTGGCGGCCACGCTGCTCGACCTCAAGGCCGCCCGGCTGCTGCCCGCCGCGGATGTCGAGGACGAGGAGGACCTGGCGCTGCTGGAGGCCCGAGACCTGCTCTTCGCGCGCCTGCTGCAGTACCGGGCGTACAAGCAGGCGGCGGCCCTGTTCGGGCAGCTCATCGCGGAGCATGCCCACCGGCACGCACGCAGCGTCGAGCTGGAGCCGCGGTTCGCCGAGCTACTGCCGGAGGTGCTGCTCGGGGTGGGTCCGGAGCAGTTCGCCCGGATCGCGGCCCGCGCCCTGGCGCCCAGACCGGTGCCCACCATCCCGATGGATCACCTGCATGCGCCGAGGGTCAGCGTCCGCGAGCACGCCGTCATCCTGCGCGAGCGGCTGGCGCGGCTGGGCAGCGCGACCTTCCGCGCGCTCACCCACGACTGCCAGCACACCCTGGAGGTGGTGGCGCGGTTCCTGGCGCTGCTGGAGCTGTACCGCGAGACCGCCGTGGCCTTCGAGCAGGTGACCGCGCTGGGCGAGCTGCATGTGCGCTGGACCGGCGCCGTCGATGGCATTGCGCCGGCCGAGCCGACCCCGGACATGGACGAGGAGTACGGGTGAACGACCAGCAACGGCTCCGCCCCGCGACCCCGGAGCGGGAACCGAGCGTCCCGCCGCCGGCCGCTGCACCGTCCCCTGATGCCGATCCTGCCGCTCCGTCGGCCGGGCGCGCCGCCTCCGCTGCCGACAGCGCCCCGGGGGGCGCCGGCAGCCCGGACGAGCCGGCCGCCCACGACCGGGCCGCCGTGGAACCACCCGGTTCTTCCGACCCGCCAGCGTTCGACCGTGGGATGTCTTGCGACGGCGATACCACAACGACCCACGGCGGGGGGGCGGCGCCCGCCACCGCGACCGTGACGGAATCCGGCAGTATGGACGGCACCCGAAGCTCGACGGCTGTTCCGTCGCCTGACGAAAGCACCGCCGATCACGTCCCGCCAGGCGCGGCCGAGTCGGCGGGCCCCGGCCGCGAAGCGCCCGACGCCGTGGTTTTGCCCCCCGGAACTGCGGTTCCGCCGAGAGCCGAGCCCGGCACCGAGGAAGCCGACCGGGCCGAGGAAGCCGAGCCGACGGAGCGGCTGGATGTGGGCCGGCTGCGGTCGGCCGTCGAGGCGATCCTCTTCGTGGTGGACCGGCCCACCACGACAGTCGAGCTTGCGCAGGTGCTGGACGTGCCGCAGCCGGTGGCGGCGCAGGCTCTGGCCGGGTTGCGAACCGATCTGGACGAGCAGCGGCGCGGCTTCGAGCTGCGCGAGGTGGCGGGCGGTTGGCGGCTGTACACACGGGAGGAGTTCGCCTCGTACGTCGAGCGGTACGTGCTCGATGGCCAGCAGGCGCGACTCACCCAGGCGGCCCTGGAGACACTGGCTGTGGTGGCGTACCGTCAGCCGGTCACCCGGGCCCGGATCTCGGCGATACGCGGGGTAAGCGTTGACAGCGTCATCCGGACCCTCCTCGCCCGCGGCTTGATCGAGGAGTGCGGCAGCGAGCCGGACACGGGCGGCCTGCTGTACCGCACCACACCGCTTTTCCTGGAGAAGCTCGGTCTCCACTCCCTTGAGGAGCTACCGTCTCTCGCTCCACTACTTCCTGAGCTGAACGCGGTGGAAGATGTCACACCCTCAACCTGAGCCCAATACTACCGGTGTCCGCCTGCAGAAGGTTCTTGCCTCGGCCGGCGTCGCGTCTCGGCGCGCTGCGGAGGAGCTGATCTCCGCCGGTCGTGTGTCGGTGAACGGCGAGATAGTCCGCGTGCTCGGCCGGCGTGTCGTTCCGGAGACCGACATCATCCACGTGGACGGCCAGCGGGTGAACGTCCGCGAGGACCTGGTGTACCTCGCGCTGAACAAACCGCCCGGCGTGCTGAGCACGATGTCCGACGACCGGGGCCGCCCTACGGTGGGGGACTTCGTCGCCGAGCGCGAGCAGCGGCTCTTCCACGTCGGGCGGCTCGACCAGGACTCTGAGGGCCTACTGCTGTTCACCAACGACGGCGAGTTGGCGCACCGGCTGATGCACCCGCGGTACGAGGTGCTCAAGACCTACCTCGCCCAGGTACCGGGACCGGTGGGACGGGATCTCGGCAGGAAGCTGCGTGCGGGTGTGGCCCTCGACGACGGCGTGGTCAAGGTGGACGGCTTCACCTTGGTGGACTCCAGCCACGGGCAGGCGCTGGTCGAGGTCGTGCTGCACGAGGGCCGCAAGCACATCGTCCGCCGCCTGCTGGCCGAGGTGGGTCATCCGGTGACGCGCCTGGTCCGTACCCAGATCGGTCCGGTGCGCCTCGGGCACCAGCGGCCGGGCACCGTCCGCAGGCTGAGCCTGGGTGAAGTGGGGGAGCTGTACCAGCTCGTCGGTCTGTAGCCGGCGACTACCCGCGTCGCCATCTCTACGTCGTCATATCGCCTCGTCTACCTCTCGACAAGCCGACCTAGCCGTTGATCGATGTACCGATCTCTCAACTAGTCGGGATATCGGCGAGACGATGTGCCGGTTTGTTGACACATCGGCCAAGCGATCTATCGACTTATCGCCAGAGCTGGAGACACTGCGGCACCGAGGGCGCGACTAATCGATTTGTCGATTTACCGCAGCGTGAACACCCGCCCACCCGGGGCCCGGCGCCCCAGCGACCGCCTCGAACGCCGTCCGACGGCCACGTCCCGTGGCGGCGCGGATCGCGCGGTGGCAACGCGTCGCGGGACGCGCTCCTGGCTAGTCATGTATCTGTATGTCGACAAACCGCCTAGCCACCAAAGCGGCTTGGTACTAAATAGATGAACAGATGAAGAGCTACGTGGCTAAGCCGATGTGCCAAGATCTGGGCTGCCCACTCCTGTCCCGGAGAGCGCGGCTGAGGCCGGCGGCCCGCTCGAACGGCCCGCTCGAACGGTTCGGTCCCGAGAGCGCGGTCCCGAGAGCGCGGTCCCGACAGGGCGGTCCCGACAGGGCGGTCCCGACACGGTCGTGGTGGTGGGCGACCAGTGCTGGCAAGCCGGGACGATGTCGGCTGTAACGGCAGGCGCCGCGGAGACCACCTTCTCCCGACAGGGTCAGATACGGCGGCCGGTTCTGGCCGAGGCGTCGAGAGGACAGGTGAGGGGCATGGCGGGCGGCCTGGGGGTTCGTTGGATGCTGAGCACGGTCATGGAGACTGATCGCGCCGAACGCCGCACGTGGCTGTCGAGTGCACGGGCCGGCGGGGGGGTGAAAGGCGTTGCGGTGTCTTGGCGCCGCCGGAGCGGGAGGATGAAGCGGGTGCCGGTTCGCGCGATCCGTGGCGCGATCCAGGTCGACGTAGATGACCGGGACGCGATCCTCGAGGCAACCACCGAGATGGTCCGCGCCGTGCTCGCGCGCAACGGGCTGGCGGCGGCCGACCTGATCAGCATCGTCTTCACGGCCACACCGGACCTGACCGCGGAGTTCCCCGCGTACGCCGCCCGCCAGCTCGGCCTGACCGACGTGCCGCTGCTGTGCGCCACCGAGATCGCGGTGCCGGGCGCGATGCCGAGGGTGCTGCGCCTGCTCGCCCACGCCGAGACCGATCTGCCGCGAGCGGCCATCAGGCACGTCTACCTGCGTGGCGCCGCGGGTCTGCGTACCGACCTGCCGCACTAGAGGCTATGACGGCTTCGCCCGTCCAAGCCCTCTAGCCACAGCCTCGCCATGTTCCCCGCGACGCCCAGCCAGGCCCGACGCCTGCCGGCCGAGGGCGATGCGCACGCGTCGCCCTCGCCGCACACAGCGGACGTCCGCGAAATCGTGCGACCCGGAGAGCGCGCGGGCCAGACGTCCCCGGTCGCCGGTTCCCATTCCTGCCACACCTTGGTCCACCCGCCCGCTGCGGATCGCTCAGACCTCGAATCAGGACCCTCGTAGCCCTCATTTTTCGTGGGGGTTGAGCGCACCCTGTGGTGGGAGGCCAGGCAGCACCTGCCGGACGCCAGGGTTCGCCACGCAGTCTTTCCTTCCGGTGCCGAGGTAGGCTAGGCCTCAAGTCGAGGTCATACCGTTCATCGCGGGAACGTCTGACGCTCAACCTGAGAGGTGATCGACGATACGGACAAGCGGAACGAGATGCACACCCTGCGAACAGGCAGAATGGAATGGGCCGCTCCTAACGCCATACTCCCGAACATGTCGCCCTCGGAAGGACGAGTAACCGTGTCGCTCACCGGCGTGATTGCGCTCGACGGCCCCTCCGGCACCGGAAAGTCCTCGGTTGCCCGGACGCTGGCCCGCCGACTCGCCGCCCGTTACCTCGACACCGGGGCGATGTACCGCGCGGTCACGTGGGCGGTGCTGGAGGACGGCATCGCACTCGACGACGCCGATGCCGTGGCCGCATGCGCCGCGGCTGCCGACCTGGAGATCGGCACCGACCCCGAAGACGAGTGGGTCGCCGTGGACGGTATCCAAATCGACAAGGTGATTCGCAGCGCACACGTGACCGCAGCGGTGAGCGCTGTGTCCGCGGTGCCCGAGGTGCGCCGCCTGCTCGTCGCGGCCCAGCGAGACCTCATCGGCGACGGCGGCATCGTGGTGGAGGGCCGCGATATCGGCACCGTCGTGGCGCCGGACGCGGAGTTGAAGGTGTACCTGACCGCGTCGCCCGAGGAACGGGCACTGCGCCGGGCCCGGCAGGAGGCGCGCACGTCGCCGAAGGACATCGCCGCCATCGCGGCCGCGATCCGGCGCCGTGACGAGTACGACAGCAACCGGCCGACCAGCCCGCTGCGGCCGGCCGACGACGCGATCGTCCTCGACACCACTGCCATGGATGAAGACGACGTCATCGCCCGCCTCGTCGACCTGGCCCGGCAGCGCGGCATGACCGGCGAGGGGCCGCGGTGAGCAGACAGATCGTCCGCAGCCCGACCGAGCGCGCGCACGGCACCCGCGGCATCCTCGTGTCCCGACGGCTGGCCGGCCTGCTCGCCCGCGGCCTGATGCGGCAGATGCGGCTGACCGTGCGCGGCCGCGACAACCTGCCCTCTTCAGGCGTGCTGCTCGCGGTCAACCACGCCAGCTACCTGGACGGCCCGCTGATCTTCGGGGTGCTGCCGCGGCCCGGCACGTCCTTCGTCAAGGCCGAGGTGTCCACCGGTGTTCCGGGCTGGTTCCTGCCACGGATCGGCCAGATACCGATATGCCGCGAGGTGCCCGAGCGGGAGCCGCTGCTCACCGCGCTGGCCACCCTCGAGGAGGGCGGCATCGTCGGGATCTTCCCCGAGGGCACCCGTAGCGGCGGCGGCGTTCAGCAGGTGCGTCACGGCATCGCCTACCTGGCGCTGCGCTCCGGATGCCCGGTGGTGCCGGTGGCGTGTCTGGGTACCGAGCGGGTGCTGGCCAAGGGCCGCCTGCTGCCCCGGCTACGCCAGCCGGTGACCGTCGCGTTCGGCCGCCCGACGCAGGTCGCCGAGCCCGGCACGGCGCCCAACCAGCAGCACGTCACCGCGGCCGCCGAGCGCGTCCGCGTCCTGCTGGCCGACCACATCCTGGCAACGGCGGCCTGCCCGACCGCTGCCGCGCCGCCGCCACCACCGGGCTCCGCGCCCACCGCGGGCTCCGCGCCCACCGCGGGCTCCGCGCCCACCGCGGGCTGCGCGCCCACCGCATCCCCAGCATCGCCGGCCACCAGGCCAGGGCCCGGATCGGTGCTCACCGACACCCCGACCGCTGGCGCGGCCCCCACCGCCCCGGCGCCGGCCGCCACACCGGCCGCATCGCCCGCCGTTCCCGCCGACGCGGCGGCTGACCCAGGAGGACCCTCCCGATGATGGACGACTACCTGCTCGAGTACGCAGACCTCGGCGATACCGACGCCGAGCCGGGCGCCGTGCCTGCCGAGGACGCCGAGTCCGCCGAGGATGCCGACGGTCCCACCGATCAGCCGGTGCTCGCCGTCGTCGGCCGGCCCAATGTCGGCAAGTCGACTCTGGTCAACCGCATCCTCGGCCGGCGCGAGGCCGTGGTGGAGGACGTGCCGGGGGTCACCCGCGACCGGGTGGCCTACGACGCACTGTGGCGCGGCCGGCGGTTCACCGTGGTGGACACCGGCGGTTGGGAACTGGACGCGCAGGGCCTGCAGGCACGGGTCTCGGAGCAGGCCTCCCGAGCGGTGCTCACCGCGGACGCCGTGCTCCTCGTGGTCGACGCGAGGGTCGGCGCCACCGAGACCGATCTTGCCGTGGCCCGGGTGCTGCAGCGCGGCGGCAGGCCGGTCGTACTCGCCGCGAACAAGGTGGACGACGAGCGGGTGGAGTCCGACGCCACCGCGCTGTGGTCCCTCGGCCTGGGCGAGCCGTACCCGGTCAGTGCCCTGCACGGCCGGGGCAGTGGCGACCTGCTGGACGCGATCCTGGACGCGTTGCCCCAGGCTCCACCGGACCGCGAGGGTGGCCGCGGGCCGCGCCGGGTGGCGCTGGTCGGCCGGCCCAATGTCGGCAAGTCCAGCCTGCTGAACAAGTTGACCGGCGAGCAGCGCTCGGTGGTGCACGAGGTCGGCGGCACCACCGTCGACCCGGTCGACAGCCTGGTACTTCTCGACGAAGCGGTATGGCGATTTGTCGACACGGCGGGGCTGCGGCGCCGGGTCAAGGAGGCCAGCGGCGCGGAGTACTACGCCAGCCTGCGCACCGCCGGGGCGATCGATGCGGCCGAGGTGGCGGTGGTGCTCATCGACGCAAGCGAGCCGATCAGCGAGCAGGATCAGCGGGTGATCAGCCAGGTGGTCCAGTCCGGCCGCGCCCTCGTGTTGGCGTTCAACAAGTGGGACCTGTTGGATGAGGACCGCCGGTCGCAGTTGGAGAAGGAGATCGAGCGCGAGCTGCTGCGGGTCCGCTGGGCGCCGCGGGTCAACGTCTCGGCCCGGACCGGCCGCGCGGTGGACAAGCTCGCCCCGGCGCTGCGCGTCTCGCTGGAGTCCTGGGAGCGGCGGATCTCCACCGGCCAGCTCAACCAGTGGCTGTCCGAGATCGTCGCCGCCCACCCGCACCCGGTCCGCGGTGGCAAGCAGCCGCGGATCCTGTTCGCCACCCAGGCCGACGTGCGGCCGCCGAAGTTCGTGCTGTTCACCACCGGGCACCTCGAGCCGGGCTACCGCCGCTTCCTGGAGCGGCGGCTGCGCGAGGCGTTCGACTTCACCGGCTCGCCGATCCGGCTCTCGGTACGGGTCCGGGAACGCCGCGCCCGGCGCTCCTGACCGGTGGCGCGCGCCACCCATCGACTGCGGTAACCTCATGCTGCCCGTGGCCACCACCGCACGGGCGATCGGGACGTGGCGCAGCTTGGTAGCGCACTTGACTGGGGGTCAAGGGGTCGCAGGTTCAAATCCTGTCGTCCCGACGCAGTGAATGCGGGGCCGTCGATGAGATCCGATCGACGACCCCGGTCGTGCTGAACGCCGGACAACGACGTCTCGTCGCGGCGCCCGTGCTGTGTGACCTGCCGGAGCGGCCTGCGCTATCGTTCCCGGCCGAAGGGCCGCAGGTTCGATCCGTGGCCGAGCCGCGGAGTCCTGCGGAACGGTGGCCACGTCGGTGCCCGGCCAATGCGAGGAGGTCCGGTGCCGCCGACGACCGGGGAGCCCGCCGGAGAGCTCGGTGACCCGCAGGCCCCGGACCGGATCCTCACCGTGCCCAACCTGCTGAGCGTGCTGCGGCTGCTCGGCGTACCGCTGTTCCTCTGGTTGCTGCTCGGCCCGCACGCCGACGGCTGGGCGCTCGTGGTGCTGATGGTGTCAGGCTTCTCGGACTGGGCCGACGGCAAGCTGGCCCGGCTGCTCAACCAGACCAGCAAGCTCGGCGTCCTGCTCGACCCGGCGGCCGACCGGCTGTACATCCTGGCCACCCTGGTCGCGTTCGTGGCCCGCGACATCATCCCGCTCTGGCTCGCGGTGGTGATCGTTGGCCGCGACCTGCTCCTGGGGCTCACCCTTCCGGTGCTGCGCAGGCACGGGTACGGCCCGCCGCCGGTGCACAACCTCGGCAAGGCGGCCACCCTCGCGCTGCTGTACGCCTTCCCGCTGCTGCTGCTCGCAAACGGGCACGGCACCATGTCCGACATCGCCCGGCCGATCGGATGGGCGTTCACCATCTGGGGTACCGCGCTGTACCTGTGGGCCGGCGTGCTCTACGTCGTCCATGTGGTACGTCTCGTCCGCGCCGACATCGCCGAGTCGGCCGCCGGAGCGGCCCGCCCGTGACCCGCCGGCAGCCCAAGCACCGACCCAAGCTCGGCGGCATGTCCGTCTCGCTGCTGAACGAGCTGCTCAACAACACCCTCGACCAGGGGTACGCCGAGGCGGCGCGGCGGCGCGCCGGGCAGGACCCGCAACCACCCCGGCCGGGGCAGATCGTCGTCGCGGTGGGCCTGCTGCTGGTCGGGCTGCTGTGCGGTGTCGGCTTCGCCCAGGCCCGGCGGTCGGCGCCGGAGTCGGCGCGGGTCAAGATCGCGTTGATCCACGACATCGAGGCCCGTACCGCGACCAGCAACGACCTCGAGCGTCGCCTGGACGAGCTCGCCGCCCAGGTTGCCCGGGACCGGGACGCCGCCCTGACGGCCAGCCGGCAGGGCACCGCCGCCCGCAGCAGGCTGCAGCGGCTGGAGAGCCAGGACGGGCTGCTGGCGGTACGCGGTCCCGGCGTGGAGGTCACGGTCGGCGACGCGCCGCCGAAGCAGCAGACCGACCCGGTGACCGGGCAGCAGCAGACTGTCCAGCCGGACGAGAACGGCCGGATCG
>Ga0137367_10001955_pt1 | contig 16337 bp, 15 predicted proteins | sample SagtaG_14_FD_104939 | JGI IMG/M metagenome (GOLD analysis project Ga0137367, IMG submission 104939) | Vadose zone soil microbial communities from Sagehorn Ranch, Mendocino, California, USA - Sage1_L_80_16 metaG | ecosystem: Environmental > Terrestrial > Soil > Vadose zone | place: USA... | reverse complement strand
TCGACTCCTTCCTCGCGAGCTGCCGCCTCCTCTGGGCGGGTTCACAGCGACGGATGCTGGAGCAGGTGCTCGCCGTCGTACGCCGCCGTGGTGTACCAACGCTGACGGCACGCTGGCAGCCCAACGGGCGCAACGAGGCGTACGCGCAGTGGTTCACCCGGGTCGGCTGGGCGCAGCAGGCCACGCCGAACGAGGATGGCTGGACCTTCAGCGGCCCGACCGCGACCCGGGACGGTGAGACGCCCGAGGACCTCCTCGGCGTGCTCAGCGGCTACCTGGCCAAGAAGATCTACGCCGACTACCGTCCACCCGTTCGCCGCCGGACTCGGGATCGCGACGGTGCGTGCGAGGTTTGGGTGCCCGGCGGCGCAGCTCGCCTCGGCCTCAGCGAGGAGGATGTTGACGTGGTGCGGGCAGTGTTCGGCCTGGAACCAATCGGCGAGCGCGACCAGCCAGTGGTCGAGGTCACGCCGTTCTGGATGGACGAGCGGCTCGTCAGCCGGGACCGGTTCGCCGCGTACTTGCGTACCCTGCCGACCGCCGACGTGGTCGACGTCATCCGGGCTACGGGGAACCATTACAAGGTCGCCCCGGTGATCGACGTCGGCCGGGTGATCGACGTGCGGCCGGCGGCCGGCACGGGTGAGCTGCCCGCCGTGGTGCCATGGGCATGGGCGCAGCAGTATGCGACCTGGGCCGGTGGACGCCTGCCGACCGAGGCCGAGTGGGAATTCGCCGCCCGCGGCACTGACGGCCGGTGGTACCCGTGGGGTGGCGACCTGCCGACGCCGCCACGATGCCCGGCCCGAGGCAGCGCGCTTTGTAGCATCGACCACGACGCCGACGGGGCGTCGCCGTTCGGTGTGCGCGACATGGTGGGACACGTATGGCAATGGTGCGCGGACACCTATCTCGAACACCCGCAGTACCGCGGCGGCGACGTGAACGCCAACGTGTATTTCCTGCGGACGACGGTCAGGCCGCTCGAAGCCGCTGAGCACTGCGGCCATCTGGTTGGCTTCCGCCTGGTACGAGATACCTGACAGCCACGACGCCTGTGACATTGAAATTGGTGAAAGAGGTAGCGCCACATGCCGATACCACTCGTCCGGCCCGCCGCGGTCCGGCCCGGTGACACCGTTGCGATCGTGTCCACGTCCTCGCCGGTGAGCCCTGACGAACTCGACCGGGTGTCGCACTACTTCCGAGAACGCGGCTACGGCGTGACGGTCGCGCCGGGCGCAGGCGGGGCGACCGGCTACCTCGCCGGTCCCCGCGAGCAGCGGGCGGCAGATCTCATGGCCGCCTTCGCCGACCCGGCGGTACGCCTGATCGTGCCGGCGACCGGCGGCAAGGGCGCGGCGCATCTGCTTGATCTGCTCGACTTCGAGGTGATCCGGGCGAACCCGAAGGTCTTTACCGGTGTCTCTGATCCGTCGATCCTCGGCAATGCCGTCTACCACCGTGCCGCCCTGCTGACCCTGCACGGGCCGTCGGGCTACGACTTCTTCCAGCCCGAGGTCAACGCCGACACCGAGACCGCGTTCTGGCAGATCGTGTCCGGCCCGGTCGCCGGGCACGAGGTCAAGGGCGACGGCTGGCGAGTCCTGCGCGGGGCCGGTCGACAGATCACCGGTCACGTGGTCGGCGGGCACCTCGGCACGATCCGGGCGCTCATCGGCACGCCGTGGATGCCGGACGTGACCGGCGCCGTATTGGTGCTGGAGGAGGTGTTCGTGCCGTGGGTGGCTGTCGACCAGGCGCTCACGCACCTGCGGCTTGCCGGCGTGTTCGACCGGATCGCCGCGCTCGTGGTCGGCGTACCGATCGACTGCGCGCGTGAGGACGCGCCCGACGAGGACTGGGATCAGATGATCCTGCGTTGTGTCGGTGGCGACTGCCCGGTGGTCACCAACGTGGAGTTCGGCCACACGGCGCGCAAGGTCCCGCTCGTGATCGGTGGGCGCGTCACGCTTGACCTCCAGACCACCTCTCCCATGCTGCGCTACCTCGACGACCTGGTGGTGACGCCATGAAGCGGCACCGTCTGGAGCTGGCGATGAACCGCCACGTCGACTTCGCTCACGCCCGGGAGACGTACGTCATCTACCCGTGGGTGCGCGACGGCGACGAGGTGGTGCGCCCGCTGCGGTTCGGTCCCAAAGATGCCCAGATCGCGGTGGCGCGCATCCGCCAGACCGGCCCGGACCGATTGGAGGCGGACGTGGGCCTCGACGGGCGGGCGGCCGAGGGCCTGGTGCAGGTCCGCGAGGCGCTCGTGCGCTGCCTGCAACTGGACTACCCCTACGACGAGATCGAGGCCCTAGCTGCCCAGGACCAGGTGCTCGCGGCGGCGCTGAAGCACCGCGGCCTCGGGCGGGGCAAGCTCTACCCGGACCTGTTTGAGGCACTGTGCGGCGTGGTCTGCGCGCAGCGCACCAGCTTCGCCCGCATCTACGGCATGATGCGCAAGCTCGCCGAGGCGTTCGGCGAACCGACCGCCGAAAGCGTGGACGGCCAGACGGTGTACGGCTTCCCAACCGCCGCTCAGATGGCGGCGGCAAGCGACGCGCAGCTCCGGGCGTGCAGCGTCGGGTTCCGGGCCAAGGGGCTCGCCAGCGTCGCGACGTACCTGGCCGACAACGGCTACACCTGGCAGGACTGGAAGACCCGCGACCCGGCCGAGGTCATCCCCGACCTGCTGGGCATCAAGGGCGTTGGTCCGTACACCGCGAACCTGGCCGTCAACCTGACCTACGGACGCGGCGGCACCGCACACGTCGACACCTACGTGACCCACGTCATCGGCACGCTCTACCTGGACAACCCCAACGCCAGCCCGGAGCAGGTGGCCCAGTTCATCGACCACAAGTGGAGCAAGTACGGCGAGGCCGTCCTGGACCTGTTGACCACCGACACCGAGATGTGGGCGGCCGAACTGGGCGCCACGGTAGGGGTGCGATCCGGTGCCCGCACCTGATGATCGCCTGCGGGTGGCGATCGACGCCCGCTACTGGCGCTCGGCGATCCAGACCGGAGTTGAGCGCTACATCCTCCTGCTGCTGGAAGCGCTGAAGTCGGCCGGACGGCCCGTCGATATCGGTGTCGTCATCCGGGCATCGGAGGCCGATGCCCTTGCGGCACAAGCGTCTCCGGGTGTCCGGCTGCTGCCGGTGGCCGACCGGCGTACGACGACCCTCAACCGTGCCCTCGACGAGTTCGGGCCGGCGGTGGTGCACTTCCCGTTCGAGATGCCGGCCCGGCTCACGTTTCCGTCCGTGTACACGCTGCACGACCCGGGCCGCTACCTCTACCCCGAGCTGATGGTGCGCAAGGTTCGAGAGGTCCAAAACGACCGGCTGCGCCAGCAGCTCCACGACCCGAACCTGCGGGCGGTCATCACAGTGTCGAAGGCCAGCCGCGCCGACATCGTGACCGCGCTCGGCGACCTACCCCGCCCACTGGTGGTCGTCCCCAACTTCGTGTCCGCCCCGTTCGCCCAGCACCTTCGCGAGGCAAGGCACGAGCAGGCGACGACCGAGCCCTTTCTGCTCGCCGTCGGCGTGTACATCCCAACCAAGAACATCCCGCGGCTGTGCCGCGCGTTCCGGCTGGCGCGCCGCATCGCGCCAGAGATCGTGCCGCCCCGCCTCGTGCTGGTCGGCCGGATCGGATGGGAACGCGGATTCCCGATCAACGGCACAGCCGACATCACAGTGCTCGGACACGTCAGCGATGACGAGCTGGCCGCGCTGTACGCAAGCTGCACGGCCTTTGTGTTCCCATCGTTCTACGAAGGCTTCGGCATCCCCGTCCATGAGGCCCTGCTAGCCGGCGCGCCGGTCCTGTGCTCCGACATCCCGGTGTTTCGCGAGATCGGCGGGGAGCTGGTGCACTTCGCCGACCCGCACGACGACGCCGCGCTGGCAAAAGCCATCGTCGCCCGCTGCAGCGAGCCAGGTCCGACGACCGATCAGATCAACCGGCTGCTGACCGGCTACAACGCACCGGTGGTCGGCCGAGCGCTGCTCGACGTGTACCGGATGGCGGCTTGCGCCACGACCCGCCTCGGTCAAGCCGGCGCCGTGACGAGGAGCTGAGCACCCGGGGGCGGCGCACGGATTCTCAGGCCCGCACCCGCCCCGGCTCCTGTCGGTAGAGGTCAAGATAGCCGTGACGAGGCCGTATCCAACCCCGCCCACTGTCTTGTCGATCACGAAGCCATAGGGCAGGGCGATGACACGATCTGCACCATGTTCCGGGCCCGGCTCTCTGGTAGCCCTACGTCCACCAGCCGGCCCTGAGCCGGCACGTACGTGGACGGAACGTCGGCTGACGCCACAACGTCACTCACGTACGCTGCGCGGGTTGCGGCCACGGGTCGAGCGCAGGCGGCTGTCGTCGTTGCGATAGTCGGCTCCGTCCACCAACGGAGCGGCCCCGTTGCCCTGGGCGTCGTACGCCTTGAGCGCGTCGGCGTGATGCTGGCAGATGGCGGCCCGCAGCTCGGCGGGCTCGTCCACGATGACATCGCCGCCGAAGCTTGCGACCAATGGGACGAGCCACACCCACTTGTCGACGTAGAGCACAATCCGGACGGTGCCGTCCGGGTCGTGGTGCACCTCGGAGTCGGGCTTGAGGCCCAAGCGCAGCATCTCCTCGCGACCGGAGGGCAGCACCCGCATGACGACCCGGGTTGGCCCGCGGCCGTAGTCCTCCAACGTCTGCGTCCACCAACGGCGCAGGTCGAACTTCTCCTCGGGATGGGTGAATGTCAGATCGGTACGGACCAGCCGGTCGACGTGGTTGAGCCGGTAGCGCTGGACCTCACCTCGCAGCGGAGCGGCTACGAGCCACCACTCGCCGCCCTTCCAGACCAGGCCGTACGGTTTGACAATCAAGGTCGTCAAGTCCATCGACCGCTTGTTACGCATGCTGATCTCAACCGCCGTGCTGGTGAGCAGGGCGTACCGCACGGCCGGGACGTGGCCCGAGCCCTCGTCCTTCCAGTACCAGTCGCCGGTGTCAAAGTAGATGCGCTGGCTGAGCTTACGCAGCATCTCCCGGGCATAAGCGCTGATACCACCGGCCTGGAGCAACTCGGTCTCGGTGACACTGTGCTCCTGGTCGGAGTCGATGAGGCCGAGCACATACAGCCGCAGCGCGTCGTCGGCGTCAAGGATCAGCGGGTCGACCGGGCTCTCCGAGTTCAGCCGATAGCCCCCCTCACGGCCAGCGACCGCCTCGATCGGAATGCCAGCCGCGATCAGCTCCTCGATGTCCCGGTAGATGGTCCGCTGGCTGACCCCAAACCGGTTCGCCAACGACACCGACGACACCCACTGGCGAGACCGCAGGACATGGACGATCGCGATGTGGCGGGCGTAGCGCTGGTTAGCCATACCGTCTCCTGCCCCAACCCCTTCAGCTTCTGTCAGCATTGTCAGGGTTAACGGCGCGGTTGGCGACCTTACGACAAGCGGCCGGTGGCGATTGCAGCGACTTGCCATCCCATCGGGAACGCCACGGTAACGAACCGGAGCCTCCACGTGAGCGTGAACGTGACGGCTGCGGGGGCGCAGGAGGCGCCTAGATCGGCGCGGTGTGATTCACGTCGATTGCAGCCTTACTGGCATGACGGTTGTTGATCTTTCTGACTGGCACCGGACGGCTGCAGGCAAGGGGCTGCCCAGGGCCTTAGCTCCGCTGAGCGGCGACGTGGTTTGGAAGGGCCATCGCTCGACGGTGCGGCACCCAGCGAATGTCGCCATGTCCAGTGACAGCGACGGCAGCGGCAGTCCGACCGCTGGCATGAACGCAGAAAGGGCAGCTCTGCGCGGGTTAAGCCGACGTGTAGGGCCGCTGCCGGCCCTACACGCTCGTTCGCTACTCGCCGTTGGGCGGCTGGTTCTCAGTGGTGATACGGCGGTCCCCGGTGGTGCCGAGGATGCGTACGGTGGTGCTGGCCTTGATGGGCAGGTCTTCTGGTCCCTTCAAGAATGGGTCGATGGTGATCTTTTTGCGGAGGCTGCGGCCGGGGCCGTATGCCTGGTTGCGCTCGTGCGCGCTGACCCAGAACCGGTGGTCGGGTTTGGCTCTGCCGGTTCGGGTGCGTCCGGTCCCGCTCTTGGTGGGTTGGGGGTCGGGGCTGGATGGTTTGATCCGGACGAGCCGCACCTCTGGTGGTTTCCGGTGGGCGCGTGCGTACGCCTTGCGGATGGGCGGGTCGACCGGAGCCGGTTCGTCGGTCGCGAGTTGCTGGGCGATGATCAGCCAGGCGGCGACCAGCGCGGCGAGCGGGTCGCCGCCGTTGATAACCGCGCCCCGCCGGACGTGGATCGCGTGGATGGGGATGAGCCAGCCGATCTCGTGCCGCATTTTCTCCATCAGGATGGCCGGGAGGTCGGCTCCGACGCTGCGGTAGCAGAGGATCTGCCAGCCGTCGTGGCGGGAGGTCCAGGACGCGGCGGCGATCCGGTGGCGGTGGTCGACCGGGGTCGGCCAGACGAGCAGGCCGCCGCCGGGTGGGACGATCCGTTCGGTGATGGCGGTGTCGGGTAGGTCGGCCAGCACGTCGGCGACGAGCGTGGTGAACTGCGGGTCGATCCAGTACAGGCGGGCTTGGTCGAGCCGGTCGGCCAGCAGCGCGCGTAGCTCGGCGCCGTGGAGCGGCGCCGGAAGGATCACCGGTCCGCGGAGCAGGCCGGTGAGGCGGTCGCGGATCTTGGGCAGGGTGGCCGCCTTCAGTTGTGCCGGGCTCCAGCGGCTGGTGGTCAGCAGGGTCCTGCCGGGTTCGCGGGTGAGCACGATGGTGCGGTGGATGCCGGCGAGGATCTGCGCACGCGGGTCGGTGGGGTGCCAGCCCATCACGGCGATGCTTCGTCGGGTGACGGCATCGGCGTCGTCGGAGTCGATGAGTTGGGCGCAGGGGTAGCAGACGTGCCATTGGGTGCTGTAGGTCTGGCTGATCTGTTGGGTGCCGCCGTAGGAGAGGGCTTCGATCTGTGGGGTGCGGTAGATCCAGACCGGCTCTTGGCGGCTGCACAGGTGGCAGCGCCGGTAGACGTCGTCGAGCTGGTGGGCGGGCACGGGTTGCGGGTCGTGGCCGGAGTCGGGGACGACGGGGTGTTCGAAGGTGATCTGCTCGTTGTCGTCGATGGCGGTGAGCGCGTACGCGCAGACGGCGCAGGCCATGTCGAGGTTGATCACGGGATCACCTCGCCGGTGGCCTGGCTGGCGTTGCCGGGGTGCTGGTCACGCAGGCGGGGGTGGTGGAGCCCGTCCGCGGGCGCGGGCATGTGCATGTCGGGGCTGTAGGTCTGATGTGAGCCGCTCTGCTGTTTGGCGTGGTAGAGGGCGATGTCGGCGTTGCGCAGCAGCGTGTTGAAGGTGCCGTGGGTGCCGTCGAAGACGGCGCTTCCGACGCTGGCCGAAGCGTGCACGGTGATGTCGCCGTCGTCGGTGGTGATCGTGGCCGGCTGGACGAGCGTGTGCTGGATGGCCGTGATCGAGTCGGTGTGGTCGTTGCCGTCGGCGGGGAAGATGAGCAGGAACTCGTCGCCGCCGAGGCGGGCGGCTGTGCCGCTGTGGGCCTTGGCCGCGGTGGCGAGGCGCCGCGCGACGGTGCGCAGGACGTGGTCGCCGACGTGGTGGCCGTGGGTGTCGTTGATGTCTTTGAATCGGTCGAGGTCGAGTAGCGCGACCAGCGTGGGCTGGGCGCGCAGCTCGCGCAGGGTGAAGACCTGTGCGGCCAGGAAGCGGTTGGGCAGGCCGGTGAGCCGGTCGTGGCCCGCGATGTAGAGGGCCAGCTTTAGCAGGCTGCGCAGTTTACGGATCTGGGGTTCGGCGCTGAGCCGCCCCACGAGGAAGCCGAGTGCCGCGGTGGCGGCGAGCTTGGCGAGGGTGGACACTTGAGCCCTCTCTTTCGATAGAGAGAACCCGGGACGCAGACGTTTGTCAGGCGGAGCGTCCCGGGTCCAACAACGACGACGGCCCGCCGGTTGGCGGGCCATTTTCTGTGTTTCTGAGGCTGAATCAGACGGCGTCGGAGGTCCAGCCGCACGGGCATGGCGGGTGGGCTGGACTCCCCGTTGGTCAGGGAGTTGGTTCGGGGCCGATCTCGGTGAGCCGGCCGTTGATGTAGTCGAACCGGGTGGCCGACAGTCACTGGGCGGGCAGGAACAGCAGGGCCGGTGGGTCGCCGATGAGTCCGACGTCGTAGGCCCAGGTGACGGCGAGGATGACCGGCTGGGCTTTCTCCATGTCCGTGAAGCCTGGTGCGGCGGTCGCCTCGTTCAGCCCGCGGCGGCGGTGCCGTTCGACGGCCAGGTAGGCGCAGAGGTCCAGAGCTAGAACGGCGCGCATGCAGTCGACGTGGCCTGGCGGGTCGGTGTACATGCGGTGCTGGAAGCCTCCGGGGCCGCCGATGAAGGCGATGCGGTGCTCATGCGGCTGCCCGCACAGCCCGCACAGCCGTCGGCGGACGCAGTCCAGGACCCGGCCGCCGTTGATGACGGCGAAGTTGACGCTGCCGTCGTCGTGTTCGTTGACGTACGGGATGGGCAGCCCGCGCCGAGGGTCGACGGGCCGGGCCGCGAGCCGAGGCGGCAACTGTGCCTGCCGGCGGTCGGGTTGCCGGCTCATGGCTGGGGATCCTCGGTTCGGGCGTCGACGGGTCGCCAGCCGGCGCCTTCGCAGGCCCACATCTGTTCGTGGACGCTGACCGTGTCGCCGACCGACATGCTGCGCAGCGGGAAGCGGACCTGCTCGGCGAGGGCGAGCTGGATCGCCCTGGCCGGGCCGGCGGGGGCCTGGCCGGGGTGGTTGGACGCGATGAACGCTGCTTCCGCCCACTGCTCGCCGCTGAGGTGTCGCCCGTCGCCTTCCAGGACGATGGTGACCGACATCTGCCGGGCGCCGAGCCGGTAGCCGTCGCTGAAGCTGATGTAGTCGGCGTCGCGGTCGGACTTGGTGAAGCCCAGTGTGATGATCATCTCTGTTGCCTCCTTCGCGTTGTGTCGCTGGCTCACCGGCCGCCGTGGAATGCGCAGAAGCACCGGCCCTGGCTGCGGACCTGGTGGTTGTGGCCGCTGGGGTCCCGGGCGTCGCGGGCGCTCCTGCACGAGCACCTGGTAGCAGTCGGGCGCGGCCAGCCCGAGCTGGCCGCCGCGGGCCCACTGGAAAGCTCAGACCGACGGTCGGCGCCGGTGTCGCCGTAGCCGCTGCGGCCGTGCCCGTCGACCGGCCGCCATCGCAGGTTCGCGTCGCCGATGGTGTAGAGCCCGTCGGCATCGGGCTCATGGCGAGTGCTGCCGGTGCTCGCCGCGCCGAGCGACACCGTGAGCAGGTCTGCGGTGAAGGCCAGACGGATGCGCTGATCGGGCTGGTGGGGCAGGTCGAGGCGGATGCGTTCGACGGTGGTCGCGGTGAAGCGAGGTGGCGTGTCCGGGTCGACCTCGCTGCGCAGCGCGGGGTACGCCTTGCGGCTCACGTCGGCGTCTCGCACCAGAACCGGCTTCCACCCGGCGTTCGCGCCGGTGGGCAAGCTGGTGCAGCCGTGACGGTGCGCGCTGGCGGCGAGGGCGGTAATGGCCTGCCAGGCCAGATCCCGGGCGATGCCGAGGTACCACACCGACCGGTCGATGCTGCTGTGCCGGTTGGCGACGAGCTGGGCGGCGAGAACGCCGTCGGTCATGTCCAAGGCGGTAATGAAGCCGGCCGCGTGGGCGGTGGCGGTGATGGCGGCGGCCGGTATCTGCCGCCATTCGGGGCGGTCGATGTGCAGGTGCAGGCCGTACCAGTCACGGATCCAGCGGTCGATGGTGTGCACGGGGTGGTTTCCCTTCGGTTGGTCGTGGACCGGGCGGACGGCCCACCACCGCGCCGGTGGCGGGCCGTTCGCTGGAATGGGTGCGGCGGCTGATCGGGTCGCCCGGGTCAGCCCCGTTGCGCCCGGCGGCGCTGCGCGGCGTCGTGGGCGTCGGCTGCGGCGGCCAGCTCGGGGTGGCTGGCGCGGATGGCGGCCCACACCTGGTCGAGGAGCTGGTAGGTGTGCGGGTGGGCCGGCAGTGGGCAGCGGGCGTCGGTGACGGCCCCGATGGTGAACGGGCCGGTGGACGAGATGGTCCAGGCGCCGTCCAACCAGCCGGTCGGCACGACTTCGCCGTCCGGCCCAGTGCGGGTGGCTGGACGGTGGCACGCCGGGTTCGGGCAGTCGTCCGGGATGGACGGCGTGGTGGCGGGCCGGTAGCGGGTGTACCAGCGGGCGGTCGGCGTTGAGGTTCGCCGCCGGGGACGGCCGATGGTGATGCCGGCCTCGATGGCGCCGCCGTCGGTGTACAGGTGCACGGCTCGGCGGCACCAGCCGCATCGGGCGCGGCTCCACACGAACCGCACGTCGCTGATGACCGCGGTGTGGCCGGTGACGGTCAGCACCGGCTCCGGGGCGGTGGCCACCCAGGCGTACACGCCGCCGACGAACTCTGGACCGTTGTTCATTCCCGGTCCTCCCAGGCACCGGCTCGGTCGGCGAGGTCGAGTAGTCGGGCGACCCGCTGGCCGAGCTGTTCGGCCCGGGTCAGTTCGGCGCGGAACATGCCGGCTGCCGCGCGGTAGCCGCCGGGGGTGGGCTCGATGTTGAGGTGGCTGGGTGACGGGGCAGGAAATCCTTGGGGAACCCGAGCGGCGGCTTCGGCGTCGTCGGCGGCCTCGTGCCACCGCCGTGCCATGACGGCCAGGCAGTGGTGCAGGGTTTCGAGGTCGTCGACGCTGACCGCGACCGGCATGGCGTCGGCGGTGGCCAGGCCGAGTCCGGCCAGCCGGACGGCGAGCCCGGCCAGCCGTTCGCGGTAGTCGGCGATCAGCTCCCGCACCGCGACCGTGTGGATCAGGTTGGTGTGGTCGACCAGGCCGGTCGGGGTGTCGCCGAAGGCGACGCCGCTGCGGCGCACGCCGAGGTCGAGGGCGATGCCGTCGACCTCGCCGACAACGGTGACGGTGACGTAGTGGTATCCGGCGCGGGTCGCCGGGCCGGCGGGATCGTCCGGCGCGGCCGGCGGGTCGTCGGTCAGAGCGATGTGCAGCGGGATGCCGCCACCGCCGGGCAGTTCCAGGACGGCGATGTGTTCGTTCATTGCTGGTGTCCTCCGTGAGCACGCAAAGCAGCCCGAGCTGAGCCCCGGACGGGGTTCGGGCCTGGGCGGGCTGGTGTTCGGTTGTGGGATCGGGGTGCGAGTCGTGCTGGCCGCGCACGGCAAGCCGGGCTGAACAGGGGCGAGCCGGCGCGGCCCGCCCCTGTTCGGCGTTGGATGGTGGTCAGGCAGCCAGCACCAGGTCGAAGGCGCGTTTCTTGGCCGCGGTGACCGCGCCGTCGGTGAGCACCTTGTTGGCGCGGTGGTAGTCGCTCTTGGCGGGCTGGCGGTGGTCCAGCCATTCGGTGATGGCCTGGTAGCCGGCCCACGCCGTGCCGCGGATGGCTTCCTGGGTGGGGGCCTGCTCGAACAGGTACTTGAGGTCCCGTTCGCGGGCCATCTTCTTCAGGAACGCCGACTCCGGGTCCTCGTCGCCGAGGGGCCACAGCTCGTCGGCGATGCGCTGGAGCTGTTCCCATTCGAGCTGCTTTTCGATCATCTTCTCGGCTTCGGCCTGGAACTGGTCCAGGTACACCGGCACCAGGCCGAGGGCGGCGCGCACGTCGGCGAGCTTGCCGAGGATGTCGCCGGAGTGGCGGAAGGTGTACTCGCCGGTGTTGTTGGCGAAGGCGGCGGCCTGGGTGTTGGCGCACACGATCCGCACCGGGGTGCACAGCACCCGGCCGAGTCGGGAGGCGTCGTGGGAGGTGCACATGGCCAGGTACAGGTCCATGGCGTCGGTGCCGGCGATGCGTATCGTGTCGGGCAGCTTCATGGTGACGAACACCTCGCGGCCGCCGCGCAGGCTGCCGGCGGTTTCGAAGTGGGCGCCGGTCTCGTCGACGATCATGTCGAGCAGCTCGCATGCCTGTTCGTTCTGCACGACCTGGTAGGAGTTGCCGACGGTGCCGAGGACTTCGCGGTTGCCGGTCTTGGGGTGGATGCGGGTGGTGGCGAACTTGTTCGGCACCGGGGCGCCGGACTCGACGGTGGTGAGGGCTTCCTTGCGCACGTCCCAGCCGCCGAGGTAGGCGACGTCCATGACCTGCGCGGCGGACAGGCAGTCGGTGGTGACGGTGCCGAGGCGGTGCCAGGCATCCTGCCTGGCGGTGAAGAATGCGGCGGTTCCGTCGGTGAACTGTTCGATTTCGTGCGCCACGGCGGCGCTCCTTCCAGTGGGTTGGGGAACGGAAAGGCGCCACCGGGATCGGTGGCGCCTGGACGGGATTGGTGGTGCCGGCCGCTGGACGGCGGCCGGACCGGTCGGGATCAGTCGGTGTCGCGGTCGAGGAGCTGGTCGATGCCGAAGCCCTCGTCGGTGTGGATGAGGGTCATCGATTCCACGCGAACTCGACCGGCGTGCTGGCCAGCAGCGGGCCGCGTGGCCTCGTCGATGGCGTTGCGGCGCGCGTCGTTGCGCGAGCGGGGTTCGTGTGGCGGGTGCCGTTGGCCCGCAGGTGGCGGCGAAGATCGCCGTCGTCTTGGCAGTCGCCGGTGTAGGTCGGCGCGTCATGCAGCACCCAGCAGGGTCTGTGCCTCAGTCCCGCGTCACCGCGGGAAGCGTTGCCGCCAGTGCGGCTGTCTTGGTCGCCGTGCGGAACATCGAGACGGCATTGGCAGGGATGTCCGCGACTCCGTCCTCTCGTTCCTGCCGAGTGAATGGCAATCTGGCGTGTGGACCGACGCGGAACGCGGGCATGTTGTAGTGCTGGCGGGCAACGAGGTTCGCGTCCGGAATCGCGTACTCGTCGAAGGACCTGAAGTCGAGCCCGTCGATGGCCGTTTCCTGGTTGCCGGTGCAGAGGACGACGAGTTCGTACGTGCGGCCATCAATGAGTCCCGTGCCGGGTAGCGCGACTGGCCGTGCCCGACGATCCAGCACGTTGAGTCGCCGCAGGCCGAGGCGGTCTGGCCGCAGGTAGCGACCGATGGCCTGGTACCTGCCCCGGATCTCCCGCCGCCACCTCTTGCAGCTAGTTGGCAGTTGGTCGGAGTACCAGTCGATCTGGTTCACGCTGTCCAGTGCGGCGGCGGCCATGAACGGTTGCGGCGCGATGCCAAGGAACGACTCGACGGCGCATTTGGCAGAGTCGCCACCACCGATCACCGCGACACGACGTACACCGCGCAGCGGCCACATGCTGGCCATGCGTTGCATGAACTGCGGGAAGGTGAGGATCGTGGTGCCGTTGGCAACGTCGGAGTTGTCCGGGTCACCCAGTCCTCGTGCGTCGATGACACGCCCGGCGGGCAGCGGGTCGCGATCGGCAATCTCGATCTGTACCCCTGTTCCGTCACGAGCGACGGACAGGACCTTTGCGTTGGTCACCACATCGGCGAACTGCGCCAATGCCAACCGGATGACGAACGCCATGTCCGTGTTCGTCTGGTACTCCAGCATGGATACGTTCGCGGCCTGGATCGGTGCGCCCGGCAGGTAGTTCAGGCTTGCCCTCTGGTCGCCGGCCAGTCCTGCGGTTCCCGCGCGGTTGCGGGAGTTGAGGTAGAACGTCGGCCGCGCGGTCATGGCGAAGGTACCGCCGGCCCGCTCGTTGCGTTCCAACACGAGCGGCTTGGGGTACGCATTGAGGACGCGGGTGGCTGCGTACACCGCTGCGTGGAATCCGCTACCGATGATGACCTCGCGGTCGGTGCTGCTGGAGCGAAGCGCGTCTTGCTGACGCGGCTCGTCGGACCAGTAGGCGTCCAGGACCTGGTCAGCGACGTCGCGGCCGTTCGGGTCCAGGGCAATGCCGGTGAGCTTCGCCTGCAACGGGCTTCCGAACTCGGACTCCCGTTGCATCATCGCCCGCATTCCTTCGGAGGCGGCCGGCCTCACTGCGACGGCGGTCAGCAGGGACTCGATCTGCGTGGACGGCTCGGAGGGGTCGAACGTCAGTGGTGATGTGTCGGGCACGGTGGTCCTCCCTCGGGAGTTCACCGGGTCACCGCACCAGGCCGCGTACGCACCCCGGGGCCTCCCCGGGGCTGCGGCATGCGGCCGGCGCGGTCCCCGGAAGGGTCAACGGGTGGGTTGGCTGGGTCTGGCGGTTACCAGTCCCAGGTGGGCAGATCGCCGACCTGGTCGGCGTCGGCGTCGAACAGCACGTAGTCGCAGCCCAACCCGCGGGCGTAGCGCTGAATCGCCAGCACCTCGGGCGGCAGGCCGGGGTGATCGTCGGCGTGGGTCTGCGGGTCGGTCGGGACCCACATCAGCCAGCCGTACGTCAGGCGGTAGGTGCAGGTGCGATCCGGTACCGCAAGCCGTGCGGGTACCGGTGGTACCGGATCACCGTCGCTACGGTGAGCCGGCGGGCAGGTGACGGTCGGTCAACCACGTCGTGGCGGACGATCCGACAGGCGCTACGCGGGCTCGCGGATGCGCGCCGCACGGTCTTCGGTGTTCATCGCCGTGCCTGCCGACGCACGGTGCTGGTGGCCGCGAGGTGGGCTTCCTTGAGCAGGGCGGCGGACTCCTCCAGCCGGCAGCTGAGGGTGGCCAGAGCCTGAGTCAGTGCGGCGCGGTCCTTGGCCGGCAGGGTGGACAGGTTGATGCCGGTGTCGGTGTCGGTCTGGTGCGCCAGCCTGCCGCTGACTTGCGCGAGGTGCGCCAGCAGCAGGTTGAACCCGAGGACGAGCTGGGCGAGCTGGGCGCGGTCGGCGACCGTGACGTCGGCGTGCGAGATGGCGTCGCTGAGGTGCTCGGCCATCCGCAGCATGATTTCCACCGCGGTGGCGGTGTGTTCGGCGCTGAGGCCGGCGTCGTCGCCGAACAGGTCGGTCAGCGTCGCGGTCACCTCGGGTGCCTGCGGCAGGCGCGGGAACTCGGTCAGGCCGGTCCAGTAGTCGGTGTCGGTCACGAGGTACCAGGCGTGTTTGAGCATGGTGCTTCTCCTTCGGTTGGGCATGGCGAAGGGCGGCCACGGATGTGGCCGCCCTTCGGAGGACAGGGGTGTGCTGGTGTCGCCTCGCGCGCCGGTGGGGCGCGTGAGGTCGAGACCGTGTGTGGGGTGGTGCGGTGCCGGTGATGGCGGCCCTGGCGTCGAGCGGCCGACCCCGAAGGGTGGGCGCGATGCCGACGCGCGGCAGGGTGTCAGGTCAGCACGATGGTGTTGCGAAAAGGGATGCGCTGAGGCTAGCTCGATGACCTGACAGGGCAGGCCAGCCCGGGTAGCGTCGGCGCTGACACGACCTGTCAGCCCAGCTCGCGCGGCAGTCGCGCGTCGGCGGTGGGACGCCCGCGCGGGGACGGTCGCCGCCGTCGCCGGGCGGCTTGCCGCTCGGGTGGTGTCCACAGCGCTTGCGGGTGCGCTGACAACGCCAGGGCCGGCGCCGACATGGAGCCTGTCAATGGCTTACGCAGGACATACACATCCTCATGGGTGACGAGCGCGGCCGGGATGCCTGCGGCCCTGGCCTTGCGTACCCCCATAAGCCCGAACATCGAGGCCCGGTGGATGATCTTCCCGTCGCGGACTGCGGCGAGCATGGCGATGCACCGCTCCACCGGGCGCAGCCCGACCGACACGGCCGCGGACAACAGTTCGCCGGGCAGGTCGATCAGGTCGTCGGGGGCGACGCGGACGGGGCGGCACAGGAAGGCAAAAGTGCCGCCGGGGCGCAGCATCTGGTAGCAGCCGGCCACGATCTGCCCCCATCCGTGCAGGAGGCGATCCCAGCCGAGGTAGGCGAGGTTGCCGACGCCGCGGTCGCCGTAGAGGTGATTGCGCTTGTGCACCCCGGCGCCGGGTGCGGTGCGGACCAGGCCGTGGGTGCGCCGCCCGTACGGCGGGCTCGTCAGGACCAGCGAAACCCGGCCGCGGACGCTGGCCGGTAGCAGCGACACCAGGCCGGTGGCATCGCCCGTGACGACCCTGCTCCACCCGGTCGCCCCGTGCGCGGCGGCTAAGTGCAGGTTCGCCTGGGCGAGGTCAGTGAACGTCGGTTCGATGTCCACCCCGATCGCGTCCCGGCCTGAGCGCACCGCTTCGACCAGGGTGGTGCCCGACCCGGACATCGGGTCGCCGACCAGCTCGCCGGGTGCGCTGTAGGCGTCGATGGCGTGCGCCGCCGCATCGGGCAGCATCTTCGCGGGATGGCGGGTGGTTTCGGCAACGTAGCGCCCGCGACGCTGGTCGCGGGCGGGCCGTTGGCAGGTCAGCCAGACCGAGGTGATCGGCAGCCCGTCAGGCATCGGCGCGCCCTCGG
>Ga0137367_10001928_pt1 | contig 16459 bp, 30 predicted proteins | sample SagtaG_14_FD_104939 | JGI IMG/M metagenome (GOLD analysis project Ga0137367, IMG submission 104939) | Vadose zone soil microbial communities from Sagehorn Ranch, Mendocino, California, USA - Sage1_L_80_16 metaG | ecosystem: Environmental > Terrestrial > Soil > Vadose zone | place: USA... | reverse complement strand
TAGCTGCTCAATATAGGCTCGCAGCCTACGTACTTCATTACGTCCAAGCTTAAACTCCTCCAGGTCTGCCAGATACCCAGCAATCCTGTCTTCTATTTGCTCAACAAAGCGACCAACGAATTCATCAATATAAGGGTTGGACATTAGACAAGCCTACACCTTTCAGATAGAGGGACTTTCATGTACCTCTAAACATCAGAGGTAAGAGCAAGGTTGGAAGGATGGACAGAGAGAACAGTCACAAAGAATCTACGACTCTCAAGCCATCCAGGCTCATCCAGGTGAACTAGAACAGAAGGACTTCGGTCGCTAGTGCCAAATCCAACAACAATCCCAAGAGGCTCATAGAATTCTGAACTATCATCCCCAGAAAAGTTGATAATCGAAACATGATCACCAACAATGAAACCAAAACTAGAACCAGACTCCATTTTAACTCCTTATAGATAAAAAGGGTTTGTACAAAAAGTCGGTGTCTTCCTTCTAATGACAATGGTATAGACATCCCCACCTGAGACGTGATCCCATATCCACTCTTCACATTCCTCGAATGTGTCTCTGCGATCATGGATTCCCATTTCCAGTTGACAACTAAATATTCCATTACTTTACCTCCTTAAAAGGCTCTAGCCAGCCAAGATGTGCCCCGTAGGGCAATAAAACTAGCTGACTTGGTCCAGAGCATTCTCAAGGGAATCAAGATCCGATGAAGAAGGCAGAACATTTCCAGCAAGCTGAGGGCAAGCAGCAATCAGAGAGCGACCAGCTGAGACAACCTTCCGACCGGTACTAACTACAGCAGTAGTAATCGAGGGGTCGTTAGCGTAGGGAGCAGCCTCCGACACCGCATCACGGTACCGAACGAGAAGCGAAGAGTACTCAGAAGCCAACGAGGTGCACTCCGACACAACCGCCGACACAACCGGATCAGGAGTTACATGGTTAACAGGAGCAGGTGAACTACCCCCAGCAGAAACTAGAGCACCAAGCACGAACAGTCCAGCGACCAGCCCTAAGACGATTTTCGTAGTCTTCGACATTACAACACAACCTCTTTCAGGTTTGAGCCGTTCAGACGGCATGTGAGCAGTTTTTCGTGATGCTCAGCACTTACGACAGAGTTTAACAACAGTCGTCATCCGGTTGAGAAAGCGGTGGGAGGTCAGTCCCACGAGCGACCACATTGCGCTTTCTGTGCCCCCAACCGAGGGCGACTGCGCTAGTTGAACATCCAGACTTCCTCGCAGTATAGATCGAAGTCAACCTGCGCAAGGATCTCGTCCTCGTAGGCGTCTACCATCGAATACCACTCTTCAAGCTCAAGCTCGTCCATCTTGATTCCTCCAAAATGTTGCAGGATAAGGAATGTAGGGCGGGAAGCTCGGAATTCACAGCTGACCATTAGCCTTACTGCTGTGCGCCCTGAGGCGCAATTGCTAGAGGGCCCCTGGACAGAGCCTAGGTGCGTCTAATCTGTGCCCCGAAGGGCAAGTTACACACCTTAGGTAGCAACCAACATTTTGTAGCACCAGTCATTCAGCCTTGTATCTTAACGAGTCTCATCGCTGCGGCGTGCCTTTCAATTGACGCAGGTTCCCCTTTTGTCTAGGCGATGCCCCGCTCGTAAACTGGTGCTATAGCAGCATTCCCCTGCTGCCATGGATCCCGCGGTTATAGTCTAACTCGCTTAGGCCGTAAGGGGCCAGCACTGGGATCCGCCCGACTTATGTGATAGGCAGTTTTTACGTTCTGCCAAACGGGTTCCTCTCCCATGATATCGGACCGCCGTTTACCCCTAGGGCATTGCGCTCAACCTCCCGGACAACATCCTCCGAACCCCAGTCCGATCATGGTATCTGTAACGAGGTGTGCAACGGTAACGTGCTTGCGCCGTTGCCCGCAGTGCAGCATTTCTGGTCAGGGTGGTGCGCTGCTACGCCACTTGGAGAAGGCTACCTGAGTCACCTTGTCTGAGATTACGTTCTGCACGAGTTATCAGACTGTTGGGGTCAAGGTTTACCCCATGGAGCTAACCAGCAGGACCAAGAAATCCCACTCGCTCTTTACCAGCCTTCACGTATCTGGTCACACCAAAGGACGGTAGAGTTTTAAACAAGGCACTCTACATGCCATGTAAGCAGATTTTTCAACATGCTCAGGTTGGCCCCTAGTAAAGTTGGGAGACGTTGACATCTACTGCGCTGCAGTCGCAGCAATGTCTACACGCCCACTTCAAAGGTGGGGACTTATGGGAGTAGGTTCTCCGACCATACGAATTTCTTCTCGCCCGTACAGGCCCTATCTGCCTTGTTCGGCGCAGCTACCTATAAGCGTTTAGCCGCTTCCGCTACCACTCACACCCTAGTGGTCAAGCTTGACAGCAGTTTATACTCCTGCTCCGGGAGTGCAGTTAACTGCTGTAAACCCTTATACAGCAAGGGTTTAATTGGTGGGATCACACTCCCTGCCCACCGATATCCGAATTTAGTGCTAGCCTCTATAAGGGAGGATCGGACTTCTGTGAAGCAAAATGTATTGGCTGTCACGCTAGAATCCATTCTGACAGTTACCTCCATGCGGGCTCGACTAGGCATGGAACCAATATACAAGAGGACTTTCACACGTATCCTCCATGAACTCCGTAACGTCGGTGCTTTCATCCGAGTCGAACGGCCTTGGCACAACTTCTGCCTTGCCTCTATTGTTGTAGGGGGTTCACTTCCTGCCCCCTTCCCACCATTGTTCGTGAAGCACTTGTCTGGTCTTATTGTAAATGCCAGCCAAGTAGATGGGTATGTAGGTGCTGCCCTTTTCCTCCATAGACACGCCCCGAACAAACGGGTCAGTCAGTTGCATGGAGTGCGTTTCACCTGTCTGAGATTTGCTTCAGGCTCTCAGCGCCTTGTCCTGGTATTTTCGTCCTCCAGCAAGGGACGGGGAAACAGCCCATGTGGGCAGAGTGAAGTGTCCACGTAGCCTCTAGGGTGCTTAAGTGCCGTAGGGCGTTTCATAGCCGTACTTGCGACGGTACCTCTTATGTCCTGCTGTAGGAAGAGAGGTCCCTAGGCTCGGGACACCGTAGTGCCTTCACTTTCCCCCTTACCTTCCTGTAGCTGCTCAAAGACCTTTGTACAGACCATTTTATAGCGATTTATAGACAAGGCTCGCTACACCTGGCAGTATACTCCAACTGCGGGAACGATTCTTACCCGTCGTCTAGGGTCTATCTCTAGCTTAGCTGCGATCCTATAGCCCGTAGGCATGCAGCACTCACCATGATAGCGACTTCTGAGACTTTCACTCAGTAGCCTGTGTCTCCATTCACGCAAGGAGAAGACGAGCCCATTTGGTAGGGCATGACCTCCGGTGTACGATCCGGTTACGTGTAGAGGCTGAGTGAGAAACGGTGTACTACTTAGCTCCTGATCCACCAACTTGGAGCACCTCTTGTGGCAGGAAGAGTAGGCTTGACCGAGAGCCCAGATCCCTTTGTACGTAAGGGTTTCCGCCGTCAGTTTTTGCGTTCTTCATACTGCCTGTGAGAGTATCAGCAAACTCTCTTGAGTGTGACTCCTCGGGCACATTTGCATTGGTCCCCCATAAGGGGATGCAGGCCTCCGTACACTCTTTCATGGAATCTGTCCATGCTCAGTTGCAGCATTGCTGCTGTAGGGCTATAAGCCCTTTGTAGTAACCATTTTCCCGCCTTGGTGGAAGCCTATGTTGATGCTAGGCTGTAACCCCGCACGTCTGTCGAACGGTTACTATGTGGCCGACTACAGAATTCTCGGCCTGACATAATTTCAATCCTGACGGTATTGCCTTTTGGCTCACGTATTATGCCTTTTATTAAGCAGTTTGTTTTCATGCTCAGGAAGACTCCGCATCACGTTTTAGCGGGAGTTGGCGGACTGCGACCTTTCGGTGTCACGCCTCTGAATCAGGACCCCTGATTCCAGGTAAAACTGTAGGGCCAGAGGCCCTTTGTTTACAACAGAGTTTACGGTTTTCCGGCTACGCACCATTCAGCGACTCAACTCTAGACCCTCACGGTTTTCCGCTTACGAAGCATTCAGCGACTTAGGTCTGTGTGGGATCAGGCATACCCACAGGTTGCTCTCGCAGCCGTCTTACGGCAGAGTTTCCTTGTATAACAACGAGAATCAGCACATCTCGCAGTAAGAGCGTACGCACCTGGCTTGCAGGTATCTCTTTCTTTGTACAACCGAAGCATTAGCGTCCTGTAGAGAGGATCGCACCTGCCATTCGAGCGCAATGCTCTTTGCTGGGATTTTCTCCCTCGTATCGGTTGTGTGTATGGCATCGCTTCTCTCACCGGACGTCGGGATCGGTATTCCACCTCATCGCTCTCCTACTGTGGCAGCACCATGTTTCATGGCTGCCTTGCTACGCATTGCACAACAAACGCTTGCCCAGAAAGCAAGTCGTAGCGTAGTCTTGCTGTAGAGCCCTTATAGAATAAAGGCTCTCCCCAGTTACTGTGGGAAGGATGGTCACGCCATCGCTATGCTTCCCTCACGCCTAGAGTCGTCTCGCTCTCTTGGTAGCGCCCGTATCTAACGTCAACGGAAAAACGTGTGGTTCCTTCGGGGAACCAATCCTGCAAAGACCCACGAGGCCAGCTTTGCTTAGTGGCACTGTGCGGATGTCATCCCGCTACTACTAGATCTGAGGTCAGGGACTGCCTGCCTCACTTGATATGTGGACCCGAAGGTCCGAAAGATCAGAACGGTTTTCAGCTTACGCAGCTTTCAGCGACTTGATCTAGAGCGTTACGGTTTTCCATCCGCAGACTTTCAGCGACTTGCTCTGTGGGAGGATAAAACATTCTTCCTCCATGCTGACACCTTGTGAAATATTTCACAAGCTAGAATGTTGGTGGAGCTATTTTGATTCTTCCTCCATGCTGACACCTTGTGAAATATTTCACGAGCAAACCACGATCCGTAAGGGTATCCGCCTACCTCCCTCCTGACGCCCAGCCGGAACGGTACACTTTTGATGCTCTGACCAGCACTTATGCTCGATTTTTAACCTTATCTCCCAGTAAGCGTTTGGGGTTTGTGAAAAGTCTTTCACAAACTGTCAGGTATGAAGGACGATCATTGGGGGAGATGTTACCTCTTAGTAACTTCATGTGAAAGTTTTCACAAGCTGTCAGTATGGAGTGAGTAGAGAGAAAGGATGAGGTGATGTAGATGAAGTTTTGTTCTAAGTGTGGGATAGAAAAACGCACGTCAGAATTCAGCACTGGACATAATCAGTGTAAAGTCTGTAGGGCAGAAGATAGGATGACTCGGTATTATGCTGATCCTGAGAAGGACAAGGCAAATGCCAAGACCTGGAGGGATTCCAACCCTGAAAAGGTGAAGGCTAATCGGGAAGCCTGGAGGAAAGACAACTCTGAAAAAGAGAAGAAAACCAAGAAGAGTTGGTATGAAGCCAACTCTGAAAAGGTGAAGGATGATCAGAAATTCTATCGAGAAGCTAACCACGAGAAAGTGTCAGCAAAGACGAAAAATTGGAGACGTGCTAACCCTGAGAACGTGAGGGCCAGTGCTAGAAAAAGAAGAGCCCGCAAAAACGGGGCAAAATCTGATCTTACGTTAGCGCAGGACCGTGCCATAAAGGAAGCCCAAAACCATATGTGCTTCTTTTGTGGACGTTTTGATGAGAGACTGACACAAGAACATATTGTGCCACTCACTCCTCGTGGAGGGGGCCAGCAGGGGGACCATACTGCAGGGAATATCGTTTATTCTTGTCAACCCTGTAATAGTAGTAAGAATAATGAAGACCCACTCGTCTGGTATTTTCGTGTGCGCTGGCAGGGAAGTGAAATCTGGCCTGTAGCCCACTTCAAAAATGAGGCCAGGTAACGAGTTTAGGAGGCTGAAAGCCTCCACATGGGAGGGTGGGTAAGTTACCACCCGGTAACCCTTTGTGAATTTTTCACAAGGTGTCAGTATAGAGGAGGGGTTTCCCCTGCCCGAACAGCTCTTAGGCAACCCTAACTAAAAAGTTCCTGCATGACGAAGGAGTTTTGATGCAGACCAGGCGTAATGTCAACCTCCAGAAGACCGAGCACTTTCTCTGTCCCCGTTGTGACAGCCCGACTTTTGGGCCGTACTGGGATGGCAAGGAGTACTTCTCAGGCTTTTACTGTGAAGCGCACGGCACCTGGCATTGGAATTCTGCCCAGGAGCGCTGGGTTCTTGAGGGGTTTCACCCTGACCCCCTCATATAATTTCCAGCCCCGAAAGGGGCTACAAACCGTTACTAGATAAGGAGTTTCAATGCCTGACTTTACCGGACGCCGTGCTATGGCCCAGAACCAGGCCAAGGATGGCATCAAGATCCGCAGTGCGTCTTTCCGCAATAAGAAGGCCTATACCCGCAAGGTGAAGCACCAGAACCACGAGGCGTAGCTGCCTCACATCCCTTATACCATAAGGAGTTCAGGTGATTGAGTTTCAGCCCTTCAAGGGCCGCACCATTTCAAAGCACCAGCTAGTCAAGGTTTACAGGAACCTAAACCGTCCTGGAGTAACGTACTCAATCATGGACGCTCGCACTGGCCTTATCCTTGGCCATTCTGAGTCTGTCCTGCTTTCAGGGGCCACCTTCAAGGTCTCCGAGGCTGGTCGCCAGCAAGTGCTCCGCACTGGTCATAAGACTGTGCATGCATTCGTCCAAGGCCGTTACGAGGGCACCGAGCAGGCACGAGTTGCCATGCACGATCAGGTCCGCTATGATCCGAGAAAGTACAAGACCTTCGTGCGCCTCCCTGACCTCTCCCCGATCCACCACGCCAGAGTAGCCCACATTGGGCGCCAGGGTGTAGCAGTGCTGTAACCTACCCCCCGCAAGGGGGCACAGAAACCATTACTACCAAAGGAGTTTCAATGTACCTGCCCACCCTTAGCTCAGCCTTCCAGGTCAAGTCCATGGATCGCTACTGGCTCACCACCATTGGTGATGTGGACTCTGGTCTCTTCGTTCAAATCGTCTTCAAGGCTGGAGAGATTCACGACTCCTACCTCGTGGTTGGTGGGGAGCACCAGAGTCACGTCTCTTTTGACTACGTCAAGGCACCAGCAACGGTGTAGCGCATTACTGCCCTCAAGGGCACAGCATCAACCCACCAAAGGAGAATCAAATGCCTTTTGCTTTGATCATCATTCTCAATGGGAAGAGGGTCATTCTCTCCCTTCACCCCACCTACGCCGATGCCGATAGGGCGAGAGCTTACTCTCCCTTTTCCGACGCCAAGGTCGTTAATCGCTTCAAGGCTTAACCAGCCTGCCCCCTCTGGGGCACAGAAAACCATACCAGTAAAGGAGTTTGAGAGATGGTAGACCCGTACATCCCTTTATCCAAGCCATTTTGGACGGATGGCATTTACCAAGTTCATGAGCGCAGTGAAGGAAGATACACCGCTAGTAGGATCAACGGTTCCATCCATTTTCAAGGCTCCCTAAGCTCCTGTGCCCAATGGCTAGAGCGAGAAATGAGGAAGAATGAAGCCTCCCGCTAACTACGCTCCTCCAGCTAAGTGCTTCGTTGGGATGCCCAGCGAAGTTAAATATGCGCTGGACCGTGAACGCCGCATCCGCTTTGAGGTCAAGATCCTCACGTTCAAAATGATTGATCCCTGGAACCTGGAAGTTTGGTACGCCTAGCACTGCCCCGAAAAGGGGCACAGAGAGTAGAGAGGTTGGGGTTCGAATCCTCACGGCCGAAAGGTAGCGAGTGGTGGTAATGGTTTGCACACTCTACTCTCACAGTACGAAAGGAGGTCCACAATGGACCCGCTCAGCATTGCCGTAGACCACGCCTCAACCCATAAGGCCAGTAAGTACATGGTTGAAGAGTTGATTGAGTACCGTATCTGGAAGCGCAGTAATACACTCAATACCCAGTTGCTCAGAGGTGTTTCTGAGTGGGGAACTGAGTATGACATGCGATAGAACGACAGAAGAAGTTCAGGGGAGCATGAGCTCCCCACAGAAAGGGGGCATCATGCCTCAGAAGCTGCTAAGGCGTATAATGAAGCTGCTGTAAATCGTTGGGGGGAATTTGCTCGTCCCAACGATCTAGAGGCGTAAGCCTCCACAAGTCGAGGGCAGACGTAATGCAAGCTAGCAGGGGTCGTTGGTCCCTCGCTTGTTATTGCTACGGAGCCCAGTACGGTGAGCGGATGGCAGTAGGGGGGCCGCTCCCCACATCAACCAAAAAGGAGAATCATGAAGACTCGCAAGCGCTACTCCGTTCGTTCAGTAAACGCTCCTCGTTTCACCTTCTCATACGAAGTCAGCCAGGGAGTTGTTACTCCCAAAGTTGAGGAGACCGAGACCGAGACCACCTTTTACGCCGTTCTCTCCACTCCGATCGCTGCTGTAAGCTAACCAGCAAAGCCCCATACAAGGGGCACATAAACAACCTACGAAATAAGGAGTAAGGCAAGTGAGGAAGTTCCTGTGTTCCACTGCAATCTGTTTTGGCATAACTCTCATCGGTGTTGCTCCGTCATTCGCTTCCCAGGGTAATCCCCATCAGGAAGAGACTGACCTGTGCGATCATGGCAATACCAGCAAGCCCTGCAAGGACGACCCTCAGCCCGACCACGGTCAGGACTGTGACGTTCACGGTAACCATGATAGTGGTAATGAAGATCACTGCCCAGATGTGGATGAGTCCACAACTACGACCACCACCACCACCACCACCACTACCGTCCCGCCTGAGGTTACGACCACCACTACTGCTCCTGTTGTAGTCGTGCCAACTACCCAGCCTGCGCCGGTAGTTGTTACTGACCCCGCACCAACCGCTCCAATGGCACCGGGCGTAGAGCCCACTGAGTCCGATGAATCCACGCCGATTGCGCCGATGCCTGTTCTTCCTGATGAGCTTCCTCGTACCGGATTCACCGGTATTCTGTTGGCCATTGGCATGATCTTCCTTGGCTCTGGTATCATCTCCATTGCTGTTGGGAAGTTCATTGCTGGTTGAGTACTGCCCCGTAAGGGGCACAAGCCTAAAAAGAAAGAAGGTGGACAATGGCTAAGTCCGAAATTGTTGTGGAGTCCAAGCTCCAGCAACTTGAGGCCACGATCACCAAGGGACTTCGTTCCTTTGTGGATGTTGGCAAGGCTCTCCAAGAGATTCGTGACTCCAAGGTCTACGTGACTCCTGGTTGCCCTACGTTTGAGCAGTACTGTCAGGACCGCTGGGAAATGAGCAAGACTCAGGCCAACCGGCTTATCCAAGCTGCCCAGGTTGTTGAAGCAATCGGAATGACACCAATTGGTGTCACGTCTGAGTCTCAGGCTCGTGAGCTTGTCCCTCTCCTTGATCGTCCCGAGCTTCTCAGGAAGACCTGGGCTGAGGTTGTGGGAAGCGGTGAGAAGATCACTGCCGCTCTCATCAAGGATGCTGTTGCAAGGGTCCTTGCACCTCCCGAAGGCGAAGAGGAAGAAGACTCCGAAGAGGAGGATGAATCTGAGGACTTCTCAACGACTGAGGAAGAGGAAGAGGAAGACGAGGACGAGACCGAGGATTCTTCGGAATCCGAGGATGAAGATACCTGTATTCGTCCTACTCTTACTTTGCATGAATTTGAGCGTGGTATTCTGTCAAGTCACGAGTTCTGGCCTTGGTTCATTCGAGGTTATAGCCCCGATGTTGTCCAAGACCTCCTGTCTAAAGATGACCGCATGGGCGAAGACCGCCTAACTAAGAAGGAGACTCTTGAGCTTGTTCGTGGACTAGCAAATCAGCTTTCTGCATATGCTGAAATGCTTGAGAAGTCTCTGTAGCACTTGCGCCGTAAAGGCGCACAGATTCTTCTAACATGGGCAACCATGCCCTTCCTATATGAAAGGCATCCTCATACGCTTAGCTTCAAGCCCCTGCAAGGGGCACAGCCATTCCAACTATATAAAAGGAGATACCATGGCTGCTCGTCGCTGTGCTGGTTGTTCCCACTTCATGGCTAAGCCCAAGGGCCGTGGCCGTCCTGCTCTTCGTTGTGCCAAGTGCCGTCCTGAGAGGGTCATTATTCTCCGGTCCTGCCGTGACTGTGAGGTTGAGCTTCCCGCTCCCGAGGGACGTGGACGCCCTGCCGTCCGTTGCCTGGAGTGCCGTAGCAAGACCAAGGCTCTTGTCAACGCTTAACTTAGCCCCGAGAGGGGCACATGAAAAACGAAAGAGAAATCAGACCCCATCTATGGACCATGGCAGATCTTCTCGAAAGAGGAAGAGGCTGCTCAGATTCGTGAGTCCCTTCAACGTCCAGAATGACTTCTACCGTAATTGGGAGAAGCGCATGGACATCAACTATCAGTACGAATAGCCCAGCTTGTGACCAATTTCACAAGCTGTCAGCGTGGAGGCCCTAGGGCCCCACCAGTCCAAAACCTTTATCTCATAAGGAGATTAGAGATGTCTGAGCTGTTCTCAAAGGATGACCTGATCCGTAAGATCTCAGGTCTTCTGACCACTGCTGAAAGCTTTTCAGAGCAGGGCAATGACGAAGCTGCTGCTAGCTACGTCCAGAAGGCTCACGCTCTGCAGGCCAAGTACTCTATTGACGCTGCGCTTCTCGCTGAGAAGACGGGTCAGAAGATCCAGAAGATCATCTCCAAGGTGATCATCCTCAAGGGCCGCCACGGCCGCCGCAAGGTGGATCTGGCGCATGTGATTGCTAACGCAAGCTCATGTACTGGTTTCTACTCCATGGGTAAGAACTACCAGGACGGTAACTATCGTTATACGTGCTGGGGATACGAGCAGGATGTTGAGTACGTCGAGATGCTCACCGAGTCTCTCGCCGCTCAGGCAGACGCTTCTCTGATCCACGCTACCGCTAAGAAGGATAGTTGGGAGCATGGCAAGTCTTTCAGCGCTAGCTTCATGGCTGGATTTACTGCTGTTATTGGAGGTCGACTCTGGGCAGCGCAGAAGCAGGCCCACGAGCAGGTTGTAGAAGAGGGCACCTCTTCTACCTCCATGTCTCTGGTTCTGGTTAGCAAGAAGAAGGAAGTGGACGCAGAGATGCGAGCAAGTGTTGGACGCCTTGGCAAGGGCACCACTACCCAGACTAACTCCAGCAGAGGTTACTACGCTGGAAGGCAAGCTGGGACGAACGCCAGCCTGGCAAAAGGTTCTGTGTCCAGCAACTCAGCCGGTTCCCTGAACCGCTAGTTTTATGCCCTGAAAGGGGCACACCATACCAGCAAAGGAGTCCAATGCATAAGCTTCGTTTCTCCCATACCCTCACGAGAATCTTTACTGTTCGCTGCGATTGTGGGTTTCTGGCTACTGCCGGTAACCCCAAAGCCAGAGACCGTAAGGGAGATGAGCACCTCAAGGCAGTAGGGTGATAAGGCGGGCGCTGGATTACATGTACCCACCTGAGGAGAGAGACTCTCTCATCCGCTGGAGTTGCTACGCCTCCCTGGTCTACTGGTTTGTCTCAGCACTGCGGGCTTAGCTCGCACAATCTACGAAGGAGATAAAGGTGGCTCTTAACGAGCAAGAAGCTGTGTATGATTCTCAGTCGAAAGTCTTCCCATTTTGGGGACAAACTTTCTATTCTATCCATGAGATTGCCAGTTATCTGACCAAACTTATGGATACTGAATGGTTCTTCGCCCAGTTCGGTCCTACACCTCAGGTAGCACTGAAGGAGTGGAAGGACCGTAATAGGTGGGCAGGATGCGCTGACGCTAAGACGTTTACCATCTATCTCAAGAAGGGAAACCAAGCAGAATCTACGATTCTGCATGAGCTTGCCCATCTCCTCTGTGGCTCAGGAGACCATGGTCAATGCTTTGTGGATACGCAACTAATCCTCATCCGCCAGCAGATGGGCTTCCATGCTTACTCTGAGTACCGCAACGCTCTTCTAGAAACGGGGGTCTTTACCCCCACAGTACGACCACTACCAAAGGAGCAGAACCATGGGTAAGACCAACGCAGCAGCTCTCAAGGCACTCAAGTCTAGTCATCTCACCCTCAATGCTGAGAGGGCTGTTGAGCTTCTCATCAATTATGGTGTCATTGACGCTGACCCTGCCCCTGAGCCTGAGCGATACGCTCAACTTGCCAAGGACTATCTGGGGGATGTCGGCCCCAAAGCAGTGTTCGACTTTGTGTCTGGATGGAGCACTTCATCGTGGGAGCACGTGATCAAGGAAAAGCTTGAGCACGATACCAAGAGGCTTCAGAATGTATTCCACGCCATCATCCTCCTTGGCAAGGAGGCTGGAGCCCTGTAATACTGCCCGCAAGGGCACAGTACTACCCGCAATGGGAACCAGTACATACCGCAAAGAAAGGAAATCCATGGAAGACCTGCGTAGTTCAGCAGATTGGCAATATTTTACTGGGGTGATTGTGATTGATGCGGATGGGTGGGACCGTAAGAACTTCGAAGCCTCATGGGCTGAGAAGATTACCCTTACTGAATTCAAGAGGAGAGTGTTGGAGTCTACGATTGACTTCACTTCACTCAACCGGATGGGGTGGAATATCAAGTGATCCTCAAAGGACGCATGTCTCAATGCCCACTTTGCGATCTTATCTTTGCATCTGATAATGCTTGTGAACGTCACAAGCCTTACGCCACTCCAAAGACTGAGACGTGTAAGGACCCTTCCAGCATTGGCATGATTCTGAGAGATAGAGGATGGGTAGTTCCCGTCCCAGAAGGAAGCAAGTGGTGGAGTAATACCACCAAGGCAGAACCTGCTGGTCCGCAAACGCTAACCTGCATCAAGTGTGGTATTGTGTGGAAACGAGCAGCAGTCAGAGGCCGCAAGCCAAGACTGTGCGATTCATGTAAGTAGCAGACCGGGAGATTAACTTTCTCCCGGACAATTTCAAAAAAGGAGGAGTAATGGAACTGATTATGCTCGCTTGAACTTTCCAGTAGACTCTGAGCAGGGGGCGTGACCCCCACATCAAAATAGAGAAAGGAAGAAAAAATGCCTCCTCTTATTCTGCGTATTGAGAGAGAAGTTCTAGAAGGGAAGCAGCGCACCAAGAACCGGATCAGAGAGCACTCTGGATTGGGCCATGATGAGTGGGATTGGCTTAGAGAGATTGGCAAAATCTCCCTGATCACTTGCTCCTGTGGATGGACTGGCTGGTTGCCTACCGCAGAGATTGACCATCTGGAGAAACTAGTATAGCCCCGTAAAGGGGTACACCCTACCGAAAGGATGCCTAACCCAATGTCTTATAGCATGACTGTCACTGTCCCTTCGTTTGGCGTTTTCGAGAACTACTGGTATGGGAATGGTGAGATTGTTGGCGTTGTAGAGCATGAGGGGATGGTCTCCGTTGAGGTTTATTACGGAGAAGATCTTTACCGTGCTGATTATCAGGCTGGCAGGTTCGCCTCGGGTTTGTACTTCGCCAAAGTGGAGGAGGTGTAATGCCGAGACCAAATCCTGCAGAACGAAATCGGAGATTGAAGAAAGAAGCTAAGGAACTCCTCGGAGGTGTCTGAGTTGTCTGCGGAACCTCAGAGGATCTAGACTTCGACCATATTGACCCGCAGACCAAGATGTTTAGGATAGCCCAGATGGGCCATTTCAGCGACGACGATTTCTGGGCTGAAGTTGCCAAGTGCCAGCTTCTCTGTCGCCCCCATCATAAGGAAAAGTCATCTAGGGAGGGATCATTTAGCATATATGGGGAGAGAAATCCAAATAGCAAGTTAACTGCTTCTGAGGTCATAGATATTCGAAAGTTTTCTTCTATGGGCTATTCAAGTTATACTCTCGGAAGGCATTATGGTGTTGATCCCAGCCATATCAGGGCCATCATACGGAGAGAATCTTGGAAAAGCATTTGAAAATGTGATAGGAGGGGTGCTGGGGCCTCTCCTATTACTACATTGTGATACGATTCACAAACTGTCAGCTTGGAGGAAGTAAGGGGCTTGACACCCATTCTGACCTGCTAGTTTGTATAGGAGAGTGACTAGATTAATACTAGTCATTTCTACCCAGGCGACATTTACAATGGGATACCCCGAGAAGGAGGAACCCCGCTGTGTCTGGATTTAGATGGGAGCATTTTCTGGAAGAGCATGGCATGTCTGAGGACATTGCCAAGTCTGTTGGGTACTCATACTTTGAGTATGGGGATATTGAGGCTGTTATTATAGCTTGCCAAGGATTTGGGAAGGATGACAGATCCCTGCGAGCTTGGGCAAGGATGTTCAGCGAGACGGACGGGGTGATCATTCCTGCTTATGACCAGCACGGCAACCCTGCCATGCCGGAAATCAAGCCTTTGATTGATGTGGAGATTGGTCCTGCCAAACTTCACTATCATGGTAAGATTGGTCCTCGCTGGGTTATGGAGGATCTATTAGTCCTAACTCCAGAGAGAGTTACTGCTGCCTACTGTATCGTGAAAGCCCCTATCCCTCCTAAGAAGGTGTTGTGCTCCGACGGAGAGATGAGAGAGAAGAACACCAAGAAAGTCTTTGATGAGAGGAAGAAACTGGTTTTCATTCACTCTCACGAGATGTTAAATCCGGAGGAACGTGCCCATCATCTAACCACCTTCCATGGTGTTAGGGTTGAGGAGGACGACGTTCATGGTCATGCTCTGGCCTGCTACAAAGCTTCCAGCTTTGCAGTAGGTGAGCATGTCAAGAAGACGAAGAAGGAAGATGTAGGGGAGGCCAAGGAGTATTATACTCCTGGCCTCACATAACACCCCAACGAAGGAAAGGCATAAGAATGCATCCTGTTGGTCTTCACGATGGGTCACCTAACTACGAGATTCATGCTCACCAAAAGACAGCGAAGTACGTCTTCGTTTCTTCTGACTCTACTGGATCAGAATACGAGCATGATCACTCTTCCATGTCTATTGCCAAGTTGGCAGAGCATCTTCGCCAGTCCAAAGGAAGAAGAGGTCACGTTGGTAAGGAAACTCCATCTGTAAACGAGCTTCACTTCCACGACCGTAAGTTCAAGGATAAGAGCAAGGGGAACTTTGCTTCCATTCTAAACTATAATAGCCCCCTAGCTATTTCCATGCATGAGTTTGCTGAGGTGTTCTTTCTTGGTATTGAAGGGTCTTTCAAGGCATCTTCGATTCTGACTGAGATCATCGAGACTGGCATCAATGCATCGGTAGCTTCCGTTCCCTCTGTTTCTTTGTGGATGGATGCCCCTGGCTTGCGTGAGTTCATCACTGAGGTTGTCAAGGGTCGTCCAATCGTTATCGTTCCTGATGCCGACTGGGCTAAGAATGCCAACGTCAATGCGTTCTCATACTTCTGCAAGGCTCGTCTCTTGGAATACGGTGCCACTCAGGTTCTTATTGCTGCTCCTCCTGTGGGCAAGAATAAGAAAGCTCTCTGGGGTATCAACGCCCATAAGGCTATCAAGGGACCAGATGGAATGATCACTGGGTATACCGTTGTAGAAGAGCGGTGTAAGGGAATTGATGACTTTCTTGGGTTTGGAAAGGGAAGGCTCAGCGACCTCGTTGCAAGAGACGTGATTCCTCCAGACTCAGACGAGCTTAAGAAGTTCATCCGTCTGGGGCTAACCACCATCAATGAGACTAGCCGGGGGGTCAAGGAGAAGTCAGTTTCTAACTGTGCTCAGATTCTTAGTGCTATTAGCATCTTCGCTGGTGGTAGGGAGATGCTGGACGAGAAGCCCGAGCCTGGCATGGTTAAGAGGTCACTCCTCTCCATTGGAAAGGCAGTTGGTATGGACGTGAAGAAAGTTGCCAACGCTGTTACGATGCTAGAAGAGATTGGTGCCATCGAGGTAGATGGAGACTTCTCTCAGTTGAGAGGGGATCCTGCTCTCATTGACTCTCAGATGGTCCCAGTGATCTGGATTGATTCCAGATTTCGTTCTACTCTGTCTGAGCCGGTTAGGCTCGGTGATGTGTTTCCGTTCCTCTACTGACTCCTCAGACCTGGGTAGGTCAGAAAACTGCCCAAACACTTCAAAACTAGAGGGGGGAACTATAAATGTCCCTGTGGCAGGAGAATATGATACAATGATATATGTCCCCCAATTAGGGGACACATGCCCTGCTCGTATAAAGGCTATTATCCGATTCCTGTAAAATCGTGATCTGGGTTCAATTCCTAGGCGGGGCTCCAAGTCTCCATAGTGAAATGGATATCATGCAACTCTACGAAAGTTGCGTTGTGGGTTCGACCCCCGCTGGAGATACCAATTAAGGAGGTATCATGCAAGTCTTTACTATTGATGTATCGTTCTCAACCCATGAGGCCCTTCAGAGGGGGGTCACCTCTCCGGGTTTCCGGAGGGTTCGGGTCTTTGCTGATACTGGTGACCAGGCTAGCCTGATCGCTGCTCAGATGGTCGCCGCTGTCCATGGCGTTATGCCTACTGCTGCCACCCACTGCATTTAGGAGGTG
>Ga0137367_10001920_pt1 | contig 16504 bp, 12 predicted proteins | sample SagtaG_14_FD_104939 | JGI IMG/M metagenome (GOLD analysis project Ga0137367, IMG submission 104939) | Vadose zone soil microbial communities from Sagehorn Ranch, Mendocino, California, USA - Sage1_L_80_16 metaG | ecosystem: Environmental > Terrestrial > Soil > Vadose zone | place: USA... | reverse complement strand
TCTCGCCGAAGATCCAGGTCGCCAACTACGGGTGTCCCGGTGAATCGACGGTGTCCTTCATCCGGGGCGGGTGTCCTGCGTTCGCCGACGGCTTCAAGCTGCACGATGCGTTTCGCGGGTCGCAGCTCGAGGCCGCCGAGTCCTTCCTCCGTGCTCACCCCGGGCAAGTCAGTCCGATCACTCTGACGCTGTGGGGCAACGACTGGTTGCCGCTCTTGCTGGACAAATGCAAGCGCAAGGTCGCCTGCGTCCGCAAGCTTGGGCCCGGCACGATCGCGTCGATCGGTACTCGCATGACGTCGATCCTGCGGCGGCTTCGAGCTGCGGCGCCGACCGCCGAGATCATCGTGACCGGAGCATGGAACGTCGATCCCGATCAGCTCGAACAGCTCCGGCCGATCTACCGGTCTCTTGACGCGTCCATCGCACGTGCCGCCTCGGCGTCACGCGCCCGGGTCGCGAAGGCGCTGCCGGTGTTCAACCCACCCGGGAACTTGCGAGCCCAAAGGCGTCGGCTCTGCGCGCTCACCTTTATCTGCTCGAAGGGCGATCCGCATCCGACCGACGCCGGCTATCGCGCGCTGGCCGATGCCTTCATGACGGCGTCGGGGTACACGCGAAAGCCGTAGACGTGCACTCGGTCAAGCACCCCGCGTGGCAGTGGCAACAATGGCAACGCTCGACGTTCGTTCGCGTGCGCCTAAGTGTTCGCTCGACCGACTGACTCCGCTTAGCCATGCGGTGTGAGCGAACGTCAGCGAAGTGACGCGCCCGCTGCTCCGAATCGACAAGGTGGGGGTCACTGGTTCGAGCCCAGTACCGCCCATAGAAAAGCCCTGCTAATCGACAATTTACGTTTCCATCTCTGACGAGCGTGGCAACGGTGTGGCAACGGACAAGGGCAAGGCCCGATTCGCTGTCCGTGTGGTCCGGGTCGTGCCGACCGCACGGGAGCGCACTGGCGCAAACGGTCAAGGGCAGATCGTCCCTTCGGGGGCTCTCGGGCGACTCGGAGCTTTGCACGTCGTCGTGGCAACAATTGCAATCCTTTAGCGCTCGTTCGCGTTTGGTGAACCGTTCGCTTGCGCGGCCTCAACGATGCGTCACGGGCGAACACTCGCGAACCGGTCCGCACGCTGCTCCGTCTCGACAAGCTCGAGCCACCGAGAAGAGCAGATCATGAGCGCCTCGAAGCTCTGCTTCGGCGGATGGGGAGCGACAGGGCCCTCGGCAGGCGCGTCAGCAAGCAGGATCGACCCAGCCGGGAACGGCCTCCGCCTCGATTCGCTGCGGCGACCCGACCGAGACGTCGAGAAACGTCACCCAGAACTCCAGGTTCTCGGCGCCGACGTTGCGGACACGGTGAACGTGTGCCATGGGCTCGACAGCAACCTGTCAGCGGAGTAGGTCACGCTAGAGCAGTCCATCGCTTGGTCAAGCGTCAGCTCACCGGACTTGACGACCACGAGCGCGGGGCCGGGATGCAGGTGCCAACCGCTTTGGCCGGCCGGAGCGAGAATGAAACGCTGGACGACGACGTCGCCTGGGCTCGAGCTGTCCCGCAATTTGATCTTGAAGTGAGGTGCGAGCGTTCCGCGAGCGACGACGGTACGGTCGATGAAGCCCGAACCCGGTGTGGCGAGCGCGGCCCTCACAGCGATCGTGGTGAGCGCAGCGGCCACGGCGAATGCGAGGAGCTTGCGCGCGTTGCTGAGCTTGATCCATCTCATGTCTCCTCCTCTCCGGAGGACGCGGCTTCGACGACGCGGATGGCACCGAGTTGGGTGCGCAACGCGACGAATGCAACGTCGCGGCTCGACGCGGCGTCAAACGCGAAACGCGCCCTCCCGCCTGGGCGGAAGCGAGGTCGGTGCCGATTAGGTAGCTCGGGACGTTCTCGACTGGTGCGGTCGGACGAGTCATCCGCCGTTCGCGATGTACGGAGAGAGCTCGACGCGGTGGCAGCCGTAGTACGTGACCCCACCGCCGAGGTCGCCGATCCAGTGGTATTCGCCGGTCGGCTCCGTGGGGCAAGGCTGCCCGTCGAGGAGGTCCGACCGAAGCAGTGTCTCGGCTCCGAGAAGCGTCGCGTCGGCAGACGACGGGTCAGTCGTATCGAAGTAGAGAAGCTGCACGGTCGGCGCGGTCGGAGGAAGCGATGTGCCCGGCGGCGCGCAATGGACTCCTCCGATCGCGGTGACGCAAATCCAGCCGTGGTCGCGGAGCTGTTTCGGGCTGAGGCCACCTGAGTCGGCGGCCGCAGCCGTGGGCAACGCCAGAGCCGCGGCGACCAGCGGGATCGTGAGTGGCCGGATCCGGTTCATCGCTCTCCTCGCTTTCAGGTAGGGGGAGGGCCGGCAAACTGCCTGCTTCCGGGCTCATTCGTGCGCCCCGGGATCTCTACGGAGGTGACGCTAGGGGGTCCGCGAGGCGGACGAATCGGTGAAATCCCTACGCGTCCCCTCTGAGGTGCCTACACTCGCCTCGACACGCCGACATGGGATCACGGGAACGCGAGGTGATCGGACGCAGCGACGAACTTGCGGCCGTCGAAGCGTTCCTCGACGTGCTGGCGGCAGGTCCGACCGCCTTGGTCTTCAGCGGCGAGCCGGGCATCGGGAAGTCGACCGTGTGGCGGGCCGGAATAGCGTCCGCGCGTTCGCGGTCGTTCCGCGTCCTGCTCTGCCGGCCGACGGAGCCCGAGGCCGGGCTCCCGTTCGTCTCTCTCGCGGATCTACTCGACGGCGCGTCGGAGGATCTGCTCGCGCCGTTGCCTGCACCGCAGCGCACGGCGTTGGACGCCGCACTCCGGCGCGGGGACGCGACGGACCAACTTGATCGCGTCGCGCTTGCCCGCGGCGCGCTTGCCGTGCTTTGCAGCCTCGCATCGAGTGCACCGACGGTCGTCGCGATCGACGACGCGCAATGGCTCGACGCGTCGTCTCGCGACGTGCTCCAGTTTCTCTTCCGCCGCCTCGTCGGCGAGCGGCTCGGGCTGCTCGCGACGGTGCGAGGACGCGACGCGGAGATGCCGTTGGCCGTCGATGCCGCTTTGCCTCCCGAGGGGGTCGCGCGTGTCGTGCTTCGGCCGCTCGCGCTCGGCGAGCTCGAGAGCGTCGTTCGCTCGCAGATCGACGCACCGCTTCCACCGCCGAGCTGGCGTGCGATCCACCGCGTGTCGGGCGGGAACCCCTTCTTCGCGCTCCAGATTGCGCAGGCCGTCGCCCTCAAGGGCGGTCTCGCGCCGGGCGAAGACCCGCCGCTGCCTACAACGGTGAGGAAGGCGGTCCGCGAGCGGCTGGAGTCGTTGAGCCCGGTTGCGCGGCGCACGCTTCTGTACGCGGCCGCGCTCGGACGGCCGACGTCAGACGTGCTCGACGCGGCCGCGCTCGATGGCGCAGGGCTCGAGGAGGCACTCGCGGCGCGCGTGCTGGAACTCGACGGCGAGCGGCTTCGGTTCGCGCACCCTCTCCTGGCGGCGTCAGTCTACGCCGAGGCGACGAGCGTGGACCGGCGTGAAGTGCATCGCGTGCTGGCCGAGATCGTGCGCGATCCGGAAGAGAGAGCGCTTCATCTCGGCCGCGGCAGCGATACGCCCGACGAGACGATCGCGGCATCGCTCGAAGCCGCCGCCGCCGATGCGGCGCGGCGGGGCGTGCCTGAGACTGCCGCCGAGCTAGCCGAGCACGCCGAGCGGCTCACCCCGGCCGTGCGGATCGAGGATGCCGCACGGCGTGCGACACAAGCGGCGCGCTACTGCGGACGTGCGGGCGACACCGCCCACAGCGAGGGGATTCTCGAGCGTCTGGACGCGACTCTCTCGCCTGGACACTCGCGCGCCCGCGCGATCGGCCTGCGCGGCTTTATCGCCCAGGATCGCTCGACGCTTCTGCGCGCCGTCGGCGAGGCAACAGGAGACGACGAGCTCCTGGCGGTCTTCCACGCTGACCTGTCGACGATCGAGCTCCGCCACGGCGATCGATCTGCGTCGCTCGAGCATGCGCGGGCGGCAGTCGCGGCTGCGAGGAAAGCGGGCGACGCCGCCGCGCTGACGAAGGCGCTCACGGCGCAGGCGTTGCCGCTTGCGCACGGCCGCGCGACGCAAGCGCTCGCGCTGCTCGACGACGCCGTTCGTCTGGAGCGGACACTGGCCGAACCGCTGTCGCTGATCAACAGCCCAACGACGTGGCGCGGCGCGGTTCTGCTCGAAGCCGACCGGCTGGCGGAGGCGCGGGTGGCGCTGGAGGACGCGTATCACGCGGGGCTCGCGCTGGGCCACGCCTCGCGGGCGCTCCCTCTCACATACCTCGTCGAACTCGAGTGCCGCGTGGGAAACTGCGAACGCGCACGGGTGCACGCGCGCGAGGCCGATCTGATTGGACGCGGGTGGGCGCGTGGCGAGGGTGTGGCATGGACGCTGATTGCCCGCGTGCTCATCGAGGCACAGCTCGGCGACGTTGACGCGGCCCGCGCTGACGGGCTACGGAGCATCGCGCTCGCACGCGACCGCGACGTGGTCACGCTCGCCCGCACAGAGGCCGCGTTGGGACGTCTCGAGCTGTCGCTGTGCAACTTCAGCGCGGCGCTGGAACGACTACACGCGCTCGCCGCGCTTCCCGACGGCGAGCCGCTTCGGGACGCGGCAAGCTTCCGGGCCGCCGCAGACGAGGTCGAGGCGCTCCTCGGGATCGGCCGCACCAGCGAAGCGAACGAGCTCGCCGAGCGCCTCGAACAACGCGCCGGGCGCGTCGACCTCCGTTCGCGCGCCCCCGTCGCATCCCGGTGTCGTGGCCTCGTCCGGGCGGCGCTGGGCGACATAGCGGGCGCGCGCGCTGCCATCAGAGACGCGAAGACAGCCCATTCCGCGCACTACGAGCCGTTCGAGTACGCCCGGACTCTGCTCTCTGCGGGTGCCATCGAACGCCGCGCGAAGCGAAAGGCCGACGCGCGGGAAGCGCTCGAGGGTGCGGTGACGATCTTCGAGCAGCTCGGCGCTCGCCTCTGGTGTGAACGCGCCCGCATCGAGCTTCAACGAGCGGGAGTTCGGCGCGTTGACTCCGGCGAGCTAACCGCCGCCGAGCGCCGGGTCGCAGAGCTCGCAGCCAGCGGAGCGACCAACAAAGAGATCGCCGCAGAGCTGTTCATGAGCGTCAAGACCGTCGAGGCGCATCTTTCACGCGTCTACCGCAACCTCCGGATCCGATCCAGGACCGAGCTAGCCGCGCGCGTCGGACCAACGGCGCAGACAAGTGATCCCGCGCCGTTGCGGCGACGCGCGAGCTGAGCCGTCCCTCGTTGGCGTCTACTTGGGCGGCGGCACGCTCGACGACGTCGGTCTCGAGCCCCTTTTGCTGCAGCGCGCGTGCTGTTGCGAGACCTGCGATCTCGCCGCCGACTACCAGGACACGCTGTGGCTCCGCCATCTTGTACTCCTCCAGCTGCATGCCGTCACAGGCGCACGGGTGCCGCCTCTGTCGCTGCGAGAACTTGCCACTCGTCCGGGATCCCTTTCAAGGCGTGCGTTCCACGGTCGATGAACTGAAGACCGGAACCGGGGACGAGATCTCTCACGGTGCGAGAGACGAGTACCTCGCCCGGCTCAGCGAGGGACACAATGCGCGAGGCGATGTGGACGCCGATTCCCGCCACGCGCTCGCCGCGACGCTCGACCTCGCCGGTATGAAGGCCCGCTCGGATGTCAAGACCCAGCTTCTGTAGGTCGTGGCGCAATGCAAACGCACAGCGCACGGCCCGCGCAGGACCGTCGAAGCTAGCGAGCAAACCGTCGCCGGCGAAGTCTGCAACGACTCCGCCGAAGTTCTTGACCTCGCGCTCGGCAAGCGCTTCGTGTGCCTCGAGCAACTCGCGCCAGCGCTCGTCGCCCACCTCGACTGCCCGGAGCGTCGAACCGACGATGTCGGTGAAGAGGATCGTGCTGAGAACCCTGTCACCGGCGGGACGGGGGCTGCTTCCGGTCAGGAACTCCTCGACCTCGTCGATCACGACATCAACGTCTCCAACGGCGAAGCCGTAGTCTTGGCCGGGAACTTCGACGAACTTTGCGCCGGGGATCCGGAGGGCGACATCGCGGCCGGCCTCTGGTGGGACAAGCGGGTTCTCGCGACGGTGGACGACCAGCGTCGGGGCGCTGATCGCGGGCAGGATCTCCCGGATGTCGAGCGCGAAGAGCATCCTCGTGACGGCGGCCGCGACGGCGGGGCTGGCGGCCGAGCGGAAGAACCGCCCCCAGCCTTCGAGCGCGTTCGCGTCGTTGGCAACGCTCGGGTTGAGGGCGGCATAGACCTGCCCCGTGCCCCAGGTCTGCTCGACCAGCCCGATCTGCGCATCCACCGCGCCGGTGGTCAGTCCCCAAGGGTGATCGGAAGCCCAGGCTAGTCGGGCGGTCGCGTTCGCCAGCACGAGTGCACTGACGCGTTCCGGATAGGTCGCCGCGAAAAGCGCCGCCATCAAGGAGCCCTCACCCCCGCCCATGACGGCGACCCGCTGGCAGCCGACGGCGTCGAGTACCGCACGCACGTCGTCCATCCACTCCTCCAGCGGCGGTAGCCGGTCGAGCGGGATCGGATCGGAGAGGCCCATCCCGTGCTTGTCGAACGAGATTAGCCGGCTAAACGAGCACAGCCGCCGAAGGTAGTGCGCGAAGCCCGGGATCTCCCAACGCGCCTCCACATGGCTGAACCAGGAGGAGACCAGCAGCAGGTCGAGATCGCCCTCGCCGACCACCTGGTAGGCGATGTGGACGCCGTCCTTCTTCGCGTACCGAGTCTCGGGAAACACGCGTTGACGACAATCTGCCACGCCTCGGAAGAACGGGCGTGACGGGCGCGAGCATCCGACGATGCTGCATTGAGAAAGTTTGCACGCACGGCCGACGAATGGGCCCGCGCCGTACGGAGACGGCGTGGCAACAATGGCAACGCTAGGCGTTCGTTCGCGTTCGCTGAACTGTTCGCTCCCTGCGCGTCTCCGCTCAACCATGCGCCGTGAGCGAACCCAGGCGAACCGGCGCGAACGCGGCTCCGAGTCGACAAGCTGGGGGTCACTGGTTCGAGCCAGTACCGCCCACTCGTCTGTAAGGCTGAAAGTCCTGCAAATCGGGACTTTTGGCGCTGTCTCGGCAGCGTGTGGTTTCCGCTTTTGGACGCTGAAATCCGCCCTTTTAGGTGCGGGACTTCCCCAAGACTTCCCCACACGGCCCGGCATGGTCGGTCAGCCGAGCGTGCGTCCATCACGGCGCTGCTGCTGAGGTCTACCGGCGGTCATCGCACGAGCGCCCAGACGGCGACGAGAGCGCGGCGGGGTCGGCAGTTCGCTCTGATGGAGCAATCCGCATCGGCGTCGCCGCCGTCCAAGCCGCGTCCCTCATCAGGCGAGATCGATCAGGCTCTCATAGCTTGCGCGCGTGGATGGGCTGCGGCGAGGCTCCGTCGTTTGACATGCAGCCATGAGGCTGCATATACTTAGGCAGCCTTATGGCTGCATATCCGGAGATGGACGACGTGTTTCGGGCATTGGCAGATCCCAGCCGGCGCCGGCTGCTCGACAGCCTGAATGCCCGAAACGGCCAAACCTTGCGCGAGCTGTGCTCCGGGCTCGAGATGGCTCGGCAGTCGGTCAGCAAGCACCTGGCGGTGCTGGAGGGGGCCAACCTCATGACGACGGTCCGGCGCGGCCGGGAGAAGCTGCACTACCTCAACGCCGCGCCGCTCAACGACATCACCGAACGATGGATCGCCCGTTACGACCGCCAACGCGTCCACGCCCTGGCAGACCTGAAGCGAGCACTGGAGGTGACCGCGATGCAGAAGCCCTCGTTCGTCTACACGACCTACATTCGCACCACGCCGGAGCAGCTCTGGCAGGCGTTGACAGACCCGGCCTTCACTCGTCGTTACTGGGGCGCGACGTTCGAGTCAGACTGGCAGGTGGGATCGACATACCGCTGGCAGCAGAACGGGGCGACGATCGCCGATCCCGAGCAGGTGGTGCTCGAGTCCGATCCCTATCGCAGGCTGTCCTACACCTGGCACACCTTCACGCCCGAATGGGCCGAAGCCACGGGGTTCACCGAGGAATTCCGCGCGAAGGCCGCCGGCGAGCCTCGATCGAAAGTGACCTTCGACCTCGAACCGGTCGGAGAGACCGTCAAGCTGACCGTCGTGCACGACGGCTTCGAGCCCGACAGCAGCGTGCTCGAGAACGTCAGCGAAGGCTGGCCGCACATCCTGTCCGACCTCAAGACGCTGCTCGAGACCGGCGAGACCCTCCCCGCCATGCCGTGACGATGCATCCGTAGTCAGGCATCGGTGGCATCGTCTGCGACACCGCAGGCGGAAACTGCGTGTTCGTCAAGTCCGGCGGCGTACTCAATTCAGGCGCCGGGCGGCACCGAAGGCGCCCATGATTATGGGTCGAGCTGAGCGACCCGCTGCGCAGTGCTTGCGCGCTCGATGTAGGCGTCGACGAGTGCCACGGCCTCCTCCTCGTTACCGGGCATGAGGTGGCCGTGGAGGTCGAACGTCGTTTGAATCGACGCGTGCCCTGGGCGGCTGCCGATCTCGTCCGGCTGATCTGCCTGCGCTCCCGCTAAGGGGCTTGGCGCCAGCGCGGATCGGCGAGGTGGCGCGCAATCGACCAGGCTCCGTGCGTGGTGTTGGAGATCAGGGTGGTGGTGCGGTCTTCCCGCGAGCGATATTCGGTTCGGAACGACACTCCGGCGTCGCTCCCCGCCAAGATGGCGCTGTCTGCAGCCGTGTCCAACCAGAAGCCGAGACCGTATGCCCGCGTACCCGTAGCGATGAGGCTGTGCGGTCTCACCATCTCCGCGACCCACTTGACGGAGACGATTCGGCCGGCGAAGAACGCTCGCCATAGTCGGGCGATGTCCTCGGCGGTGGAGTAGATGCCACCGTCGCCGCTGCCTCGCACCGGCAGGTGGAAGACGTTCGTCCTCGATCCCTCGGGAGCGAGGTAGCCGATCGCGGCGCGGTCGGGGAGCTCATCGGAGCGCAGGAACTCGGTGTCGCCCATCTCCGCTGGGCCGCAGACGCGCTGACGTACGAGCTCGTGGAAGGGTACGCGAGTAACCCGCTCGGCGATCAGCGCGAGTACGACGTAGCCGCTGTTGCAGTACGCAAAGCGTTCGCCGGCGGGGAACTTCGGCTCGTGTCCATCGAGCGCAGTGAGGTACTGCTCGGTAGCCGCCAGCTCGTGCACCGGCACGGGCATCAGGTAATCGTGGAGGTCGAGCTCGCTCTCCTCGTCGAGATAGTCACCAATGCCGGAGCGGTGCGCGAGCAGGTGCTCGACCGTGACGTCGTCGGGGATCAACAGCAGGTCGTCCTCAAGCACCGACCGCGCGGGCGTCGCGAGCTCGAGACGACCTTCCTCAATCAGGCTCACAACCGTCAGGGCCGTCAGCCCCTTGGTTCCGCTGGCGATCGCGAAGCGAGTGTCGACGGTGTTCGGGATCCCGCACCCGCGGTGCGCGAGGCCAAACGCCTTCGCTACTTCGACCCGATCCGCCAGGTCAACCCGAATGACCCCCGAAAACGCCTTCTCCGCGGCGAGCGCATCGAGCTCGGACTCAAGCTCGGACACCGGCGGAGGCTAGCTGAGCATCGAGCCCGCTGGGATCTCAGACGTGGAGAGGCAGCCGTGGGCCAGTGCTCGCAAAGACACTCCGAAGTGGGCCCGGAGTGGCCGTTCGCCTTTCGGCCTCCCTGCTCGCCGTGAGAGGCTGCGGGGTATGAGCCTCGGCAACCTCCTCCCGCCGGTCGATGCCGAGTATGGCCGCGAAGTCGCCTTCGCTCGCGGTGCGCCGGCTTCGATCCGCCGCGCACATTCGTGATCTCGCGCGACGACAGATCCCGCCGACGCCGATGGGCGGCATGGCGACGCGGGGGCCGAGCTCGGGAACGCTCTGCTGTGCGAGTGTTGCGTGATGACGCCCGAACGTGGGTCACTGGTTCGAGCCCAGTGCCACCCATTTAGAAACCCCTCTCTCGCGGACGCGCCCGAAATCTTCGTCGTGGTGCTTCACGCGGCCCCGAGGCCTTGAGGGTGGTGGAGCGTGTAACGCTTGGAGCGCCATTGAACGCGTCGGATTAAGGCGATATGGTCGAGATTCGTCAGTAATCCAGGGGAAAGGGACATCATGAGGAGATGGCTTCTCGCGGCGGTCGTCGGCCTGCTCGTCGTGGCTTCGCTGGGGATCGCGGCAGCTCTCGGTGCGTTTGCTTCGTCGTCCAAGAGCGCGGCACCGGCTCGCAGCGAGTCTGCATCTAGCGGCGACTCCGCACACCTCCAGCGGCTCAAGGTGCACGGGCACTGGACGATCGAGGTGCGCAGCCGCGCCGGCAAGGTCGTCGCGCGTCGGGACTTCGAGAACGAGCTGACGAGCGCAGGTCAGGTCGATCTCGCGTACACGCTGTCGCATCAGGGGGTCATCGGCCCGTGGGGCATCAGGCTCGGCAGCCTCACGACCTCGCCGTGCAACCAGGGCGGCAACCCGGACGACGCGTGCTATCTGACCGAGCCGGGTGCGACGAGCGCGGGCAACTGGCAGCAGTTCTATCCCGACGCGGTGACGACACTGAGCGTCACGCCGCAGCTCTCGTCGGCCCCGTTCGGCCTCAAGCTCGAGGGGACGATCAATGCTGCGAAAGCGGGCTCGATCGACCAGGTCCAGTCGATGTACTGCTTCGCACTCGGGCGTCCGGACGGCGCAGACTGCAACAACAGTGGAGATTTCACCCAGGCGAGCGTCACGCCGGTCGCGGTCGAGGCCGGCCAGCAGATCCTCGCGCGAGTGACGATCAGCTTTTCGTAAGCACGGATAACGGCGGTCGCGGTGCAGCGAGCGCACAAAGGTAATCGGGCGCCACGCAAGCGGCGGGGGTCGCCGCTGCTCGTTCTCACGCTGATTGCCGTTGCCGTCGTCGCTGCCGGCGCGGCCGCTGCAGCCGACGTCGGCATCCCGCAAAGCGTCTCGGTCGCCGTTCGGAGCGTCGTTGTGGGTCCGGTTGAGTCGGGCGCGTCGGAGTCCGTCGGCGTCAGCGATTCGTCGTCGGTGGTGGGACCCGCGGAATCGTGGGCGACGGAGTCTGTTGGCGTCAGCGACTCGTCGTCGGCGGTGGGACCCGCTGAGTCTGTCGCGACGGCGCCCGTCAGTGTGAGCGACTCGTTGTTGGTTGTCGGCCCGGCTGAGCCTGCCGCGGCGGAGTCCGTCGGCGTGAGCGACTCGTCGTCGGTGATGGGACCCGCGGAATCCGGGGCGGCGGAGTCCGTCGGTGTGAGGGACTCGATGTTGGTTGTCGGCCCGGCTGAGCCTGCCGCGACGGAGTCGGTCGGCGTCAGCGACTCGTCCTCGGTGATGGGACCCGCGGAATCCGGGGCGGCGGAGTCCGTCGGTGTGAGGGACTCGACGTTGGTTGTCGGCCCGGCTGAGCCTGCCGCGACGGAGTCAGTGGGCGTCAGCGACTCGTCCTCGGTTGTCGGCCCGGCGAAATCCGAAGCCACGGAGTCCGTCGGTGTGACCGATGTGACGCTCGTCGCGGGCCCGGCACAGCCTTCGGCGGCCGAGTCCGTCGGTGTCAGGGACTCGGCGCTCGTCGTCGGGCCGGCGGAACCAGGCTCGACCGAGTCAGTCGGCGTCACCGACACGGCCGTCGTGCTTCCGCCCGCGGTGATCGCCGTGGATGAGCGCGTCGCCGCGCAGGATGTTCCGAGCGTGGCCGGGCCTGCTGTCGTGACGGCGGGCGAAGCCGTCCACGCGGCCGATGCGTCGCACGCGATCCCGCCGGCAGTCGTCGGGAGCGGCGAGACGGTGCATGCGACGGACGGAGCGGCTGCCCTCGGACCTGTGCAGGTCGGCTCGGATGAGAACGCACACGCGTCCGACGCGGCGGGCGCGCAGATCGTGAACACGGCTCCGACCGTCGATGCGGGGGCCGACGGCACCGCCGCCGAGGGCTCCACCTTCACCGGCTCCGGCTCGTTCGCTGATCCGGATCAACAGACGTGGACGGCGACCGCGGACTACGGCGATGGCAGCGGCGTCCTTCCACTCACGCTCGACCCGGACAAGACCTTCCAGCTCAGCCACGTGTACGACGACAACGGGACGTACACGGTGACCGTCCGCGTCGTCGACTCGGCCGACGCTGCCGCAACGGACACGACGACCGCCACCGTCACGAACGCCGCGCCTACGGCGAGCGTCGGGAACTCCGGACCCATCGACGAGGGCACCTCGGCGACGATCGCCTTCAGCGACGCGAGCGATCCGTCGTCTGCGGACACGAACGCCGGCTTCCACTACGCGTTCGCGTGCGACGGAGGTGACCTAGGCGCCGCGACCTATGCGACGGCCGGTGTGTCGGCGAGCACGAGCTGCCCCTTCCCCGACAGCGGCACGCATGCGGTTCGCGGACGCATCGTCGACAAGGACGACGGCTTCACGGAGGCGACGACCGACGTCGCCGTGCGGAACCTCCCACCGACCGCGACGCTGTCGAACTCGGGTCCTGCCGCGGAGATGTCGCCGGTCACGATCTCCTTCTCCTCGGCGAGCGATCCCTCGCCCTCCGATCTCGCGAGCCTCCACTATGCCTTCGCGTGTGACGGCAGCTCGTTGAGCGGCGTGACGTATGCGACCTCCGAACCTGCCGCGGTGACGACGTGCGCCTTCCCAGACAACGGCACGTACATCGTCAGCGGCCGCGTGATCGACCAGGACGGCGGTTTCACCGATTACACGACCACGGTCGCAGTCACGAATACCTCACCGACCGCGACACTCGCCGTCCCGCCCTCGGCCCAGGAGGGAACGCCGATCACGGTCGCGCTGAACGACGCGACCGATCTCTCGCCGGTGGATCTCGCCGCTGGCTTCCACTACGCCTTCTCTTGCGACGGCCCGACGCTCGACGCGACGACGTACGCGACCTCCGGAACGGAGTCATCGACCTCGTGCGTCTACGACGACGGCGCCAGCGAGCACACCGTGTACGCCAGGGTCATCGACAAGGACGGCGGCCACACTGAGTACAGCGCGGCGGTCCACGTCGACAACGTCGCGCCGAGCGGCTCACTCGTGACCCCCTCGACCGCCGTTGCCGAGGGATCTTCGTTCTCGATCTCCGTCACGAACGTCTCCGACCCCTCAGCCGCCGACACCGCGGTGGGCTTCAGCTACCGGTTCGATTGCGGTGCCGGATACGGGTCCGCGACACCGACACCGTCGACGACCTGCGCGGCAATCGACAACCCCGACCAGGGGGTGAGTGCACGAATCATCGATAAGGACGGCGGCGCGACCGAGCTCACTGCGCGCGTCACCGTGACGAATGTGCCGCCCTCTCTGACGCTCGATGCACCCGTTTCCGGGGCGATGTACCCCGTCGGGGAGACCGTGACGGTGAACGGCGCCTTCACCGATCCCGGTGTGCGCGATACGCACACGTGCACGGTTGGGTGGGGCAACGGTTCCACCAGCGCCGGAAGCGTCACGGAGAGCGGAGGCAACGGCACGTGCTTCGCTGCGCAAAGCTTCAGTGCCGCCGGTGTGTACTCGATCGCGTCGACCGTCACGGACAAGGACGGCGCGTCCGACACGAAGTCCGTCCTCGTGGTCGTGTACGACACCACAGGCGGGGGGTGGATCAGCGGCAACGGCTGGATCCTGTCTCCGCCCGGCGCGTACACGGCGAATCCCTCCCTGACCGGGCGGGCGTCTTTTGGCTTCCTGTCGAAGTACAAGGCCGGCGCGACAACACCGACCGGTACCACAGCATTCCAGTTCGGCCTCGCGGCGTTCGCGTTCAGCGCGACGAGTTACGACTGGCTCGTCGTCTCGGGAGCAAAGGCGCAGTACAAGGGCGTCGGCACCGTCAACGGCGCGGCCGGCTACAGCTTCCTGCTCACGGCGACGGACGGAGATGTTCTCCGCGCGGGTCAGCCCGATCGCTTCCGGATCAAGGTCTGGGTGACCGCCTCGGGTCTGATCGTCTACGACAACGTGCCCGGCGCCTCAGACGACATCAGCGTCACGCCGCAAGCGATTGCCGGGGGCAGCATCGTCATCCACAAGTAGCGGGCTCGTTCAGACAATCGATGTCCGATCACCTGCTCACTCATAGACCCCCCGGCGACGGGCCCCTCGTTCTCGCGGAGGGGGCGCCGGCGTCTTCATGCTGCCTGCGTGGGATTCGCGCGCCACGGCAAGCGGCGTAGTTCCTCAGCAAGAGCCTGGACTGCGGACTCTCCATAGCGACGCGCCCAAAGGTTGAGCCAGTCCTCGTTGTCCGAAGGGACAGACCGGCCCAGCGCGGCCCAGATCCTTGTGAGGCCCGACAGGCAGGAGTCGTGTCGGAGGGTTCCCTAACCAGAGAGGAGGTCAGCCCGAAACCCCATCCCACCCGAAGGGAGGTCCCGTCGTCGGCGAGCTCAGCCTGAGCTACAACCGGTTGGACCTCGCCGCAGACCACGGGCTGACGATCTTCACCTACGCCGCCGAGCCCGGCTCGCGCTCCGAAGAGGCGCTCAAGCTCCTCGGCAGCTGGGCCGCCACCGCCGACCTCGCTGAGACGGCGCACGCTACCGACCAAAGCTGAGGCCAAACATGCTCACGTCCGAGATGCGTGACAGGGTTCAGCGCGGAGATCGACGAATACAAAGAGAAGACCGAAGTCGCGGTCGTTGCCCGCGACGACCGCGAACTTCCTCAAGCCGTGGGTCTTCCTCTACACGCGCAACGGCCACGTAGCGCGCATCGTCATGGCGGAGAAGTTCGTGGACTAGGCGGCGCCGCAGGACACGGGCCTGCATCGCCGAACGCAGTCCTTCCATGGGCTGGCGGCGCGGTGAGTTGTGGCTCGAGACGGAGCTCTGGCTTCCCGAAGGCTCCACTGCACCGGCGCTCGCGGGCTTCCCTCTTCCGTCCATCCCGTACGAAGCGCCGGGGCTTGCGGCCTCGCGACGGCGCCGAGAGGCGTGGCAACGACGTCGCCACGCCCAGAGGGCCAAGGCGTCGGCGATCTTCTTGTCGCCGGCCGTGACGTTCATGCTCGCCGGGTTACGGGCCGACGGCGGCAGGAGCGCATCGTTTGCGGTCGAGGATCCGCCGAGCCTGACCTTTCGGTTCGACAATGGGATCCTCGCGCTCGCGGAACGCGCAGCAACGCCGGAGCGGGCGCATCGGAAGGCTGCCCCGGTACACGCGCGCCCGAAGATCGAGTGGCATCACGCGCGGTCCCTCGGTCTGCCCTACGGTGGCAGCTTGATCGGCGGCACTCGGCTGCCGGTCGAAGGGCCGAACTGGGTCACCTGGAACCCGGTCACCGACAGCAGGCCGAACGCGCCGAAACGACTGTACGGAAACGAGCGAACGATCCACGCGATCATTTCGGTCGCCGCCGCGTACCGCGCCGCGAACCCGAGGGCACCGCGCGTCGTCATCGGCGACATCAGCCGCAAGGGCGGCGGGCGGATGGACGAGCACCTCTCTCACCAGAACGGACTCGACGTCGACGTCTACTACCCGCGGGTCGACAGGAAGCTGCGCGCGCCGCGTGCGCGCGACGAGGTCGAGCGTCGGTTCGCGCAGGATCTCGTCGACCGTTTCATCGCTGCCGGAGCGCAGATGATCTTTGTCGGCTACTCAACAGGACTCCATGGGCCGACGGGAGTTGTGATCCCATACGCGAACCACGAGTACCACATGCACGTCCGCTTTCCGCCACCCGGACCGCCCGGGCGCGTGAGCGATCGCGGCGGTTGAAATCTTGCGCGGGTTCGATTCCGGCCATCTACTTCTCTCCCCGCCAACGAGCTATTCAAGACCGTGGCGCGTGGCAAGAATGGCAAGGATCAGCCTTCGTTCGGGTTCGCTCACGCGTTCGGTCGCGGGATGGATTCCACTCAACCATGCCGCCTGAGCGCACACGAATTGCATTCGCAGTGGAGACGACATGGGCCGCGTTCGTGGCAACGTGTGGCGGCTCGCTTCCTCTGCAGCGCTGTCTGCGTCTTGAGCTCTGGCTAACCGCGTGGTAACGGACGTTTCGTTCGCTTCCGTTCGCGCCCGTTCGGTCGGTCTGCGAACCGTCTGAGCGAAGGCGGGACGAGGACAGGTCCTGCCGAGTCGCTGCTCGTTCGCCGTCGTCGGCACAACGCCATCCGCCCATAACCTGATGAGGGGCATAGGTGACGCTCGTTTCCCGAGCGGTGTTCCCTGTCGTTTACGTCGCTAGCAGCGTCAACGAGCTGCTCGACCGATCCGCTAATACGCGCTCGCGGTCGACCGACGGGCCCCTACTAGTTGGACTTTGTTAGCTCGTCAGAGGGTCTGCGTCACTAGGGCCGTCAGCCGGTCCATCCGAGGTCCTTCATCGCCAGGCCCGCGTTCCAGATCTTGGTCATATGGTGGGCGGCGGCGCGTCGCCTCCGTTTCACGTACTCGGCGGGCGCCGTCGGCTGTCTC
>Ga0137367_10001915_pt1 | contig 16525 bp, 14 predicted proteins | sample SagtaG_14_FD_104939 | JGI IMG/M metagenome (GOLD analysis project Ga0137367, IMG submission 104939) | Vadose zone soil microbial communities from Sagehorn Ranch, Mendocino, California, USA - Sage1_L_80_16 metaG | ecosystem: Environmental > Terrestrial > Soil > Vadose zone | place: USA... | reverse complement strand
TGGGTGGCGACTCTGTGGGGTGGCAAGATCGAGACACCAACTCCGATGCTCTTCGTGCTGGGTGCGATCTTTGTCTTTCTCTTGGGTGGTCTTACCGGACCTCCGAACGCGACCGTTTCGACAGACCTGCATCTGACCGATACCTATTTCATTGTTGGTCACTTCCATGACACGATCTTCGGCGGTTTTGTGTTCCCGTTCTTTGCCGCCTTGTATTACTGGTTCCCGAAAGCGACCGGTCGCCGCATGAACGAGTTCTGGGGCAAGGTGCACTTCTGGATCATGACACCCTCGTTCCTGGTCCTGACCTTTGGCATGATGCGCGTTGGTTTGCTCGGTATGCGCCGCCGCATCGTGGATTATGATCCGGCGCTTGGGTTTGACAGCACGCACCTGGTCCTGACCATCGCTGGCTTCCTGATCTTTTTCTCCGTATTCATTTTCTTCATCAACTTCTTCCACAGCATGAAGCATGGTGAAAAAGCGGAAGGTAATATTTGGAACTCGCGTTCTCCCGAATGGCAGGTCCCCTCGCCGATGCCTGCTCATAACTATGCAATTCCGTTCAAGGTTGTCGGTGAACCTTATGATTATGGTTTGGCGGGCTCAAAATATGTGGAGTTCATCTCAGAGCCAGATTATGTTAGCGAGACTGAAACCACTCATGCAAAAAAGACACATTAATTTCGGGGCAGAATCAAAATGATACATACAGAAGCACAAAACAAGAATGCTATGCTGACTCAGGGCGTCATCATTTTCATTTACCTGGGAGTGTTGACGCTTTTGGAGTTCTTTGTCGCCGTTGCCTTTGATGCGGTGCCCATCCTGATCGTAGTGGCGATCATCAAAGCCGCATTAGTGGCGTACTATTACATGCACATCTACAAGCTCAACCTTGAATCGCACGTTGAAGATGAGAATTCCTACGAATACAAAGCAGGAACCAATCGCCTTGGACTATGGCTCTTCCTGGTTTCTGATTCGTTTGTCTTCGGCGGCTTGATGGTGATGCGTATGAACCTGCTTGGATTGACGCGTCCGCCTTTGAATCAAACCCTGGGCTTGATCGTGACCACGGTGTTGCTTGTCTCTTCGTTCTTCATGAACCGGGGCGAGACGATGATGCACAGCGGCGACCGCAAAGGTTTCCTTGAGAATACGATGATCACCATGGGACTGGGCTTCGCTTTCCTTTTCGGTGTAGTGCTGATTGAGTGGCACACCTGGCCAGCATTCGCAGAATTTATCCTCCGCTTGTTGGGCGAACAACCAGGCACCGAATTATTGAAGCCTTCCTCAGGCGTAGCTGGTGCAGCCTTCTTCATGATGACAGGAATGCATGCCCTCCATGTGCTCTCGGGTTTGATCTTGCTCTGGATTGTCTGGCGTAATGCCCGCAAGGGCCTGTACGATGAGAAGCAATACCCGGTCGAAGCCGCCGCCGTGTATTGGCACTTCGTTGACCTGGTCTGGATTTTCTTTTACCCCGCGTTGTATTTGATCGGTACGTTGAGATAAACCAGTCAAATCTGGTGGTATAACTGGAGCAGGAGAGTTCATCGGGGCGACCTATGGGTCGCCCCGTTTTCGAGTGTAAGAATATGGGATTTCTTGTGCGTGTCACTCCCCCGAGGGGCATCGGGGCGATGTGAGCGAGCGTTTGCTGCGACCGACACCTGCCCCGGCGGGCGGTGCCGGGGAGAGTCTAGTTGGTTTGGGAGGATCAGCGGAGAGAGAATGTTTAAGAATCACATAGTAAGGCGGATCATTTATTCGCTTTTGCTGGGAATATTGCTTGGGGTCGCGATTGCAGAGATCCCCTTTGCGTTCCTTCGAGAAACTGCCCGTGCGCCAAAACAGATCACGCTCCTCATCCCAAAGGGGACAGCCGCGGAAGTAGCGCGCGGTGAGCAGCCACCCACGATTCCGCAAAACATGCAGTTTGTTGTAGGGGATCTTTTGGTCGTTAAGAATGAAGATGTGGTCGATCACAAACTGGGTCCATTATTTATCCCGCCCAATTCTTCCGCTCGGCTATCACTGGATCAGGAAGCACAGTTGTCTTATGAATGTTCATTCCAGCCCGGCAAGGTCCTTGGGTTAAATGTAAACGAATCGGTGACCTTCACTACCAGGTTATATGGAATCCTGGATGTTGGAATTCCACTGGGAATCTTGATCGCACTCTATACGGCAGTTATGCCTTCCAAGAAAAACGAAAATGCTGTTGCGTAAAATGTTTCAGCGCAAGTGGGTACTTGCTACCTTTCTAGTACTGGCAGGCACAGCGTTGTGCATTCGCCTTGGCGTCTGGCAATTGGATCGACTCGCCCAGCGCCGCGTGTTTAATCACCAAGTCGAGTCGATGCGCGCCGCGCCGCTGTTAAATCTCAATCAGGAACAGCCGCGGGATATTGCCAAAATGGAATGGCGTTCTGTGACGGTTCAGGGAAAATATGATTTTGAGAATCAGGTTGCGTTGCGGAATCAATATAACAATACTCAATATGGCTATCATTTGATCACGCCGCTTCTTTTCAACCCTTCGACAGGCTCAGGGCAGGCTCCGCTAGCGGTTCTTGTGGATCGCGGCTGGATTCCTGCTGACGTCGAGTCGACATCAATAGATTGGCGAAAATATGATCAGCCTGGAGAGGTGAAAGTTACAGGGCAGATTCGCCTTGGGGAAACAAAGCCTGCATTCGGCGGCGTGGCTGACAAAATTCCTCCCCCGGGACAAAAGCTTGAACTTTGGAACAATGCCGATGTAACACACATCACCAGTCAGCTCCCCTATCCCGCTTTACCGATTTATATTCAGCCCAATATGGATGACAATGCCACAAATCCCCCAATCCCGTATCAACCTGAGCTGGATTTATCTGAGGGTCCGCATCTTGGTTATGCTTTCCAATGGTTTACCTTCGCAACAATTCTGTTCGTGGGATATCCGTTCTATTTGAGAAAACAGGAAGGATAATGAAATACTCTTTGCGATCTTCTTTTGCGCGGTGGGTGCTGGGACTGTTTTTCGCGGTCCTGGCGGTCACAGTAATAGGTCGAGTCGTTGCGATCACTGGCGCCATTGCGTACTGTAACGGTTTTCCCTTTTGCGTTCCAATCCATCCGCTTGGATGGCTGAAGCTCGGACACATCCTCTCCGTTGGCATTGCGTCTTTGTTGATGCTTGTTGTCTTGCGTAAAGCCTGGTGGGAACAGCGCAAGCAGCGTATCTTGTTACCGCTGACGACAATTCTCGGCGTCATGTTCTTTGGACAGGCGCTGGTCGGCGCAATGCAGGTGACGCAAGCGTATCCGCCACATCTTGTCTTCTTGCACCAACTCACCACCGTGGCATTATGGGTTTCATTGATTCTGCTTGTTTATGCCTCGGGAATCCTTATTGAAGATTCGAAAGAAGTTATCCAATTCGATTGGGGTCAACGAGCAAAAGATTTCTTTGCCCTCTCCAAGCCATTGATTGTTGGTTTGCTTCTCATCACAACCTATGGCGGACTGGTCATGGGAATGCACGCCTGGCCGCCCTTTGCTCTCACGATGTGGACACTGCTTGGCGGCGCGTTGGCGGCGGGCGGTTCAAGCGCTTTGAATCAATACATCGATCGTGAGTTGGATAAAAATATGCAGCGCACAGCCAAACGTCCCTTGGCTGATGGACGGCTCACCGATGCCGAGGGATTGGCATTCGGCTTGGCATTGTCGCTGATCAGTTATTACATCTTATCTTGTTTTGTAAACGGACTCGCCGCGTTACTGTCGCTGGCGGGAATTATTTATTACGTGATCCTGTACAGTCTCTGGCTCAAAAAAGCGACGGTGCAAAATATCGTCATAGGCGGAGGGGCAGGGGCGATCCCACCGATGGTTGGCTACGCCGCGGCAACAGGTCATCTGGGCTGGGCGGCGTGGATTCTCTTTGCCATTATCTTTATGTGGACGCCTCCGCATTTTTGGGCGTTGGCAATTGTCCGTATGAAGGACTATGAGCGTGCCGGTGTTCCGATGATGCCGGTCGTGCGCGGCGAAATGGAAACACGCCGTCAGATTTTGGTGTACACCATTGAATTAGTTGTTGTGACATTGTTGCCACCGATCCTGGACCTGACAGGAAATATATACCTGATTGCGGCTCTTGTTCTCGGTGCGGCTCTGATCTATGCAGCCTGGGCGGTTTGGAAACAAGGTGGAAACAAGGTCGCCTGGCGAATGTACCGCTGGTCCAGCACGTATCTTGTATTTATATTCCTGGCGATTGTGCTGGATGCAGTGCGATAAGAAAGTTTCGGTCGTTGGCAGAGGGTTTTCCTCCGCCAATGACCGGATTGTTATGGCTTATGCAAAATGATAGTTGTATTGTCTTGATAGAGTATTTTCCAATGAATATCTTCTAATGCCTGTGCAATTGGTGAGTTCATCCGCACGATTGCCCATTGCACCTGATATTTATCGAGAATTTTCTGCCAGTCGTTACCCAGTGTAATGACTGTTTCATATTCGCGGGTCAGTGCTTCACCATAAATATGTGTATGACCGTCCATGAATATTTGTTGAGGCGGCACCAACTTGAGCAGGAGATAGCCTCCCCAGTCAAACTCGTTGAACATGTGTCCCTGTTGAGGATGTGTATTCAGCCAGTTTACTGCCTGGACTGGAAAGAATCCTTCGTCAAAGACATTCCCTTTATTCTGAGCATCCATTGTTTTTCCAGATCGGAAAATCAAAATAACAGTAATAAGAATGACTGCGAGCCAAATCGCACCATTTGAGGATGCATTGATTTGACCAATGTTCTTTTCCATCGTTCTAAATCGACTAGTCGGGAATTCTGAATTTACCCACTCGCCCAGCGCACTTGCTGTGATGGGAACTGCGACGATTGCAAACAATGGAAGCATTCGGCTCGTATAGACTGCAATCACGGCAAACGCTGCTGCTAGCAACACATATCTCCAGGCGACCTTATTCTGGCTTCGCCCAAAGCCGATCATGGTCAGCGCCAGCAGCAGGAGGAAGGGCCAGGTTTCCGGCAGATGGAAATTCGCAGATTGATACTCTGGGATACGAGAGGTGATATAAGCATTGCTTCCTAGCGACGCGATGGCTCCCCAAATCTTGATTCCGGATGGTGAGAGAAAAGTGGTGAAGAGAGATGTTATCCCACCCAGCAGCATGGACCGAGTTGTTGCCTGCATAAACCATGCTCGTGAAGGATTATCAAAGAAGCTGCCGGCAAGATAAATTCCCCCAATGATGATTCCTAGGATGAACATGCCGTGCATGTTGACCCATAAGAGCATGACCAATGGTAGAAGCCACCAGAGACGCGGTTTATCCTGATAGATACGTTCCAAAATTACGATCCATAAAGCAGTAAATAGATAAGTAAAGATGTGTGGTCTCGGCAAAACGTGAATCATGCTCACGCCAATACCAATCGCAGTGACGATGAGCGTTATAAATAGGTTATCAGTTCGTCGATTCGCTTCTCTGTAAACAATTGCCCAGGCGGCTGTCACAATCAACGCGGTCAAGATGACCACTCCGCTCAGACCGAGAAGATCATTGGCAACAGACAGAATCACCTGTGATAGCCACTCGTGGGGGAAACTGGGAAATCCAACTGTACGGAACGAAAACGTATCGGTGAGGGGAGCACTTCTCGTCTCGCGAATCAACCGCCCGACGAGGAGATGACGCGGCAAGTCCCCGTCAAAGTTTAAGAGTTTGGGACCCATAGCACAGATGCCCCAGAACAGAACCGCCAGTAATACGTATTCCATGCGAGGAATGAAGAATCGAATTCGTTGCATCACCTATGCCACCCAACCCCAAATAAAGAATTGTCCGCTCAAATATAAATTGAGCAATACGGAACCATAAACGATGACACGTCGCCGCCAGGGATTTTCACCAGCGAGACCCAACGCATAAAACGAGGGAAAGAGCAGCAGAGAATAGCGCGAGGCGGAGATCAATGGCTGAGTCTCCACGATACGTACCAGGATAATGAGCATACTAACCGCGGTATAGAGGTTGTATTCAATCGGTATCCTTTTCCAGCCCCAAACGAGGAGAACTATGAAGAGAGTCATTACCCCCCAGTTTAAAGCATCAATAAAAGTCGCGTTTCCAGACGCTAATGTTTTCACCGCGTACCAATACGTTTCCCAGGGCAGGACGAGGCGCGCGTGCCACTCCGCTTCTGTCAGGGGAATCGCGCCGCTCGGCACTTGTAGAGACCGCAGATAGAGATAAAAGAAACCGCTGCATCCTGCAACCAGCAATCCAAACCAATAGGAAAGCCTTCGTAAAAGGGAGCGATCCTTCCACGCCCAATACAACATGGGAACGAACAAGGCGACACCTTGTAGGCGCGTAAGGATTGCACAGAATACCCACAAGCCAGCCCAGGTCCACTGCCGCTTATGCATAGCTTGAAATGCTAATAAAGTAAAAACTAGAAATACTGGTTCGGAGTAAGCGCTAAAAAAGAAAAAGAATGTTGGATAGATAGCGAAAAAGATGGCTCCCTGCCTCGCACTTGATTTTTCTCCCCACTGACTGAATACATCGTACAGTAATTTAAGCGCAATGAGTGTTGCCAGATGGGAAATAAGTAAACCTGCGAGAAAGGCATTTTTAACAGCTGGTAGCAAGATGCGAATCAAGAGAGGATAAAGAGGGGGAAAATGATCATCACCCGGAATACTGCCATACCTACGCTCGGCAATGGAGATATACCAATTGGCATCAAATCTTTGCCACAGTGCAAGTAGCGGGCTTGAAAATGGTTTTGCCCCAAAGTACGGGAAGATAGAAGATACCTTTGTTTTAGCTGGCAAAAGGATATTTCCCTGATATGGTCCCCGAATCGAAGTGCCGCTGGCGATCTCCCAAACACTTCCTGTTTGCTGATCAATCATGTGCTGTGAATCTACGCTTTGAAATGTTAGGATCTGCCCATTTAGCTGGCGAAGATAGATATGTGCTTCGCTATCTTCCAGTTTGAATATGGAGAGAATTGGTTCGCCGGAAAGTTCAAAGTTTTGCAAGGCTACCGGCTGCATTGTAAGAATGATCCATAACCAGATCAAATAAAATAGTCTGGCAATCAGAAAAGCGCTGATTGCAAACTGCCAGGATTTATCTAGCCGTTCCCAGTAATGAACTACATTGTTCTTGAAATGAGCCATGATGTTATAGTTTGATTTTACCTCTTGTACTTATCTCGCAGATTGTTCTTGATTTAACTGTAAGTCCGAGTTAGAGCCGCTATACTGATCACCAAGGCAGCACTTCCTGAATCAAAAACGGGACGATTTTGATTTCGTCCCGTTCTGATACTTAATTTATTATTCGCCCAGATAATCGCGCAGTTTGCGTCGTATGGAAGGATGTCGCAAGCGGCTCAATGCTTGAGCTTCGATCTGGCGCACACGTTCACGCGTGACGCCCATCTTGCGTCCAACTTCCTCGAGTGTATATGCCTGACCATCGAGCAGACCGTAGCGTAGCTGCAAAATGCGGACTTCGCGTGGCGGTAAAGCATTTAACACCTCGCCAAGATGCTCGCGCAACAAGTTATACGTCGCAGTGTCGTCGGGCGGAGGAGCTTCGTCATCTTCGATGAAATCGCCAAGCACAGAATCTTCTTCGTCATCGGTTGGCGTCTCCAGTGAAAGCGGACGACGCGCCACCTGAATCATATTTTCCACTTTCTTCGGTGGGACATCTAATGCTTCGGCGAGTTCTTCTACGCTTGGCTCACGTCCGAGACGCTGGGTCAATTGATGTTGCACGCGTAACAGTTTATTGATCTGGTCACCCATGTGTACAGGCACACGGATCGTTCGTCCCTGATCGGCAATCGCGCGTGTAACTGCCTGGCGAATCCACCATGTTGCATAGGTGGAAAATTTATGTCCGCGGCGATAATCGAATTTCTTCGTAGCGCGGATCAAGCCGATGTTGCCTTCCTGAATCAGGTCCAGGAAAGGAACGCCACGTCCCATATACTTTTTGGCAACCGAAATCACCAGACGGGAGTTTGCCGTGATCAGATGTTCACGAGCTGCCCAACCATCTTCAATCAATTTTCTTAATTCTGTGCGGCGGCGCGGGCTGGCATTTCCTTTTGCTAATTCCTCGCGCGACATTCGCCCGCGTTCGATGCGCTGGGCAAGTTTCACTTCTTCTTCCGCGGTCAATAATGGAACGCGGCTTACTTCTTTCAGATACAGACCGATCGTATCGTCTGTATCGATATTTGCCAGATAATCATCAAGCGAAAGATCAACCTCAGGCTCTGCTTCGGTTGCCTCCACAGCGACTAATTCATCCTCCGAGGGTTCCGCGGTCGTTGCATCTTCTACAAAAGGAATCCCCGCGCTTAATAAAGCCGAAAATGCTTCTTCGAGCTGTTCTACATCCTGTTCGGCTTCTGGGAAGAAATGCAGGATGTCGTCCAGCGTGATATACCCCTTTTGCCTCCCCAGTTCGATCAGTCGGGCAATCGCTGAATACTCTTCTTCTTCGTCAACCATCAAAATTTTATCTACATCCATTCGTTGCTAATCCGTTTTCTTTTTTCTATTCAGAATACACTTTTTTCAAGTGAATTTCAAGTCCGTTTCATTGCTCTTTCATAGACGCCTTGAAAGCCAGAATGTTACGTTTGAGGCGTGGCAGTTTCATTCGGCGTCGGCGTAGAAGTGGGCGGTGTTCCGGTAACTGTTGGGCTGGGTGTTAGTGTCTCCAGATAAGGCGGAGTGGTCAGAAGGGTAATGAGAGCGTCCACAGCGCTTTTACTCACGATTTGAATGTCACCTCCTGACGCATCCTGGACAAAATATCCGTTCTCCGATGGAGTGACAACACCAATATTGACGGTTCGTTCCACTTTCGGAAACTTTACGGTCAGCACATATTCAGGAGTTTTGAGCCCTGCTACGCCAGGATCAAGATTCGTGACCTTATTCAAAATACGCATTGTTTCGACCTGCGTTGCAGCCGCCTCTGCTGAACCCTGATCCGCCTTCGCAGCGATTGGCTGTACCAACGCCCAGGCGCCTGAGGCATCATGGGTCAGTTCGACAGCTTCTCCAGTCTTCGATTGAATTTTAATACTGGAGGGAACGCCATCCTCTGCTGTGAACAAGTAGTTCACTGTCTCACTGGTTGCTTCTGGAGTCAGTGTCAGTGCAAGATCTGCCTTGGATTGTGAGCGATTTTTAATGTAAAAATATGCACCGACAAGCACGACCAGGATTAATATATAGACAACTGTTGAGCGTCGAATCATACATCCATCATCCTTGTCGTCTGCGTGCCAGCCACGTGGAAACGCCACCCAAAACGATCAGGCCCGGGATAATAAAAATTGAACTCAGCAGTATCATAATCCAATGGATACCTGTGGGGGGAACGAACGTGCGCGTGGTTGTATTCTTCGGTGTAATGCTGGCGATGTTTTCCTGTTCGGCACTCCAGTCCACAGAGTTGACGAACATATCTCCATTGCCATAGGCATCGAAGATTTGATCTGTGGCAAGTTCAGATGTACCAAATACAACGACGCGGCCCTTCGTTGTTGTATTTTCACCTGCTACAGCAAGGTTCAGCGGACCCACTTTTTCATTATCGTTCAGTCCAACCTGCCCGCCTTGCGAAAGGCTGGCGAAGTCTGTCTCACCCCATGAGCGCTGGTTCGTTTGTACAAGGACCGTGTCGGTTACAGCACTTGGAGGGGTGGCTGCAACTTCCAGACTGCGCGTGAACGGGAAGAATGCCACGAGGTTGTTCATATTCTTCGTGATCGGATGGGACGGATCGTAAGAGGATGCCGCGGCGGTTGTGGGCTGCGGGCTATTCAAGTCAATGACGATATCGTTATCGAACGTGATGCCCCAATCTTTTGCAAGCAGATCCGCAAGTGGATCAGGGGATGTGCCAAACTGTGTTAAGACAGTCGGATCTTCCATCACAATCAACGAACCGCCTTTATCCAAAAACGCTTTCAGCAGTTTGACTTCATTATCAGAAACAGGTTTGGTTGGTCCGGCAATGACGATCACGCGGGCATCATCTGGGATTTTGTTATCGACCAAAAGATTCAGAGGCTTAACCGTGTAGTTCTTGCTCTCCAGCGTTGATAACGCGCGCGTCATCGATGTTTGTGCACTCTGCTGTGTATCGCGTTCGCCATGACCTGTGAGGAAATAGATCTCGCTGCTCTGTGGGTTTAACAAGCGCAAAAGTCCCTTGATGATTTCATCCTCGGTAGCAGAGGCAGCGATAGTTTTGTGTTCACCCATTTGCAGGAGGATCTTGCCATCGCCAGTGATACCGGCCGCGATCGCGGCTTGTGGATCCTGATCGGGATTGATGAACTTATACTCAAAGTTTCCGTTGCTGTTCGCCTTGATATTGCCTAAAAGTTTTGCAGCATCCGCAGTACTGCTTTGAGAAAAGAAGCCGGTAGCGGTCACTTTGGCAGGCAATTGTTTTACAGCTTTCAACAGTTCCGGTGAAAGCGTATTTGACTTATCCTGAGTCAAGTCTGCAACATTGAGGGGATTTTGGAAGGCAAGCACATTCGCAACGATCAAAATTCCCAAAAATGCAAGAGACATAATAAATGCATTGCTGCCATAACGCGCCTGTCGTCCGGTAAGCGAGCGACGGACGCGGTCCGGTTCTAGAAAGGCGTAGATTGCCAATCCCAGGATGATAACGCCAACGCTCACCAAAATAGCCCGGTTGAGATTATCTATTTTGGCAACGGTGAAGACCTGCATGGCGACAAGTCCACGTGTGATGCCAAGGAGGATCGCTGCAATAACAGCGATTCCAGCAACGATTAGCGCGACAAAGGAGTAGTTTCTGGATTGTGCCTTGTTGTTCATTAGCGCCACCTTCGGACTTCAACGGCAGTTGTCCCCGTGAAGAGTCCAAGCGCGATCAGGCTGACGAAATAGACAATGTCAGTGAGTTTCACACTGCCTGAATTGAATGCATCGTAAAAATGTGACTGCATGCTCAGATAATTGAACACCTCTCCGGCGCCGCCTTGAACGACTTGGGCAGGAAAACCAATCAACCACCACAAGAGGACCAATACACTAAGCGTGACAAAGAATGCGGCAATCTGATTCGTGAAGATCGCAGAGATTCCAACGCCAAGGGCAAGGAAGGCAGCCGCGACCAAAATCACACCAAGATAGGAGGAAAGCATCAACTGGCGATCAATCCCCGGAGTAACCAATGGGGACAAAAGCGTGAACTTGCCGATCACAATGCCATTCAAAATAATCGGGAAAATCAATGTCACTGCCAAAACGGACAAGATGAAGAGCATGCCGCCCAGCCATTTGCCGGCGACCAATTCAAAGTCCCGGACGGGAGCGGTGAGCAACAATTCCAGCGTTCCCATTCTGGCTTCATCTGCCAGGAGGCGCATCGTCAGCGCGGGGATCGTCAGAACCAGCAAAAATCCAAACGCACCCGTGACCGCGGAAATATCCGGTGCGCCGCCAAAGTTTTGAAATGCGTTCTGAATGTAATAGTAGACATTGATCGCAAAGATGACCCCAACCGTGAGCAGCATCATGAACGCAACAACATAAGCAATCGGGCTGATGAAGTAATGATCATATTCCCGTTTTGCAATTGTCCAAATATTTCGCATATTTCCCTCACCCAGCTTTCTTGCTATCCGCGTTGGTGTTATCTCGAGTCAATTCGAGGAAGATTTCCTCCAGGCTCAACCCGACCGGACGCATCTCGAGCAAATCGAAGCCAGCCTGGATGACGGCTTTCGCCACCTGCGGGCGGACATCCTGCCCGGCAGTAAATTCAAATTCCACAGAGCCATCCGGTTTAGCTTCCACGTCGCGGGTGCCTTTAACCTTGCCGACCTTCGTAGCCAATTCATCGGTTTCCCCGCGCACACGTAACACAACGCGCTGTGAACCAGCGAGTCGTGACTGCAAATTCTCGGGTGTATCTTCCGCAACGATCTTGCCTTTGTTGATAATCAATACCCGATCGCAAATATTTTGTGCTTCCGAAAGAATATGCGTGGAGAGCAAAACGGTTCGGTCTTTCCCGATCTCGCGAATCACGTGGCGCATCTCAACAACCTGCGCCGGGTCGAGACCAATCGTCGGCTCATCGAGGATAAGTACTTCAGGACGATGGATCAACGCCTGCGCCAAACCGATGCGTTGTCGCATGCCTTTGGAGAAATTACCGATATAACTGTTGGCGCGCTCTTCCAAATTGACTCTCTCAAGAGTTTCATAGGCGCGTTCTTCCGAATCGGGAATCTTTCGCAGATCAGCCATGAACTTGAGATATTCAAGCGCGGTCATATCATTGTAAAGAGGAACTGTTTCCGGTAAATACCCAACGCGTTTACGGACCTCAAGCGACTCTTCCACAATGTCATATCCTGCAACCGTGGCTGTGCCTTCCGTCGGAGGCATGTAGCCCGTCAGGATTCGCATGGTTGTAGTTTTGCCTGCCCCGTTCGGTCCGAGGAAGCCGACGATTTCTCCCTGTTCCGCGTCGAACGTGAGATCGTCAATGGCACGGCGTGCGCCATAGTCCTTGGTGAGACCATTGACTTGGATCATTGGTGCTCCTTCAAAAATGAAATATATGAATACAAGCAAATGGCACAGACGCCTCTCGGCGACGGTGCCATCTCCTTAATTTCTAACGCTGGTACTGCTACAGACTTTGATTCTGATCTGCAAAGTATCTCAAGAAGTTTGCTTCGCATGTTCTGCATGCGTGAGACGAGCGATAGTACTCAGATACTATACAAAAATTGCAGGGTAAAGTCAAGCGGATTGTGAATTTCTAAGCAAACCCTAATTTGTGAAAGGGGATGAGGAGAATCCGATTAGCGCAGGAAGAAATACCAGACTCCTGCCGCTCCAACGGCGCAGAGGAACAGCAAACCTAAAACAAGTAATCCCAGCAGCCAGCCATTGGAAGTATCGGGTGTGATCGCTGAGTTGGGTGTCATCGGCGTAGATGAAATGGGTTGTGAACTTGGAATTCCAAAGTCTGTAGAAACAGGAGCCGCTGTTTGTTGTGTTAGCGGCGTGCTTGTGCCCATCATTCCTTCCATGAAATCAGGGACGCCGTTGTGATTGGCATCCAGTTTGCTCATGGCTTGCTCATACTTGGCGCGCGCCTCGGGTGGAAGACTGTCAAGGCTGTTGACTTCTTGTCCGTTCACGCGAAATTTTATGGAAGCCTGAGCGATGGGGCTGTTTGAATTGTTTTCTAAAATATCAGGAACGCCATTGTGATTGGCATCCAGTTTACTCATGGCTTGCTCATACTTGGCGCGTGCCTCGGGTGGAAGGTCGTCAAGGCTGTGAAATTCCTTTCCATTCATCATGATCTTGAGGGCGGCTTTCACGATCGGCGAACCTAGCGTGTTTTCGACTATATCTGGAATCCCATCTCCATTATTGTCGGTGAGGGTGCCCATATTTTCCAAAACATCCGGAATGCTGTTCCCATTTTGATCTTTCAATGAATGGAGCGCTGCTTCGTATTTCTTGCGTACATCTTCAGGCATTTCATCTACACTGTTGTAAGATTTACCATCAATAACAATTCGTTTTGGGTTCATGGCTACCTCCATAACATGTTTACCGCTTGTTTCACGCATGTCGAAAATGCGTACCTAAACTCTTCTAGTGCTTTTGTCGTTGAAATTCCAATCTTGAGTTTAGATAAAGATGCGGCACTCTGTAGTGTACAAGAATGTGATGACCTCTGCAAGCATATTTACTTTTTTGTCGGTGATTTATAATATTCCAAACTTCGCGGACGGAGGAGCCTGATGACGGAATTACTTTACCAAACCGATGCATATTTGCAGGAATTTGATGCAACTGTGACGAACGTTTTGCCTGACCAGCAGGCGGTCGTTCTGGATCGCAGCGCGTTCTATCCCGGCGGTGGGGGGCAGCCTTGTGACTTCGGCAAGCTGACCGTGGGTGAACTTGTTTATTCTGTCGATAAAGTGAAGAAACAGGGGGATGACGTCCTGCATTTTCTAGGCGGGACGGAACCCTTACCGGTAATCGGCTCCGCTTCGCAAGGGACCCTGAACTGGACACGGCGATATCAGCTCATGCGTACTCATACTGCTCTACACATTCTATGCGGGACAGTGTTCCGCAATTACGGTGCCCTTGTCACTGGCGGAGATATGGAGCCGCTGAAGGGACGCATGGATTTCGAATTCGAAAGTATGCGCGGCGATTTAGTGCGCGAGATTGAAGCCGCAGTGAACGAAGAGGCGCGAAAGAGCCGTGAGATTCGGGTCAGGATTTTGCCGCGCGAGCAAGCGTTCCAGATTCCGGATTTGATCCGCACCAAGATCAATCTTCTGCCAGAGGGAATCATGCAGGTGCGGACCGTCGAAATTGTCGGTCTCGACCTCCAGGCAGATGGCGGTACCCATGTCCATAATACGAGTGAGGTGGGCACTATTCGTGTTGTCGATTACAAAAGCAAGGGAGCGATCAACAAGCGGCTGTATATCGAAGTTCAATAAAGATGGAGAAACCTGGCTAAGGCTGCCCGAAAGAGCATCAACCTTCGCAAGGTTTAAATGAGGATGGGGCTGTTAAAAAATTTTGCGCCAGAGCATGGTCTTGGATGCTCTGGCGCTTTTCTCTCTCCTCTGAGAGGAATTACCGCCTTACCCGCCAATAAGTTAAATCTTACTTGAACTTATGTGCTGAGATTCAAATAGGAAGTTAAGCAAATTGTACGGCACCTTGTGACAATTACTGGAGGTCGATGACCAGTTTGATTGCCGTTCTGACTTTGTCATCTATTGTGACGTCTGCGAATTCCGGGGTGCAAGCGACCTCAAGGCCATCTAATTTCAGGTAGCCGGTTGCTAACACTAAAGCTTTCACTGCCTGATTGACGGCGCCTGCCCCAATTGCTTGAACTTCGGCATGTTTGTGTTCTCGGAAGACACCGGCGATCGCGCCAGCCACTGCCGAAGTGCGTGAATTCGCTGAGACTTTTATCATATCCATGTTATACCTCCAAAATCTGTGTTAGTTGAATAAAGTAGCTAGTTCAAGCTATGCGCTAAATTTACAATAAACGAATATTCTTGTATGTCGGGAGGTTATGATATTTTCGAGGAGAGATTCCTTACATAAGATGTGAGACTCCTTAGAAACGCAATCTATGAAGCCCTCGCAAGGTTTAATAGATTTTGGAGTGCAGGCTGCCTGAAGGGCGTGCTCATGTACCTGAACGGCAGACCGTCCGACTCCAAAGCCTGACTCACGATAACAAAACCTGACCACAGTACTCGCACTTATCCATGCCAAGTTCAAGAGTTCCACCACAGTTCGGGCACTGAATCGTTTCGACTTTGATGGGGTATCCCTGTGCTTTAAATGCGGTTTCGTTATCGGCGAGATCCGCGCGCAGGCGTTTGAGGCGCGCCAGATAGGCATCGCCGGTCACTTCGCCGGATTGACGCAGACGTTCTACATCGGCGATCGATTCTTTCAACATCCGGCGTTGTGCTTCCAGCGATTCGCGGCTTGTGTTTTGGAAAGCAACTTTCATTTCCGGCTTGGGAGGAATGGAAGCCAGAATTGCAGCAATCAGGAGTATGAAGGCAGAGACGATCACGCCAACCAGCAATGGTGTATATTGAAAATCAGGGATGGAACTGAAGTTAACTTTCTCTGTTTGCACCTGGCTTGCATCGGCGATGACCACATACCGCTGACCCGCCAGTTTGCCAACATCGATGCGCGTGATACCTGTACTATGTGTGGATAAATTGTTGCGTGAGCCCGAATCTGTGAAGATGGCGACCTCGCCGCTATCCGCGCCGATGACGGCTTCCTCTTTGCCATCGCCGTTGATATCGATGCCTGAGATCTCTGTCACTTTATCGGAGAGCGATCCGCTCCAGAGTTGATTGCCGGTATTCGAGAATGCCCAGACGCCACCATCTTTTCCACCGGCGACGATCTCGCGTGACGATGGATCACCATTCAACTCCACTTCGCGAACTTCGCTGACGGCTTGCCCCAGTGATTTATTGAATAGAGTACTTCCATCCGCAGCATTGTAAATAAAGAACGCTCCATATTCACCGCCGGTGATGATCTCACTGTTGCCATCGCTATTCAAATCGAAGGCGCGCATGCGACGAAGTTGTTCCTGAGACTGATACCAGACCTGATTGCCCTTTGCGTCATACACTGCAAGATGCCTATCATTGGTAGCGATCGCAGGGTAGATTTGACCTTTGATCTTCGCATCGTCCATGCCGCGCACTTCGCTGCCACCAAGTTTGGATGTCCACAATGTCTTGCCATCCAAACTCAAGGCGAGGAGCTTGCCGCTCGAATCGCCGAGGATGATCTCTGGTCCAGATGCGAAACGGATCAACGCAACACGCGCCGGGAATCCGATCTCCAGCGCGGTG
>Ga0137367_10001911_pt1 | contig 16531 bp, 16 predicted proteins | sample SagtaG_14_FD_104939 | JGI IMG/M metagenome (GOLD analysis project Ga0137367, IMG submission 104939) | Vadose zone soil microbial communities from Sagehorn Ranch, Mendocino, California, USA - Sage1_L_80_16 metaG | ecosystem: Environmental > Terrestrial > Soil > Vadose zone | place: USA... | reverse complement strand
TTGCGAAACCGGACGATGGCAAACACGGCCATCAGACCGAAGGCGGTCACGAGGTTGTTGGACAACACCATCATGACCATCGCCACGACCATGGGCATGACGACCAGCGAATTCACAAACGACCGCGAATAGGAAAGGCCGGTGTGCGTAAACATGTAAACCCACGCCACGACGTGGCCGCCGGCAAAGGCCAGCAGCAGTCCGAGAATCATCGCGGGAACGTTGGTGGGAACGGCGGCAAAGTCGCCGCGAAAAAACTCGTCTAGACTCATGAGGCCGGTTTGCGGATCAGATCGCCCGCCCGTCCGCTGCCTGTAAATTCTTTGAATTCCTGAAAGTCCGTTTCCCGCTCGTTCACCACGAACGTCCGATTGACCCGATGCAGGCCCACCCGGTTCACGCCTTCCACATATTTGGCGGCGGCGCACTGCGTCAAACTGAAAACGCGCACCAGTTCCTTGAACCAGTCGGGAAAACGGTCGGTAAACTTCAGCTCCAGAATGACCTCTTTGCCGAAGACGATGACCGGGTCGTCCACATGAGTATTCAGGCGGGCCACCGGTTCCGGTTGGCATTTCACCTCGCGGTCCAGGGTCAGGCGGACGGAATTGTCCCGGGGACTGATCCACGCTTCGCGCAGGTAAGCGACGTGCACCTTGGGTTTGGCGCAGATCTCCTGCATTCGTTCGCAGAAATTCTGCAAGGCGACCAGTTGCCGCGGGTCCCGCGACACCAAATGCGACGGCTCGGGCAACTGCCCGGCCAGGAGCCAGTCCACCGCGTCGCGGCGCACCGCCCCGCGCTGCTTGGTAATGATGCTGTTCATTCGCCGCTTAATCTCGAAGAAAATGGGCGCCTCCGCGCGATTGTCATAGAAACGAAGCCTCAATTTGTGCCGGTTTTTGTCTCCGTTGATCGTGTTCTGGTAAAGGCGCAAGTCATCCGAGTCGAGATAGAGACTGTGCACCCCATAGGAGAAATTGGGCAGCGTGGCGCCGTATTCATCAATCTCCAGATAGCCGTTGACAAAATCCCGCACTGCCAGCGCGACACCCTCTTTGATCACGTACTTCAGCTCAAAGCGCTGTTGCTGCATTTTGTCTTCCGCCATACAAAAAAAGACGTTCTTGCGACCTTGCTGGGACGCTGCATCGTCACGCAGTTGTCACACCGTTGTCAAGTTCCACTGCCAGCCAGCTCGCCCCCGGGACTGATTGCCGAACCTGTTGTGGTTGCCAGTGGTGCGCGGTATTCTGTCGCGTCACCCTCTTGGTCAGCCGTGCGAACCAATCACGTTGCGGTTCGGCGGCCCGACGGCAGATTGGATGCCAGTCGCGCAAGTGTGATTTTAGCAAGATCGGTGCCACGAAAGACTTGGAACGGGCCGACCGCTTCGCCGTGGAAGAACCCTGCATCTGAAAGGCGGAAACGGCGCCTGCCGGCGGGTAAGCGTCAGGCGACGCTCCACGGCTAAATCCGCGATCAACGGTTCACCAGGTTTACAAACCGCTGCGCGCGTTCGCGAATGACCCGGGAGAGACGCGACGGATCAAACCCTTTGCCGGCATAATAACCGAATCGGGTGTTCCACATCACGTACATGTCGAATGGAGTTGGCTCACGTCCCGCTTTGTCGCGAAAATAACCGGACAGATAATTCCAATGGCGGCGCGCCACCTGCAGTGAGACCTCGGGATTCTGATAATCGCGGGACTCCGAATAACCTTTCCAGACCGCGGGATGGATCTGATAGCGGCTCACTTCGCCGGCGCTGCCGATGCCCCGATCGTCATTGCCGCTTTCAATCATTCCCAGCGCGAAGAAAAGTTTTTCGTCCAGAGACGACGAATTGATAACAACGTTTTGCTCCGTCGGATTCGCTTGCGTCAAACAGGAGCTTTCCCCCGCCAGCCAAGCCATCAGGGAAACGCAACAAGAGCGCAAAAGACTGTGGCTGGATCTGAAGTAGAACATTTTCCGCCCCGAGTTTAATCGCCGGCACGCAGGCTGATTCTGGCGGAACAATCGCTTAAAATCAACCCACCAGATATGGTAGGCCATCCTGGCGCCCACTCCAGATATAGCGCTCCTCAGAGGCGATGACGCATCCAACCTGGACGGCGGCCGAAGGCACTCGTGACTTTGGTCGGCGAAACAGTCGGCGAAGAATTGGAAGCCAACGTGAACAGTCGGCGCGGACCGGCGCGCCGGGAAGCGGGCCGACCACCCGGCAGATCCGTAACGTTATCTTGACGGGCGTTGTTCGGGGCTTCTTTTTTTGCTGCGGAGTTGACGCGAGTCGGTTCAGCAGGCGGGTAGTAAATTCTGTCGTTCACGGTCGGTTGGACGGCCGTTCCGGAAATAAATTCAAGCCCGGGCTTTGCATGTTGCATGCGTTCTCCGGCCCGCCCGACGGCGCCCGACAAGCGGACCTGACGGGCCCGGGGAAATCACCAGGTGACCATTGACTCTCTGACGATGGAGAACGAAGTTTTTACCTGATGATGCAAGTGAAAACATTAACCGGTATGGGCGGAATTCTGATGGCCCTGTCACTCACGGCGCTTGGCCAGGACAAAAAGGCCGATTTGACGACCACCGGGCAAAGCGCACCAACAGAAACGGTCAAACGCGACACGTTGTCGGCGGCCTCGCGGGAGAAGTTGGCAAAAATGGCGCTCTCGCGGAAGGCTTCGGAGAGAATCATCGGGGAACGGTTCGTATTCAGCGGCCCGCTGGTCACACTGATTAAAAGCGATGATCCGCTGCAAACCTTCAACCCGTTCTCGGTGTCAAACGCGAAGAGCCAAACGCAATGGGACAACCTGCGCCTCGAGCCATACCTGCCGCCGCCGCGCGGCATTACATTGTTCCGCCTTGGATTCTAGCGCCGTGAAATAACCCGCGCCGGCGCACATGCCGATTGGTTTGCCGGTCACTGCTCGCGGTGACCGCGCGAGGGGGGCAACGTATTTTACTTCACAAACCGCTTGCTGCGCTTTGGCTCACCGTTACTCTTCATCACCGGATTCATCTTCTCATGGGTATGTTCGCTGAACTGAAGAAGAAACGCCCTGCGCCCGGAGTGCGCCAGGCCAAACGCGTCATCGTTTTCGCTCCTGACAAACATGAAATTGAAATATCTGTCGCTGAACGACCGGCTTTACCGCTACCTGTGCGGCTGCCGCAGCAACGCGCACGACCCGGTTCTTGAAGCGCTACGCCGGGAAACGGAAGCGCTGGGCGACGACATCAGTCGCATGCAAATCAGCCGCGAACAGGGAAGCCTCCTGACATTGCTCGTTGGGGCCATCGGCGCCAAATCAGCGGTTGAAGTGGGCACCTTCACCGGCTGCAGCGCCCTCTGCATCGCGCGCGGTCTTTCGGCCGGGGGACGTTTGCTTTGCCTTGATGCCAGCGTGGAATGGACGGCTATCGCGCGCAAATACTGGACGCAAGCGGGGGTTCGGGACAGGATCGAACTGCGCCTCGGCGCAGCCATTCCCCTGCTGAAGAAACTCGAGCGCGGCCTCACGTTCGACTTTGCTTTCATTGACGCCGCCAAGGAGGAATACAACGCCTATTACGAACTGGTCCTGCCCCGCGTGAAACGAAATGGTCTAGTCCTCTTCGACAATATGTTATGGGGCGGACGCCTGGGAACAAAACGCGTGACGCAAACCAGCGGCCGCGCCATTGACATGTTGAATCGCAAACTGGCCCGCGACAAACGCGTCGAATCTGTCCTCCTCCCGGTTGCCGATGGCCTTCAGCTCTGCAGAAAACTCTGACCTTCAATCGTCGTCGTTCAACCGGGCCAGCCACGCTCAGGGAGCAGGACGATTCAATTTTTCCTTTCTCCGGCCCCCGTTCTCCTTCATCCTTTCACACCATATGGGCACAAGACGTGAGGCGCGGGAGCGCGCGGTGCAATTTCTTTTTCAATACGATTTGAATCCGCCGGCCAACCTGGACGAGGCGCTCGATCAGTTCTGGGAATCGCAACGGTCCGCCGCGCTGGCCGGGGAAAAAGGCCCGGCCACCTGGGGAGAAAAAGTCGAGCTGCCGCCCCCGACTGCGGAAGAGTCCGCCGTGCGGCTCTTTGCCGAGCCGTTGATCCGCGGCACGCTCGAACATCAAAACGAAATCGATGGGCAAATCAAAACGCATGCCAAGAATTGGGAACTGCATCGCATAGCGGTGGTGGATCGGAACGTCCTCCGGCTCGCCATTTATGAAATGCTCCATCGCGAAGACATCCCGCCCGTGGTGAGCATCAACGAAGCCGTGGACATCGCCAAAAAATTTTCTACGCAGGACAGCGGCAAATTCGTCAACGGCATCCTCGACAAAATCAAAGGCGAACTGTTGCGCCCGGCGCGCATTGTCAAATGAACTTCGCCGACCTTCACCTCCACACGAATTTCTCCGACGGCACGTACACGCCGGAGGAACTGACCGGACGCGCCCGTCAACTCGGCCTGGCGGCCGTTGCCTTGACCGATCACGACACCGTGGAAGGCTGCACCCGCATGGCCGCGGCTTGCGCGGCGGCCGGCCTGGAATTCATCCCCGCCACCGAGCTGACCGCGGAGTTCGACGACAATGAACTGCACTTGCTCGGTTACTTCGTCGATACCGGGAACCAGACGCTGTTGACTGAAATGGTCAGGTTTCAAAAGGTGCGGCAGGATCGTGTTCGCGAAATGGTCGCGCGCCTGAATCAGCTCAATATCCCGCTGGAGGCCGACGCCGTTTTCGCCCTCGCGAGCTGTCGCTCGCCTGGCCGCCCGCACGTGGCCCGCGCGCTGGTCATGGGCCGGTTTTGTTCGAGCCCGGACGAGGCCTTTGAACGGTTTTTGAAAAAGAACCGTCCCGCGTGGGTGCCCAAATTCAAAATCTCCGCCCTCGACGCGATTGCGTTGATCCATCAAGCGGGCGGGCTTGCCGTCATGGCGCATCCCGGCCTGAACCGCACCGACGGGATCATCCCCGACCTCGTGGAGGCCGGCCTCGACGGCCTTGAATGTTTTCACACCAAACACCCACCTTCGACCTCCGAGCACTACATCCGAATCGCGAAGGAATTCAACCTGGCCATCACCGGCGGCTCGGACTGTCACGGCTTGAGCAAAGGCAAACCGCTCATCGGCACGGTTCGACTGCCCTACGAATACGTGGAGCAGCTCCAGGCCAGATCCAGGAGTAAACGCTCGCACGCTCCGGCCCCGCGACCCGCGCTTCGCGCTCCGCATTGACCCATGGGCTTATTCGATCGACTCAGAGCCGGCCTGCAAAAGACTCACTCGAAGCTGGTCCACGAAATCAAGCGCGTCGTCACCGGTTCGCCCAAACTGACCGGCGCGACGCTGGAGGAACTCGAAGCCGCGTTGCTCGGCGCCGACCTCGGTCTCGCCATGACCCATCAGATCGTCGCCGCAGTCAAAAAAGCCTACGAAACGCAAGGCGGCGATAGTGTTGACGTCTTCACTATCGCCCGCGGTGAAGTGGAGAAAAGTCTGTCCTCGAACCAACCGGCGCTGCGCCCCGCGGCCAACGGTCCATCCGTGATTTCCCTCGTCGGCGTCAATGGCACCGGCAAAACCACCACCGGCGCCAAGCTCGCGCATTGGATTCAGTCCCGCGGACAAATCGCGTTGCTCGCGGCCTGCGACACGTTCCGCGCCGCGGCCATCGAGCAGCTCAAACTCTGGGGCCAACGACTGAACGTGCCGGTCGTCGCGGGCGACTACGGCGCGGACCCCGCCGCGGTGGCGCACGATGCGGTCACGGCGGCGCTGGCGCGCAAAGCCGATTACCTGCTGGTCGATACGGCGGGCCGTCTGCACACCAAACATAATCTGATGCAGGAATTGCAGAAGCTGCACCGTGTGATGGGCAAAAAACTGCCCGGCGCGCCGCACGAAGTCCTGCTCGTGCTCGACGGCTCGACCGGGATGAACGCACTGAACCAGGCGCGCGAATTCCACAAAGCGGTGAAACTCACCGGCCTCGTCATCACCAAGCTTGATGGCACCAGCAAGGGCGGGATGGTCGTGGCGATTCAGAAGGAACTCGGCCTCCCCATCAAATTCATTGGCGTCGGCGAACAGCCGGACGACTTGCAGCCATTCGACGCGAAGCAATTCGCCGCGGCGTTGTTCGAGGAATAACTCGCGCGAACCGGCCGACGATGCGTTACCTGCGCCTCACTTCCTGTGCCGGCCCGGCAAAACGAGCTTTCAATGATTGAACGACATGAAGGTTTCGAGAGACTGCTTTCTCATTTTCCTGTTTGGAACGCGGATGTCCCAAATTGGATGGCTCCTTGTTGGGGTTGCTGTCTCGCACGCGGTGTTCCGCAATAATCTGTTCCCATTGGTCGGTCTTCTGCCTCAGGCCGGCGTTCTTTTGCACCGAACAACGATCCTGTTCGGGTATCCCATTTTGGCCGCGTTGCCCGTCATCGCACAAACCCTGTGGCTGTTTACCCATCTGAAGAATTTCACATTTGGAGGCGAACTTCTCTCGTCGTGCGGATGAAACCTGCGGACACCGACGTCAGTCAAATGCGCCTCGCCTTGCGACTCGCACCGCGGGCCTACGGCCGGACCTCGCCAAATCCGATGGTCGGCGCGACACTGGTGAAAGACGGCAAAATCATCGGGCAAGGGTGGCATCATTGCGCTGGTAAACCCCACGCTGAAGTGGAAGCGATCCGCGACGCGCAACGGCAGGGCAGCAGCACCAAAGGCGCGGCGCTTTACGTCACACTCGAACCCTGCAGCACGCACGGTCGCACGCCGCCGTGCACGGACGCCATCAAAGCTGCCGGTATCCGGCGCGTCGTCATCGCGGCGACCGACCCGAATCCCAAACACAGCGGACGCGCTCTCAGAATCCTGCGTCGTGCTGGAATCGAAGTCGTGCATGGCGTGCTGGCCGACGAAGCCAACCGGCTGAACGAGGCGTTCAACCACTGGATCGTCCATCGGACGCCATTCGTCACGGTGAAAGCCGCGATGACTCTCGACGGCAAGATCGCGACGGCTTCAGGCGAGTCGAAATGGATCACCGGAGAAACGGCGCGCGCTTACGGAATGCACCTGAGGCAGGGCGCGGACGCCATTCTTGTCGGCATCAACACCGTCCTCGCCGACGATCCGAGCCTGTCGGCACGCCATGCGGCATCCAGAATCCGGAAGACGGGACCCCGCCGCGTCATTCTCGACACGCAGGCGCGAACGCCGTTGAACTCGAAGGTGGCGAGCGATGAGCAGGCCGCGCTGACGACGATTGTAGTGAGCGAATACGCGTCGAGGAACCGGGTCGCCGCGCTGGCAAAGCGCGTGAACGTCGTGATTGTTCCGTCAACCAGATCGAAAATCGAAAATCGAAAATCGAAAATCGACCTGCGTTGGCTGCTCAAAAGACTTGGCGCGGAAAACGTCACCAGCCTGCTGGTTGAAGGCGGCGGCGAAGTCAACGCGTCGTTTCTCCTGGGCGGATTCGCGCAGCGCGTCGTTTTTTTCTACGCACCCAAAATCCTGGGCGGACGCGACGCGCGGAAAGCGGTTGCCGGCGAGGGCGCGAAACGGTTGTAAGAAATCATTCAACTGCGCGAGGTCGAATGGCCCCGATTGGGATCGGACCTGTTGATGACCGCGCGGGTTGATGCGGGTTGAAATTTGGCGATTGCAGACGGGCAGTCCGGGGAGAAGCCGTTCCCGCCGCGCTAATCAACTTGCAACCGGCGGCGGTCAACCGGCAACATTCGCCAATGTTCAGCGGCATTATTGAAGAAACCGGGGTCGTCGAAAGCGTCAAGCCATCGGCCAGATCGATTCAGTTGGTCGTGCGCGCGAAGCGTTGCACCCGGGGATTGAAAGTGGGCGACAGCGTTGCGGTCAACGGCTGCTGTCTGACCGTCGCCAAACTGGCGACGCGCTCGAGGCGAAAGGTGATCCAATTCGATTTGCTGCGCGAGACGTGGGAGCGGACCAATTTGCAGTTCGCTCGGACCGGTTCACTGGTCAATCTCGAACGCTCGCTGCAGGCCACTGGACGTCTGGGCGGCCATTTTGTCACCGGCCACATTGACGGCATCGGCAGGATCACGCGCTGGGAACGCGCCGGGCGGGATCGCGCTCTCGAAATCGCTGCGCCGCCCGAGGTGATGCGTTACATGGTATTCAAAGGCTCCGTTGCGGTGGACGGCATCAGCCTCACCGTCGCGGCGGTTACGGCAAAGAGTTTTCGCATCTGGATCATTCCGCACACCCACCAGGGCACCGCGCTGCGCGCGCGAAAGGTTGGCGATGCGATTAATCTCGAAGCCGACCTGCTCGGGAAATATGTGGAGAAATTCATCGGCAACTCGAAGGGGCGGGCTGAATTTCCACCTGACGGAAAAGGCGGGAAAACACGGTCGCCGCGCCGCAAAACAAGAGGTAGCGCAACGCCTGGATCCTCGATTTCCTGAGGAATATTGCTGCGGATAGCAGGACTTGAACTCGTGTGAATTCGTGTAATTCGCGTCAACTCTCGAAACGGAATTTCGACCTGACAAGTGTGGCCCGACGCATTAACTTTCCGGGCATGAGCGCGATGGAAATCATCAACGAACTGCCCAAGCTGACCGAAGCGGAATTGCGGTTAGTGCGGCAGCGGTTGCTCGAACTCGCGGCCCAAAACCAGGATATTGAACTCGGCAACCAGGCAGCACTGGACGGCGCGATGATGCTCGACCGCATGGAGGATGACGATGCCCGTCGTCAATCCCGGTGATCGTCAACACTTGGCAGCGACCTTCGAGCGCGCCGCCAGCGTGTGGCCGGTCAACCGGTGGCCGCCACTTCCACGCGGGGTCTGATCCTGAGGTCTTCGGCGATCTTCTTGACGATCACGCCCAGGTTCCGCGCGGTGGGATTCCCATTGCGGTTGAGCATACGGTGCAGAGTCTTTTCGCCCAGCCCCGTCTGGCGGGCCAGTTCCTTGAACGTTATTTGAGCGTGCACCAGATCGCGCAGCATGGAAAGTCCTTCGGCGGTTTCGCCTTCCATCAAGGCGCTCAAGGCTTCGGCGTAAAGCGCACGCGCAAATTTCCGGTCGCGCTTGATCCGCGCCACGACCGTTTCCTTATAGTCTCTTGTCAGTGCCATCTTATTCTTTCGCCTGCTTGAGGTAATGCAACGGTGAGGTGTCGGAGACGACGACGCTCGCGAGCGGCCAAGGATTTTTTCCAACGTCGCGTTGTCAGCTTCCAAGTCCGCAGCGGAGTAATTCAACGGCACGCCGCGCTCCGTGAGGAAAGCTTCCGTCTGCCAGTAGTCGAAGCCGAGCATTTCGCCGACCTGCCGATGCGAAAGGCGCCCTGCGCGATAACCCTCAATTGCGGCGTCTTCCAAGACGCTGTGGCCTATCTCCTCCGGGGTTGCTCCCCATCGCCGCGCAACTCGGTCAGGGATGTTGACTGTGACTTGCATGACGTCCGTTACTATAGAGGCTCCGAAGCAGTACTGGCAAGAAGGCCACATTCGCTCTCATTTCAATGGCTCGGTGTCTTCACTGAGGAGGCGAAGGTATGCGTGATAGGCGAAAACGCGGTTGCGTTTTTGTCCGGTGACTTCCCGGACGATGCCCAGTTTGCTGAGATGCTCCATTGCCTTCATCACTGGAGGAAACGAGAGTTTAAGCATTTTGCTGCAAAGTGCGATAGAAGTGAGGGGCCGACGTTGCAGGAAGTCATGCACGCGGAGCGCCGAACCAGCGGCGCGCCCAAGAGTCTGAACGCGCTCTTGGTCTTTTGCTGCCAACGCCATGAGTTTGCGGGCCGTTCGTGCGGCTTCGTCGGCGGTCTCCCTGATGCCTGTGAAGAAGAAGCCCAGCCACGACTCCCAGTCACCCGTCAGACGGACGTTTTGGAGCAAGTCGTAGTATTGCTGACGGTTGCGCTTAAAGAAAAGACTGAGGTAGAGGAGTGGCTCGTGGAGTGCGCCTTCAGCACAGAGCAAGAAAGTAATAAGCAAGCGGCCCATGCGTCCATTCCCATCCAGGAACGGGTGGATGGTCTCGAATTGGACGTGCGCCAACCCGGCCTTGACCATGAGAGGCATCTTGATCCGCTCATCGTGAAGGAAGTTCTCAAGCGCGCCTGTGCAATCAAGCACCTGGTCGGCCGGGGGCGGCACGAAGACCGCATTTCCCGGTCGGGTCCCTCCCACCCAATTCTGCGAACGACGGAATTCCCCAGGCTCCTTGCTGCTGCCGCGACCTCTGGCGAGGAGGACGCCATGAATCTCCTTCATCAACCGGAGGGATATAGGTAGCTCCTTGAGCCGCTTGAGGCCGTGGTTCATGGCGGCTACGTAGTTGGAGACCTCCTGAACGTCATTGAGAGGGACGTTCGGCAGAACCTCGCTCTCAAAGAGCAGCAGATCAGAGAGCGAAGATTGCGTGCCCTCAATTTGTGACGAGAGGACGGCCTCCTTGCGGACGTAGGAGTAAATAAACAGATTGGGGTCCGGCAGGACGGAAGTGAGGCCGTCGAGGCGTCCCAAAGCCAGCGTGGCCTGCTCGTGCAGGCTTTGCAGTTCAGCGTCCATCGTCAGCGGGGGGTCGGGCGGCAGCGGGTTCGGCACGAACGCACGACAGGTCTCCCCGGGTGAGGAAACGGGCACGAAATGGCCTGTGAGTCCGCGTTGCATGGCAGTATTAAACGAATTTAAACAGTCATTTTTTTGTTAAACGATAGAGGCTCATCCTTTAATTGGGAAGTCCTTAATGAATCTGACTTGAATTCGACGAAACTCAAAGAGATCGAGATCGCGAGCCTGCTTTTTCGCGAGCACGTTGTCCACCATTGTCCTCCCCGCTGCCCCGTAGGAGCGCGCCTTGCACGCTTGCCCAGTCATAAAGGCAGCGCCTGCCGATCTTGATGTAGGGATGGATTCCTTTCGCTTTCCAATTGCCCAGGGTCCGACGGCTGATAGGCAACACCGGACTTCGCTTATCGCGCATCCCGTCCGTCCACTTTGATTCTGGAATTCAGTCCTCAAAGGGAATCGCGTTGGGATAGTCCGTGGGGCTGCGCCGACTGGATGGGCCCCACGCCGTGCCGGTGGACATGAAGACCGATGAAGAGAAAGTGCTCTTGAATATTTTCCATTTCCCGCTGTGCAAAGCCCGCTTGCATCGCTACAAATCGCCGAGTGTGCCAGTGAATTCCGAAACGGCCAACCGACCATAGCGGAGTTGCGGCCGGCGAAGAGCGGCGGCGATTGTCCTTCCGCATCCGTGCAGTCGCCGAACTTTCGACCGGAACTGTCTCGATAAAATGCAACTGAATCAAATCTGGCGACGTGGAGTTCCCATCCTGGGAGTCGGAATTCTGATGGGCTTAAGCGTCTTGCTCTATCTCCGTTATGGACCCAGGCAAACACCGCCCGGTCAACCGCCATTCATTCGACTGAACTCGCAAGACTTTCACGTATTGATCGAGCATTTCAACTCCGGGGACGGCAGTCTGCGAGTGTTGGTGATGCTCTCGCCGACCTGAGGGGTCTGTTTGGCGGGCGCTTCCGCCCTTCAGCAGGTTCTGCTGAAGCACCCAAAAGCGAAACTCAAGGTACTGGCGGTTTGGGAACCGGTTCTTGGATTGGACATCGCGCCACCGTCGTCCTCAAAGCTCGCACGGTTATCCGATGCGCGCGTCGAACAATTCTGGGACAGCGGAAGACTGTTATCCCAAAGACTCCTCGCGATGGCGCGCGCTCACCCTGAACGCCTCGGTCGAAGTCAAAGAGAACAACTCGCGAAAGCGCGGACGGTCTGGGACTTCATCGCTCTCTTTCCATCCAACGCTCATTGGGCCGAGGAGCCTCCCTTTCCAGAATTCTCCGGAGCGCCGATCGTTGATGTAATGGATGAAGTAAAGTCGAGGATAAGTGCGGCCGAACCCGGGTTCAAAAAGTAATCAAGAAGACCAACAACGTTGTTCCCGTCGGCAACTCCAGCGTTCCCGACTTCCCAACGCAAGCAAATGCGCCACTGGTCAGGGCTCGGCCACGGTGTTTATTGTGCTTGAGAACTTCGCTTTCTTTTGCCGATTCAGCCGATTCTTGTGTCCTGGCTGTGTCAGAAGCACCCGAATCCCCATTTTCCTCAGAAAAACTGGTGCGGATAGCAGGACTTGAACCTGCACGCCTTGCGGCACTACCACCTCAAAGTAGCGTGTCTGCCAATTCCACCATATCCGCGACCCGCCGTAAATTGAAGCACCCCGGAAGCGGGACGCAAGTCGATTCTGCCAGGCCCCCTCGCGCGAGCGCCTGGAAGAGCAAAGAAAAAACCGAAACTTTTCCGCGAATTCCCTGTCCAACGGCTGCGTCGATACCCATGTCGGCGCTTCGATTGAGATGGATTTCGGCGCGACAATCGCTACACTTTTTGTATGCCGGAAAAGAGTCTGACCGCCATTCCCCGTCCGTTGCGGGAACAATACGAAAAAGGGCTGGCCGCCATGCAGCGCCAGAACTTTGACTACGCCATCGCCATCCTGGGGCAGGTGCTGCAAAAGGAGCCGGCCTTCTATGCCGGCCGCGAGGCGTTGCGGGCCGCGCAGGTCAAACGGGCCGGTAACAAGGGCGGCTTCTTCAAAAAAATGTTCGGCACCGCCAGCAGCTCGCCGCTCCTGGCCAAGGGCCAGATCGCCTTGCGTTCCAATCCCGTTGAAGCGATCAACGTCGCCGAACAAATCCTCAACAGCGATCCCAACAACATCACCGCGCACAAGCTGCTGGCCGACGCCGCGCTGGCCGCCGACCTGCCCCGCACCGCGGCGTTGTCGCTGGAAATCGCTTTCAAGAACTCGCCCGACCGCGAGGTCGCCTTGAAGTTGGGCCAGGCGTTCGCGCGCGCCGGCCTGCCCGAGCGCGGGGAAAATATACTGAGCGAACTGGCCCAGACCTTCCCGAACGATCCGGAAATAGCGAAGGTCCTCAAGAACATTTCAGCCAAACGGACGATGAGCGAGGGCGGTTACGAAGCCCTCGAAGATGGCAGCGGCTCCTATCGCGACATTTTGAAGGACAAACAGGAAGCCGTCGCGTTGGAGCAGGAAAAACGCGCCGTCAAGACCGAGGACGTGGCCGACCATCTGCTCGCCGAAAACGAAGCGCGCATTGCGCAGGAACCGGGCAATCTTCGACTCCTCCGCTCGGCCGCCGAGCTTTACACACAGAAGAAGCAATTCGACAAGGCGCTCGAATACTATCAACGCATCATCGCCTCCGAAGGCGCCGCCGATCCCTCGCTCGAACGGGTCATCGCCGAGACGACCGTGAAAAAATTCGAACACGCCCTCTTCCAGCTTGACCCGTCGACGCCCGACTACGGCGAGCAGTCCGCGCGCATCCAAGCCGAGCGCCAGGCCTACGAACTGGAGGAATGCCGCAAACGCGCTGAACGGTATCCGAACGATTTGCAGATACGCTTTGAACTCGGCGAACTTTATTTCAAAACGGGAAAATTCACCGAAGCGATTTCCGAATTTCAAAAGGCGCAGAACAATCCGCACAAACGGGTCCCGGCCATGAGTTATCTGGGCCAATGCTTCGCCCGCCGCGCCATGAACGACCTGGCCGCCCGCACGCTGCAAAACGCCATCAAGGAAAAGCCTGCCTTCGATGACGAGAAGAAGGAACTGATCTATCTGCTCGGGTGCACGCTGGAGAAGATGGGCAAAAAGGAAGAAGCCATCGAACAGTTCAAACTGATCTACGAAACCGACATCGGTTACAAGGACGTGGCAGCGAAAGTGGAAGCGTATTACGCGGGGCAGTGAAATGAGTTGTCGCGAAGTCTCCGGGACAGACGGCACGGTGTGGCGGAGGAACCGTCGCTTCCCCTAGCCCTGAGCTTGCAGAAACCTTTGAGATTACGTCCTGCGGGCTAATTGGGTATTGATAAACGGGAAGGAAGACCGCACAGTGAAGTCACTCACGGGTTTGGCCGCGTGACGCTTTATGAGGCTACGACGACTGGTTGCGTTATGTGTATTGCTGGGCACTCTGGTTGTGTCCAGTGTTTCTGTCTGTGCCGACGAGGGCAGCGCCACCTCCCTTTCGAGCGCGATTGGCAGCACCACGCTCAGCGGTTATGTGGATACGTCAGTCGTTTGGCGTCCTCGGTCACAATACCCGCAGGGACTTAGACGGTGGTTGCGGACATTTTTCCTGTGGTTCAGGTTTCACGCGCTGAGCTAACGACCACGGCTACATGTTCCCGGCCGAGATGGCGCAGTAGGAAGTGCCGTTTTCGTGTTGGATTCCGATCCCAGCGCGGCCAGAGTGCCGCAAGTGCCGTAAGTGCCGTGCCCCCTCTTTCTATGCCTTTCTAAAGCGACTCCCGCCGACATAAGTGCCGTCGGAAAGAAGCTGGAATCACCGCACTCCCCTCGGGCAGAAAGAGCCGTGGCGATGCCCGTCTCAGTTGGAATTCAGAAAATCCAATAAATACTTCTGGTAGGTTGGCGTGAGCCCGACGTAACGGTCGCGCGCCACTGCGCCCTCCCCGTCATGGGCGCGGATGGCCTCGTCCACCGTCGCCGCGCGGCCATCGTGGAGATAAGGCGCGCTGGCACGCAGGCCCCAGAGCGGCGCAGTCCTCATTTCACGCCGGCCCGCGGCAGCCTGGGCAATGCCATCGCCCAGCGAACCCATGTTATGCAGGAGCAGGTCGGAATAGAGCACGACGGCCTTCTGGTCGAGCGCCTCGATGCTGCTCGGACCGGTATAGAGAACCGGTTGATGGCAGTAGGCGCACCCGATCGATCCGAACACCGCTGCTCCCGCGAGCGTGGACAGCGTGGTGGCGAGGCGTGGCGGCGGCGCCAGAAATTTCATGAAGTCGGTAAACGCATCAATATTGCTCTTGCCGGTTATCGGATCCGTTTCGTCCTCCGGATCAGGGACCTGGTCGAACTGCGCGAGCATGGTGATGTCACCGTTAGGCGCGTTCTCTTGCGGGAACAACCGGCTGGTAATGCCCATCTCGTTCAGGTAGGCATCGCCCGAAAAGGCCAGCAAGGTGGCCTGCTGCGCCTTCCAGCCAAAACGGCCGACGCGCCATTGACCGGTGGCCACGTCCTTCACGATGGCGGCGCGGCCGGTGATGCCGTCGGGCTTGGACAACAGCGCGTTGGCAACAATCACCCAATCGGGAATGGCTTCAATTAATCCCAACCCGAACAGCGGCTGGGTCTGCCGACGGGCAATGATCGTGGCCGTGTCGGGAATGGTCTCCTGACATGCCGGATCGATGGAAAACTCCTGCAGCAACGAGCCGCCGAGTTCGGTCATCGGATCAAAATGCCCGTCCACCAGCCGGCCGAACCTCGTTTCAAGAATCGCGCTGGCCCCGCCCGTGGCCGGGCTCGAGTGGCACACGGCGCAGGAAACGTTGTTGAAGATCGGTCCCAATCCCTGGGCTAGCGTGTCCTCTTCTTCAAACTCCGCCAACCCGTCCGTGAACGCCGCCAGCAGGTCGGCCGGCAGATTGCGCAGCGGAGCGCCAAAGCCGCTGGTGATGAGTGGCGTTTGCGCGAGGAGGGTGCCCGAAGCAAACAGCATTGCGGTCAAGCCCCAAACGCCGACGGGCATTTTCGTTATTTTCATGGTTTTCATAGGAAGGGGTTGTTTGCGGTTTGGGTTCATCGCGACCGGGCAAGGCAGCAATCGCTCCCCTGCGTAAGGGGACGATAAACACTACTGCCCTTGTGGCACCCGCCACTTCCGCCATTCGGTCGTGTTGGACAGCGGTCATAAACGGCCGAATACTCGCTCCACGCTGGCACGCACCGCAATTGGGCAGAGGAAGGAAGCCTGGATTCTCTTTTCGAAGGGGATCGCCCTCACTCCTTGGAAGGAGGCTGGCATCATCCTGCTAACGGAGACTGCGGCTTCCGGCCGGGTGGTTTGATAAGGATGACGACGTCGTTGTGGTCGCCAGAATACAAGCGCTATGCGATGAGAAGTTGGTGCTGGTTGTTCTGAAATCGTAGATGGGCTGCCGATACCCCCCTCGGAGACGAGCCTGCTGCGCTTCAAAGACCCGCGCTCCGCTTCGGTTGCGGCTTCGCCCCGCTGAGAAATATTCCGACTAAAGCCGACTAAAGCCGAATGAGACCTCGACGGCTCGCGGTCGCCATCGCCTCTGTCCGGCTGAGCACATTCAGCTTGCCGAAGATGCCTTTCACATGCGACTTCACGGTCGTGTCGCTGATGCAGAGGTGTTGACCAATTTCTTTGTTGCTTTTGCCGGCGGCCAGCAGCCTGAGAACCTCGGTTTCGCGTCCCGTTAATTCCTGCTCGCCAACCCGCTCCGCCAGCTTGGCTGCTATGGCCGGCGGCACGAAGGTCCGGCCCGCATGCACCGTCCGTATGCACTCCAGCAGTTCTTCGCGGCTCACATCCTTCAGCAGGTAAGCCTTCGCTCCCGCCCGCATCCCGCGATAAATATCCTCTTCACCGTG